>Ga0070685_10000006_pt1 | contig 180705 bp, 265 predicted proteins | sample KBSS13LmetaG_FD_65651 | JGI IMG/M metagenome (GOLD analysis project Ga0070685, IMG submission 65651) | Switchgrass rhizosphere microbial communities from Kellogg Biological Station, Michigan, USA - KBS S1-3L metaG | ecosystem: Host-associated > Plants > Roots > Rhizosphere ...
GGTGACCAGGTAGGCGCGCCGCTCCTCTTCCAGGGCGGCCGCCGACAGCACCTTGTTGTCGGCACCTCCCGCACGGTTCATCATGAACACACCACCGAAGCTGCCCAGCATCATGATGGGGAGGAAAAGTCCCATCCCCATCATGGGGCCGCTGCGCATGGCCGGGTTGGAGAACCAGAACCCCATGACGGCCATCACGGCGGCCACCATGATCACCGGGAAGACGACCTGGCCCTTGCTCAGCGGGAGTTTGCGAGGTGCAAGAGGGGGGTCGGGCACGAACGCCTCTCCCCCATCGAATTTCGGCGGGGTCGCCCGCCGCGCGGCATTGAATCGGATGGTCGACACGTCATCCCCCCTTGGTCGTCTTGGTCGGCAGTACCGCGGTGTCCGCGGGACTGTGCAGGGTCAGGGCGGCCTGCTTGGACAGTTCGGGACCGGCGGGCCACACCTGCAGCGCCCACCATGGGGCAGGCCGCACCGTCGAGGCCGTCAACCCCAGGGCTGAGAGGCTGTCGTCGTCGAACGGCACTCCGTAGCGCGCCCCGCTGGGGGCGATGAGCCACATCGCGCCGCGAGCGGGTGAGTCCAGTGCCCCGCCGGTGCTGGTGACGAACGTGGTCGCCTCTGCCCCGACGAGCACCTGGTCGGCCTGTACGCCGCCGCCCCCGCCCACCAGTTTCACCAGGCTGGCCTGCTGGTCGGCGCCGATGGGCAGGCCCCGTCCCGATACCACGGTGAACCGGGCTTGCCGTTCGGTCTGGCTCCACTGCCAGGCCGCGCACGTCACGGGTCGACTGGCCGGGTCGATGAGGTGTACCGGGTTGTGCGGGTAGTGGTCGATGTCGAGGTCGTGACGGGCGGGGATCTTGGCCAGCTGGTCGGGGGCGAGGTACGGCGGCGCGGGCTGGCCGTAGGAGTCGTGTCCGCGCAGCATCGCTGCGGTCACCGGGGACACCTCCTGCACCCCGTCACCGAGGACGACGTAGAAGCGATCGGCTCCGGCGGCCACGTCGCGACCGGCGAGTACCGCACCGACGGGGACGTGCAGTCCGAATTCGGGCGGTGCGGGCTGACCCGCACCGGGTACGGTCGGCACGGTCAACGGATGTTCGGCGGGTAGCGCGTCGTACAGCGGTTGCGACATCGGCGGCACTGGGGCACCGGGGCGAATGCCCAGTGCGGTGGTGACCACGCCGTCGGTGAGGTCCACCGGCATCCGGACGCCGCCGATGACCAGGTAGGTCTGGGGTCCGTGGCCGGAGTCGTAGGCCAGCAGCAGGGCGTCGTCGGTGCCGAGTTCGCCTGCTGCGGCACTGAAGGTCAGCTGCCCGTCGATGCCGGTCACCTCGGGACCACCCCCGACGGTGGTGGGGGCGGTGTCGCACACCGCCCACCGGGATACCTGCGGCGACAACGTGGCGGGGGCCTCGATGGGTGCGCCGATGATGCCCACTGGCTCGCCCTTGGGCCATTTGGCGATCTCGCCGGGCGAGACGAAGGTGGGGGTGTCGGGGGAGCCTGCGATCAGCCGTGCGGACACCAGGTTCAGCGCTGGGTGCAGCCGGTGGTCGATGACGATGTAGAGGGCACCGGTGCTGCGGTCGGCGATGATCTTCGAGGAGTCCCCGATCACGCCGGCGGGCCGGAACCATCCGTAGACGAGCGCCCCGACCAGGGTCACGACGCCCAGCACCACCGACACCAGCAACATGGTGCGGTGCCAGTAGCTCGGGTTGGGGTCCATGCGCACGGATCGACGCAGGAACGCGAATGCGAGACGGCGACGCACGAACCAATGCCCGGAAACCTGCGTCTTACTCGCCAAACGGAATGGCACGGTCCGACGGTACCCCTTGTCGCTGTAGGACCGCTATCTGACTCGCCGAAACTACCCTAACGGTGTCTCGAGTGGTCGGTCCCGAGACGGCTCTGGTCACCTGGGCACCACTTTCCGTGGATCTCCTCGTCCGTCGGATGCCAATGTGGGTCCATCGCCGCCTTGAGTAGGGTGAGGAAGACACTGGCCGTCATCACCACATACTGGTCACCAGGTTGTCTCTTGCCCCTACGCTTGACCACCGCGATCCCGGCCAACGAGGCGTCGTTGACCGATTCCTTCTCGGCCTCACGAATCGCCTCGGCCAGGTCATAGCTCTTGAGGTTCTTGCACTCGATGGTCAGCGCGTGGCCGTGAATGTGAAAGTTGCCGATGTCACCACGGTCGCGCACGCCAGTCTTCACCCGGCGATCGATGAGGTGGGACCACTGATCCTTGAACCAGTCGGCCATTACCCGTTCGAAATCTGGACCCTTCCTATTGGTCATGAACCGACCTCTGGACGCAGCCAGCACTGGAACCGCGCGGGACACCGATTCATGGTGATCGAATCGGGTGAGCAGCAGTGTCTGGGCGGGGTGTCCCTGGCGATGCAGTCCATGACGTAATCGAATTTGGCGTAGGTTTCCTCGACCAGTGCGGTGTTCACCGGCTGATAGAACTCCTTGAATTCGAACGGCATCCCCATACAGAACAACAGCAACACATAGTGGTCCTTGCCGTAGTTCACGGCCGCCAGGGATCCCTGGGCGTCCCACTCCGGTTTGACTTCGTTCTGGGTACGGAAGTTGTACGGGTTCTGGCCCTTCATCTCCACCACGAGTTGCCCAACCGTAGGGTGGTCGACGATGAAGTCGATGCGGCCCCGGATCTTGTGGATCTCATCGACGTAGGACCATTCGATGTTCTCCGGGCGCACTATCTTGGCCATCTCCATCTTGGTCTGCACGATCGCGTGCGCCGCCACGTGCATACTCAGCAGCATGTGGTCCTTGGCCAGCCGCCGTTCGGGCACCATCAAATCCCGGGTGGCGGGGTGCATGCGGTAGTACAGCTCTCGTGCCCCCATCAGGGGGTGCACCGACGGGTGGAAGTACCCAGGCCGTGGTGTGTGCTTCTTCGTGTTGACCCGGATGATGTATTCGTCCGGCCACTCGTCGGCGGTCAGTTCGTTTTCCAACATCGGCACGATCAGCTCGCGCCGTTCCATCCTCTTGAGGACGTTGCCCCAGGGTCCAGCCTCGACTGCGGTCACTGCGGTCCTCCTCGCCTCGATCGGCACAGCCCTCTCGCGCATGTGTCGCGCATGGGTTTTGAAGCTGCCGGGAACACCCGGCCACGTCCCCGCGTCCTCTGGGTCGGGCAGCTCGGGATGGGCCAGGGCCCACTCGTACAGGTCGACCAGCAGCATGCCTGCACCCTGGCTGCGGACGGTCCAGCTGCAGCAGCGCTGGCCACTCGTCACCGTCCAGCCGCTGCCACTGGGGACGACGGCCCATTTGCGGGTATGGATGGCGTTGCTCACGGTGCGTCTTTCGCCCGTTGCACGATCTCCACGAAGTCATCCAACAGCAGGACTACGACATCCAGCGGCGACTCGCCGGACGGTTCCAGCCGAATCGGCATGACGAACCGCCGACCCGTGCCGGCCGCGGTGCGGGCCCACTGCCGCAGCAGCTTGGCTTGCAGTGGGAACGAGCCGTGCGTCGTGTGCTTGCACTCGGCCTGCAGCGGGAACCGGTTGTCGATGAGGTCGTTGTCGACGCAGTCACCGGGGGAGTGCCAGCGCGCCCCGGAGTTGGGGGTGGCGTCCAGGCCCAGGAGGGCCTGGACATCCTGCTCGAAGCGCTTCCAGGCCGCGATCCCGCCCTTCACGGGAGGGAGAGTTCTTCCATCGCGCGCTGCAGGACGTTGGGCCCGAACGGTGACCCATCGAGGTCGGTGACTGCATCGTCGGTGACCGGGGCGATTACCGACATCGCCCGTTCGGTACGCAGCACCGCCGAGATCTCCTCGAAGAGGGCGCGATACACGACGGGATCGCTCCTGACCACCTCGACGAGCCGATCCTTGCCCTGAACCTTGTGCTCGCCCTTCTTGTCGGGGCCGGGCAGGGCGCGGTGGTGATACCAGCCGCCACTGAACTTGATGACCTCGACAATGATGCCCAGCCGCACGATTTCCTCGAGCTGGTCGATCCCGAACCCGTACTGTTCGGTCGCCACGGTGTACATCCGCCAGAAGGCCTCCCGGCCTTCGATGCCCCCGACCTGATTCTTGACGACCCGGCCCACGACTTCGGTGCCGACTTCGACGGTTTCACCGTCGACCTTGGCCTGGAACTTCGCGGGCCGCTCCCTGATGAGAATGCGCAACGAGCAATGGTGCCGCCAGGCGTTGCCGCCCACGGTCACATAGCGGTGGTATCCGTCCTGATCGACCCGCAGTTGGTTGATCCCCATCGTGCAGCACTCGTACCGGTTGGAATGATTGCCGGCCACGCGGGCGAACTCGCTGATCAGCCTCGCCGCGTCACGACCACCACCGGACACCTCGGCACTGCGTTCGGTGACCCGTTTGGGGATGCCACCCGCAATCGAGTCGTACAGAACGAAGCAAACGTGCCCGGAACTTACGAACTCCCGGTAGGTGTCCGTGGCTTTTTCGATATCGGCCGGATAGTGCGGGATGAATCGCTCCATGCGCTCGGGCCCGAGGAGCTGCTCGACGCGGTCCATGGGGGTCTTGCCCTCCGTGTCGATGTACAGGCCGTAACGGTCGGGATAGGCGTCCAGGAAGTTGCGCATCGCAGTCAGGGCCAGGGTCGTCTTGCCCGCGGATTCCGAACCGAACAACTCGACCACCCGGTCGGCGGGTAGGCCGCCGCCGCCGATGGCCAGGTCCAGCGCGAGGGATCCCGAGGAGACGCGCGGGCGCTTCGGAACCTCGGCGGCGGTCATGATGGATCCGGGGCCCTGCGCTTTCTGCACGGCCGCGATCAGCTTCGCCACGTCCTTGTTGGCCATCACACTTTCCTTTTCGATGCCAGGTTGTCCAGGCGGACCAGCTCCACTAGCCGTGCCCCTCGCCCGTCCTTGCGGCACTCACACGCCACGGGCGCACCGAGGCTGATCATGCCCTTGACCTGGGTCCACTCGCGGGGGAAGGCGGTGAACTCGAAGTCCGATTCGGCAAACCTTACCGTCACGAACGCCATTTCCTGGCCAGCCTGGAACCCACTCTTGATGGCGTGTCGCGTCACCTTGGTCACCTGCCCGGCGATGGTCAACCGGGCCCCGGTGTCGGCGTCATCGATGTCGGCGGGGTCGTAGATCACCTCTCCCTCGAGCAAGGACAGGTAGGACTCCAGCGGGTCCACTGTGATGTGCCGACCACACAGCTCCTGTTCGATCCCGTAGATGACGGCGGGGTCGGTGAAATCGGGTATCTCGATGTGGCTCCCCGGCATCGCCAGGCGTCGCTCCACGATCGCCGCCAGTTTCTCGGGATTGGTGCGGGTGCTCTCGGCGAGATCCCGGGTGACCATGTGGTACTCGTACTGGCGCAACAGTTCGGCCCGGTCACCGAGGGAATCCAGTGCCCCCACCTTGATGAGGTTGACGATCACGGTCTTGTTGGCACCCTTGCCCGCAGTCGCCAGGTAGTCCTGCAGGGACCGGTAGGGGCGCCCCGCGACGATGTCGCGGGCGCTCGCCGCGGCGATGCCGCGCAACGCATCGAGTCCGTAGCGGATGGAGTCGTCGGTGATGGTGAACTTCTGTCCAGACAGGTTCACGTCGGGCGGCAGTACGGCCAGACCCATTCGCCGCGCCTCGCGAATGTACTCGGGGGTGTTGGCGGGATCGCTGACGAGCAACCCCATCACGAATTCTGCGGCATAGTGGTGCTTGGGCCAGATCTCCCAGTACCCGGTCATCGCATAGCCGGTGGCGTGTGCGTGGCCGAACGCGTAGCGTCCACTGGCTTCGATCGATGTCCAGATCTTCTCGATGACCTTCAGCGCCGCATCGCGTTGGAAGTCGCCGCCATCGGGTGGGCCACCGAAGAGTGCAGTGAACTCGGTGTTGGCCAGACAGCCCGCGGCGAACTCCTCCCACATCGCCTTGATCTTGTCCATGTACTTCTTGCCCAGCGCCTTGCGCAGGTCGTCGGCCTCGTCGGCGGAGAATCCGGCCAGGTCACGGGAGGCCCGCATCATTTGTTCCTGATAGACCAGCACACCGTGGGTGTCGGCGGTGATCGGCTCCATCAGCGGATGGTCGTAGGTGGTGGATTCCACGCCGGCCCGACGCCGCAGGAACCTTTCGGTCAGTCCCGCGTCCTTGACGCCGGGCCGGATGATGCTGATCAGCAGCGCCAGGTCCTCGATGCTGGTGGGCTTGAGTTCGATGGCGGTGCGGGTGGTCCCCGCAGTCAGCTGGAAGATGCCGGTGGTGCGCCCGCGATGGATCTGGGGCCACACCGCCGGGTCGTGTTCGGGTAATGCCTCCCAGTCGATGTCGACTCCGTGTCGTTCCCGGATCAGGCGTTTCGTTACCTCGAGAGTGTCGAGGTTGCGCAGGCCGAGCAGGTCGAACTTCACCCCACCCAGCTCTTCGACCTCGAGCATGTCGAACTGGGTGGTGACGACCTCTTTCGCGGTTCCGTGGTGACGGGTGCGCATTGGGATCCGTCCCAGCAACGGATCCTTGTTCATCAACACCCCGGAGGGGTGCTTGCCGGACTGGCGGGCGATACCCACCAGGAGGCCCAGCAGGCGGAACAGTTCGGCGTGTTTGTGCGCCCATGGGGCCAGATCGCCGCCCTTCTCCTGCAGGATCTCGTCCCACCGGACCTCGTCGCCCTTGTCGCCGGCATGCTCGCCGCGCGCCTCCATGGCACTGGCGGCCAACTTGGTGGCCTTGTCGATGATCTTGCTCATCGCTTCGACGTCCGCTTGTGGCACCTTCTGGCGCCCCATCGCACGGGCCAGGTCGCGCAACATGGCCTTGGGGGCGTTGCGGGTGATGGTGCCGATGGTGCAGACGTGGTCGTGGCCCCAGCGCGCTCCCAGGTACTTCACCATGTCACCCAGCCTCGACTGGGGGAAGTCGATGTCGATGTCGGGTGGGCTCTTCCGGGCGGGGGTCAGGAACCGCTCGAACAGCAGGCCATAACGGATCGGGTCGATGGCGGTGATACCGAGCAGCCAGGTCACCAGGGAACCACCTGCCGACCCGCGGCCGGGGCCGACCCCGATCGGCTCTTTGTGTGGCCCCTTGACGTACTGTGCCCAGCTGCCGGTTTTGGCGGCCCTCACCATGTCTTCATCGACACAGAAGTAGCCGCAGTTATGGACCCGAATTCCCTCGGCGACATACGTCGGATCACCATCAACCGACAAGTTGTAAACCAACCCGCTGTAGTGACGACTCGTCACACCTTTGACCCGCACCCACCACCTGTCACCATCACGACGGGCACCATATGGAGCCTTCTTGCGCTCTTCCTGCCAACAAACCCGATACTTCTGCCGATCCAGCCAACGGTAGGAGATTTCCGTCGCCCATATCCCCGTGCGCAGAAGAATCTGTCGTAACTGAAACGCCAGTACCGGATTGCAGGTGTCGACGATCTTCCTGCCGTTCGCTTTCGTTGTGCCGTCCCCGTCGAACCACCCATCGACAAACGCCCGCAACGACTCCGATGACAACGACATCAGCCATGGGCTGAGTCGTTTCTCGTAGACCCCCGTCCCAACCACCTCTGACAGGAATAACGCCAACGGATGGTTTGTGACTATGTGCAGCAAGCCCTTGTGGTTTGGGGCTCCCGCCCATGTCTTAGCGTATGTACGCAGCTCGCCCATCCCCAATTCCCGCAGACAGGAGGCTAGTCGATCACGAATCGCCATTTCGTCACGATGAAGGGTCCACCCCACCTGACCTGGACATGTCGATGAATCGGGGTCATACAGATGACCCTCTGCCACCCACAGACCGACCACGTACATGAGTGCTGGGGACGGCATCAATTTGTCGGGTGCCCAACCCTTGGATCGACGCGCGCTTTTCCACCGACCGAGGACCACCTTGGTGAACCCCTCGCCTGATGGCGATACCCACCATCCCCGATCTAACGCCAATCCGAGCAAATCGAACGGGCTGTCGACGCCCTCAGGCGCATCAACAGCCACCTCATCGCCGCGCCTAAACCTCCCCAGTTCCTGCCATCCACTAGGAGTCAGGACAGGATGTTCTTTGGTGCCAGACAGTTTGCGATACGAACCTGCGACAGCTATTTCCGCCAACTGCTCCTCTACGGGCCTGCTGGACACTCGCGCAACTCGCTGCTGTCCCGCCCTGGTCTCCACGTAGTCACCCGGCCGGATCGTCCCTATCGCCCGCAGTCCCTGCGCTGTGCTGACCTGCGTGCCCGGTGGAAAACAGAAACCCTTGTCGATGATGAGCTGGCATTCGCTCTCCGCGCGCTGTAGGTAGCGTTCCTGATCGAGGCCACCATCGATCACCTTGCGTTTGAATCCTTCGGTGACGAGGTCGAGGAATTTCTCGATGTCGTCGTGGTCGTTGCCGGTGAAGCTGGGCATTCCCAGGGTGGGCCGGATTTCGGCCACGCAGGTCTGCGCGATCTGCCACGACATGTCTATCGCCCGTTCCACGTGCGGGGCGTCGATGCCGTGCCGGCCCATCCAGTAGTAGAGCTCCTGGTCGCCCATCAGGTGGTCGGCCTTCTGGCCCTCGGGCAGCTGGTCACCCTTGTTGCCGGTGTTGATCCGCCACACCATGTCCTTGAGTTCCCACTCCTCCGGACGGGTGTGGTGGGCGTCGTTGACGACGACCTGCGGGATCCCCAGCTCGGTCGCCAACCGCAGCTTGGCCCGATTGAACTCGGATGCCAGCGCATTGGCTTGTGCGGTGCACATTTTGGTGTCGAGGAACTTGATCTCGTCGTCGGTGCGGGGGTTCATGAACTGCCAGGTGTGCAACTCGGAGAAAAACCGGTCACCGAACACGGCCAACAGCCGCCCGTAGATCTGGCGGGCCTCCTCCTCATCGCCGCGCACCAGGATCGCTCGCGCCAATTCCGTGAGCAAGCACCCGTCCGAAGCCCACAGGCCGTCGCGATAGTGCCGTAGCAGCTCGAGGTCGGCCAGTGGCTTCTTGTGGAAGTACTTGCGCTGGTAGGCCACCGACGACAGCGCCCACAGGTTGGCCAGTCCTTGCTGGGATGCGGCGATCAACGTGATGTGGGAATTGGGGACTTCCTTTTTCTGCGCAATGTCATCGACGTAATATCCTTCCATCCCGAATATCGGGTGGACACCCTCGGCAATACAGGCTTTCTGGAATGCATAGTGTTGATTGCACTCACCGTGGTCGGACAAACCAATGGCCGCTTGCCCCAATTCCCGGGCACGCTTGGCGATCGAGGTGACGGGGGAGTACCCGTCCAGAAAGCTGCCCTCACTATGCACGTGATAGTTGACGAAATGGCTGGCCAGGGAAGCTTCTTCGCGCCTGCGCAGTTCCAGCGCAGCATTGAAGTCGATGATTCTGGCATCGCCCATGCGGCATCAAACCTTCGGTCCAAATCCGATTCCGGGGCCAAACATCCCACTTGGCCCCGGAATCAGCCTCGTAACGGGCATCGCCCGTGTCCCGGTGGGGTCGGGTAGGAGGTTCTACCCCTTCGCTCGGCTCTCCAACCGTTCCCTCAGTGTGCCGTATTCGGTCTTGCCCGGCCCTACCACCTGGGCCTCATTGGCCGGTGCGCCCGCAGTCGGTGCGGACGAGGCCGGTGCGGATGGCGGTGGTGCGGACGAGGCCGGTGGCGTGGTCACTGGGTCGGGGTTGTGGGTGGTTGCGGCGTGGAACTCGCCGTAACCGGTGTTACCGAGCCCGGCGGGAGCGTTGCCGAACCCGCCAGCCACGGAACCGGCGGTAGCAACGGGAGCCACCACCGGTCCCGCGTACTGCGGCGGGGGTGCGTACTGGGGTGGCGGTGGTGGGGCGTACTGCTGCGGTGGCGGCGGTGGGGCGTACTGCTGTTGTGGGGCGTACTGCTGCGGCGGCGGTGGCGGCGCGTACTGCTGTTGTGGGGCGTACTGCGGCGGGGGTGCGTACTGCTGGGGGGCGCCTCCGGCCCCAGCGGGAATGTTGTCGAGGTTCAACCACTTCCTGATCCACTGCTCGCTGCCGAAATAGTCGGCCCAGTCGTCCAGCGTGCGCGGGCAGAAGAGGAACCGCTGAGGATCCTCGTTGTTCCACGGCGGCCGACTCTGGCCGGGGGGCACATGCTGATCACACTGATAGCCGTAGAACTGCTCGACGGTGCCAGGGTCGCGCAGCGCATCAATGGCCGGGAAGGGCACCATCGAATAGTCCTTCTGCCCGGTACGGATGATCTCTATGTCGTAGGTACACGGATCCCCGTAGCGACGGGCAATACCCGCGATGTGCGACCAGAAGTTGCTCTCGGACTGCTGCACGAGTCCGAACAGTCGGGCTGGCAACTGCTGGTTCTCGACCGTCTCGTAGTACTCGTCATCGACCACCTCCGTCTGCGCCCCGGTCGTCCCTGCAACGAGGCGTTCCTTGCGCACTACCGCGATACCAATGGTCTGTTCGCGCGTCTCCGGTTCCTTGAGTGCATTCGAACCGTATTCCCTCATCATGCCGATGGTGGAGCCAACGGCAGCGGCGGCGGCCCGGTACTTCGCGACAAGATCCCCCCTGCGCGGGTCGAAGATGAACGTACGGACGGACCCGTCGTTGCAGATGACGCCGTTGTAGAAGTGGGCGGTGATGAAGTGGTCGCTGTGATGCACGAAGCGGATGATCTTCTTCTCGCCGGGCTTCCACTTCATGCCGCGCAGGGAACCGCCCCCGCCGGTGCCGACACTGGCCGCGCGCTCCTTACCGCGCTCCACGGCCTCCTGCATTGCTGCCAAACCTGTCTTCATTTTTTGTTTTTCCTTCTGTGCTACCGGGATACAGGTGCTGGATTGATCTGGTGTGTGCTGTGCTACTGGGCTACAGGTGCTGGATTGATCTGGTGTGTGCTGTGCTACTTGCAGTGTAGATGCGATCTGCGCATTGTGACCTGATTATGGGTCCTGTTTTACACGCACCTCTTCTCTGCGGGGACGGCTGGGTGCCCGGTCAGACTGGCTCGTTTGGTGTCGAGTCGACGGCACTGGCACTCCTGTAGTTCTTGGTGGCGGACCCACCGGTCGCCCTGCTCTGCCTGTAGTTTCTCGCGCAGCGGGGACCTGTCGGCAAGGAGCACGACTTTACCCTGGGGGTGTGACGCGTCTGGCGCGAAACGCCGCACGTGATAGCCGTCCGGCAATGTCTCGATCACGGGGTCCGTCTCGCCCATGGGGATTTCTCCCTCGAACTACCGCCGATATCGTTCGGCTCGAGCATATTCTGCCATCCGGACGGTAGCCGGTATGGCTGACAGCAGTTTAGCCTGCACCTGCTCCGGCGCGTCGCAATCACCGAGGTCCCTGTCCGTGTCGGGGATGACGACTCCGATGATGTCGGGCCCGCGTTGATAGAGCCGTTCCAGTAGCTGGCGCACACCCTTCTCGCCGGCGGGACCGGAATCGAACCACAGGATGATGTGCCGGAAACCGCGTCGCAGCAGCAGTTCGGCCTGTCGCGCACTGGTCTTGGCGCCCCACGTGGACACGGTGTTGGGGAATCCAAGGCTGACGGCCTTGGCCACGCTCATCGGGGACTCCACGACCACGACCCGGCCACCGGTCACGTTGTCGAGGTTGAAGATGGTTTCCGATTTCGGGAAACCCGCCGCGTTGAGGTACTTCGGGCCGGGCGGCACCGTGCCCGGCCACCGTCCGGGCCGATCGGGAATGGCACGCTTCTGCCAGCCCACCAGCCGCCCCTCGTGGAACGCGGGGAACACCACCCGGTTGGCCTGCGGATCGTAACCGATCCGCAGCCGCCGACAGGTTTCGGGATCGATCCCACGCTCCTCGTACAGATAGGGGTGGATCGCATCCCAGTTGTCGAGGATGCGTTCGGAGTAGCACGCCATCTCAAGGGGGGCACCGGGCCCGGCGAGTATCCGTTCTGCCTTGGCCCGGAAGTCGTCGATGTCGGTGGCGGCAGCGGTGAAGAACTGCCCGACATGGGGCAACACGTCGGTCAGTTCCTGGTCGTGCAGCTTGGCCAGCAAGTGCAGCAGGTCACCACTCCACCCACCGGACCTGCAGTGATATAGCTTCTTCTCCAGGTTCAGCGACGCGCTCGGATGTGCGTCACCGTTGGTGTGGTGCGGTTCGACCCGGTCGATGAGGCAGGAGTGCCGGATCTCGGTGGTCCCGTCGTCGCCGAACCCCTCCGTACAGTTCTCGGCGTGGTACTTCTCGAGGATCGCGCGTCCGTCGATGTGTTGTAGGTATTGGCGATACATGCTGCGGTGCAGCATGTCCTGTAGCCCGGTTTTCATGGTCCGGACAGCCTTTCCTTCAGTCTTTCGATGAGCATGTCGTTGAAGTGCGCCACCCGCTGGCCGGCGGTTTCAGCGTCCACCACACCCTCGGCCACGACGTCTTCGACGGCCTTCATCCCTGGGCAGGGCGCGCCTACTTCGACGAGATCGTCACTCGGCACGCCCTCACCTCCCTGGATAGCCGTCGGGGTAGAACGCGCAGGGCCCGCAGTGTCGGCGCCCTCCCGCATCGAACGTGTAGTAGTTGCCGCACCTGTTGCAGCACTTGCTGGCCACCATCGTGTTGGTCGTGACGGTGTACGTGTCGGTGGCGGCAATGGACAGTTGTGCATCGCCGCGGACTTCGATCCTGGCCACCGGGTCCATGTCCCGCCACACCGTCACCTCGGTCACCCTCGGTTCGATGAGGGGAAAGTAGGATCCGGCGGGCTGGGGGTTGGCGTTGAGCACGGCGGGGTAGTGCTGGTGCGGGGGGATGCCCCGGCCCTCGGCGGTGTAGCGGTGCATGAATACGTCGCAGTACATCCACATGTTCGCGTCGCCGGCGAAGGCCGTCCGCATTTCCCGCCACACGTCGGGCACTGCGGCGATCAGCCGGGCATCGAATTTCACCAGTCCGAAGGGCGCGCAGCGGTCGGCGGCGCAGTCGATACCGGCGTCGTAGCCGAAGAAGCACCACGGTTCGCGGCAGGCCACCAGTTCCTCGATCGCTCCCGGCCAGGGCACGATGTCGTGTTCGAGGGAGATGAAGGTCTCCCCTTCGTCCCAGCGGGCCTGGAAGTACTCGGCGTAGGCCGCTCTGTCACCGGACACGTCCACGTAGTGGATGGGGTGTTTCTGGTGTGCCAGGAACACCCGTGTGGCCTCGCGCACATGGGTGTGCGGGACGTACACGGGTACCGTCATCGCGAGTCGCCGGGGTAGATCCTGCCATCGATGGCCATCTGGGTCATGCCCCGCAGCTGCCACTTCAGCATCCATTTGGCGGTGGCGCAGCGGCGCGCCCCCAGGATGGTCATCCTCATCATCTCGTTGTCGTATTCCTGGTCGGTACGCGAAATGCCGAGCAGAATGTCGGCTTCCCGTTCGACCTCGGCGGCGTCGGCGAACGATTCGATGGTCAGCTCGGTGTCCCCGCGACGGGCCTGTACCGCGAGGAAGCAGGGGATCTCCATGCCGGGTCGGCTGATCTCGTCGTGCAGGTTCTTCAGAATCGAGGCGTATTGTTCCTTGCGGTTGGGGGTGGTGTGCCCGGCCTCCATGTGACTGAGCTGGTCGATGAGCATATAGTCGCAACCGGCCTGGCGTGCCCGTGCACACAGGTGCGCCGGTGTGCGCTCACCCCGTTCGGGCCGCTCGATCAGCAGGCCCCCGCAGTCGCGCAGGATCTCCTGCGTCTCGTACAGCGTCTGTTCCTCGTCGGGAAACAGACGCCCCTTGGACAACCGATCGTAGGACACCCCGGACAGAATCGCATCGGCACGGTCCTGCATGTCGCCCAGCGACACCTCCAGGCTGTAGACGATCGGTTTGTGCCCCTTGCTGACGGCGTTGAGTGCCGCGTTGAGCAGCATGAACGTCTTCCCTGTCTTTGCCATCGCCCCGACCACCGCCAGTTCGCCGGGCAGCAGGCTGCCGGTGTGAAAGTCCAACTCATCGAAGCCCAGCGTCACCCCCAGTCCCTGGGGGTTCTCCCGGCGCTTGGCGTAGCGTTCGCGGCGTTCGGCGATGGTGTCGGCCATGTTGACCCGGCTCAGCCGGGCCACCGTCGATTCCTTGAGCGCAAAACCAGCTGTCGTGAGGGTGTGCAGTGTGCCCTCGGGATCCTCGACCAGTGTGGTCAGTGACCCCATCACCACGTCCTGGAGTTGGCGTCGCAGGAACCGGCGTTTGATCTCCCCCGCAAGCCAGGTGGTGGACTCCTCGACGGCGGTCGGCAGCACCAGCCCAGAGAATTCGGTGGCCAGTACCAGTGCGGTGGGGGCGGCGGTCTTGGCGTTCTCCAGCCAGTAGGCCGTGGTGAAGTGGTACACGGCCTGGGTCAGCGGTTCGATGAAGTGCTCGGCGCGCAGTCCGATGTCCCAGGCCTTGCCGATCTCCTCGGGCACGAACAGCCGCCCCAGTAGGCACCGTTCGACATCGAGTGGTTGTTCGGTCAGGGGGCTGGCCCACACCTGCCCGGCAAGGTCGACCTGACCGGCGGCTGCCTCGACCGGCGCTCCATTCAGCGGCGGCGCCCCGAGGCGTCGCCCCAGCTCCGCCACTGCGGATCAGTCCGTGTCTCGTTTGTGCCGACTGGATGGCGGCGCGGGCAGCACGTGGTGCAACAGCTCGGTTTGGCCCCGCTCCACCCGGTCGATGATTTCCAGGTAGGCCTTCATCTCAAGTTCGGTCAGGTCGTGACGGCGGTAGCGCGCCAGCGCAATGTCGCGAATGTCCTCAAGGGTGAACCGGCGTTCCTTGCGGGCCCCGTGCCGCTTGGGCGCGATGGCGCTGCCGTCGGCACGCGTCCACGGCGCCGCGACGAACACCCCATCGGAGCGCTGCTTCTTGCGCAGCCCCCAGTGCACCCACGTGGGAGCCCTGCCGAAGAACTCCGCCACTTCGGGAGTGGTGTAGGTCTTGACCAGATCCGCCGGCCACTCCCCTACGTCATGATCATGAACGTCATGAATTTGTGCGCTCACCACACTCATCACCTCACCCACTAGACCCTTCTACCCCGTACTGCGTCTGCACGTGCACCCGCAGTTCCATGAGCAGTTTCCCGAGCCAGTTCTCCCCGGGGGTCGCCTGGTGTTCCGGACACCGGCAGTCGCCCCAGAACTGGTCGTGCCATGTGTTGCCCTCGATCAGTGTCGCGTCGCCGGTTTGCGCCAGTCGGCGGCCCAACTCCGGATGTTGTTCGAACTTGGCCCTCAGTACTTCTGCCATGGCGCGGGTGCGCATGTCCTCCCAGTCGCCCACCAACTTCACCTGCCGCCCGCGGCGCTTGGCCTCCCCGGCGCTGGGCGCCGACGCGATGTAGTGCTCGTCGGCGGCACTGGTGGCTTTCAGGCTCTGGAACGCATGCTCGGCGGTGGCGCAGACGAAGCCGTCGTCCAGCACCGTCAACGGGCTGGGATGGAAGTTGCTCAGGAACGCGTACGCCCCGCGGAACTCATCGATCACAGTGGTCACGTCTGCTCTTGGGCCGGGTAGTAGTTGTGCACGGCGAGCTTGGGGGTCTTCGTCTCGCCGGGGATCAGGCAGTCGGCCCCCACGTCCAGCAGTGCGGGATCACGCCGGGCCAGTGCGAAGAACTTGTCCAGGTTGAAGACGTATTCCCGGTGGGCGGGCACCGGCGGGGGTGTGTACTCCTCGTACTCGATGACGTCGCAGACCTGTTCCCAGCGCTCCCCCAGGGCCTGCGCCAGCATCTCCTCGTCGAAGTGCGGCGTGGTGCGCCCGCAGCCCTGCCGGGCGAATCGCTTGCCCAGCGCCGGGGCCGGCAGGTCGCCGTTGGTGTTCTCCGGATCCTTGACACCCTGCTCGCGCAGCTTTGTGGTGATGGCGGCGAACAGCACCTCACGAACCATTTCGGCGCGGGCCTTGAGCAGTGCATCGAGGTTGGCGCGGCCGAGGTGCTCGCGCATCAGTGCCTCGATGCGTTCGTCGGTCAGCTCGGGGTCGTCGGGGGTGACCTGGTTCTTGAAGATCAGGTCGATGAGTTCGACTGCCTCTTCCTGCAGGTCCATGAACGCCGCCTGGTCGAGCGTTTCGATGGTCTTGCGGTGGGCGGCCTTGCGAGCGGCGGCGGTGTCGGTGCGACCGGCGGCGACCTGCTTGACTGCGCGCTCCTCCAGCAGCGCCAGCATCGTCTCGCGCTTCTCGTCCGTCACCAGCTCGAACGACTCGCTCATGGCGTCCATCTCCCTTCGGATACTTATCCTACAGCATAGCTATAGTAACCGATGAGATCGGGTCTTGGGCGTGTCGCGGCATCACTCGCCGCGGCGGGCCTGCTCCAGCCTCTCGCGCGACTTGCAGATCAGATCCTCCAGGACGCTGTTCCCGACCACCGTCATCGCCCCGTAGCGCAATACGACCTCGTCCTCGCTGGGGACCCCGTTCCAGGTGGCGCTGACCTCGGTGCCCAGTTTCAGCCAGTCGGTCGTCTGGCCGGTGGCGGGATCGATCACGCTGATGGTGCCCCCCACCCGGATACTCAGTTGGAACTTCTCGACTTCCGGCTCGGCCCGCACTTCGGGTACCCGTGGCCCATCATCATAGCTGCTCATTCCGTACCGCCGCGCTTTCCTGGAGTTCGCCGATCTTCAAGAGAAGCGAGTCCTCCATGAGTCGTCGCTCGATGGGTGTTAATCGCTCCTGTAATTCCCGCCCATAATACCAGTGCTCAATGAGCACGACGAGCATCTGTCCCAGGAAGTGCGCGGTTATCCGGCCCCACCGTTCCTCCGTCGTAGCCAGCGCCGCCCGCAGTGCTTCATCGACGGCGGCATCCCCGCCCATCTGCCGTTCGGCGTGCTCTGCCCAGGTTTCGAGGAACGCCCGAAACGCTGCATTGCGCGCCGCGGCGAGTTCGGTGTCCCCGCCACTCAGCTCGGCGCACAGCTGCTGCCACGATTCCTCCGAGGCGACCCTCACCGACCCCGCTCCCGCTCACGCCGCCACCGCTCCTGCAGGTCGCACGCCTCGACCATGTCGTTCCATATCCCCTGGGCATGCCCCAGCCCGATCCCGCTGCACGCCAGTGAGGCCAGCACGAACCCCACCACGACCCACTGCAGGCCGAAACCGTTGCCCACGGCGGCCACACTGGCCAGCGCCACCGCGCACCAGCTCCATTTCTGGATGCCGCCGTCGTCCATCTAGAGCTCGCCGACCCCGTCCCACGCCTGCGCCGCCAGCACCGCGTTGACGAACGCCTGTTCCATGCTGGTGCCGCTGTGGCCGAAGTAGCAGAACGCAGCATCGATGCACTGGTGTGCCCGGTCCGACCGCACCACCCGCCAGTTGTATACCATCCGCAGCACGTCGATACAGCGGTGTCCGCCGTCACAGTCCCTGACGTGGAAACCGCCGTCGATCGGCTCCAGGTTCCTCAACCGTAGGTGCCCGTGATGTACGCCACGATATTCCTCGTCAGACTGCGCTGACGCGCCGATGCCTCTCGACGCAGTAGTTCATCGACGTCTTCGCCGATGCCCCGCCGGTGCTCCCACTCGATGATCCGGCACTGCCGCGCGCGTTCCTGTTCATCGAGCTCCTCGGACTCCAGCACCGCCAACCGGTTCGTCCTGAGCTGTTCCCGATCCGCCAGACTGCGATCCATGACCCCTCGCCGACTCCGATGACTTCTCGCTGCCGGGCACACCCCTGCGGGGGTGCCCGCCGCCCCAGTCTGACAGACCCGCCGTGAAATCGGCTCGGGACCCTCCGGCGTGCTGCGGACAGAGATCGGGCCTTGCCGGAAATGACCTCCCGGCCCGACCTCCCTTTTGCCTCCCACCGCGTGTCATCCCCGCGCCTTGTGACCCCCTGTCTTACTGCGACAAGGGGCTTCGGTCACCTTGACCCATGCCTCGCGAGGCCCACGGGTGGCTGCCGGTTCAGCGCTTGACGGTAGTGGTAGTCCAACCAGGCCGTGCCAGGTACCTGGCCAGTGCATACCGGAGGCAGTTGGTTTTCGACGGATTGCCCAAAGAACGTCGTCCATTACCAAACGTCATCAGGGTCTTGTGTAGCGCTTCCTTATGCCGCTACAATTCGATAAAACAGTAGGTGGTTCCGACCCTGATGGTCTGTGATGGAAAGCCCCGGCGGCAACCGGGGCTTCTTCAGTTGTAAGGAAAAATCACACCACTGTGATCCTCGCCATGTCAAGAAATGCCGTGTCCCGCCCGGCCCGTGTCCGACCCGGTCGTTAAGCTGGCCTCGACGACCAGCGGAAAGGCTCGCGGATGGTGGCACCGACGCCGACACGCGAAGCGTTGTCGGCGGTCGGCAATCTCGAATCCGCCCTCGCCGGCGTCGATCTCGACACCCTGGTCGTCGTCGAGCAATCCCCGTACTTCCCCGGCGTGCTGGTGTTCCAGCCGCCCGGCGAGGTGTGGGGTGCTCAGGCGTTCCTGCGTCGCTACGGTCACGATCCCGCCTGGGTCAGTCGGTTCCTGGTGCTCAACGAGGCGTTCATGCTCAGGGCCTTCGTCGATGTCCTCGAACGTGACGGTTGGACGGTGGTGTTCGGCCCTTCGGCCGCCCCGATCCTCGCCGCCTACGAGCGCTGGGACCGCCCCATCGACATCGAGGGATTCCGCTGCCCCCATGACGGCCAGCTGCATCCGTTCCAGCATTTCATGGTGCGCCGCGCGTTGGAGCGCGCCGAGGCCGACACTACCGCCGGACGGCTCACGGTGCCGGGTTGGTGCGCGGGCGCGGGGAAGACGGCGGTGTTCGCTCCCGCTGGCGCTCAGGAGTTGGCCAATCGCGGCCAAATCGATCTGGTGCTGGCCTTCACCCTGATGCACCACAAGGTCAACCTGGTGCGCTACTTCACCGAAGCCACCACACTGACGGCGGTCGTCAACGACGGCGACAAGAAGCGTCGCCGCGCCGGCTACCGGCAGGCGCGGACCGCTGCCGGCGAGGTCGACGTCTTCAGCTTGAACTACGACAAGGCCCGCCACGACTACGACGAACTCAGCGAGATCACCCGCGGTCGGCGCGTGTTGTTCGTGTTCGATGAGGTTCAGTACGTGCTCAACGCCGAGGTCGAGAACCGTTCCCGGCTGGCGCTCAACGACCTGATCGCCGGATGTCACGCCATCGTCTGGCCCATGACGGCCTCGATCGTGGACTCCAGTCCGTTGCGCTACCACAACCTGTTCGACCTCGCCCAGGGCGACAACCCCCTGGGTGGGCGCAACGACTTCATCGCCCGCTACGCCCGGTCGGTGAAGACCCGCGACGTGAAGCCCAAACGCGGCGGCAACTACACGGTCATCGACTACGACTGGGATTTCCCCACCCTGCACGAGGTGCGCCACCGCGTCGCCGATCGGGTCCAGAACGCCCGCAAGTCCGATCCCGGTGTGCGCGAGGTGTTCCCGCCGTTGCAGGTGGAGTGGGTGCCCATCCAGATGAGTCCCGAGGATCGTGAACTCTACGAGGCCGTGGACCATCTCGCCGAGCTGGCCAAGGAGGCCGAGGAGGACACCGGCCCCTACACGCTCATGCGGCGCTACATCTGCAACACCCCCGAGGCCTTGTTGCATTCGTGCTCCCCGGTGGCCGCCGCGCTGCGGGACGCCTATCCGCACCTCGTGACCAGTGCCCACAGCGCCAAGCTGGCGTACTTCCTCGATCAGGTGGAGTCGATCGCCGAGGCCGGGGACAAGGTGGTCGCCTTTACCAAGTGGACGAACCTCGGGCTGCAAATGGTGCATCGCGAACTCGAGCGCCGCAAGATCCGCCACGTCGTGCACTTCGGGGCCGGCCAGAGTTCGCGCGAACGCCAGTGGGCCCAGGACCGGTTCAAGGGCGACGACAAGATCACCTTGTTCCTGTCGAGCGACGCCGGTGCCGAGGCCCTCAATCTCCAGGAGGCCCGATACTGCATCAATTACGAGCCGCCGTACTCGTATCAGAAGCTGATGCAACGTATCAATCGGATCCACCGCGCCGACTCCCAGCATGCGGGACTGACGGCCTACGTCTACTGCACCGAGAACAGCATCGAAGAGCGTGCCCGCGATGTGTGCGAGGAGCGCCGCCAGCTGGCCGAGGCGACGCTGGGCACGAGTGAAACGCTGGAGCTGGCCGAACACCTCTGATCAGCGCGCAGCCGCCAGTTCTTCATTCAGTTCGTCCTCGTACTGGCCGTTTTCGTCGTCCAGCAGTCGCCGGTAGATCTCATCGACCCTGGCCCGGAAGGTGGCAGGATCACCGGAGCGTAGTTCCGGTGATCGCCCATCGATCACCTCGGTGGCCAACTGGGCCAGTCGCAGTCGGCGCTGACGCCGTTCTTCCTGCGTCTCTGGTTGCCACAGCAGCAGTGCCGATAGCGGCACGAGGGCGGCCTGGTACATGACGTGGCTGCCTGCCTGCGCCCAGCCGAGGTCGAATTTTTCCATGGCCCCCGCCGAGCCCCCGGCCTTGATGATGGCCCCGCACGGCAGTGCCTCCAGCTGGTCGAGCCTGGTGATCTCGATGTACTTCATCCTTCGTCCTTCACGTAGACGTGGTCCACCGTCCTGCGGAACAGCTCCCAGCCGTCGGACTCCGTCCCGGGGCGTCCGCGCGCTACCCACACCTGGTGTTCGCGATCCCACTTGCCGGGTTTCTGCAGGTAGTAGAAGATGTCGTCCCCGTACTCCTCGTCGGGGTTGACCAGTAGACCGGCCCGATAGAGTACCTCGCCGAACGCGACGATCTCCTGGTAGTCGGTGGTCCATGATGTCTCGGTCATGATCGCGTCTCCTCACTTGTCCAGATAGGCCAGGCAGCCGTCGCGCACGGCATCCGGATCCCACCACGACGGCTCGTTGTCGTGATTCGTACCCCAATCGATCAGCCAGTACTGCGCGGCCCCGTCGCATTCCTGCACCTCGGACAGATCCCACCGCGCCGTCCAATCGGGTGCCCATGACGTGGGCGGCAGTATCACGTGCGCCCAGTCCCAGGCGTGGGGTCCGATCTCGTTGTAGCCCGTCTGATAGGACTGGGAGTCGTGGTAGCTACTCGCCATGTGGAGGTTGACGAGACCGGCGACGGCCGTGATGGCGAGTGCGGCCGTCGCCACCAGTGTGATGACCAGTGTGCGTGCTGAATGCTCGGGCTTCATGGTGGTCATTGTCTACCTTTCCACTTACTGCAACACACTTGCTCACGCAATTGTTTCCTACCCCTTATACCCCCTGGTTATCTCCTCCCTGTACTGGTTTGCGTGATAGAGTTCCCGACATGCTCTCCGGTATCGGAAACCCGAAGCCCACCGATGAACAGCAGGCCATTATCGAGGCCGCCCGTGAGGGCGGCCACGTGGCCATCCAGGCCGGCGCGGGTACGGGCAAGACGTCCACCTTGCAGATGGTGGCCGATGCGCTGCCCACCGATGCCCTTTACGTGGCCTACAACCGCGCCATCGCCGATGACGCGGCGATGCGGTTCCCACGCCACGTGACTTGCCGCACCGCCCATTCGCTCGCGATGCGCGAGGTCGGCAAGGACTACCGCCACCGCCTCAACGGCCCGCGGCGCACCAATCGGGAGATCGCCCAGATGATGGGCCTGCGCTGGCTCGAGGTGACCTCCGACATCAGGTTGTCGCCTGCGCAGGTGGCCCGCATCGTCATGGACACCGTTCGCCGGTTCTGTTTCTCCGCCGACGAGCACCTGTCCGATTTCCACGTGCCGCTGCAACCCAAGATCACCGGCACCGCTCATCGCGCCATGGCGAAGGCCGTGGCACCGCTGGCCACCAAGTACTGGAACGACGTGATCGACCACAACGGCACGCTGCCCTATACCCACGATTTTTATCTCAAGACCTGGGCCTTGACGAAACCTATCCTGCCGGTCGACGTGATCTTTTTGGATGAGGGCCAAGACGCTAACCCAGTGATTGCTGCCCTGGTCGAAAACCAGTCGCACGCTCAGCAAATCGTTGTTGGTGACGCCTGCCAGCAACTCTATAGCTGGCGAGGGGCCTCCGATGTGTTGTCGACCTGGCCGGGGGCCCGCCAACTCTACCTGTCGCAGTCCTGGCGCTTTGGGGAGGCCATCGCAGAAGAGGCCAACAAGTGGCTGTCCCTGCTGCCCACGTCGCTGGAGTTGACCGGCAATCCGGCCATCACGTCGCGCCTGGCGGTTCTGGAAACTCCCACTGCGGTGTTGTGCCGTACCAACGCGGGGGCGATGGACATGGTGATGGCGTTCCTGGACGCCGGGGAGAAGGTGGCCATGGTGGGCGGCGGAACTGCCTTGTGCCAGCTGGCCGAGGCCGCGAAGACGTTGATGGCCGGGCAGCGTACCGGTCATCCGGAGCTGTACACCTTCCGCAGCTGGGAGGACGTCCGCGACTATGTCGGTACCGACGGCTCCGGCGATGACCTGCGGGCGTTCGTCAACCTGATCGAAACGCACGGCCCCGACGCGATCATCCGCGCCACCAAGGCCCTGACCGATGAGTTCCACGCCACCACGGTGGTGTCGACGGTTCATCGCGCGAAAGGGCGTCAGTGGCCCACTGTGTGTGTGGGTGACGATTTCTTTGGCCCTGATGACGATGGCCACCTGTCCTCGGCCGAGACGATGGTGGGTTATGTCGCGGTCACCCGGGCGCAGGAGGTTCTCGACCGAACCGGGCTGGCCTGGATCGACGATTACGTCGACCGTCTCACCTCAGATACGACGGAGTGAGCTGGCACGAGTACACCCAGACCTTGGGCGACAGGATCCTGGCCTGGACGACCATCTCGTTGACCGGGGCCGTGGTGGACACGATGGCGGCGGCCTGCGACGAGTAGGCCAGGGGGGTGACGTCGTGCAGGAACGCGCTGGCGCCACCGAGTTGGATGAAGTAGCGCACGTGGGCCACCTCGCACCATAGGTCGGAGAGATACAGCTCGTCGACGTCGTCGCCCGAGAGCACCAGCTCCACGGTGTAAACCTGGTTGGACGAGTCGGGGATCTCGAACCAGTTGCTGCTGGCCTGCTGCCAGTAACCGACGGCCGGCGCGAGACTCTGTTCGTAGATGTACACTCCGTCGAACATGCGACGCAGCCGCAGGGTGATCTGGTTGTCATTGGCGAGAGGTTTGAGCCAGGTCGCATTGATGCGCGCCAGCCCGTTGGAGATGAAGTTCGTCCACTGCCGAACCTTGACACCGGCTTCCTCACCGCCGACCGCCCGCCGGAAGTGCAGTACCCGCTGACCCTGGTAGGTGCGGTTGGGGTCGACGTCGATGGCGACCAGCTGGCGTCGCTCACCCCAGGCGGTGGCGGCATCGCCCCACGTGGCGAAGGTGTCGCCCCATGTTCCGCTGGGAATGGAGTCGGGAATGGTGGTGGTGTAGTAGGCCAGGGCGCTCGAGGAGATGTTGGTGTCGGCCGGGTCGAGCTGCGCCCACATCGAGTCGGAGCGCACGCTGCCCGAATCGGATAGCGCCGCGGTGACCTTGGTGAAGGTGGACGTGGTGATGAAGTCCTTGTAGATGGTGGCGTCCACGGTGTCCCCGGAATTCATCCTCAGGAAGTCGAACCATGCCGTACCCGAGGTGGCGTGACTGCTGACGATGAACGCCACCTGGGCGCCGTCCACCCCGTCGGGCACCGTCCAGGTGCCCGACATGGTGACGTAGTCGTTCTGGCTGCTGGAGCTGGATGTGGGGGTTCCGCCGGTCGTCAGCGCGCCCTTTCCCGACAGGGTGGTGCCCATCTTGAACTGCTTGGCGACTGCGCTCACCGTCAGTCTGCCCCGTCCGGCCGCTGCATCGGCGACCCCGAATTGCGGTTTGGCCACGGCGCTCAATGCGCCGTGGCCAGCCGTGTAAATGGGTACGTTCCACGCGCCCGATCCGGCGCGCCACGATCTGATGGTGGTCAGCTGTCCGTGGCCGCCGACCGTGGCGGGTAGCCGATATTGGGTGATGACGGCGGTGGCGGTGAGGACGCCTCGGCCGCCGAGGGCTGCGGTCACCTCGTTCATGGTCATGGGGATCCCGGCGCGTATCAGCATCGGGGGTGCCATCGAACTGTCCGAGATCACGGTGGTGCGCACCACGGTGTCCCCGGACAGTTCGACGACTGCCATCTGCAGGGCCTGCTGGCCGGTGTCGACGACCAGGTCTTCCCAGCGCACCGCTGCGGTGAAGTCGATTACGTCACCAGGGGTTAGATCCTGGCTGGCTCCGACTGCGACGATGTGCGGGGAGACCAGGACGGCCTGCGTCCCGTTGGCGGTGGCCTTCGCGGCGCCGGGGTACATGTAACCACTGAACTGTGAGCCGTCCCAGCTCCAGTCCCCGGATGCTACTGTCCAGTCCCCCAGCCCGAGATCGAAGTCGGCGTTGTCCATCGAGAAGATTTTGCCGGCCGTGGAGATCGGGCCGGTGTCGAGTGTCCGGATGTTGTCGAACACCCACTGCGAGGGGTCGTAGCTGCTGAAGATGAAGCTGACGGGGTCCTGGTTGGCGATGTAGGTGGTGGCCAGTGCCTGGATTTCGCGCACCCCGGCGAAGTAGGCCAGGCCTGCGTCCACTGTCACGGTGCGGGTGTCGTAGCGGTGGATGCTGGTGGTGGTGAACCGGTACCGGGTTTCGAGTGTGCGCTTGCGGGCGGTCACCACCTGGGTGGCGGCGGTGATGCCGTTCATCACCGCGGCCGCCATTTTCAGGGTGCCACCGGGGAACACCCACCAATCCTGACCCTGGATCGGCAGTGACGGCGGGATCGCGGTGGCGGTGCCCAGCGGTCCGGTGGGGAACGAGGCGCTCAGCGCCCCACTGACCGGGTCAAGTACCGAGGATACGTTCTGCACGACCGTCGTCCGGTTGATCTCGTTGATCGCGTGGTTGGCCAGTGTGCCCGCGTCCATCATGGGTCGCCGGTACACCCACGGCGAGCCGGCCTCGGTGCGGGTGGAGGTGGTGATCGAGGTTTGTGCCGTGCCCGGCAGCGATCCGGTTACGAATCCCTGCCCGGCGGTCACCGTGACGGTTTGGGTAACCGGGGTGAATGCGGTGGACAGTGCCCGCTGCACGGTGGACGGGTTGAGCCAGTTGACGCTGCCGCTGCCGATGCCCTGCAGCACCCCCGCCCCCACGTTCAACAGTCCCGACACGATGCCGAGCAGGCCGGGGTTGGCCCTGGCCTGCAGGGTGGCCTGCGCGGTCACCGTCATCGGGAACACGAGGTAGGACGTCGTGATGCCGGTGTCGTACACCGGGTAGGGTTCCTCGGTCAGGTTCGAGAATTCGCATTTGAGGTATTTCATGCGGATGGCTTGCGGCAAGAACAACCGGCCCTTCTGGGTGACGTAGTTCACCCATACCGGCGTCCAGGTCTTGGTCTCGTAGATCGATTCGTGGGTGCCCCCGGTGCCGTACTGCTGCAGTGTCCACGCGGAGGCGTAGATCGCGTTGTCCAGCGTGGTGGAGGGGATGGTGCCGTCCGGGTTCGGGATCACCGGCGCGGGGAACGTGTACACGGTCGGGTTGGCCTGAAAGGCCGTTTGCCCCGCCGCGACGTCCTCCATCTTGATGATGTGGGCACTGAAGGTGCCACGGAAGTCGGTGAACCCTGCCTCCCCATCGAGGGTGATCAGTGCCGGCAGGTCGTCGGGGGTCGCCGTCAGCGACCCCACGACGGTGCCGTCGCGGGTGGTCACTGACATGGTCACGGTGTCCTCGTCGATCACGCCGGAGGCGGCGTAACTCCAGCCGACCACGATGCGCAGCGTCCGGTACTGCTGGAACGGCGGCGACAGCGGTACCGAATAGGTTTGCGTCGCAGTCCCATTGGTGAGTTCCAGGGTGATTTCGCCCGCCCCGGCGTCGTAGAAGATCTTCGGCCAGTACTGGTCCTCGGACGGCGGGTGTGCGGTGCCGGTGGTGACGATTCCGACCTTGACGGTGGGAGCCGGATCGGTGCCGGTCAGTGCGCTGATTCCCGACATCACCGGGATCGGCTGCTGGCCGAGTGCGCCGCGGAAGGTTACCGTCCACGGCCCGCCGTCGTCACCGACGACCAGGACGTCACCCACCCCGATACCGGGGAGGGCCTCCAGCGCGGCGACCATGTCGGCGCTGGAGGCGTCGTGGGCCAGGGCAGCGGTGATCTCGCCCTCGAAGTCCAGTGCGAAGGTGCCGCCGGTGGCGTCACCGACGATGGTGACGCTCTGCACGGCGTCCACGCCGGGGGTGACGCCGAACAGGACGGGGTTCTGCGGGGGTGCACCACCCTGGCCACCGGCGCTGACGGTGTCCACGGTCACGGTGCCGCCCGACGACAGCGACGCGGCTGCCCCCATGGTGGCCAACTCCAGCCCACCCAGGCTGTTCTGGAAGGTCACCACCCAGGTGCCACCGGCGCCGCCCTGTACGCGTACGTTTCCGGCCCCGATGGCGGGCAGCGCCTCGAGCGCGCTCTGTACCTGGGCGGCGGTGGCCAGACGGGCGATGGGGTCGGTGACCTCACTGGCGTAGGTGAGGGTGAAGGTGCCGGTGGCGTTGGCAGGGGACACTGCGACGGTCTGTACGGCGTTGGTGGCGACTGCAGCGAAATCCGGCGTCCATTCGATGCCGATCCACAGGTTCTGGCTCACCATGGGCCCCAGCGCCAGCGGGAACTGGTAGCTGCAGGTGCCACCGAAATCACTGGTGTCGATCAGCCCGACGCCCGACGTCCAGCGGGTGTCGTCCTCGAAGTCCGGGGCCAACGATTGCGGGGACAATTTGAGTGACCCGACGGTGTCGTCGTTGCTGTAGTAGAGGTTCAACGTCTGGTTGACGTAGACCGGGTCGAGATAGAAGGCGTCCACCAGTTGCGGGTCGCCGTCCATGGTGCGCAGGTCGAGGTAGAGGTTGACCACGGCGGCCGGATCGGGCTGCGGGGCGCTGCGCCAGAACGTGTTGGGGTTGTCATCGATGGCCTTGGCGGCGTTCCAGTCCTTGATGTAGGCGCTGATGACGTTGCCGAGGGTGTCCTGGGTGTCGACCAGCGGCATCTTGCCGTTGGCCCGGTCGTAGACGTCGCGGCGCAGCAGCAGGTTCTGCACCCCGACCACGTACGGTGCGGTGCCCACGGTGGGGTCGTAGATCCGGGTGAACCGTAGTTGTACACCCTTGGCGATGATCGGGTAGATCTGGCTCCGGTAGGTATACCAGCTCCCTTGCGTGGACGTGGACAGGGTGACGCTGACCGGCATGCGCGCGGTGTTGAGCATCTGGCACCAGTTGTTCTGCGGATCCTGATACCACGCTTCGATGCGGCAGGACACCCGCAACGCCATGAAGCTCAGCTGCGACAGCGACAACGGCTGCTTGAAGATCGCGGTGAGCACCTCGGTGGTGCCGTCGTTGCCGGGCCGCGGCTGGGAGAACCACTGCCGGTTAGTGGCGCTGCCGCCGGACACGATCGGCTGGTTGGGGGCGCCGGGGTGCGCGACGATGACTTCTTCGATGAGGTTGGCCAGGCCCAGCGGGATGGAGAAGTCGTAGTACATTCCCGTGACGGCGTTCGTCCGGGTGGAGCCAACGGCGGTGAACGGCGAGGTCACACCCTTTCCGCCGCCGCCCTCTGCTTAGCTCACCTTACGAATATGTGCGGATCCCTCAGGTTGAACGTGTTGGGGCGTTGCCGACGCCGGGTGAGCGAGGTGCTGACGGTGGAGTCCCGGGCCGGCGCGGTGGTGGCTACCGCGTAGTCGGGGTAGAAGGTGAACATCACCTGGCTGGGGGCGCTCACCGGCAATTTGTAGTGGAAGGCATCGGCGATGCCGCCGATGCCGAGGATCCGTTCGATCTCGTGGGTGATCCACTCGAGCTGGGAATCCCACGCGAAGTGGTAGGGGGTGCCGTCGGGGTTCAGGGCCGGCGCCTGGGCCGGATGAATGCCGTACTTGCCGCCGGGGAAATTGCCGGGGCAGTCGCACAGCTCGTAGGTTTTCCATTCGGTGTACTGCTCGAAGGTCTGGTACACCGAATAGTTCTGTTCGGTCTTCACCGTGCCGTCTGGTTGCAGGGTGCCGTAGGTCACGGCATCGATCTGCGAGCGCGGATCCCCATACAGGTAGTACTGGCTGTACTCCTGGGTAGCGTTGAACGCCGCCGTGGGCGCCACCTGTGGTGTGGTCTGCGCGCGGAACAGCCATTGCTCACTGGGCAGTAGGTCGATCGGCAATAGCTGCGGCGGCGGCATCTGGGAGAGCACCGGGGTGGCGGTGACCAGTCGTTCCACCTGGAAGTAGGTGGAGTCCGCTGTCGCGGTGGCTACCGGGACCGGTGTCTGTACCGCCAGCCCCTGCGTGTCCACGGTGATGATGGCGTCGATCGGGCTCATCCGGTCGAGCATGTCGCGCAGCAGCCGCATCTCGATGGGCTCGAGGGTTTCCTTGTGTGGTTTGACGACGATTTCGTTACGCGCGCTGACCGGCGCGCGCCCCAGGTTCGCGCCGAGGCCCCAGTTGTCGGTGTAGCGCCATATCTCGAACAGGTCGCAGTCCACCGCGATGGCGGCGTTGACGCAGGTGCGGATCCCGGTGGGGGTGCCGCCCTGCGAGCAGGCGATGAAGTACTGCTTGACCCGGTCGCGGTACCAGGCGTCCTTGACGCGGACTTCGTCCCACTGATCGCTGGTGAGCAGGTCGACGGTCGGGTTGTAGGGGTAGGACTCGGCGGGACTGCGTGACAGGAAGCCGATCTGCCCGAAGATGTAGTCGAGGTCGTGGAAGTACAGTGTCTCCATCGCCCCGGCCATCCGCGCCAACAGGATCTCGTTGATCAGCGCGCCGGCCCCGGTGGTGCCGCACAAGGCGTCCACGATCTTGTAGAGGATGGTGCCCGCCGTGCCGGTGTACACCGAGGGGTCGCAGTGCGCGAGGCGCTGCGTCGTCGACATCGGCGGGATGAGCGGGAAGGGGCTTTGATCAGCCACGACTTATCCCCCCTGCCGCCGCGGGACGGTAAATGTACTCATCACCCTCCCAGTCATCGGGATCGGCGACGACATGGCTGTGGGGCACACTCCGTTGCAGCACCCTGCCCGTTCCGGCGTAGTCCTTCGCGAGCTGTTTGTTCGTGGTGACGAAATCGCCCGGAACGATCCCCTTCTGACCCCACGGTGCGCCCCGATAAATGACGACCGGCTCGTCGGCCTGGACGCCACGCAGTTTGTCCAGCGTGAGTAGGTGCGGACTGATCGGGCCCGTCCGCGAGGATGGGTCGTAGTCGACGAATAGGCCACCCGTCGGATTGACGCTTTCCAATGTTGGATGCCACGCGGCCACTCGTTCGCGGGCCGTCAGGATCCTGCGCATCAGGGTGCTGCCTTGCGGGTGATGATGACGTCCTGGAACACGGCCAGCGCATTGTCGGAGACCTTGAAGTCGTCGGTTTCGATGGTTTGCGGGGACGGGTCTGTGGGGTTGGCGAACACTTCGATGCCGTAGTCGGTGGAGTCGTCGGCCGAGGTGGTCAGCCGCACGTCGAGCACGCCGAGCACCTGCTGCACCGCCAGACAGATCCCGGCGACCTTGAGCTGGGGTCCGAACCCCAGGCCTTGGAAGTAGGTTTGCAGCTGGGTGCGGATCGCCGAGTTGGTGATCGCCACCGAGTAGGAGCGGTCGTATTCGACGCACAGGCAGACCACCAGGTACGACCAGGCCGCCTGGTGGACCATCACGTCGGTGCAGACCTGTTTGGAGGTGTCGACGATCGCCTGCAGCAGTTCCGGCACCTGGTTGTAGGTGTAGGTCAGGGTCAGTTCGGTGCCGTTGGCCGGGCCGGCGCCCGTCCATTCGATGCCGGAGGTTTCCGCTGGGCCACCGGCGAGCAGGGTGGTGTCGGCGAGCAGGAAATAGTGTGTGCCCTGGGCGTAGACGGTGACGCCGCTGGTGATGGTGGCCGGGAAGCTGACTATCGGCACCGAACCCAGCCGCATGAACCGGTTGGTGGCCGAGGGGGTGCCCGCCGACCCGACCCGGCGAAACTTGCCGGTGTAGTAGGGCGACGCCGAGGAGGCCGACAGCGCCGTGGAGGTCACCACGGTTTGTTCGGTGACGGTGACCGGGGTGACACCGTCGGTGAACACGTCGACCTTGTTGGTGATGCCGTTGGGCGGGTCGTTGCGGGAGCTGCGGGTGGTGTAGGAAAATTCGAGGTCGACGACCTGGCCGACCATGTTGGCCAGCGCACCGGTGGAGATGGTGGTGAACACCGGGGACACCCCGGCGGACAGGTTGTAGTCGTCGATGTCGGAGTAGAACACCTCGCTTTCCTGTCCCAGGTCGGTGAAGCAGCTGCTCATCCCGCCCCACGCGTATTTCACGTCCTGGGTGACCGGCAGCGTCAGGGTGGTGGCGGGTACTTCGATCTGGGTGGTGTACAGCGTGGTGGGCCCGAACACGGTGACCCGGCTGACGGTGTTGTTCTGCAGCGCAATCGCCCGGTACCAGTCACTGGTCCCGGCGATGTTGCGCAGCAGGGTGGCCTTGAAGCGCATCCGCAGTTCGGCGTCGGTTTCCACGTCGACCCCTCCGCTCATGGCGGCGAGGTTGGTGACGGTGGCCGTCGCCAGGGTGGAGCCCAGCGAGGTGATGGAGCCCGGCGGCACATTGCCGACGGTGCCCACTGTGGTGCACTGCACGGGGATGTCGATCGAATAGGATCCGGCGGTCAGCACCACCGCCTGGGTGGAGGCGAAGTACAGGGCGGCGCTGGCGCCGGGGACGGCGGTGTTGGTGTAGAACTGGGTGCCCAGGGACACGTTCTGGTCGCTCGCCGAGGTGGTGGACAGCGTCATTCGCACGACACCTTTGGCGGCCTTTCCCGCCAATCTTCCGTACCCGAATATCCCGACGAATTGTTCCAGCTCCAATCCGGACTTGTTCTCGATATCCAGTAGCGATCCCACCAGGTATTGGTCGACGTAGGCCGCACTGATTGCCTCTGCACAGGCATCGATGATTTTTCGTTCGGGGGTGCCCAATTCGCAGGACAGCCCTGGACAGGTGGTGGCCAGGGTGGCGATGATCTGGGAGGAGATTTCTGCCGGGGTCTTGCTCGACCTACTCACCTCCCTCTGTGGGAGGAGTCCCTATGGGACTCCTCGCCTTTTTAGGGGCGAGGGGTTCAGGCGGTGCTCTGGCTGGCGGTCACGGTGGCCTGCTGGCCGGCGGCGCTGGTCACCGACACCGCCGCAGTCACCGTGTCGTAGCTGATGGTGGCGCTGACGTCGTTGATCGAGTACAGCAGTTCGGCGAGGCTGTAGAGCTGCGGGTTCGCGGTGAAGCCCAGCTGTTGCACCCGCTGGTAGTTCGCCAGCACCCGCAGCACCTCGTTCTGCATGGTGACGGAGGTGGCCGGGTTGATGACGGAGCCGATGTAGGCTTCCAGGGTGCTTCCCATGGCGGGGTGGAAGCGGTCCCCGCCGTAGCTCTCCAAAATCCACAGCTGTAGATCCTGGGCCAATTTGGGTGTGCCGGAGACGATCGCCAACTGCGAACCCAGCAGGCTGAGATCCCCGTTCTGCACGGCGAGTGAGAAGGTCACGTGCACCACCGTTTCGTGTTGTGCGTGTCACCCTTTACTGCCACTGCAGCAGCGTGTACCCGGCTCCGCCGTTGCTGCCCTGGCCATTGGAGTCGCCTCCGGCGCCGCCACCGCCCCCGGCCCCGGCGGTGGCCCCGTCACCTCCGGGGGCGCCCGCATTGCCGCCGCCGGGTTGACCGGCCGCCCCGGAGCCGCCGCCGCCGGCGTTTCCCAGCGCCGCCGCGCCACCGGCGGCACCGTTACCACTGCCGCCGGTTTGCTGTGCTCCACCAGTGGCGGTGGCCGAGTCGCCGCCCGCGCCACTGGTGTTCAAGTTGTGGGCACCGCTGGAGTCGCGACCGCCCCCACCACCACCGCCGGGGCCCTCCAGGCCGAGGCTGTCGAAGCCCGCCACCCCGCTGCCGTTGGTGCCGTTGGTGTTGTTGCCACCGGCCCCACCGGCCCTGCCGTTGGTGGCCGTGTCGGCGGTGAATCCGGTTGCCGTGGTGGTGCCTCCGGCACCACCGGCCGGTCGGGTGGCGGTGTTCGTTCCGGCGGTGCCGTGGCCGCCGCCACCGGCCGTGGCCACGATGGTGCCCGAGGTGAATGAGCTGTTGCCGCCGTTGGTGGTGGCCGTCCCCGCAGTCCCGACGGTTACCGAGTACGTCGAGCCGAGCAGGCTCACGCTCTCCCATCCGGTGTCGAGATAGGCGCCACCACCCCCGCCGGCACCGCCCGCTTCGGCGTTGAAGGCTGCCGCGCCACCTGCTCCACCGCCCCCGCCACCGCCGATGGCGACGAACCGCCACAGCGTCGCCCCGGCGGGCACGGTGACATTGGTGCGGGAGGTGTTGATCTCGCTGCGTATTACGGTCACTCTGCCGGTACCGGTCAGTGACGCGGCCCGGGTGAACTTGGCGAATGCCGCGACGGTGAGTCGTCCGGCCCCTGCCCTGGACGCGGTCACGGAGAACCGTGCGTAGCTGGCGGGGGTGAGGGTTCCGTGTCCACTCGCCGCTCCCGGCAACCGGAACTGTGTCGCCACGGCGGTGGCGGTGAGTCGGCCCGTACCGATGGTGGTGCTGTTCGCACCGGCCCCCAGCACACACCGGCCACCCAGGGCCGCGGATACGAACCGGACGGCGCGTGTCGTTGCCATGATCGTTCCCCGGCCACGCAGGACAGGGGTGATCCGTATCAGGCTCATGTACGCACTCGCCGTCAGGGTTCCCTCGCCCGTACACGTCCCGGCCACTGCCGAACCCGAGGGCCACACCTGGATGTCGCCCAGGTAGATCGCGAACACGACGGTTTCGCCCAGGTAGGCCGCAGTGATCGGGACGGCCCCGTCGTAGGCGCCCATGCCCTTTCTCAGGTCACGATGTAGAGGGTGTCGGGATCCTTGGGGTCGATGGCCGTGTATTGCGCTGCGCTGCCCCGCCAGATGCGCAGCCGGCCCGTGGTGGTGATGACACCGCGCCAGGCGACCCCGTCGCTGACGACGGGGTCGCCGTCGTACGCCAGCGCCCCGGCATCGACGGTGGCGGGATTGGGCAGGTCGGCGGGCAGCCGCAGCGGGGCGTTGGCGTTGACCTGTGTGCCGTTGAGTTCCAGCGGGCCGGAGGAGCCGACGTGCACCTGGCCCTGCACGGCGTCGGTGAGTAGTTCGGGGGCGTTGGTCTGCAGTTTGCGGTCCAGCCGGTAGAAGCCCATGTCGGCGCGCTCGATCATCCAGCTTTCGCCCACCGCCGGGGTGATGACGCTGGCCCCGATGTGGTAGGACAGGTCGATCGGCACCGTGACATGGGTGCGGGTCATGCCGTCGGCCTTGCGGTTGGCCAGGTCTACTGCGGTGATCTGCACCACCCGCGCGGTTTGGGGGGTGGGCATGCTCATGTCACTGCCCGCCCATCGTGACGGTGCTGGAGGTGCCCGCGTTGTCGAAGCCACCCAGCCCGGCCATGATGTTGGTCTGGTCGGGATTGAGCAGCCCGGTACCGGTGTTGGCCATCCTGTTCAGCGCACCGGGCACCGAGGGCGCCATGATCACCGCGTCGGTGGTGAAGCCGTGCTCGTAATCGAAGGTATGCGTCACCTCGCTGACGTATACCTGCAGGTTGTGATTTTTCAACACCACCCGCATACCGGGGAACAATTCCGGCAAGAATGTGAATTGGACGGCAGTCTGGAATTGTTGTGCCCATTTCTCCATGAAGATCTGGCAGGCCAACAGGAACTCGAGTTCGTGACTGCCGGCGAGCATGGAGGTGTCGGTGAAGGGCCGCACCCCGAATCGAGCCTCGATCTGCGCCGCGGTCATCTGCCCGATGTCGAGGGTGGGCAGGATCTTGGTGAGCCGCTCGAACAGCCAGGTCTGTTCGATGGTGGCCACCCCTGCGGTGTCCAGCCAGCCCAGCAGCGGATCCCAGTTCGACACCACCGGCGCCGGGTAGCCGTTGACGTAGACGTGGGTGGTGAGCTGGTCGTCGGACAGATCGAGGTGGACGTCCTTGAGTTCGATGTCCTCCAGGGAAACCACGGCGGGTTTGCCGTCGATGCCGAAGTAGTCCGGGTAGTACGCGATGAACGAGCCGTCGGGACCGGACGCGAAGTTGCGCAGCGAACCGCGGCAGACCCGGTTGACCATGCTCATCAGTGGTTGGCAGTCGATGTATTCCTTGAACGGCTCGGCGGCCAGCAGCGGCGCGATCTCGTCGGCGAAGGATCCCGGCACGAACTCGTAGTAGAACAGGTTGGTGGCGATCGGTTCGTTGTTGGTGCCGCCCACCCCGGTGGCGCCCGAGCCGGGCGGCAGACCCGGCCCGGCCAGCATCGGGTCGGTCCGCGGGGAAGCGGGGTTGGGGCCACCGTTCTGGGCGACCTGGCAGATCGCGCACGCGTTGAGATCCCAGTACAGCGTGTTCACGTGCACCCCGGCCCCAGCCTGCCCACCCGATTCGATGATCTGTCCCCCGCCGAGCCACATCACCACGTGGTCGCGGGCGGGGCTGACGATCAAGTCCCCGCGGCGGATGTTCGACGGCGGCACCAGCGGCAGGCTGCTGGCCATCGCCTGAGTGGTGCGTGGCAGGGCGATCCCGATGGACCGGTAGGCGTACACCATCAGTCCACTACAGTCAAAGCTGTTGGGGCCGGTGGCCCCCCACACATAGGGTTTGCCGATCTGGGCCATCGCGGTCTGTACCGCGCCCTCGGAGTCCGGGTTGGGTTTGACGCCCAGGTCGGCGCCGCCGGTGGAGATCGTCGCCGCAGCGCTGCCGCCGATGCTGGGCACGCCCAGGCCGCCGGGGCTCAGTGAGCCGGGGTTCACCGACACCGGTGAGTTGGCGGCGGGTCCGATCACGCTGCTGGGCAGTCCCGCCGCACCGGCCACGCTGGACACCGCGGAGGACACCGGGTTGGCGGCGACCGTGGAGGCGGCGGCGTTCTGCGGGGCGCGGATCGCCTGAACCTGCTGGGTGGCCCACGGGATGGCGGCATCGACTTTGGCGGCGTAGCCGGTGGGGTCGCTGGCCCGCTGGACCGTCCAGGCCGCCATCCCCGGATCGGAGTTGCGCCAGTCGACCGTGGCGAGCCGGTCGAAGAACATGCCCGCCGCCTGTTTGGGGTTCATCCTCTGGCTTACCGTCCCCCAGTTGGCGCCGTTGATTTGCTGGAAGATGCCGCAGCTGGTGCCGTCGAAGCCGGGGCCGTCGTTGGGCAGGAAGTTGGCCGAGTCGGGGACGGCGGGGTTGTAGAGGTTGCGGATGGTGACACCGCCGCCGGTTTCCACCGCGGCGGTGGCCACCCCGATGATGGCGGCATCGTTGTGCTGGACGAACGTGTTGTAGTTGACCTGCGTTTGCTGCGCGTTTTGGGCCATCTGCCGGGTGGCGGCGTCACGGGAGGCCAGGCCCTCGGTGCCGCCCTGCGCCAGGTTCGAGGACAGGGTGAGGTCGACGGTGGTGGGGCCCAGACCCCGTTCGTCGCAGGCCGCGACGATCTGCTGCACGTAGAACGGTGACCCGATGCCGGGCGGCCCGGGATCCCCGGCCGCACTCGAATAGCCCGCGTACTGCTGGGGCGGCCCGGAGGTGTTGCCCACCCCCATCAGGTTCTTGAATGCGTTCACCTGGGCCTGATTGGCGCTGCTCTGCGATTCCACCTGTGACTGCAGGAACGTCAGGAAGGTGATCGGGAAGTTCTGGATGTGGACATCGCTTCGGTTCCACCCACCCACCTTCATGAGGAGCGCCTGCAGCAGCGATCCCAGCCCACTGTCGAAGGGGGTTTGCCCGTCTCCGGCGACCAGGGTGCCGGGGGTGAACTGGTTGAAGATGGCCTGGCTTTGTGGCAGTGACGGGTTCCACTGGGTGAACATCAGCCGCTTGAGTGTGCAGGTCGCCTTGAACTGCGCCATGCCCTGGTAGAGGTGCTGGTAGGGCACGTTGTCGAGGTAGCCGGAGAACACCTGTTGCCAGGTGATCCGTTTGAGGAACACGGTGACCCGGTCCATGCGCTCGAACATCCCGTTGTAGCGCAGATCCTTGTTGGCCAGCATGAAGAACAGCGTCGAGGCGCTGTTCTCCTTGCGGATGACCTGGCCACGGACCACGTCCTTGGAGACGTCGTACTGGGCGCTGCCGTGCGCGATGAGGATGCGCACGGCCGGCGCGTACACCAGTGTCTGCATGTTCTGCGGCGGGGTGAGCGCGTTGATGCCGAAGTTGGGGGTGGTCATCCCGGTGCTGCTCGGGTTGGCCGACCTGATGGTGGGGCCTCCCGCACCAGGGCCGATGAGCGGCCCGCCTTGCGGATTGGGGGTGGTTCCCAGCCCCCCTGCTCCTGGTCCGAAGATCGTCACCGCTATCCTCCGGGCCCGAAGATGGATCCCTGCGGCTGGGGCACCCCGATCGGCACGAGGCCTGCCCCTGCCGGTCCGATCAGTGGTGCACCCGGGGGAAGTGGTGTCGCCGGCAGCGAGGCGCCGTTGCCGAACAGGTTGAGCAGGCCGTCGAGTATCCCCAGGGGTGCGCTGAGCACCCCGTCGGGCATGCCCAGCCCGAAGATCGTCATCCAGTTGCTGGCGATGGAGGCGATGTTGGTGGTGGTGGCGACCATCGAGGACAGCAGGCTGATCTCGAGTTTGGCGCGGGGCGCGACGTTGGCCCGCTGCCCGCCGGCCCGGAACGTTTTGATGGTGCCGGTCCAGTTCATGATGTTGCGTTCCGGCCAGTACAACACCACACCCACCGAGGTGCTGTCGGCGGATTGGGCGGCGATCTGGTTGGCCCGGGCGAATTGCTGGAAGTGCTCGAAGTCGTTTTCGTTGGCGAAGACGATGTCGAATTCGGCTTCGGGCTGGTTGACCTTGACTGGGAAGTGCTGTGTCAGTGTGCGGGTCTGCACGCTGGTGATGCTCGCCGCGATGGGGGCGGTGAACGCGGTGCAGTTCAGCGCGTAGGTGGTGCCCAGCTCCCGGCTGGTCACCCGTAATTTACTCATGGTGCCTGCGGTGACGGTCCGGGTGAGGACGGCAGCTGCAGTGGCACCACCGTTTCGGGTGGGTTGTACACCAGTCCCCACTGGTAGGAGAAGCACAACCCGTTCATGTCGACCTCGGGGGTGACGCCGCGCAGTTTGATCGGCATGGAGATGGGTCCGTTGCTTACGAAATCGGTCATCGCTGGCCTCCTCACCCTTTTCCTGGGTTCAGATGAAGCCGCCGATCACTGGGATGGTGTTGAGGGCGGTGCCGAGTCCTCCGAGTCCGGAGGAGTTCAGCAGGCTGCCCAGCCCGGTGGGGCTGATGACCCCGGCGCCGCCGCTGATGATGTTGTCCAGTCCGGGGATGGAGGACACCATGTTGGTGATGTTGGCGGGGACGTCGGTCGGTGACATCCAGGTGGGCGACTGGTGGGCGGCGCCGTCGCCGGGCAGGCTCTTGCGGTAGGTGGTGGCGGCGGTGCCCACGTCGCGGGCCAGGGTGGCGAGTTCGTTGGCGATGGACAGCGCGCTCATCGTCCCAGACACGTCTTCCTGCACTTTGAATGTCAGGGCGATTTCCCGGACGGTGCTGTTGAATCCGTCGGCGAACGGCACGGACTGGGCGAACACGGCCATTCGCCAGTTGCGGGTGGTGTAGGTGAAGTTGCCGGGTTTGCCGTTGCGCTGCGCGATCATGAAGTCCTTCATGAACTCCACCACCTGCTGGTAGTACGGCCAGCGTCCGCGCCCGCAGTCGACCTTGATGACCAGGTCGTCGATGCGGGTGCCCAGGATCTGCACCACCCGGCCTCCGTAGGTTTGTTCGACGTTGGTCAGCAGCGTGTAGGACCACCACACCGAGTTGGGATTCGTGCGGAACACCAGGGTGTTGCCCCCGTAGGACAGGCTGGCCAGGCCGCGGTGGCTGTTGGGGGAGAGCTGGTTGGCCTGGCTGGCGCCCGCCGACCGTGGGGTCGCGGGGACGGCCGTGGAGTAGCCCTGGATGCCGGCGGTCATCGTCGCGGTCCCCCGTAGCCGGGCGGCGGGTTGTTGGGGGCCATCACGTTGCCGTTGCCGTCGGTGGCGCCCGCGTTGGCGGCCTGTTCGTGCGGAGTGAGCTGGATCGTCTGCGGGGTGCTCAGCAGTTTGCGTGCTTCCGGTGTGAGCCCGATGGTGACCTGCCCGGACACGTTGGTGGTGCCGCCCGCTGCGCTGCTCGGGGCCGTTGGTCCTTCGGCCAGTGTGTAGCCGCGGCCGTCCTTCTGGGTGGCAGGGCGCCACGTGTACTGGTTGTTGATGAGTTTTTCGACCTGGTCACGATTCTTGCGGTCGAACTTGATCGGTTTGCCGGATTCATCGAGGACGGTGATGCCGCCCTTGTCGTCGTAAGCCGCCAGTACCTGGTCGAGCGCCGCGTTGTGGTAGCCGACCTGTTCGTCCTGCGAGGATCCCAGTCCCAGCAGCCCGGGGATCTTTTTCAGTTCGTCCCACACCGTCGGCCCCGAATCGCGTTGTGCGGCACTGACCCGCGAGGTGGGGGCCCGGTATTCCAGTTTTTGCTGCTGCTTTTGGGTGTCCTGGATGCCCTGGGTAAAGGGGTCGGTGCCCTCGATGGTGTACTGGTGGAAATAGGCCTTCACCTGGGCGGCGTCGTTCGCCCAGGGCACTCCTTGGGCGCGCAGTCGCATCTGCCACAGCACCAGCGCGTTGTAGTAGGCCGCCGTCCCTTCGGCGGGGCGCCCGGCCTGGGTCCAGTATTGTGTCGCCCAGCCTTTGATGACGTTGGACGAGGCTTGCACCATGTCCGTGCCGCCGACCATGAACGGCAGTGCCCCCGGCAGCACGCCCGGCGGCACCTGCAGCCCTCCCTGGTATTGCAGGAAGGGTAGGTTCTGTGGTTGCAGCATGGATTGGACGAGCTGCTGGCCGGTGCCCTGCAGTCCTTGCACGTTGTTGACGTTGGCCGCCGCCATCGCCATCTGGGCGGCCTGCGCCCCGGGCATTCCGGCGTTGATCCCCGCCGCCGAGGTGGCCGCGAACCCCTTGATGAGGTCGGGCAGGCTGGTGGCCCCGGCTTTCGACAGTTCCTGCAGGTCGCGCAGGTTGGTGTTGAGTCCGTTCAGCGACTGGCCGCCCTCGTTGACGTTCTTGCGCAGCAGCTCGAACGACGACGAGATGTCCATGTTCATGTCCTTGAGGTTCTGCGCGACGAACCCGGTGATCGTGTCGAATTCCCGGCCCGTGTAGCCTTCCCGCAGCCCCTGCTGGACGATTTGCCGGGCCTGTTCGTTGGTGATGAACGGGTTGGCGGCCATGGCGCGGATCGACGTCTCGTAGCCGAGACCTTCCCCGACGCCGCCGCCGCGGATCGACCCCATCGCGCGGGCACCTTGGATGGCTTCGCCGGTGCGCTGGAACAGGCCGTAGCCCAGCGCCGCCGCGCCGAGTCCCGTCCCGATGGGCCCCAGCGCCTTCATCACCCCGCCGAGACCCCCGCCGAAGCCCAGGGCGTCGATGAGTCCACCGCCGCCGCCTTCCGCCCCGCCGGGAACTCGTCCCGCAGCCCGGCGGGTGGCCTGTTCGGCGGGCCCCACCGCCTGCTGGGTCGCCGGCGACATTCCCGAGACGGCGCGTCGCGCCGTCTCCCCTTCGGCACCCCCGTATTCGCTGAGTACCTGTTCTGCGATGCCGCGGCCCCCGAGCTGCCCGCGCAGCGCCTGTTCGCGGTTGCTGATCCGCTGGGTCGCCGCGGTCAGACCTTCCTCGGTGGGGGTGGTAACGTCGCCGCTGCGCACCCATCCGGATGCCGCCATCTTGTTGATGTAGGCCCGCGGGTTGGTCTCGCGCAGTTCGTTGAGCATTTCCTGGGCTTCGGGGGCGGAGGCGGGTGTGCGGCCCATTCCCATCCCGGCGGTGGTTCCGGCGAATGGGCTGACGTACTGGGGTGGGGCGTTGAGCTGCGGCTGGCCCGTCGTCTGGGCGGCACTGAGGTTGCGTATGGCGGCGGCGGCTCGGTCGGCGGCGCCGGCCTGGGCCTCCAGCATTTTCACGAAGCTGTCCTGGGACCGGCTGGCGGCCTCGGTGGAGGTCCGCAGCAGGTTGACCTCCTGGACGAGGGTCCGGATCCCGGTGACGGCGTCGCCGGGGATGTCCATCGACAGCCGCAACGTGACGAAGTCGTCCCCCTGTTGGAAGGGGCTGCTGCCTCCGGGGGTGGTCAACGCGGTCTCCTCGCTGGGTCACCTATTCCAGCGGGGATTTACTGCCAGGGGCTCCAGTCCTGCCAGTACTCCCCCGCGCCGCCCGGCATGGCGCCCCCGTTGGCGGTGTGTTTCTCACCGTGGACCACCGCTGACGCGTACCACTGGTCGAGCGATTCGACGTTGGTGACCGGCCGGTCGCGTCCTTCTGCCCCTTCCAGGCCGAGCGCGGCGCGCATTTCGCCCTCGTAGAGTTGCGCCCAGCGTTCCGGGGACAGGTGGAAGGCCTGGTCCTTGACTTCCTCGCGGCGATCGGTCTGTTGGATGCGCCGGTCCATGTAGATCCAGTACAGCAGCGCCCAGCGTTGGAATCGGTTGAGGCTGCGTTGGTGCAGGAGGCCCTGTTCGTGGGCCAGACGGACCAGGACTTCGCTGACCTCGTCTAGCCGTCGGCTTTTCCCAGTTTCTGGGCCAGTTCGTAGAATTCGGCGTCGAGCTTGAGGATTTCGCCGTAGATCTGGGTGATGACCACCGGGTAGTAGCGCCGCAGCGCGGCGACCTTCTCGGCGTAGAGCTCGTCGTCGGTGAGTTGGCGCAGCGGGGTGACCAGGTCGGTGCCGTCGATGCTGCGCACCCCGGCCGCGCACACCGCCAGTTGGTAGGCACGCTGCTCGGCGGGCGGGGCACCGAGAAATTCCTTGCAGAACAACCCGACCCGCAGGTCGTCGTCGGTGGTGAGGTTGGTGATGGCCACGGTGTGGCCCATCACCGAGATCGTTTTGTTGCGCCGCCCCACGGTGAGCAGGGTGTTGAACAGCGTCCGTTCCTCGTCGGTGAGTTCGGTGATGCCGTCGTCCCGGGTTTCCTCGTCCTGCGTTTCGCTGTCCGCAATGCGCCGGCGGGTTTCGGTGACCGGCGCCGGGGCGATCAGCGGGGGGTCTTCCCCTAGGTCGGGGTCGGCTACGATGATGCGCTGTTGCGGCATCATGGGCGCTGCTCGCGGTGTGCGCTCCGGTGGTGCCCGGGTCGGCCGCAGTGGCCGCACACCTCGTGGGAGGCCACCGTCTGGCGTTCCTCGGGGGGCAGCATGTTCGGGTTGCTGACCTGCTGGCTGGGCGGTGTTTTCTCCCGGGGTGGCGCCAGTTTCCTGGGGACTTTGTCCTTGGCCTCCTGCGCCACGTCGACGATCTGGTCGCCGGGCAGTTGGCCGGGCCACCCCGCCCAGGGATCCACGATGGCCTCGAGCCGGCGCGCCTCGTGGAATTCGTCGTCACCGCGGCCCGGGAGGTAGATCGGGGTGCCGAACGGGTGCGGGGCGTCGCCGTGGAAGTCGGGGTGCGGGCCGGGTTCCTCGCCGGGGTCGTGTTCGGGGGGTGGTCCCCAGTTGTAGCCGGATTCCTCGTCCTCGAGTGCCCGCTCGTGCTGCTCGTCGTCTTCCGGGGCGTATTCGTACTCGCGCAGCCATTCGTTCCAGTCGCCGTGGCCCCTGCTGGGTTCGCGGTGGTAGGCGGTGTCGTTCGGGTCGGCCGCCGCCCAGTTCAGCAGTCCGGCGTGGATCCGTTTACCGCCCAGCAGGGCATCGAACTCGGGGCTCGGGGCCCCGGTCATGCTGCGGGGATTCTGGTCGGGGGCACCCCACCATTGTTCGGCTTGCCGCTGCACGCGCATCTGCGGCTCCTTCCCTTCACCCCTTCAGATTCGCCGTGCATATCGGGGGGACAGTGGGACGGGCTGTGCGCGTTCCTCGACGACCGCACGCATGAATCCGGCCTCTCCGGATGCCACTGAATACCGTTGGGCCAGCCGGGAGTTGGTACGCCCGGCACCCTGCCCGATCCAGCGCCGGGTCTTCCAGTTGCGTCCGGGCCGCAGATGCCACAGATGACAGATGTCGTTGGAGGTCACCTCGTGCAAAGCGTATAGCGTGTCCAATGATTTGAGGAACGAGATGTCCTCCCCGCCCCATCCCGAAAAGCGGGGGTCCATTCCGCCGGTCAGCCAGAATGCTTCGGCGGGCATCATCTGTGCCAGTGCCCCATACAGGTAGCCGTAATTCACGGTGGCCGTTCCGCCGGGTTCCAGCCACTCCTGCCGGGGTGGGGAGGGGACGGCGTACGGCTGGGCCGGGTCGGTGGTCAGTAAGTCGATGGTGTACTCCTCGGAGAGGCGGTAGAGCCGCCGGTAGGGGACGTACCAGAGTTTGCGCCCGGCGGCCAGGGCCTCCTCGATGCTGTCCGCGCATTGCTGGATGACATGGGCATCGAGGTAGGCGTCGGCGTCGAGGATGAGCAGGATCCTCCCCCGGGCGCGTTCAGCGGCCCAGTTCACTGATCGGCACTTGCTGTAGGGCCAGGAGCCGTCGTGGCCGACGATGATCTCCGCATGGGGTAGTTGCTGCTGCCAGTGCTGCGACAGCCATGCCCATACTCGTTCGCGGTGCTCGGTGTCCTCCTTGTCGTGCCGGTAGGGTACGAGCACCGACAGTTGCGGGCGCCGGCCCTTCTTGCGGGGCGGCAGGATCGTTGGGGGTTCGATGGTGGCGCGTGGTGGTGTCGTGCCGGTCGCGGTGGCCAGCGCGGCGCGCAGTTGTTCGCGGACCTCCTCGACGCGCGCGTAGGGGGCACGCCAGAACTCCCCGAAGCTGGGGTCGGTGTCGTAGATCGAGGCGTAGTCGCGGTACTTGAAGTCGCCGCCCTCCTTGTCCGCACTGGGGAACAGTTCGGCGCGGCGTGGGATGCCGAAGGAGTCCGCGACGACGAGGCCGTGCAGGCTGGAGGACACGACTCGTTTACAGCTGGCGATCTCGGTGATCACCTCCCCCGGGGGTCGGCGCACGTCGATGATGTGGCCGTAGGGGAAGCGTTGCGCGAGTTTCTGGTCGCTCCAGTGTGGGATCACGCCGAGGTCGTATTTGGCCACGGTCTGCGGCACCCACTTGGAAGCGAGTAGGCCGGGATCCCCGAGTACCACCGAGGTGGGGACACCGCGCACGCGGGCGGCCGACAGCCGCCCGCGCAGTGCGATCACGTTGGCCGCCGACAGGTCGACCTCGGAGTTCTCCCGCAGTTTGCCGGCTCCGCACACGGTGCCCGTCCAGCCCGGCGGGAGGTGTTCGAGGACCGAGCCGACGAGTACCAGGTCGGCCTGCGCGGGCGGCGCCCAGGTGCACTCGACGCCGAGGCGGGCCAGGATCCAGTTGTTCAGCTCGTCACCGAAGTTGTGCAGCGGAGGCCGCCGCCACCCGTAAACAGCACGGGGCATGTCACCCCCTTCAAAGATGGGCTTGAAGCCTCACCCCTTTAGGGGGCCGGAACTCGCCTCCTGTTATGGCTTGCGGTACCCCTTGCACAGGAATCCCATAGCTAACTCCCGTGGGTCTCTTTTGGAAGTCCTAGCAAACCTCTATTATACCTATTTGTGCTGCTCAGACCCTCAGACTGGAGTAGTGTAGCAATACTGTACCGTAATGGTTTTGGGCAGTGTCAGGGTACCGATATTGATGTTTTCACCGGCATCGATATCGGTAATTACGACGTTGTGATAAACCACGGCGCGCATGATTCCAGTGGGGGACTGGATGACCTTTTGCATGGTGACGGTGCCCATGTTCACCTGGGCTTTGAGCACATCCAGAAGATTGGATGTGCCGGCGAGGCCGGGCAGCCGTGCCCACACCGGTTCGTTCCACAGTTCGTAGAAGGTCAGGCGCAGCGTACCCACCCCGACCGCCATGGCGGTGACGATCTCGAGGGGCACGGGTTCGTCGATGGGCTGTACGGCCTGGGCGGTGGCTACGGGGGTGGGTGGGGTGTCCTGGATGACCTGCAGGTAGGCCAGTCGGATGCCCTGGAACAGCATCGTCGTGAATCCGGATCCCCCTACGCGAGTGGCTGATGCGACCACTGGCGCTCACCTCCCTACGCTCGGGGGGAGGGGCCTGACCCGCCCCGCTCACCCCTTTTGGGCGCAGGGCTTATGTGGGTCGCAGGTAGGCGACGGTGCTGGAGCCGGTGGCGACGATGCCGTAGAGCGACTCGTTGGATCCGGCCGAACCGGGGACACTGAGGGGGGTGGTCATACTGGCGGGCAGTGACGGGCCGCCGGTGGCGCCGGTGGCGGTGACCTTGGGGCCACCGAGTACCACGGCGGTCGAGCCGGTGTTCTGGACGAGCACCCCGTAACCCTCGGCTCCCATGTGGCAGATGAGTGTCGGGGTGGTGGTGACGGTGACGACGCCGGAGATCACACCCTTTCGGTGTGGGGTTCCTAGATCGTCGACCTCAACGTGTTCGCGCTACCACCGAAATCGTTCACCGAACTGCTGGTCGGCGCGGTGATGGTGCCGGATGTCGTGGCGGTGACCTGTCCGGCGTTGGTGATGTTGGCGACGTTGCCGGTGTTGCCCTGGGTGCGGGTGTCGCCGGTGGTGAGGTCGATGGCGAAGGTGCACACGATGTAGTTCAGCGGCATCGCGGGCAGCCACCCGAACGAGGCCTCCAGTACGTCGGGGTTGGTGAGCAGCTGGCGCACTTTGAGGCCCTGGTAGTCGACGATCAGTCCGTCGCGGATGAGGCTCTGCAGGGCGGCCTCGACCGTGGATTTGACGTTGACCAGGGTGAATGGGTAGATGGGCTGCCCGATGAGACCGGCGGCATCGAGGTAGTCCCGCAGCCGGTACACCATGGCGTCCTGCTGACCGATGATGGACCATTCCCGGTGCAGCAGGTCGGTGGGGTCGGTGGTGACACCGTGGCGCATCCGGATCTGCAGTCGCCGGGTGACCTCGACGACGGCCAATCCGTTCTGGGACTCGAGGTTCTTCTCGCCCTCGTCCTGGACGACGCCGACACCGGTCCAGCCGGTGGGGCGTTTGTAGGTGAGCGGCTGCGCCCAACTCATGGCCATCACCATGCCGGCATAGCTGGCGGCCATGAATTGGCCGCCCAGCTGGATGGAGTTGTTCAGTTCGGGGGCGTAGTAGGTGAAGGTGTCCGGACTGATCAGCATGACGCGCTGGTCGGCGAGTTCCTCGGCGTCGATGATGCGCTGGCTGGACGGTACCGGGGTGGTGGTGCCGTCGAGACCCAGGATGGCGCGGCGTTCGTAGCGGTTGGCGCTCTGGGCGTTGACGTGCTCGTCGACGAGTTGCTGCAGCGGCTGCATGGAGCCGTTGGCGGGCACCACGATCGCCACCTGTGCCTGGTTGGCGAGTTTGTCCAGGGCGTTGGAGTAGTCCAGGACGGTGGGGCTGGACGGGTTGGCCGGGTTGACGGCCACACAGACGACCTGGTAGGCCCCGTTGAGGAAGCAGAACTTGGCGGCCAGGGTGAGTTCGCTCTGGATTTGGCCGGTGGTGGTGTTGAACGGTGCCCCGTAGGCGGCCTGGACGTCGGCGTAGTCGTAGAAGATGTACGGGTTGAAGTAGTCGGACGGGGTGTACTGGTACTGGGTTTGCACGGTGTCGCCGGGTTCGATGTGCCCGCCGTCGATGACCCGGCTGAGCGCGTACAGCGCGGTGTTGGCGATGACCGAGCCGCCCACCTGCACGACGGTGTAGTCGGTGCCCTCGGCATAGAGCGCCCCGGTGTTGGGGTTGACCACGATCAGGGTGTCGGTGTTGATGCCCGGCTGGCTCAGGGTGCGGTTGACCGCCGGGGTGGTCAGCGACGTGTCGGGGTTGATCAGTACCGACTCGACGAATTTGCGGTATCCGATCGTCATCCCGAACAGTCCGACCGCGGTGGGTTGGCTGGAGTTGACGACCAGCAGCGGCCCCTGGATGGCCTGGGTGTAGACCCCGGGCGGCAGGTACTTGGAGAAGTCGATCGCCTGAACGCTGCTGCTTGCCATGGTTTCCTCCTGCACCGCGCCCTCTGCCCCTTCTGGGGGCGGCGCGGATCACAGGGGCCGGGGATTCGTGGCGGGCGGGTCGTTCGGGAGGCGGTACGGGTTGCTGCTCGAGCCGGCCGGGATCGCGGGCAGTGTCTCCCGGTCGAGGTCGATGTGGGCGAGCTCGTAGTACCCCTCGTGCGTGAACTTGACGTTGAACTGTCCGAGCAGGTCGAAGCTGTAGGAATCCTCGTAGGCGAGCACGTCGGGCTGCCACGGCACCCCGGGGGTGACGTTCTGGCCGCCCGGGTAGATGGTGTCGTGCAGCAGAGTCATCTTCACGTAGGGGTTCTCGTCGAGCGCGTTCATCAGGGTGCGGTAGCGGCGGGTGTCCTGGCCGGGTTGGGTGACGATGTAGGCGTCGGGGGTGCGGGCGAACGCCAGGTTCATGATGATCGCGTCGGCGAGCCGGTCGCGGGCCAGGCTGCTCAGGGCGACGATCGCCAACGTCACCCGGCCCTGGAAGGTCCATTCCTGGATCGGGCACCAGGCGCCGTTCTCCTTGACCATCAGTTCCTGGCCGATGCCGGCGCGGCCCAGGCTCGACGGCGAGAACTGCACCCACACCCCGGGGTACTGGCTTTCCTGCAGCGGATATTCGAGGTCGATGTAGACGGCCTGGCCGTCGATGCGCAGGTCCATTCCGGATAGGGCGTCGCGCAGCGCAGTGACCACGGCGCGTTTCACCGACTCGATCAGGCCGCCCTCGGATTTGGGCAGTGTCTGGGTGATGTCGTAGGCCGGGTTGGGGTCGCCGGGTTCGAAGAACCCGTCGGCGGCGGTCGGTTCGCCGGTGTGCTCCCCGACGGTGAGGAACGGTTCGTCGGTCATTCGATGGCACCCTGCCGCAGCATGGCGACCACCTGCTGTTTGAGTTGCGGCTGCAGCTCCTCGACGGCCTGGATGATGGCTTTCTCCATGAAGCCGCGCGCCGGTAGCCCGGGGTGGCGCCATTTCTGATCACGCCACACCCGCCCGACATGCGGGATGTTCACCCAGCCGGGTTGACCGGGTTCCTTTCCGCGCCGAATATGTGGCCCGTCGCCTTGCTTACAGGAAAGTGGAATGACCCGGCCCTCTACCCACCACATGATGAACGGTTTGATACCGCGCTCTTGATGCAGCAGGTATTTCTGGGAGGTTTTGATGCCGACGCGGCCTTCGCCGGGCAGTGGGGACAGCGCCGACAGCGATTTGTCGGACCACCCGAAGTTTCTCATGGACTCGTTCGCCAGCTGCACGGCGCGGGCCGAGATCCGTGCACACATGTCGGCCGGGACGGAAACCTTCATCTCACCCTTTCAGGTGGGCCGGCGCGGCAGCGCGGCCGACCGCGGCAGGTAACTCACGTTCTGAATTGGTTCCACGTCGATGAGTCCGGCCCGGTCGAACACGATGGGCTGGTCGAGCTTGGTCGCACCCATCATCATGTGCCGGATCGGCCCGTGGCAGAACACGAACCAGGTGTAGACGCCCTTGGGGGCGAACACCTGCGCGCTGCCCACGATTTCCCCGTCGGGTTGGGCTGTCCACCAGATCTGCCCGCGGCTGTAGTTGACGTCCTCGTAGGGTTCGTGCTCGGGCACCGGGCCGGGCCCGGGATCGTCGCTGGCCACGCCGACGTACGTGGGCCATACCAGGGCACCCAACACACCCTGCAGGCCGGGAATCGGTTCACTCACATGACCTGCACCTCATCGGGGAGTTCCCCGTTGCGCATGGCCTGCTCCCAGGTGAGGGGTTCGTTCTCGGCGAGTGCCTCTTGACTGTGCGGGTATCCGATCGGAGTGAGGGTGAGGTGCCCGCACCCGATGCCAGAGTCCACCCAGATGGAGAATCCCTGCTTCTTCGCCTCGTTGCAGAAGTGCAGGTCGTGCCCCACGAACGGGGGCAGTGGGTTCCACATCGGGATGTCGGGATCCCAGTTCTCGAAGACGCGCCGGTGGATGCTGGTCAACCCCATCGCGACCCCGTCGACCGGGTAGAGCGCGGGGTGTTCCACCATGTTCTTGACGATGTCGCGGGTCAGTGGGGAGAACCGTGGCTTATCGACCTGCATCCACGCCATGACGTGGTGGGGCCAGTCGTGTTTGAAGTACAGGGAGCCGACGATGTCGAGGTCGTCACTGTAGTCGGCGATCCGGGTGAACGCATTTACCGGGGCGATCATGTCCTGCTCGAAGAACACCAGCCGATCCCATTCCGGGCAGTGCTGGAACGCCATGCTGACCAGGGTCTGCATGGCGACCGGCAGGTAGACCCCTTCGGTGGCGACGTTGCCGACCAAGGGGGCCTTGTCCATCTTGAGCCAGTTGAAAAAGAAACTCACAGGAATGTGCCGGTACATGGGGAAGGCAACGACCAGCTTGTTACTCATGGTAGGTGCACTCCAGGTTGGTGTCGGCGCCCGCCCAGGCGGGCGCCGGCTCGGCGGTCACCGTGGCCCGCGCCAGGTGCTCGGTGATGGCCCGCTCCCAGGTGGGTGGCTCCACCTCGGCCAGTGCCCGCTGGCTGTCCTCGTAGCCGATCGACACCTGGGTCAGGTGTCCGCAGCCGATTCCGCTGTCCACGAACACGTGCCAGCCCTGCAGCTTGGCCTGGTGGCAGAAGTGCATGTCGTGGGCGACGTGCGGGGGCTGCGGCATCCACATCTGCACTGCGGGATCCCAGTCCTCGAGGACGTGGCGGGCGATGCTGGTGAAACCAGTGGACACCCCGTCGACCTCGTAGAGGCCGGGGTTCTCCTTGAGCATGCGGACCGCGGCGGCGGTCAGCGGGGAGAAGTTCGGGTAGCCGACCTGCATGCACACGTTCACGTGGTGCGGGGGTTCGTGCCCGAAGTACAGCGAGCCGACGATGTCGTGTTCGTGGCCGTAGGCCGCAATCCGGGTGAAGGCATTGACCGGTGGGATCATGTCGTGTTCGAAGATGACCACTCGGTCCCACTCGTCGTTCTGCAGCGCCTCCTTGGTCATCATCTCCAGCGCCAGCGGCAGGTAGGCCCCGTCGGTTTCCAGGTGCCCGACGACCGGCTCCTTCTCCATGGCCAGGAAGTTGAAGAACCATGCCACCGGTAGCTGCCGGTAGAACGGGAAAAGCACCAACAATTTCTGCATAACTACCCCCTGATAGTCGTTCGAGAACGCAGCGTGAACACGTCCACACCCTTTAGGCTCTTCAGCGAGACACGGAAGAGAGCCCCCTATGACGTCAGCTGGCAAGCCGGTGCGCTGCGAAGTCAGCGCCGAGGACCACACCTGGTGCCTGACGCACAACTGCAAGGTCACCGACCCGCAGCATCCGAGGGACTTCGAGGGCTATGTGCGTCGCACCGGCTATGTGCGTCGCACCGATAACCACACCTGAGATGCACCCGTAATCAGGCACGGTAAATGCCCCTTGACTACTGGATTGGGGGGGTAGCGTCAGTTCGGCACAGCCGTTCGAGGAAAGGACCCCACCATGACACAGTCCACTACCCTCCTGGTTACTCCCGCCATCGCTGGAGCCGCACTTGCTGCACTGGTCGGGCTGGGCACGCCCACCGCCTCGGCCGCGCCAGGGGCCGCCGTCAACGTCAGCGGTATCGGTGTGAGCGTGGGTGACGCCACCGCCAATGCCAGCTTCGGCAATGCCGCTGCGGCGTTCAACGGCGGCAACGCCAGCGCGACCGGCGGCCTCGGCAACGTCGCACTCGCCAGTGGCACGAAGAGCGTGTCCACGATCAACGGTGGCTTCTTCAACGCCGCCGTCGCCAGTGGCGACAACAGCACGGCCCGTGTGGACGGCGGCAGCGGCAATGTTGTATTCGCGGGCCGGAACTCCGGTAGTGAGGTCGCCAAGGGAGCCAGTCTCAACGCCATCGCCAACTTCTGCAACAACGGCTCCAATATCGTGAGTGCGCAGTCCGCGCGCATCATCGTCAGCCCCGGCACCACTGCCTGCAAACCCTAGGATCCCTCCCCGATGGAAAGCCCCAGGCTGGAGACCAGCCTGGGGCTTCTTCCCATGGCCGGTAGCTATGCTGCGACGGGTGGTCGCCAGTCGGCCAGGTTGCCGCTGGCGGCGCGGCTCTTGTTGCAGGACTGGCAGCTGGGCACCAGGTTCTCCCGGCAGTTGTTCGAGGGGTCGCCGTCGATGTGGTCGACGTGGATGCCCGTGATGCCACCCCAGGTCAGGGTCGCCTCCCCGCCGTGCCAGTGGCACGCGTGGGGACCGGGCCCGATGGCATCGTAGAGCACCATACGGTGCTCTGGAATCTGGCCGGACTTGTCGGCTATGGGATGATTCGGCCGATAGAGGTAGATGTAGGCATACCGATACTTCTTTTGGCGATGCAATGCCCGCAAGCAGGTTCGACATTGCCGCCATCCTGTGTTGGGATTGACGTACGTGTTCTCGGCCGTATATTCGTGGCCCTGTGCGCATTGTGTTTTGGCGGCATTACCGCCGTCCGTCCCACCACGATAACCATTGATGGCCTGGGTCACCGCCTCTAGGTGCCGCGGGTTCACGCACCGTTTGTTCTTGCAGAGGTGATCGAGCACCATCCCCTTCGGAATCGGACCAACGATCTGCTCCCACACGAAGCGATGCGCCATGTAGCGCTTGTCTGCCCCGTCCTGGATGAACCCGTGGCCCTGCCTCTTGTAGATCGGGCCGGTCCAGTTCCAGCACGGCGTGTCGAAGCCCTCAGGGATCGCGCCGACGACATAGCTGCCTTTCCATCGCTCGGCGGCTGGCGTGTGGTCCTTCAACGCCACCGTCACGTCGCCGTGCCGACGCATCCTTGCCCGATGCTTCTCGCAGTACAGCTTGCTGGTCTTGCGCTCCTCGCTGCACCCCTCGACTGTGCAGAATCGTCCCGGCTGCGGCCCCGGATGTGGTGTGACGACGGTGGGATCGCCGTAGGCCTTCCACCGCTGGTAGTGCTTGGTGCAATAGCCCTTTGCCCGCGCTTCGCGCGGGCAGGGCTCATCCTCACCCTCTTCGATAACCCCGCAGAACACCTTGACACTCTCGGTGGGTTCCAGAGGTGACCAGCCGGCTACCACCTTGCTGATCAAGGCCTGGCTGACACCGAACTGTGCGGCGAGCGCCGTCTGTCGCGTCCCCTGGGCATACAGTCGACGAACTTCGTCGGTTTGCTCTCGACTTAGCTTGGCACGGCTCCGACGCCCCTCAGTCTCCATGCAGCCGAGACTATCACACTTGCTGTGATACGTTCAACTAACTATGAATTGCCTGCTAGGTCATCGTGAAGGTCGGTGTGACCACGATTTGACCTTGGGCCCCCATGACCACTGAGGTGATGGTGTTGTTGTCGTAGTGGTTGTTGCCGGAGCTGGCTGAGGCGAGTAGCACGTAGGTGTAGGTGGCGGCGGCGACGTCGATGGTGACGGCCGAGCCGTTGACCACTCCGCCGGAGGCGGAGCCCCAGGTGGTGTTCTTCCTTGCGTATGCGGGGGAGCCGCCGGTGGCTTCGTTGGATGGTGTGGAGCTGGTGCCGGGGTTGCCGGTGGCCAGGCCGACCCACGATCCGTAGCCCTTGTACGTGGTGGCCATGTTGTTGAGGGTGTCGGTTTCGATGACCATGGGATTCCTCTCCCGAAGCGCGCGGGGACCTTCTCCCTTTAGGGGTGCGATACGATCCGGGCGTGTCTCCGCAGGATTTGCAGCGGCTTGCGCCGGTTGCCGCTCAGTTCGTCACCGGTGCCCCCGATGCCGCCGCGCAGATGGTGGGTTTGACGATCAACGTGCCCGGTTACGCGCAGCTGGCGCTGCAGGTTCTCGATCAGTCTCAGGTGGCCGAGACGGGGGTGAGTGTGCAGCTCACCATCGATCAGATCTCCTTGGCCGATATGGCTGGTCTGCGCGATTCGATCAGCGCGGAGATCGCCCGGCTGACCACCGGGCAGGGGTGATGGCGCGCGACTCGCTCAACGAGATCGCGTTGCGCCGTCACACGGACAAGAGTTCGGCCGGCCACAATTACTGTCCGATCTACGAGCGGTTGTTCGCCCATCTGCGGGATAAACCGGTGGCCCTGCTCGAGTTGGGGGTGTTCGAGGGCGCCAGTCTGCGGACCTGGGCCGAGTACTTCACCCACCCGGACACCAGGATCGTCGGTATCGATATCGACCTGGGTGTCGGCAACCATGCCGCGCAGCCGTTGTGGGGCCGCTACTACGGTTCCTATCAGCCGTTGCGCCAGTGCTACGGCCCACCACCGCCGGGTATCGCCACCTATCTGGGGGATCAGGCGGCGGTGCCCGCCGGGTTGACCGGCTGGCATCCCGACATCGTCATCGACGATGCCTCCCATGTTTCGTCCAAGACGATCGCTTCGTTCAAGACCTGGTTCCCGCTCCTGCGTCCTGGCGGCCTGTACGCCGTGGAGGATGTGAACACCTCCTACGACGTGCGGTGGGGGGCCGACGAGTCCAGTGCGGATCCGGACCGCCCGCCGCGGCCCGGCGGCCAGACGGCCATGCAGTTCCTGCGTCGGCTGGCCGATGAGGTGCAGGCCCAGATACCACAATCGGAGCATGTCGACCTCATTCGTCTTGCCCCGGAATACCATCTGGGATTCGATATCGACCGGTTGTGCTTTTATCCGAACATGGTTGTCGCCCACAAACGAGACACTGGTATTTGAGTTATCAGAACATCGCGAAGAACTGTCCGGACAGCGCGAGTACCCTTTCGTCGGCCAGGGCCGACAGGGTACCGGTACCCGACAGTGTGCCCGCGCTGGCGGCGCCGAGGCTGGCGACGGCCACCAGGGTGCCCGTGCCGCCGATGACGGTGACACAGACGTACCTGGGGATGGGGATGGCGGTCAGGGTGCCCGCGCCGAGGACGGTTGCCGCGGTGGTGGTGATCGCCGCTACGGTGGCGCTGAGCCCGCCGGTGCCGGACAGGTCGGCCGATTGGGCAACGGAGGCGGCCGTCGAGGCCGTCAGTGTGCCGTGGCCCTGCCATTGGCCCGTTTGCAGGATTCTGGCGACCGTGTTCGCCGTCAGTTGACCGGTTCCGTCCAGCGCAGCGGTTTCCGGGAATTTCGCGCTCGCGGACGCAGTCAGGGTGCCCGTGCCGGTGGTGGCTGCTGTGGTGTGGATGGAGAACATCCGGGCGGTGCCCGTCAGGGCACCGTGTCCGGTGAATTGGCCGGTGGTTCCCGAGGAACCCAGGGTGGCTGCTGTCAGGGCACCGTTGCCGCGCAGCACGGCCGACCTGGTGAACTGGGCCGACCCGGTGGCGGTGAGCCTGCCGGTGCCGGACAGCGATGCGGGCGCAGTGATGCTGTAGAGCGTGGCGGTGGCGGTCAGTGCGCCCCGGCCGCTCAGGGTCGCTGGGCGCAGGTACCGTTCGTTCCCGGTGGCCGTCAGTTTTCCGGTGCCGGAGAGCGTCGCGGCAACCCGGATCTGGAACATCGTGGCCGTGGCGGTCAGTGTGCCGCGGCCCCCGAGTGCTGCGGTCCTGGCGAGCCGGGCGAACGCGGTGGCCGTCAGCTCCCCGTCGCCGCCGAATGCTGCGGTGGCCTGGATCTGGAACATTTGTGCGGTCGCGGTCAACGCGCCGTGGCCTGCGGGGGTGCACACCCGGTTGAATCCCGACTGGACCAGGTTCGTGAACGTGCCGCGACCGCTCAGTGGGGCAGCGAGGGTGAATTTGGTGGCGGCGGCCGTTACCGTCAGGGTGCCGTGTCCGGTGACGGCTGCGGTGACGGCGAACTTGCTCGAGGTCGTCGCCGTGAGTGTTCCGGTGCCCTGCAACGTGACAGTTGCGCGGATCTGGTACATCCGTGCGGTCGCGGTCAGCTGGCCGGTGCCGGGCAGTCCTGCCGTCCGGGAGTATTTCGGGTAGGCCGCTGCGGTTAGGGCACCGTTGCCGCGCAGCGGTGCGGTGATCGTGAATCGGGTGGCTGCTGCCGCCGCCGTTAGGGCACCGTTGCCGTTCGGTGCGAAGGTTCGCGTGAAGCTGGCATGGGCCGTCGCGGTCAGTCGTCCGGTTCCCGGGAGCACCGCCGCCGACTGGATCCGATACATGACGGCGGTCGCCGTGAACTGTCCGGTGCCCTTGATCCCCGCTGCGGCGGGGATCTTGGCGTAGACCGTTGCCGTGAGTCTGCCGATGCCGGTCAGGGGTGCTGTGACCAGGAATTTGGCGGTACCGGTCGCGGTCAACGTCCCGCGTCCGGCCAGCGCCGCCGCCAGCGTGAACTGTTTGGCCACCGCTGTCGCGGTCAGCCGGCCCGTGCCGGCGAACATGGCGGCGACCGCGAATCGGGCGGTGGCCGTGGCGGTCAGCGTGCCGCGGCCGGTCAGTGGTGCGTTCAGTGTGAACTTGGTGGCGGCGGCGGTGACCGTCAACCGGCCCGTACCGGCCAGCGTGGCAGTCGCAGCGAACTTGGCGGTAGCGGTCGCGGTGAGCCGCCCGGTGCCCTTCAACGGCGCGGTAAGGGTGAACTTGGTGGCGGTGGCGGCGGCAGCGAGTCGCCCGATACCGGTGGTGGGTGCGGTGCTGGCGAACTTCGCGAACGCCGTGGAGGTGAGTCGCCCCGTCCCCTTCAGTGGCGTGGTGAGGACGAACTGTGTGGCTGCTGCCGTAGCGGTCAGCGTGCCTCGACCGTTCAACGCGGCAGTACGGGCGAATTTCGGTGCGGTGGTTGCCGACAGGATCCCTGTTCCTCGCAGGTTGCCGGTGACCGCAAAGATCTGTTTGGTGGTGGCGCTCAGTACGCCGTGACCGGTCGGGTTGCCGGTCGCGAATTCGCGTTCGATGACGGTCGCGGTGAGTCTGCCGGTGCCTGCCAGGGATGCGGCGACCGCGAATCGGGCGGTAGCCGTGGCGGTGAGGATTCCGCGCCCGCCCAGTGCTGCCGTGAGTGTGAACCTGGTGGCCGCCGCGGTCGCGGTCAATCGGCCCGTACCGGCCAGTGCGGCGGTCCTGGTGAACTTGGCGGTGGCCGTAGCGGTCAGTGCACCGGTACCCCTCAGTGGTGCGCTGAAAGTGAATTTGGTGGCCACCGCGGTCGCGGTGAGCCTGCCGGTGCCCTTCAGGGCAACGGTCGCAGCGAACTTGGCGGTACCGGTTGCGGTGAGCCGCCCGGTGCCGGACAGCGGCGCGGTAAGGGTGAACTTGGTGGCCGTGGCGGTGGCCGTCAACCGGCCCGTACCAGCCAGCGTGGCGGTCGCCGCGAACTTGGCCAGTGTGGTGGCAGTCAAGCCGCCGGTGCCGGTGAAGCTCGCGGTGCGTGATGCGGGCCCCCCGGCCGACGCCGTCGCGGTGAGCTGGCCGTGGCCGACCATGTCGCCCGCGAACATCCACTGCATGAGCGTGTATGCGGCGCCGCCCGTGCCGCCCGCAGTGGTGGCAGAGGTATTGCCGCCACCACCGCCTGCGCCAGCTCCTTGGGCGCCGCCATTGCCACCTGTGCCTCCTGTGCCGCCGTTGCGGCCGCCACCACCGCCACCGCCGCCACCGGGATTGCCGGAGCTGGCCGTGGTACCGGCACCACCATTGGTTCCGCTGGTGGTACCGCCGGTGCCACCGCCCGCCACGGAGGACGCGCCACCGTTCGCGCCGGCGCCCGCGGTACCGAGCTGCTGTCCACCACCGCCGCCACCACCGGCGGCTTGCTGCCCGGTGGCGGCGGACGGCACGGTCGGCAAACTACTGCTGCCGCCGAAACCGGCGGTACCGGAGACCCCGGTTGTCGTGGTGGCGCCACTGATGCCACTGGCCGTCGCCGTGCCCCCAGTGCCCGCCGTACCGGCCACATTGGAGGCGCCGTTGCCGCCCTTGTTGCCGCCGTTGGCGGTGATGGTCACCGACCCGCTGGTGAATCGCGACAACGCGCCGTTGGTTTGCGACGCGCCGCCGCTGCCCACCGTCACCGAGTACGTGGACCCGAGCGTCGACACCGACTGCCAGCCGGTGTCGACGTATCCGGCGCCGCCGCCACCGCCACCACCGCAGCAGTTGCCGACACCGAGGTTGATGCCCGTACCGCCACCCCCGCCGCCGCCGTACGCGGTGAATCGCCATTGCAGGGCCCCCGTAGGAACCGCGACGTTGCTGCGAGTGACGTTGACTTCGCTGGTGGTGACCGTCATCTACGGGTCACCCCACTGACGGGCGGATCGCCCCCACGGGGTCCACGGCCAGGCAGAAGAACACCGACTCGGCCGCATCGAACACCAGCCCGACGTGGTGGATCCTGCCGGGGCGGGTGACCCCCAGCAGTTGGGCCACCCCGGAGTCGCGGAACCACACGGGATCCCAGGTGATCTGCTGGGGGCTGCCGTTGTCGCTGATGCGCATCATCAACCGGTGGTGGTCGGGGGGACTGCCGGTGGCCGACACGTACATGGCGGTGTCCTGGTTGGTGACGTTGAATGCGTCGTAGGCGCCGGCGTCGATGGTCAGGGTCGGTGTGCTGCGTTCTTCCCCCACCCGGGAGGTGGGGGCGAACAGCTCGAGGAGGGCCTCGATCCAGCCTCGAGTGGCGGCGTCGTCGTCGTGGGTGGGGTCGGCGACGTGCTGGGCGCGCCCACCCACCAGATCCACGCCCCCGTAGATCTTCTTCGCCGCCATCGTGTCCTCCCTCGATGGGAGGCACCTAGACCAGTTCGGCCCTTCCTGCCACCGGCTGCCCGAATGTGACCACCACCGTGTCGGGGGCCGGGTAGGACACCGGTGCCTCCACCCCTTCTCCGTTCACGATCAGGGCCACCGACGGGTAGTGGTCGAGGGGGTGCACGATGATCCACGGGTCGGCGGGGGTGGGCTGCTCGAAGGTGTAGCTGTCCGGCTCGGTGGCCCCCGCCGGTACCAGTACCACCCGCTGATCGGGCGGCACGACGACGACTGGGCCGGTGATGTTCACGGGTGTGCTGAAGTCCACCCCGAGCACCGGGTACGAGCAGATCGGCAGGGTGGGGGCCAGTTTGCTGATGATGGCGCGCTGACCGATGACGTCCCAGCGTTCCTGCCCGAACCGGGTGCCGGTGCGCAGGCTGTCGCGGGTGACGGCCTGCACCCCGTAGAACCCCTCGAGTTCGGTGGCCCGCCCATTGGCGTCCCACTGCCGTACCCGGATGATGAAGTCGTGTTCGACGAGCAGCGGGTACCACTCGAACTGCGCTTCGCGGGAATCGGCCGCCCATATGCCCTGTTTGAGGAACTGCTCGGAGACGATGTGGTCGGCGAACAGGCCGTGGACCCGGCGCACATCCTTGATCGGCGGGTACATGGTGGTGCCGTAGCAGACCGAACATTCCCCGTCGGTGCTGGAGTACACGTCATCGTTACAGGCCGGGCAGCGCGGCGTGTCCTTGTCGATCTCGGGACGGGCCATGGACAGCAGTACGCACTGCTCGCCGGCCATCACCAGGGAGTCACGCACGTCCTGGCGGGTCGTCCGAATACAATAATCCTCAACCGATTTGATGGCGGTCATCAGCCCTCCCCCGCCGAGCGGATCTTCTCCACGATGCGGGCTTTGTCGGTCACCCAACCCTCCCGGGCGTCGCCGTTCCAGGGCCACGGCCCGCGGTGGGGCTCGACCCGGTACAGGAAAGCCTGTCCGTGATCCCTCACGAGGTACTTCATCCAGTCGTCCGAATGCGTGAGGTCATGCTCGACCCACGTCCAGTGAGCCCGGTTGTCCAATCCGCCGTGGTACGGCGCATCGAGCCATGGCGCCTTGCCCTTGCGGGCGTCCAGTACGGTACCGACCGGCAGGTCGTGGAAAGTAGCGTGATACCAGTCCACACCGACCGGGGTCGGGTCCGGGGGGTGGTCGCGGTAGCGTTGCTGCCAGCCACGCTCGTCGTAGGCGTCCTGCGGGCCCAGGAAGTGGCCCTCGGACCCCTCGGGGTCGGTGCGATCGTCGAGGAGGAAGCCGGGTTCGCGCCACACGTCGGGGTCGCGGGGTGCGGCTACTCGGTGCGCGTGCCACGCGGCGACCCTCTCCCCGGCGATCGGAATTTCCAGCCAATCGTCGGGATGCTGCCGACGTATCCGAATCGACTGGGGATTGACCCCATCCTTGCCCCTGAATCGGTAGTACTGACCCATCCATGGCTCGGCAGCGCTCGTATCACCGTCACCGGAAACAATCACCTGGTAGTGGGCCTTGGGATCCACGTTATTAGGGCCGACACCATAGGTGAGCTTATGGGTCGAGAACCTCTCGGCAGATTTGGGATCGGGAGTCCACCACTCCCCTAATCCCTTAGTTCCCAAATGGTTGAGTAGGTTCGGAGCCAAGGACAGATCCGACTTCCCGCCAAGAGCCGACTCCAATTGAGCAACGAGGTTGGGGGGCATATCTTCTCGCCGCAAAGCAATACCGCGATGCAAACGAGTAGGTGGACCACCATCCGGAACGAGTTGAGACATCCCCTGATGCCACACCGCCACCCTCTCGCGGGCCGTGAGGATGCGTCTCATCGGGGCCACTGCGATCCCCAGCTGATGGCCGGTGCCGCCGGGTAGAACCGCCACGCGCGGACAGCCGATGCGTAAGTTCCGCTGACGAACAGACCACGGGCGCCGCCGCCGTAGATGCCGCCGGCCACCAGCAGTGAGCCGCGTCCCATGCCGAGCAGTTTGCGCTTGGCCATCTTGACCATCTTGACCCACTCCGGATATTCCTGGGCCAGGATTTGCGCCCACCGCTGCGAGTAGGCGGTGCGGTCGGTGTAGGTGACGTTCATGTTGGGGCGGGCCGGGATTTCGACGTAGGAGTCGCGCAGATGCCGGATCACCTCCAGGTAGGTGCCGACCACCTCGAGGCCCGCGAAGCTCGACGGTGGCGGGTTGGTGAGGTTCCAGTCCATGACGGGGAAGCCGGTGACGCTCATCCGGGTGGTGGCGATGCCCATCAGTTGGCTGATGCGTTCGCTGTCGAAGTGGGTTTGGAACTCGTCCATCAGGTGGGGGCCACCCTCGGCGCTGTCGTAGAGATCGCCGAACATCCAGTTGACCTGCTCGACGACGAGCTTGTGCGCGTCGTCGAGGGTGTCGTAGATCGGCATCTGGTTGAGCACCTGCAGGTGGTCCAGGAAGGTCAGCAGCGTGCCGTTGACCTGGTAGGTCCATTGGGCGGTGAGCACGCCGCGCTGTCCGGTGAACTGGGGGCCGATCGGCATGTCGTACATGCCGGTGTCGACCCGGTTGATGCCGTCGGTGGTGTCGAGTACCAGGGTGCCCAGTGGGTCGTTGGTGGGTTGTACCTCCAGGGTGGGGTCCAGGTAGTACAGCTGGACGCGCAGGGTGCCGGGGTCGGCGTCCACCGCGGTGCCGTCGGGTTTGCGGATGTTCAGGGCGATGTATCCGTACCCGTTTTGGGATACGAATTTCCGCACCACGGATTGATCTTTGATCTTGGGAGAAAACACACCGATCCCAGACGGCTCAATTGCCATGTCGAATCACCGGCCTACTTGTCACGGGCACAGGAACACCAATTCCAGGTGGTTGATCTGCTTCTCGGCAGAACTGGTGTCGTACCACAGCCAGGACGGGTTGGAGCCGTTGTGCTTGGTGGTCAGCCGCAGGACGTCGTTGGCCTGGAAGCGGTACCAGAAGTTGATGTTGTTGCTCTGGGCGAAACCGGGGGTGTAGGAGAAGCCGCGCACGAATTCCCAGTCGTTGCGGGCCACGTCGGTGCCGTTGACGGTGATCCCGATCATCGAGTGGTCGTGGAAGGTGCGGGCGGGATCCCAGTGGATGCGGGCCTGCAGGTGGTAGAGCCCCGGTTCGTCGATGACGATGTCGGTGTTGTTGACGGTGAAGTCCACCCGCGGGAAGAACAGTCTTTCCAGCAGGTTGGTGAACCAGCAGGTGTATCGGGTGTTGACCGGAACCTGCTGCACGGCCCGCGACTCTGCCCGCAGAATCGGCACGCTGGTGAGCGGTACCAGCTGCCAGAACAGTCCGGTGGCCCCGGGCGGGTCCATCCACATCCTGGTGGCCAGGGTGTCGGTTTCGAAGATCAGCATGCCGGGGAACGGGCTGGCGGGACGGGTGGTGGATGTGCAGATGATGTAGGGGCGGTGCAGGATGTCGGGGCGGGTGGCGTTCCAGTCCAGTTGCAGATCCCCGGGCGCGGCCTGGTTGGAGTTGCGCCCAAGGGTGTGGTGCAGCGCGCCTTGCCCGGTGTCGGTGTCGGGGGATTGGTGGGTGTTGGCCTGCGCCAGTTTGGCGGTGGGCCACAGCCCCAGCCCGGAGGGGTCGGTGCCGGAGTGGTCGTGGGCCAGCGGGGCGGTGTGGGTCTCCAGTGCCATGACCGCCGCGCCGATGTCCTCGTGGCTTTCGTCGTGGTTGCGGTCGGAGTCGCCGGCCTCCGACAGTGAGGTGAACTCCGGCGCGCTCGGGGTGCTGAAGGTGTCGATCCCCGAACCGGGATACACGATGCCCATGGGTCCGCCTTGCTGTCGCCGGGGGACCCGCGGCGGGCCGCGGGTCCCTCTCCGATTCCTCCCTTACGGGGTCGGCAGCACGCCGCCCCATGCGGTACCGGGCGTCTTGGGGCCGACTGCCGTCGAGTCGTAGAAGTCCTTCACCGGGTCGAAGTTCTTGGTGGTGGGGCACACCAGGGCTCCGACGGTGCCCTTGGTGGAGGCGCCGGTGTTGACGGCTACCTGCGGGCTCAGTGCCCCCAGCGCCGGGTTCCCGCTCGTGGTCACCGCGACGTCGATGGAGGGGTCGGTGCCGCCGGTCAGGCCGGTGGAGCCGACGAACGTGTTGGGCAGCCAGTCGGCGGCGATGGGGATGGTGATGACGCTGTTGGCCAGCGAGCCGGCGAAGGTCACGATCCAGGGGCCGCCGTTGGGGCCGCTGACCGTGACACCGCTGGAGCCGATGGCGGGCAGCGCGCGCAGCGCGCTCTGCATCGATGCGTTGCTGGCGTTGTAGGACAGCGGGGTGGTGGCAGCGTCACCGAACACCAGGTAGAACTGACCGCCGGTGGGCGAACCCTTGACGGTGATGGTTTCGACCTCGCTCTGGGCGGCCACGTTGGTCCAGCCGACGGCATGGGCGTCGGCGGTGACGGCGTTCTCGGCGCTGATGCCGGTGGCCGGCGGGGTGGCCAGCACGTCGAGCACGGTGTTGTTCTCGTTGCCGCTGATGTTGGCTCCGAAGCCTGGCGGCGCACCCGCACTGTAATGCCGCGTCTGGAAGCTGCCGGAGAAGATAGGGCTGGTCATGTGGGTTTCCTCTCAGTGCTGGTCGGCGCGCTTACAGTCCCCACGGGGTGGGTCCGGATTGCCACCGCGACCCCGATCCGGTCTGGGCGCTGGGGGTCGGGGCGTAGTTGGGGGGCACCGCCATACCCTTCAGCGCGCTGCTGACGGTGGGGTCGAAGCCGGGGGTGCCCACCGGGAGGTTGTGCTGGCGGGTCTGGCCGAGGAGTTTCCACCACGCGTTGTGCTGCGGGGTGACCGGCAGTGGTGCAGTCATGATCGTTTCTCCTTGTCAGCTCGGTTTGATGGCCATGCAGTCGAGCACGGTGAATTTGCTGGGATCGAAGTACCTGGAGCCCGGTTCGATGTTGGGTTGCCGTATCAGGCAGCCGTTCTGGTACATCGTGACCATGTCGTCGGTCATCCAGTCCGTTCCCCACCGCAGCGCAGCGGCCATCAGTCGACCCAGCCGTTGACGGGTTCGGGGTACACCCAGGTGCCCGCTGCTGCGGCGTTGCTGAACGCGTCGATGGCGTTCTCGGCGACGATGCCGCCCGCAGGCGGGTTGGCCAGGTAGTCCAGCGGCGTGGTGTGTCCGACGAACAGCCGGTCCGGAGGCCAGCCACCCATGAATTGGCGCTTCTGCTGGGCTGCGGTGTACCAGACGGGGAGCGGGCCCGCGACGGGCGGGGTGTCGGCCATCAGCTGATTCCCTTCTGCGGTGTGTTCACCTGAGGCTTGGTGAACCTCCAGGTGCTGGTGCCGTCCGGGGCGACGTCCTGGGTGGCCACGAACAGGTGGGTCATGTCGACGTGTTCGTCGCACAGCGGCGGCACGCCGCCGCGGTCGTCGGTGGCGGACTGGATGACCCGGCCACCGATGATCACCCCGGTCTTGGGATCCACCCGGCCGCACTGCAGGCAGGGCTTCTCGACGAGTGCCCTGCTGACGTTGGAGGTGTTGACCGTGATGGTCGGTTCGACCGGCTTGCCCTCGTTGTTGATCGGGCGCCCGGAGTTCATGATCTCCACCAACCGGTCTTCGGGGGCCTTGACGTGCTGGTTCATCAGCAGCGTGATCTCGTCCTCCATCCCCGGGTCGGCGGACACCGTCAGGGCCTGGCGCATCCACAGCCGTTGGAAGCCGCGCACCTCCAGGCATTCCTTGGGCAGGGAGGCGATGGAGTCCATCTCGCCGGCCGGGGCGAGTTCCAGGCTGATGCGGGTGGCCATCGGTCCGGCGCCGATGACGGTGTGGATGTGCACCTGGTTGCGCGTGTTGTTGCGCACGAACAGCGGCCCGTCGTGGCGGCGCAGTTCGGGCAGCGTCTGGGGATTGGAGGTCTTCTCCGGCACGGTCATCGCGACCACCCTTTGTTGGCGGCGCTCACGCTGCGGGGTTCCCTTCCCGGCTACAGCGCGCTACCTACCCTTTACGGGGGCCGGGCAAAGGGGAACCCCGCCACTACAGCTAGGGAGGCTAAAGCGGCGGGGTTCCGATCAGGGGGTTATTCGCCCGCGGGCTCGAGGAGGGGGACGTGCTCGGCCCCGTGGGCATCGATGTGGACTACAACGGGGTTGGTGAGTCGCAGGCCGGGGTCGGCGAGCACCTCGTCCAGGAACGATTCCAGGCACAGGGGGCAGCACTGCACGATGATCCGCTGGGTGCGGTCGGCATCGAGTACTGCCATCAGGGGCATGTCCAACGCCTCGGCGAACGCCTCGGCCCCCCTGACCGCTTCGCGTTCGGCCAGCGTCACCAGATAACTGTTCATCATTTCGTCTCCCTCCCTTCCCCGGTCAGTTGAAATCGACAGCGTCACAACAATTCTAGGGATCAGGCCCCGGAAAATCAAAGATGGGGCTGTGATATTCCCCCACAGCCTTTCCCGATTAAACGCCCCGATTACCCCTGATCGGTGCGTATCTGCGGTTGGTGGCCGGGCGCCGGATACACCTGGACCGTCATCTGGTCGTCGCCGGTGACGTTCACGCACACCTCACTGGTGGTTCCGTCGCGGTGCAGTGCCGAGGTCCACTGGCTCTCGCCGGACCGGATCACCCGGGTCTCATGCGTCATTGCCCGGGATCCCTTACTGCGTGGTCCATCAGCCGACTGCGACCACGGGCTGGCGTTGCGCCGCCTCGTAGGCGTCGTTCACCTGCTTGGGGATGCGCCCCCGGTTGCGCACGATGTACCCGTTCTTCCTGGCCCATTCGCGGACCACGTCGAGGTCCACCTTGTCGGCGGCGGCTTTCTTGTCGCTCTTGCCGACGACGCGCGAGTGCCGCAGCCACTTCTCCATGTCCTTGTCGAAGAGTGCCTTGTTGGCGTTCGTCAGGTCGATCTCGCGACGTTCACCGTCGTAGGTGAATCGCCAGGTGCCGTCGGCGAGGTTGCCGTCGATATCGTCGATCAGCATCTTTTGTTCCATCACGGCCTCTCGGTTGCGTTATCCGCTATTTGGGACAATGATATAGAGCCGGGGATTGGGGATCAAGCTGACCGCCACACCCACACCCTATTTCCACAATCATAGATTCGCACATACCCCAACAGGTGCATGATCCTCGGGTTCATTCTTCATTTTGGGTTTGGTAACGGGTCGGTACTTCTGCCTCGTTGGCCCTGACCCACACGTAGTTGGGTGGGCTGATGTGTGAGAACTCAAGTTCCAGTACACACTGAAGATCCCGATCGCTTCTTTGCTCTCGGGATCTTCAGTGCTGGTTGGGAGCTTTTTAAGCTTTGCGCAAAATCATGAGCCCGCGCGGATTGATCACGACCATGCCCAAAAGTTCGTCCATGACCCAGCCACGATGGAACTTGGGCACGTTGTTGTCCTCTTCGACGTCGAGGCTGTACATGATCGGCAGAACTCCGAGGAATTCCGGTGCCGGCGTCAGGTACGTGGTGCCCTTGGGGATGATGATGGACTTGCCGATCTGGAATTCACCGAACTGGACGATGCGCTCGCCGGCGACGACGCTGTCCTTGAACGCCCAGCCGGTCGTCGCGATGTCCCACCGGTAGAAGTCCCGGTATTCGTTGGGGTTGCACAGCAGCCGAGACGAATCCAACATGCGCTGATCGGTGAAGGTCACCGCGGTGTACAGGTCGTTGGGTTCCAGGTTCTCCCCGGCCACGGTGATCTCGTTGGGCAGGCTGCCCGTCGAGGGGTTGGCGGTGGCGTCGACCAGCCGGTACTGGGCGGCCGACACCTCGAGCAAGGTCACCAGGCGCGCGTCCTCCTGACGCATGATGCCCTGTTTCGATTCGTCCTGGGTGTACTCCACGATGTTGCTGCGGAGCCAGTACAGGTCTTCCTTCTTGATGTTCGGGAACGTCGCGATGCGGAACAGCTCGACCCGCACGCGTTTGCCCTCGAAGGGGGTGATCTGCACTTCGCCCTCGTCGCCGTGCAGGATGTAGGCCTGCCCCAGGTCGTCGAGCACGTCGTATTCGACTGGGACGCCGGGGGTGAGCGCGTCCTCGAGCAGGACGTTGCGCACGATGCCCTGGTAGCGCAGCTTGAGCTGGATCGGGCCGATCATGGATTGCCCGAGACGCAGCAGGCCGTTCTGCTTGTCGTTGAGGATCTGGGCGAGTTGGATCTGCTTTTCGCGGGTGGACAGTTTGCGACCGCCCATGCGTCGCATCATGCCCGCCATTTCGGCGGCGTATTCCTCGGAATGCTTTGCGAGCTTGCCGAATCCGGTTGCGACCGGGAGTGTCGCCATGTTCATGGTGTGTCCTCGTTTCTGTGTCGGCTCGCCGGATTCAGCTGCCCGCCACCGCGCCGGAGGCGAAGTGGAACCTGTTGAGCCGCACGAGGATCTTGTCGGTCCCGTAGACGTCCATCAGTTCGGCGACGGCGTTGGTGTTGTCGGCGCCGGTGGGGGTCAGTAGGCCCTTGTTGGTGCCGGTGAGCAGGGTGCGGCCACCGTCGGAGGGGTTGTAGGAGTTCCAGTTGGCGGTCTGGTCGAAGGCCGGGGCGAAGATGACGAACGTCGCCTCGGAGTCGCCCACCCATACGGTGAAGTTGTTGGCACCGGTGCCGGTGACCTCGTCGATCCCCAGGGTGGGGGCGCAGAACAGCGCCGAGAGGCCGAACGGCCTCTGGTTGCCGGTGCCCTTGTAGGGGGTGAAGAGCTCGCCGCCGAGTCGGCACATGACGCTGCCGGGGTAGATGTCGAAGCTGCGGTCGAAGTTGGGGTCCAGGAATCCCGCGTAGGTGGTGGCCTGCGTCTGGGCGTACTTGGGCTGAATAGTCCTTTTCTGACCGGGGTTGGCCAGGGTGGGCCGGAACATGATGGTCTCCTAAATGAACAGCGCGCTGTCGTTGCTGGGGTCGGTGGCCGCGTACCGCACGTTCGAGGGAGCCGTGCGAGGTGAGGTCAGGCCGGGTGGGATGCGCCCTGCGGCACCAGAGGCCGCGGCCAGGCGCCGGGAGGCGCTGCGGGCGCGGGTGGCGTTGGCTTGCGCCACCGCCTCCAGGAGTCGGGTGCGGTCCACGATCGTGGCGTGGCGCATCTGCTGGGCCTGGGCGACCAGCTGCCATTTGTCCTCGTAGGGCAGGCCGCTGTTGATGTAGGCCTCGGCGTAGCGCACTGCCGCGACCGCGTCGGCCTTGCGGTTGAAGGAGGCGGCCCGTTCCTCGCGATCGGAGGTGCCGCCGCCTTCCCCGGGCGCCCAGATCTGCGAGTTGGTGGACAGGTCGGGTTTGGCGACACTGTCGCCCGCGTTCTGCCCGAACTCGCCGATGTCGTACTGGCTCTGCTGGGCCCGCTGATCGGTGGTGTCGTTGACCGGTGCCTCCACGTCCACCCGCTCATCCGGCGCTGCAACTTCCAGCGATTCGTTGGCACGGCGATCCATGGCTTCCCTCCTGTCGACCTCAGCCCTTCTGGCCCGCCGCAGAAAAACTTCCAGCGCGGGGAACATGGCCTGCAGGGGGACGCCCGACGCTTCGGCGTAACGAGCCGCCTGGCGCCGAACGAAGTTGGGGTGGTGTGCGGTGGCCGACCGGCCGGTGGTGGCGCGCATCCAGTCGTCGAATGCCGCGAACGCGCGCACCGAGGCGTCCTTGGGTTGGGTGGAGTCGCTGACCAGTTCGACGTCGGTGAAGTCGTGGCCCTTGATGTCCTGGTCGTCGGTGCCGCTCAGCGGCGGGTCGAGCACCCGGGAGTCGGTGGTGGCTTCGGCGGCGGTGCGACGACGAGAGTCCTTGTCCCACGGGAACTTTTTGTCGTCGTCCTTGTCCTTGTCGTCCTCGTCGTCGTCACTGCCGCACTCGTCGGAACCGGTGAGTGCGCGGTAGGCCTGGATGTCTCGTTCGAGGTCGACCGAACGACCCCGGATGCGTCGGCGCAGCGAGGCCACCAGGTTGTCGGGGGTGTTGGTGATCTTGGAATCACCGTCCCTGGGCGCTTCGACGGCCTCGCCGCCGGGGGTCTGGCTGACGTACACCGGCTCCTGCTCGCCCTGGTCGTTGTCGTCGGTGTGGTAGGGGCCGCCCTCGACGTCGCCCGATCCGTCGGAGTCGGCGAAGTGCTGCTGGGGCGCCTTGGCGTGCCGGGAGGCCTGCACGACCCGCTCTGTCAACCCGCTCATGCGATGTGCCTCCTTGGACGGCTTTCTCTTTTCCTTGCGGTTGGCCGCAACCTGTTGCTGCAGTGGCTCGTCGTCGTCACCGAACGCCTGCTCGGCCTGCTGCAGGTCGCCCTCGGCTTCCTGCAGCAGCTCCGCGTCGGACTTGCCACTGCCATCTCCGCTGTCGCCGGAGTCGTCCGAGTCGCCGTCATCGGAGCCGGAGTCGTCGTCCTCGTAGTCGCCGTCGTCGGACTCGTCGGAATCCGATGTGTCGTCCTCGTCGCCGTCGGAGTCGTCGGAACCGTCGCTGTCGGAGTCGTCGTCCTCGGCCAGCCATGGCGGCAGGCCCTTGCCGTCGTCCTCCTCCGCGAAGACGTAGCGCCTCCCGGTCCGCGGGTCGATGAGGATTTGCGGGCGCTCGGCGTAGTCGGCAGAACGCTCGTGGTTACGGCGCTGCTTGGTGCGGGCCATGTTTCCCCTCCTCAGCCGGGGGTCTTCGGGGTCGACGTCCTCGACGTCTTCGGCGCGGCGGTCGGCGTCTAACCCTTCTTCTTCCTGTTCGCGGTCGAGTTGCTTGGTTCGCGACAGGTCGGGGGTGCGCAGTTCCTTCGGCGACCGGATGGTCTGCTGGAACGGGACGTCGTCCTGTTCCTCGTTCTCCCACGGCGTGATGAACTGGTAGTCGCCGTCATCGAGGTCTTCCCGGCGCAGCGTGTCGATGTCCTCGGGAGCCTCCACCTCGCCGTACCCTCGCCGCTCGGTGCCGCCTTCGTGGTGGCGACGTCTCTTCTCCTCGAGTTCGGCGTCGAGCTGGTCGAGGAACTTGTCGGGGTCGAAGTAGTCGCGGATCCGCTGCCGCAGTCGGCTCGGGTGCTCCTCCTCCGGGGGCAGCTCCTTGATGGTGCGGTAGTCCCAGCCTTCGCGGTGGCCTGGCTGACGGCCGGCGGCGATCACCCGGCTGACCAGCGCGGTCTCGTCGGCCGGGTCGAACACGTACGACAATTCGAAGAACCCGAGTTTCTCGCAGATCTCGTGGACCGGTTCGACACGCCCGGTGCGCGGGTTGTACAGTTTCTCGCCCTTGCGGGCCGCGACGTGCTCGCAGAATTCTGGTTCGTCGGTGGCCCGGTTACCGCAATGGCTGCAGATGGTGACCGCGCACTCGACGCCCATCGACACCGAGTCCAGCCCGCCTTCGCGAATCTCCTTGGCCAGCTTGGGGAATCGCTGGGCGTCGACCTCCATGATGGTTTCGATGTACCGGTCGTCCCCGGCCTCGACGTAGCGCGCGGCGATGACCTTACCGCGGGCCTTTTTCCAATCTTCATTGGTATGGTTTACGAAGATCGGTTTCCCGATGAATGACCTGTAGCTCTTTTTCAATTCCTCGGAGGGCCAGGCGTCGTAATTCTGATTTATCCTGGCGGTTATCGCCCGAACTTGCGAGTACAGGAATCCTGGTTTCGGTGCCCAATTTCTGGCTATCGCGGCATGCTTCTGCCCGTGATATGCCATCAGTACTTGTTTGACGCCATCAACGGAAAAATGCCGCGATGACCCCGTCTTGATCGGGCGAACTATCGACATCAGCTATCCCAGGTAGTGGGTTCCACGAAGTTCGTCCTCAGTGGGCAGGTTGCGTGCCCCCAGGACATGGCTCTCGCTCTCCAATTCCCTCTGCTCGGCGAGGGTGAAGTGGCGACCGGCGGTCTTGAGGAAGGCCTGTGCGCGACCGGCGATGTCCGCCATGGAGTAGTCGCCCCCACCGCCCGTAGGGGCGTCGCCACCGAGGGCGGTCGATGCGATGTTGGCCTGGAACTGGCGCACGATGTCCGAGCCCTCGCCGGATGGCCGACCGATGTCCGCCTTGGTGGCCAGCGCCTCCGGCGAGCCGCCCATACGAGTGAGGGAGGGGATCTGATCGTGGCGCAACAGGCCCGCGGCCAGCTGGTCGCGCTGGCGGGTGATCCCAGCCGAGCGGGTCGCCGGCTGGGTGGGTGGGGCGGCGTAGTCGCCTACCCCCGCACCACCCGAGAGGGGTAGTGCGCTGCCGCCGGTGTCGGTGGGGATCGCCGGGGTGGCGTAGACGCCGGGATCCTCGGCCTGACCCTCCTTCAGCGCCCATTCATCGAAATCGGGGTGCTGACTGATCCCCTCCATGTAGGTGTCGAATGGACGATGTTCCTTCTCCTCTGGCACATACCCATGCGGGAACCACTCTCGATGCAGGTCATCGGGAATTGCGCCCTGCCTGGGCCGCTGCTGCGGCTTGCCCTCGTCGGTGTACTTGGTCAGGCCGCCCTCAGTGGTGACGTCCTCGAGATCGGGACGTTCGTGCTTGTCGACGTAGTCCTCGGAGGTGCCCCACCACTGTTTGGGGTCGGGCCCGGATCCCTCGAACCCGTCGTTGGCCCAGTCCCCGCCGCCGGGTGCCTCGAACGACCCGCCGGGCGGGATTTCGTCGTCGGCGCCGTAGTGCAGGGCGGCCACCAGTTGGCTGGCGTCGGCGCCGCGGTCGCGCAGCTCCTCAACCAGGTGGGCGACCTCATCGTTGCGGTCGTCCATGTCTCCGAGGTCGTCATCGAGGGGTTCGTGGGCCAGGTTGCGCAACCGCTCGAGCAGTGCGGTGTCGTCGGCCTCGTGCAGCGCACCGAGCGCGCTCAGTCCGCCACCGATCGCACTGCCGATACCCGAGGCGATCGGTCCGGCGAGTTGGCCGACGCCTGAGGCGATCGGGCTGATGATGTCGCCGATCATCCCGGGGTCGAACCCGCCGCCCATCGCCTCGTTGCGGTCGGCCGCTGCGGGTGGTCTGTCCGCCTCGTCCGGCGTGGTTCCCCCTGCGGGGGCGGCCGGATCGTTCAGCGCGGGGTCGGTGTTCGCCGGGCTGTTGGGGTCGTCCTGACCGATGTGCCACATCGGTTCGGGGGTGTAGGCGTTGCCCAGGGCGTCCATGAATGCCGAGGTCTTGCCGGGGATCTTGATCGTCTCGCCCGGCCGGATCAGGTCGGGGTCGCCGCTGGGGGCGTTCAACTGGCTGTAGTCCCCGCCCAGGCCGGCCCGCTCGGAGATGCCGCTCAGCGTGTCACCGGGTTTGACGGTGTAGCTGGAGCCGGGATCGATCGCGGTGGTGTCCGACGATGGGGTCCACCCCGTACTGCCACCACCTCCGGTCGAGCCACCACTGGTCGCGCCAGTACCACTCGTAGCGGCGGCACCGGCCTCACCCCCGATGCCGGTGCTGGCCGCACCCCCGACACCGGCTGGACTGACGGCAGCGGGAGCGGTGGGTGCGGTACCCGTAGCACTGGGCGTGGGCAGCCCCAGGCCCTGGCTGTAGTCGCCCCAGAAACCACCACCCGTGCCACCTGGGGCCGTGCCACCCCCGATCGGGCCGCCGGGCCACATCATGTCCGCGAACCCGCTGCCTCCACTGGGAGTCGGGTTGTTCAGTCCCGGGTCGGTGTTCGCCGGACCGAAGAGGTCACTGTCGTCGGCGTAGTGGAGTCGGCCGAAGTGCACGATCTCATCGGGACCGGTGGTGTCGCGTTCGTCCTTGGTGACGTCGACGAACTTCTCGCGGTCCTCGTCGTCCTCGTCGTCGAGGAAGGTGAAGTTGGGGGTCAGCGACTGCGGGTGGGTGCGCAGCACGTCGGCGTGGCGCCTCCGGTGGGGGTCGTCCTCGTCCCATTCCTCCAGTTCATCGAGATCTGGTTCCAGCCCGTAGGGGTGTCCGCCGGTGCCCGCACCGAAGCTGCCCGGCCGGTCGGGATCACCGATGCCTTCGGGGTTGTGCTGCCAGCCTGCCGTCTTGTACACCTCGTCGGGATCGTTGACGTAGGGGACGTCGAAGTCTCGTTCGGGTGCCTCGGTCCGGTGGTCGTCGGCGTAGTCGAAGACCTTGTCGACGTCCTCGGCATCGAGGTCTGCGTTGGGGGTGGACACGAAGTTGTCGGCAGCCGGCTGGTCGACGTGGCCGCCGTTGTCCTCGTTGACGTAGGTCTTGAAGTCGTCGACTGCGGCTCCGGAGCGGCTGCGGTACTTGCGCTGCTGGGTGCCCGGCCCGGTTTCCAGGACGTAGTCCCCGGTGAAGTGCTCGGGGGATTCCTTCAAGTGCGCGGACTGCATCTCGAGGTACGTTGCGTAGCCGTGGCTGCACAGCCGCCCGACGTAGGACACCTTGCGTTTGAACGCCCAACTACCCCACGGGCAGGTGCACACCCAGGCACTGATCGACTGCTGCCCCAAGCCGCCGTGGGCTCCGGACTTGGAGATCATCACGTCGTAGGTGTCGTGGTCGCCCTCCACCGTCGCGTAGATGTCGTTCTTGGAGACGGAGTGCACCTCGACCTTGCCCTCGCGGCGCAGCCGCATGGCCTTTTGCCGCACGTCGGCCCAGGCCGACGTGCGCAGCTGCTTGTCGGCCTCGATCAGCAGGACGTAACGCTTCATCGACTCGTCGTCGTGCAGTCGCGCGTAATGGGTGCCCACCCTGCTGATCTCGCCGAGCGGGTCGTCACGGAAGCGCTGCACGGGGTCGTCGCGGCGGGCGGCGGCACCGAAGATCGGGGCGTACTTGTCCGACAGTCCCGCTGGACGGTACATCGTTATCCCGGCCTGGTGTACGACGTCTGGCAGACCCTGGTGCCAGTCGTCGTCTCCCCAGGCGTTGCCGGCCGGATCATTGCCGCGGTCGGCGTGATGGTGGCGACGTTCGTGCTCGCGGATCAGGTGGCTCTGTTCGTCGAGCGGCAGGAAGCTGGTCGGGAAAGGTTCCTCGCCTCGGTCGTTGTAGGTGTGAAAGTCATCGGTGCCGTGTCCGGGTCTGTTCCCGCTCTCGGCCCAGCCGTCATCGCCATCGTCACCGTAGTAGCCGTGCCGAGGACGCACGCCGCCCTTGGCGAACAGTCGCGGGTCCGGGCCGGGCCAGGGCCGGTTGGGACGTTCATCGTGGAAGGTGCGCGAATCGCTCGGGGAGAGTCGTTCGTCCCGGTCGATCTCCTGATCGCCGGGCAGAATGGTCGACTGATCTGCCCACATGTCCACCGGGTACTGCGGGCTGGGGTCGTAGGGCAGTGTCGTCGAGTTGGACTCGTTGACGTCGCCATCATCAATGGTGGTGGCCGCCTCGTGGCACAGCTCGGTGGCATCGATCCACGTTGCGAAGCCTGCGCCGGCCACCTTGTACTGGGTGCGTCCATGGACTCGCTCGGTGGCCACGATCTCGCCGGGCCCGAACGCGGTGGAAATTGTGGTCACGAGAGCCTCCGTCCTACCCTTTTCGGGGGACGGGGCGTAAGCCCTCTGAGGTTACCGGCCTGTCAGCGGGTAATCGATGTGGTTGCCGCCGAAGGCCAGCCGCAGCCGGTCGAAGACGATGTCACCGACGTAGTCCAGTTCGGCGACGTCGAGTCCGTACCCGGCCGTCACATGGGCCGTGAACGGTCGGTGTTGACGGGGCAAGTTGAATATCCTGGTCGTTTCGGTGGCCAGCTCGCCTTGCAGGCCGGTCAACGGGGTCTCCTGCCCTGCCTGGTCGTTGACCAGGTACACCGCGCACGGCTCGGGAGCTTCGTCGGTGTCGTCGTGCAACGGAACCGCAGGCTGGGGGTTGAACAGGGCGTGCCCGAACACCCGGGCGGGGATGGCCGGGTTCTCGCTGGCGAACTGGGCCGTCAACCGTTCTACCCGGTCCGGTGATTGCCCGGTCACGTCATCACCGAGGTACACCAGGGTCAGGTGCAGTTCTTCGACGGGTTCCCCGCCGGGGATGGCCAGTAGCTGTGCGCAGTCCTCGCGGGGTACGGCAGCGATCATGCCCCCGTGCTGCCGTGCGTCGGCAACCCGCGGGGGCAGCGCCCCCATCAGCTGACGGTCGGCGTACGGGGTCTGGGCATCGAGGTACAGCCAGGTGTTGTCGGTCATTCGATCACCGGGCCGGCCCCGCAGAACGGGCAGCCACTGGGTTCGATGCCGCAGTCGTCCTTGCGGTAGATCGGGGTGGAGGTGAACAGTTCGCGGTCGCTGTGTTCCCAGAACAGTTTCCAGTGCTTGCGCAGCTGGTTTATCAGTGTCTCGGTGGCTGGGTCGTCCTCCTGCACTGGGCAACTCACCGAATAGGGAATGTCGGCGGCGTTGCCATCGCGCAGCGCTTCCACTCCGTGTGCCGTGAAGTAGTGTGCCAGACTGATCGCCTGGTCGGCGCTGTCAACCGGGAAGGTCTTGTAGTAGACGTCTGTGATGGTCATGACACATCTCTCTCCTTGCTGACCGGGGGAGCCATTGTGTTGGCGCTTATTCCGTTCGCGCGCCGCGTTCTCCCGGTGCACCTGCGCCGTCGCATGCTGTTTCCTCACGCCCATCACGGCCTGTTCGGTCGTGGTCACAGCGACCTGCACGACAGTTGACCTCGGGCGTGGGAGCTTTGCTGTCATCCAGCACACCCATGACGATGTCGCGGTGAATGCGGTAATGTCCCCCTGGCAACCTGACACCCGTCAATTTGCCGTCAGCAATGTAGCGCTGAACGGTGCGCGATGATGTGCGCCACATCTTGGCGACCTGTGCAGACGTGAGGAGTTCGTCTTCCTCCACCATCCGGCCCCCTCCTGACCAGAACCCCATTTACCCGAATTCCCATTGGCATTCAAGCCTGAAACCATATGAGCCGAGTCACACTCCGAACCAGGACCGGAGCCAGCATAAACCACATCACGCCAGGCACGCCAATCGCGTTGGCGCGTTTGTCGCGTTTGGCGACCTCGGGATGGCGTCATCGTCTCCACCTTGTCGTAAATTGGACACAAGGCGGCATTCAGCGGACATAAAGTATTTGAACAGGCCTCATTTTGATTACATGATCGTGCTGCGCAGGGTGTCTGCCGGACCGTAGCCGAACTGTCGGCGGTACTGTGCAGCAAATCGGCCCAAGTGGACGAAACCGTATCGGCGTGCTATTGACGCCACTGTGACGGCACTGGGATCCGCGTGTGCCAGCTCATCGTGAACCCGCTGCAGACGTAGCTCGCGAAGGTAGGTCATCGGCGGCGGCAGGTCCGCATGATCGAATGCCCGGTGCAGTGCTCGGGCACTGACCGCCACTTCGCGTGCCAGCATCGCGATACTCCACGGGAATTCCGGGTGTTCGCGCATCACCTCGATCGCGCGCCCCACCACGGTGGGGCCCGCGCGCCTGCCCTCGGCGAGGATGTGGGAGTGACTGTGCCGTTGGCTCAGTAGCAGCCCCTCGATCAACAGTTGCTGCAGATGTTCGATCGTCAGCGGGTGGCTCAGGAGCTCGTCGGCACTATTGGCCTGGTGAACCAGCAGACTCAACACGTCACGCCAGGTGCGGTGAGGCTCCAGGTGTCGGTCGAACGCAAGGTGGCCGTTCACGGACCGGTCGAGCAGCGCCTCCAACCGCTCGACCAGTACCGGCTTGGGGATGGTCAACGTCAGTTCGGTGAAGTCGGTGGAGAATCGCCCCCTGCAGGTCTCACCGGCGTTGAACACCGCCACCGATCCGGCCTCGCTGGTGCGCTGCTGGCCATCCTCCCAGGTGGTCTGCAGTCGGCCGGCCCGGAGGGTGGCGACGTGGTAGGCCGCGGCCCGGCCGCGCAGTGCAAGCTCTGCCCCGAAGGTAACGTGCCCGAGAACCAGCATCGGCAGCGTCACGCTGGACAGGTGCATGTTCAGTCCAGTGGTCCGGGGTGCGACATCGACCGTCGTGGACTCACCGAAGACCTGCCGCAGGGTGTCGATGCCCTGGCCGATGTCGGTGATGTGCTGCGGAGGATCCGTGCCGATGTTCATCGGGCAGTCACTCTAGCGCCGCTGTGCCGGGTTTTCACTTCTACTGTTTCGGCAGCGACCCCCGGGCGTGTTACTGCGGCTTCTTGCGCACCTCGTAACCGGCGCGGTCCAGGGGCTGCAGCAGATCGGTGACGATGGTGTTCACCTTCTCCCGGCGTTCGTCATCGCTCAATTCCTCCCACGGCGGGAACGTGGTCCTCAGCAGGTCATCCTTCACTGCGCCGGCCAATTGCCTTTGGAGGTCTTGGCGCTGCTCCTCCCAGAGATCAGCGACCAGTCGCTCCACCGGAATCACCGTTCGTTGGAAGGGGGGCCGCGTCGGCAATGACGGTACCTTCTTGGTCGGTACCTTCTTCGATCCTGCTGGGGACGCTGGCACCGGGGTCGATACCTTCGTGCTTCGCGTCGTTGCCGTCACGGCCGATTTCCTGTTCTTCCGTCTCGTAGGCCAGGAGGCTGGTCACGGGCAGGATACCGAGGACGGCATCCCGTGTGATCCATCTATAGTGCGCCAGAAATTCCCGTTCCACAAAGTCTAGGTCAGCAGCAGTCTTCTTGAGGACTGCCAATAGTTGTGCCCGGTCATCCGGCGTGTCGATTCCATGCCCCTTGTAACGTGTCGGCGGCCAAACCACGGTGCCGTTCGGCAACCGCAGCCCGAACTCCTGAACTCGCCTCGTGGCAGGGGTTTCGTCCGGCCGCGACTCCCCGCTCTCTGGTGGCCATATGTACCCCTCGAACGGGGGTGGTGCCAGCATGAGTTTGTCGCACATCCTACCGAATAGTCCCCGGGCCTTCTCGGTCATCATTACCCCCTTGAATTTTCCTAATCCCATTCCGGTGTGACACCCGTCACGTATTCGTATTGTTCTGCCAGTTCCCGTGCGATATCCGCCGACTCGCGTGCCTGCCCGGCCATAATGGCAGGCCAGTCGGCCTGGAGCTGGGATTCGTGCGGCGAGTTCAGCAGGGCGTAGAACCCGGGATCGTGCACGAGATCCTCCATGCGGGGGACGGGATGGCGGGCGATGACCTCGCGACGGCGCACCGCGTCGGTGACGCGTTGTTCGGAGGCGCGCCGCGCGCTGCCGTAGGAACTCGGCCCGCGTTCGAACTGGCTCAGTTTGCGGGTGTGCCCGTTGGTGGCGGCGGCGCGGGGGGCACCGGCGCGCAGGTCGTCGGACTCCTCGGGGCGCGCCCGATTGCGCGCCACCTCCACGGGAGGTGGCGCTGCCCCGAGCGGGGGCATGCCCGGCCCACCTGGGGGCGGGCCACCGGCCTGATCGTCCTCCATTCCCGGCGGTGGGGGTGGCGGCATCGGCACGGTGCCGGGTAGCAGTCCCAGCTGGCCGGCGGGACTCATCTGCGCGGCCTGCTGTTCCATCTGCTTCTGCTGGGTTTCCATCAGGTCGGTTTGGGCGAGCTGTTGGCGCAGCACCAGGGTCTGGGTCAGCCATTGGGCCAGTTCGGCCGGGTACGGCAGTTCCTTCTGGTCGATGATCTTCTGGGCCTTGGACATGGCCTCGGCCTCGGCGACCAGCTTGTCGACCTTCTCGTTGCCCTGGCGCACCAGTTCCTGGTCGAATTGCACCGGCAGGTTGACTGCCATGGTTTTGTCGGAAATCGGAATCCCCATCTGCTTCAACTGGGTGATGAACGCCCGCTCTGTTTGTTCGTCCCGCAAATTCAGCGAGGAGAATCGGATTTCGGGGATCAGCAGCTTGGGCGCACGCACCACCCTTTTCTCCCCGGTCTCCGGATCCTCTTCGATGACCTCACGGTACAAGGGGCGCCGCACCCCACCCTTGAGTTCGTAGTCGAAGTGCTCCTGGGCCTCGGCGATGACCTCCATCCGCTTGCGGATGTGCTGGACGACCTTGCGTTGGAAGCCCTTCATCAGCAGCTCGCACACCTCGCGGTTGAGGGCGGAGGAGGCGTAGGTGCCCGCCGCGGCGGTGCCGCCCATCACCAGCGCCGACCCGATCCCCCATGCCTGCATCAATTTCATGTCGATGCGTTCGTAGTCCTGATCGAAGCGCGGCACCGCTTCGCGGCCGAACACCGGTTGGATCTGCAGCCCGAAGTGATGGCACATCAGCTTGAAGTCGGCGGCCAGCGCGGACTGGAAGTCGTCGCGCAGATCATCGAGTTCGCTTTGGTCGGGGATCCATGGTTCGCCGTCGCCCATGTCCTGGATGCCGAGGGTGGCCAGGATCAGCGGGCTGTAGAGCCGGTCGGCCACCGAGTCCTGGGCGGCGTTCAGGCTCTCCTCCATCAGCAGGGTGCCGAACGAGCGCATCAGGAACGGGGTGCCCCGCAAGTCCCAGGGGCTGGTCTTGTTGACGATGCGACTCCACAGGGCCTCGGAGATGTCCAGGCCGTCGTCCTGGGTGGCCGCGGAGATGACCTCCGGATAGTGCTTGACCAGCTGCTGGTACTCCCAGGTGCGTTCCTGGCGTTCGCTGTGCGATTCCTCGCCCAGCGCCATGCCCTGCGGGCCGGCGCGCAGCGATTCGACCATGTCCTTGACCAGCAGCTGCACCCGCTCCTCGGTGACGAACAGGCTCTTGGAGACTCGCACCATGTCGGGGTTGAGGATCTCCTCGGAGCTCCAGATGCCCAGCTCCTCGTTGAAGTGCGCCAGCGAGGTCACCTCGCCGCTGATGTAGTACTCCCGGCCCAGGCATTCGGGCAGCCATTCCTCGTAGTTGAGCTGGTTGAGGAACATGTCGGAGTAGAAGTTCTCGATCTGCGGATCCTTGGACACGAATTCCAGGCCGGTGAGCGGGAAGCGGGCGTAGATGTCGATGAGCAGCGGCACCAGGTCGTGGATGCAGTAGAACAGTCGACTCCAGGCCCGGGCCTCCGACAGCTGTTTGGGGTCGGCGATGTCCAGTGGGATGCCCTTGTCCTGCAGCGACATTCCGGGGGTGCGTATCTTGGGCAGGGCCATGGTCAAATCGGAACCGGTGCGGCGCAGCCCTCCGGTACGCGCCGCGTTGGCCAATCGGGAGCGGCGCATCTGTGCGCGCACTGTGCGGGTATTCTCCGACAGCGCCCCGGGGGTGTTGACCATGCCCTCGACCTGTTTGGCGGTGATGCGGGCCTGCACCGGGGACTGGGGCAGGCCGGGGTAGCCGGCGGCTTTGAGCCGGCGCAGTTCGGTGTCGAAGCCGCCCGTCACCAGTCCCGACGAACTGCGGCTGACGCCGCGCCGATCGGTGACGCTAAATCCTCGAGGGCCTGGGGCTGTCACACCCTTTTCGGCAGGACTGCGGAACTATGAGATTCCTCCAGCGACATCGCTTGTGATTTGCCGGAGGCATATCTCCGTATACCATGCCTCATCTGGTACTTCTGGATATGCCTTCTCTATTAGAGCCACCTTGAATGACGGATAGATCAGCGAACCCCCATCTTCCAAGGAAAAGCTGATATCCCTGACGACGCCGGTCCCTTCGTAGAGCAGCCCGGCCAACCGGCACTCGACCTGATCACCCGGTCGAAACGGAACGGTTCGCATCAAAAATCCCAATGCGCGGGCCACACTGGGGCCGGGCAGCTGCGCCACGCATCCCACGCAGTACTCCAGCCCGCGAGAGTCGGTGCGCACGACTTCGGCGACCTTCCTGCAGTTGGTGCACAGCCCGACGGTCATGTCTGCCGGGGTCGGCCGGGGTGCAGTACCCGTTCGGTCCACCGCTGGTTGCGGTCGCGCTGGTGCCAGTCGCGCGGGGGTGGTTTCTTCTCGGCGTTGGGGACGGGCGGGTGGTGGTGGGGCCAGTCGTCCTCGGTCTCGTCGTCTTCCGTCGACTCCCCTTGCTTGGCGATGATTACCCCTCTCCGTACGGGCACCTCGCGGCAGATGATCTTTTCCAGTGCGGCTTCCCGGCCGTCCCCGCCAGTGCCGATGACGTACGAATTCCATTGGTTACCGCATTTACACCGATGGAAGCCACCTGGAGTGTCGAATTCCTGTCCGCAATCGCAGGCGAACTTTTCGGCCGCCGTGGTGATGTATCCGTTTAGAAAGTGGTCGAAGTCCCATCCCGCGACCTTGCGGTGCGCGGGGCCCCATCCCCATTCCGCGCCCGCTACGCGCGGGCGCGTCCGGCTTTTGGGTCGTCCCCGCCCCGCTTCCGCTGGTCCTGCGCACCGAACAGGTGCTGGCGCAGCTGGGACTTGGCCCGCTCCCCGACGCCCCGCTCGTTGGCGAATGCTTCGATGTCGCTCTCTCCGCCACGCGGTGCGCCGGGTGATTTGTCCACCCAGTCGTAGTAGTCGTCGATGACGCCACTGGTGCGTTGAGTGTCCGGGCCGCCCTCTTTCCGGACCGCCCCATCATCTTTTGGGCGCCCACCTCGTTTCGCGGCCCGTGCCGGGCCTTGCGGCATTGTCTCCACAGCGGCCATCGCCGGCTGCGGCGTATGCCCGACCGCCTTGTACCACTTGTCGTGCGAGAACCGGTCGTTGTCGGCCTTGAACATGTCGGCCAGGCCCTCGGCCAGCGGCCCCTTGTGTTCTGGTGGTAGCCCGGCGACCAGCTTGGCCATCTGCACGTAGTGCTTGCGGCTCATCGCCATGGCGACCATCTCGCGCAGTGATGCGGCGAGCTGCTGCGGGTCCGGGGGCGCGGCTCCCTGATCTGCGGCGGCGGGAGGCGCAGCAGCCGGGCCCGACTGGTCCGCAGCGGCCGGTGGTGGGGCACCGCCACCGGCCTGCGCCATCCCCGCGGGTGGCTGCGGCAGCACGTTGACCGTGCCCGCCGGCGGCTGCACGTTCAGCGGGTTGGCGGCCTGCATGGCCTGCTCCTCTTGCTGGACGATCTGCAGGGCCTGCTGCAGGGCGCCCACGCCCTGCTGGAATTCCTCGGCCTTCTGGTTGAGCAGCTGGGTCAGCGCCTCGTCGGCCTTCTGCAGGTAGTCGGGGGCGGCGGTACGCCGACCGGCTCCGATTTGATGGTGGGGGTTGTTGGTGGTCCAGCCAGGTCGCCCACGCCTGTTCCACTCCTCCGCGCTCAGCCCCTGCTGTACCCAGTCCGGATCCTGATGGCGAGGGTGTCCCGGGTGGTCCTCCGACTGCTCGGCGCTGTGTCGCGATGCCAGGTAACCCTGGCCGGTACCGAACTCCTCTGCCCCCACCGCGTCGGGCGCCTTGGGGTGCTTGTTGCGTCGTGCCGGGTCGGGGTTGCGCACCTGGCCGGGTGGTAGACCCACGATCGCGCCGTGACCCTCACCCTCGCGCCGGGAGGCGGGTTTCTTCTTGCGGGGCTGATCGGTCTTGCGTCGCAGCGCAGCGAGCACCGTGTAGTACTCCCGGTCGGGACGTTTGGCCGCCCACACCTCCAGGGAGTCCACCGACGGACGTACCCGGCGTTGTGCACACCAGGCCGCGAACTTAGCCGCGGACTTGGCGAAGTCGGTGTCGGCGGGATCCCCGGTGTGTTCGGTGACCGGGGACTCGGTGTCGATGAACCGGTCCCGGACCTTCTCCCGGGCGCCCTGGTCGATACGGTCGAGGTAGCCCTTGAAGTCGCCCTCGGGGATCAGGTCGCCCTTCGACGGCCGGAAGGTCACGTCGTTGTTCATCGCCGGACCGGTCTTGTCGGCGACCCGTGATTCCTTCTCCTTGTGGTACTTGCGGGCGTGTTCCTCGTTCTCGTGGCAGCCGGGCCAGCAGGCGACACGGGCCGCCTTCGGTCGGCTCATGTCCTCGATCTTGTCGCAGGTTCCGGGGTGCTTGCCGTGCACCGACGGCATGTTGCACACCGACTTGGCGTCGTTGAGGTCTTTTTCGGTGCCGACTGGGAAGCTGCCGTGTGGTCCTGCGAAGGGGCCGGATTCCTTGGCCACGTCGCCGTCGCCGCGGTAGCTCTCGGCTTGATGTCGGCTGGACTGTTTGTCCTGGAAGTTGCGTAGCGGTTCGCCCTTGCGGCGGCGGCCGTCCTCGACCTGGTGGTAGATCTTGCCGCAGTACGCGTCGGGATCGGCGGCGTTGCTGTTCTGTCTGGTGCAGTCCTCCCAGCCGGAGTAGCCCGCGAACGGGCCGTGCAGCCGGTCGCTGTCGGCATTCTTGCGGGAGGCATCGTGGTGCAGTCGCGACGGATCGACCGATTGCACGATGCTTCCTGCCGGTGTCTTGCCGGGCCCCTGAATGTCGCTGGGGATCCCCGGCGCATAGGCGCCGGTACCGGTGCCGGCCTGAGCCTGCTCGTCGGCTCCCCCCATGGTCATCCCCGGTGCTGGCACACCGGGTCCCCCGAACGGGCTGTCGACGCTCAGGCCTCCGGAGGGGCTGCTGGGGTCCACGTCGGCCCCCAGCTTGGCCCGGAACTCGGCTTCCAGTGGCTTGAGGACGCGCCGGATCACCCCGGATCGCGGGAACACGTGCGGGGTCATGGTGCGGATGGCGTCGTCGCGGATCAGCGCCAGCCGGTCCCGGTATTCCTCGAGGTCCCTGGCCGCGAACAGAAACGACCCGAACCGTTCGCGGACGTCGTACACGGCAGCGGCCAGCTGGTTGGCGGCCTCGCGCTGCTGGTACTTGATTTCGCTGTCCGACGCCACCAGGTTCTCGAACATGCCGCTCATCGCTGACTCCGTCCATCCAGTCGGCCGAGAGGGATCCTCTCTATGCCTTCTGGCGGCAACTCACCCCGGTGCACGCACCTCGCACTGGGGGAACGGGTGCGCCTTGAAGTACTGCTCCATATCGGCGGCGGTGACGTAATCCCCGGGTGTGGCCGGATCGTGGGAGACGAACGTTGTGCGGAACTCTATCCACCCCTTGAGCACTTCCAGGGTGTCGGCATTGCATTTCTCCTGCGCAGTGTCCCGGGCCATGGTTTGGGACACGTAGGTGTTGAACCGGTGGGTTAGCACGATCAGGTCCGCGACCACCAGCAGCGCCACGACGGTGAAGAACACGCTCAGCGCCATGTTGATCCGTTGCTCGGTGGCTTCGGTGCCCCTGGTGTGCATCCACTGCCAGCCCGCGATACCGCCCAGCACGAAGATCGCGGCCGCCACCCCCACCAACCCGAGGAACACGGTCCACGTCATGTCGGCCCCCCGTTTTTCGTGCCGGCCAACGATTTTGCGCTGAACCAGAACCCGATGATCGTGAGCATCGCCCCGTCCAGGCTGGGGGTGGTGGGGAAGTCGCCGAACAACCGGAGGGCAAAGGCGGTCAGCCACGTCAGCGAGATCAGGATGGTCAGGCCGGTGAGCACCGAACCTCTAATGATCTTCGGGAGGCTGCTGTTTTGCACGAAAGGGCACCTCCCCTTCGTCTGTTTGCTGAGGCGCGGCCGTGGACTCGGAGGCCGCCGGCGTCGCGGCAGATGGCACCGCCGCGACGACCTTGGTGAACGATGCCGTGCCCGAACGTGGTGCACTCAGGATGCTCATGCCGATGCTCAGGATGGCCATGCCCGAACCGGACAGCAGGGCTGCGTTCCACGGGAACCCCTGGATGGTCACGTTGGTCACCGCTCCCCCGGATGCGGACAGCATCCCGCCCGTGACCAGGAAGCCCTGGATGAAGCTCTTGACGGCACGCTCCAGTGCGTCGGCCCAGAAGTCTCTGGTCACCAGTACCGAGGCCATCGGTACCTCCTCACGTCCGTAGACTCAGCCGAACCCGGGGATCCTCGGGAACAGGTTCTTGATGTTGGTGAACAGGTTGGTCACCACGCTGTTGATCTCGGTGGTGAGGTTTCGGCCGAGGGTGTCGAGGTCGCCGGTGATGTTCTGGCCGACGGTGGAGATGCTGGTGCCGACTTCACCGATGATCTTGTCGATGTCCTCGGCGGTGTGGTTGGTGATCTCGGTGATCACCCGGTCACTCTGGCCGATCACAGCGCCGGTGACACCCTCGACGACGCCCGCGGTGACGCTCTCGATCAGCTTGTCCAGGTTCTCCGGCTTGGTCAGCTCGACGATGATCGGCGCCACCACGTTCTCGTTGATCCAGTTCCCGATACGGCTCATGCGGCCAGCTCCTTTCCCAGGTTGGTCAGATAGTTGGTGGCCGGCAGCGAGTCGTAGCGCCAGTGGGGGGCCTGGACCCCCTGACTGGCGAACAGGATCCCGTTGTAGATGGCCTGGAACAGCGGCCAGACATGGCTGAACGGTTGCTCGAACAAGTCGATGGCCGCCTTGGCGAGCCCGTAGAGGCTCTTGCCGCTGAAATTCTGGATGAGGTTGTAGATGATCGTCTCGTCGTGCCCGACGACGGTCTGCCTATTCCACGGCTCATCGCCGACCGGGGCGGAGGTGTACAGGTCGCCGTCGTTGGCGAAATCGTAGACGGCGATCTGCCCGGCCAGCGGGTGCCCGGCGGGGAACAGGCACTCGCTGGGGCGTAGGCAATCGGGTCCGGCGATGCCGCCGGTGGTGTAACCGTCATCGAGGTCGGGCACTGGGTGTCCCCACAGCTCGGTGTTGCCGTAGGCGATGCCCGGGGCGCGTAATGGGTTGCCGTAGGTGATCACCCCGAGGCAGTCGTTGAGTCGCCCATGCAATTGCCCTGCGGGGGAAAGGATGTGGTCGCGCCACACCTTGCAGGCGACGATGGCGCCCTGCGAGTACCCATCGAGCACGAACTTCCACGGGTGCGGGTACACGAACGGATCGATGTCACTGGGGGACAGCAGCCGCACCGTTTCGTGCACACCGGCCAGCACACTGGGCCCCATCGGCGCGACCGCCGCGGGATAGCCCACACCCTGCCAGTGCCAGTTCTTCCCGTTGGGTGCGCCCCAGCACTGACCGAGGGCGATCAGTGCTGGGTCGCTGAGCGCGGCACCGGCTTCCGCTGGGTACTGGCCGGGGATCCAGTCCCAGGCGGCGCCGGTGCCGGCGATCGTGAGCAGGACCACTGGCATGTCATGCCCCCGGCATGCCCTTGAGGTCGATCTTGGTGGCTTCGCACAGCTTGCGCAGCATGAAGTTGTTCTGCTCGGCGAGCAGGTGCTGACGGCTCACCTGGTCGCGCAGCCCCCACCGGTTGCTCTTCGGGTTGGGCTGCTGCTTGGTGTAGGTGGTCCAGTCCTGGAATCGCAGCAGGTCCCACACCGCCCGGTTGAGCCAGCCCCGGATGTCCCACGCCTGCCAGGCACCCTGTCCGTTGGGGCCGGGGAAGTCGTCGGCGGTCGCCCCGTCGTACAGTTTGATCTTGTCGCCGGGGTTGATGAACTGCAGGTTCACGTCATCGATGGCGGCCAATTCAGTGCACCCAGCCCTTCACTTTCGCCAGGGCGTCGCGCAGCTTGCGCAGCGGCGCCTCGTATTGGTCGGGGATGAGCCAGCCGAACTTGAGGACCACGTCGAGCGCATCGATGACGGTGGTGAGCGCCTCGGCCACCATGCCCTTGGCGTCGCCCACGTCCACGCTCGTGGGCAGTCCGAGGAAGCTGCGGGGTGCCAGCGGGTTGTCCGCCGAGTGTTCGGACAACGCCCGATTCACCGCCTGGTTGACGGCGGTGGCGACATCGTCGGGTACGGATTCGGATTCGGTCATGGTGGTAGCTCCTCTTACTTGCTGGGCTTGGTGAAGAACGCCATGGTCGATGGCGCGTTCGTCGGTGGAGCCGCATCGATGCCGGCGGTGGCGGTGCGTGGGGAGTTCGCCGCGGTGGACGGTTGCGGTTCCTCGGTGGGTGGGGTGTCCTCGGGCGGGGCGAAGCCGGGGAGGTTCAACGCCTTGCCGATCACTGCCAGTGCATCGACGACGCTGCGGTTGCCCAGTTGCGGCCACCCGGCCCCGTAGCCGTCCATCTGTCGCGGGCCGGCGAGTTGCTCGTAGGTCAGTATCTGGTAGTCGGGCCGTCCTGGGTCGGGGTGGGGGGGCGGTTCCGGCGACGGAGGTACTGGAGTGGGTGGGGTGACGACGTGACCCCATTGCCCATAGTCTTCGCGGTGCGCCTCGTTGTAGTCGCACTGCACGCCCCCGACGTACTTGTAGCCCAGTTTGTTGCGCTGGACGATGTTGACGCGGCTGTCGACGTTGCCACCCGACCACGCCTGGGTCTGCCACAGGTAGTGGCAGACCCCGGCGTTCAGTGCCCGCATGCCCACCCAGTACGCACCGTAGAGGCCGACCTTGTCGGGGCCACCGAGCACGTCGCCACAGGCCCGCAGGTAGTCGTTGACGACGGGCTGCTGGGACTCGGCCTCATCGAAGTCGCAGGAGAAGTAGATGACGCCGTCGGCGGGGCCGCCGCAGTGCACCACCCAGTCGCGTGCCCGCTGGGCATCGGTGTGGCCCGCCTGGTAGCCACCGAGCATGAAGTCGGCGGTGGTCTCCCAGTTGGATACGATCTCGATGCCGTTGGCTTTCAGGTCGGCGGCCTCCTGGGGCAGGAGTTGCTTGCCGGGCAATGCGGGTCCGCCGTCGGACAGGTACCGGCAGACGAAGCGCACCCCCGCGGCTTTGAGGTCCTGTCCGGAGGGTCGGCCGCCGGCGTAGTCCAGCCCCAACGGGTAGCCCATGGGTTGTCGCCAGTTGCCGGCGTCCTCGGTGATCGGGCCATCGAGTACCCAGTGGTCGTTCCAGTAGTTGTCGGCCATGTCCATGGCGCCGTGCCCTCGGGTGCAGGTGCCGTGGCTGCCGTTGGACTCCATCAGCCAACCGTCGATCTCGCACTGCATGTGACTGTTGGGGCCGCCGCCGTAGTGCCCGATGTTGACCTTGATCGGGTAGGGGTTGTTCAGTAGATCCTGCTGGCTTACCCGCCGGAATCCCTTGAACGGGCCAGGGAACGTCTCGGTGGTGAACTGGCGTGCCCATGGCACCGCGAACCCGTCGGGGCCCAGCAGGGCGATGCCGATGACGGTGCCGTTCGCGCCGGAACAGTCGGCGCCCACCCCGAAGTTGAACGCGTTGTACACCCCGCCGTACTCGTACTGTTCGCCGGGCCCGGCATCGATGTCTCCGGACTGGGCCAGACCCTGCGCATCGGTGGTGAGCCGATCCAGGAACACGCGCTTCGCGAATTCCACACGCGACCTAAGCAGGGCCATGGAGTGCCTCCTCGCCCCTTCTGTCGCTAATCCGCGGTCAACGCGGACCGCGCCCCCTCCGCCGACAGGTGTTCACAGAAGTGGTCGAGCACTCGGCCGACCGGATGATGGCTGAAGACATCGACGTTCTGGCCCCCGATGTCGACGACGCACAGGTACTCGTAGGACCCGTGGTCGTGGACCTTCCTCCGGTACAGGTCTGCCAGCATCGAGTAGACGAACCGGCCGATCTCCTCGCGTTCGGTGAGTGTGAGCATGATGCGCCCCCTACTAGTCGCTGAGGAAGAGCAGCTCTCCGGGCAGGTTGGTCGGCGGGGATGATGGCGCGGCCGCGACGCGGGGCCGCGACGCCCGGTGATCGAGGCCGGTGACCTGGTGGACGAACGCGGCGGTGAGTGCGCGGGAACGCGCAACCGGCAGGGTGGAAGTGGCGACGTCGGCGTGGCGGCGGGCCCGTTCGGCCAGTTCGCTGCGGGCGGGCCGGTCATCCTGGTCGGCGAAGAACCGGGCCGCCTCCAGGGTCACCCAGCGCCGATCCCGATCCGACAGCTGTTCCCTACCGGCGGTTCGGGTGACGGGATCCTCCCGATGGGTGGCCCCATTCAGCAGGTCGTCGCGCAGACCGGCCAGCGCCTCCCGGTCGCGGGAGAGTTCGTTGATCGCCGCCAGGTGCTCGCCGCAGTCCCCGATGGGCAGGTCTGCCACCGCCGAGCGGGCGGCATTCAGTAGGCGATCACATTCCTTCAGGCGGGCGTCCACGCAGTGGACGCCGCCGTCGAACCAGCCGCTGCCGACGGGTTCGCGGGCCTCTCGCCACGAGGCGAGGCGCTGGGTGAACGTCGTCCTGACGGGTCGATTGGGGGCAGGATTGTCGGTGCGGAACAACATGATGTCCTCCTCACCTTTTCAGGGCCAGATCGGTTCCTGCGGCTCGTAAACGACCGGCCAGGTGTGGATCTGGTCGATCATCCGTTCGTAGCGCGGCTCCTCGCCACTGACCGGCACGACGAGCCATTCCGGTCCTCGCCAGCATCCACCGTCACGGCATTATGGCGACATCCCTGGTTTCGGGGTGCACGCGCACGGTGCCGACGTGGTCATTCATCCCTGTGCTTCCCATAGAACATCTCCACCGCCGCGTCGGCGGCCTGTCGTCTCGTCATGCTCGACGGATCCCCATCCCCATGGCCGTCCCGGCACGAACACTGACCGTCTTGGTGGCCGACCGAGCCGATGACCTGGCGCAGCCAGCAGTTGCGGTGGTAGCACACGTTGTGGGGCACGACGGCGAAAGCGACCGAAAGGACGACCCCGGAGTCGTTGTCGCCGATCGTCTCGTCGCACCAGCCACACAGCTGACCCACCGGGGTGTCGACGTGACTGTCCGGCGCGCAGACGGACGCGTCCCAGGCCTGTCCGAACCAGGTCACCATCGTGGTCCGCCGCCGGGATACCCGATGTGGTTGTCGAGGATGAAATTCGCATTGGCCATCGGGCGCTGCTGCTCGACCACACCGGTACCGCCGCAGGCGTGGCAGTTACCCATCTGCACCAGACCACCCCGGCAGGGACAGCCGGTGGACCCGTTGCAGCATTCGACCTCCCAGGTACCCCGGCCACCACAAGCACGGCACGTTTCCGGCGCGGGCCGATCATGCTCCTCGAGCAGGTGCAGCAACGCCTGCCCACCGCCAGGGGTCATGTCACCATTGGCCACGCAGTCCCGCGCGAACGCAGTCAGATGTGCTTTCAGCTCCGGATCCATGGGGAGCCTCTCATTCCGGTTCCCGGATCGCGGGGAATCCGAACTGGTCCTCTGCGCCAGTGCAGCCCGGGGAACCGCACCAGCAGATGTCGTGGTCGTATGCGGGATCGGACTCGTCGCATGGTCCCCGGCCATCGGCGGTGACCATGAATGGGTACAGATGCACGGGCAGACCACCGTCGTCGTAGAGATGGCCGTCATACCAGCGGCCCGGCCAACCCAGACGCTCAGACATCAGCTTGGTCCTGCACCAGCTCGGCCAGGTAGGCCAGCAGCGCCAGTGTGTGACTGAGTACCAGGGTGGCGTTGATGCCCTCGGGCCAGTGGTGGAACTGCTCGTCGCGCATCTGGATGAGGTCTTCGCGCAGCGCATTGATCCCGGCGGGTGTGTAATCGACACCTTCCACTTTCAGCGGCATCACTGGCCCCCTTCCGTGTCGAGGTTGATGATCTTCATCCCCTCGAGGAACTCATCGAGGGTATCCGCCGGATTCCAGGTGAACACGCGACAATCGTCATTGCCGCAGAACGCCTGCTGGTAGAACACCAGTAGGGGCGGTTGATGGCACCCAGGACACGTAAGTCCCATCGGATCAATCATATAGCGATGATACAGCTAATATGGTCGGGCGGCGATCCGATACGGCTGGAACGGGGTGTCGGCCCGCACGTAGAGCGGGTGTTTCGGTGAACCGTCGGCGTTCACTCCGAGGCAGATCGGATTGATGGGATCGGGCCAGTCGTGGGCCAGTGCCGCGAGCGCCTTGTGGGAACCCCACGCCACCAGCGTCATCGAACCGACGGGTCGGCTCAGGTAGTTGTCGTTCAACGGTCCGAATGGATCGGGATCGGCCAGCAGTGCCGCAGGATTCGTTGCGCGCAGCGCGAATCGGTTCGTGACCCGGATGGATCCATACCCCCATCGCCGGGCGAATCCGGGCCGCTTTCCGGTGCCGACGAGGCGCCCGATTGTCGGGTCATCGACTAATCCGTCCGCTTTGGAGGGGTTGAGCATCTGCACTTCCAGGACGGGTAGCTGCGCATCCCAGGTGCGGATCAGCTCGTATCGGTACCGTCCACATTCGCTGATCACCGCAGATCGAACCATATCGTCCACGATGGGCGCGGGTCTCACCCCTTGAGTTCCTTCAGCACGTCGTACCCCCTGCCATCCGGAGACCGGCGCACGAGTGCGTCGTATCCCAATCCCGACTCTTCATCGGGCATCACGAACGCATCGTACGGCCCCGCCTCGGCCCGCGGCCGGATCGACACGGCTCCCGACGGGTCACCGCCCACCAGGTCTGGGACCGTCCTGGTGTTCTCGTGTGGCCCGTACCGTTCGCCGAACTCCGGATCACGGTTGCGGAAGTGCTCGCCCTCGTCCAGGGCGTTCTCCCCGGCCATCCGCTGCGGCCATTGTTCGGCCTGGGTCTCGATGCGGCGCGTCACACCCTTTCCCGTTAGGCATCGTCGGGTTCTCCAAGCCGCACAGCGCCATAGTTCCAGTTCTGCGAATCGGCGGCGACCGGTTCGGGTAGCCGCTTCCAGCGGTTCGGATTCTCCAACGCCAGCGCGATGGCCATGTCGGCGTTCGCCGCGTAGACCTCTTGGGTCAGTGCTGTCTTCGGGGTTGCGGTGACCAGATATTTCATCGTGTTGCTCCTGTGGTGTGTGCCGATCACGTTCGGGCGTTCGGGCAGCCCGCAGCATGGAACCGATCACTACTGAGCGCATCGGCTCCACAGCAAGTCCATCGACCCGTTTCGGGATCCCACTGCGGCGCATCGAGAGAGGTCCCTGGCGGATGCGCGACCCATGGCGCCACCCGCGTTCCAGGCATCGGCCAGTGCGCGTAGATCTTCATCACGTCCCCCAGGACGCGCAGGCGTAGAAATATCCGGCCCAGAATTGGGCACTGCTTTTCTGCTCCGGGCTCAATTGCGGCAGGGCATCGATGTCCTTCCGTGCCCGCTCCACGTCCCTGCGGTCCGCGGGGTCGAACCGAACCAGCTCCTCCTCGGTGTGCCGGTGGAACAGGATGACCTCGTCCCCGATCTGCTGCATGAGCCACGTGCCATCGGGCGGTAGTTGTGCCATCAGCGGTAGTCCCCCGTCATGGTGGTGGTCATGACTCACCTTCCGCTTGCTCCATTGCGTACCGCTTGAGATCGGCTACGTTCTCCGCCCACTCGACGTTCGGCAGGTCGCTCCCGATTTCCTCGGGTTCGATCTTCACGTCACCATCGTCGCGATGACCGGTGTAGGACACCATGGGCCGGTCAACCCACTGCCTGCCGACCACCATCCGATCACAGGTCACCGGTCGATACCGTTTGTGCTGCGCCAACCGGTCCTTGTGGGCGGTCAGGCATTCGTCGCACACGTTGAGGACCAGTTCCTCACCATCGAGACTGTCCCAGAACGTCGACCCATACGCCCCATAGGTGCGAAATTCGGTGCCATCGGCGGGCTGGTTCTCCACAGCGGAGAACACATTGCTCAGCGTCGTGCCGCACACGAAGCAGGGTAGGAGGGCATCTCGACTCATGGTTGTTCCTCGGTCAGTGTCAGCATGCCGGGATCGGTGGCCTTGGCGTGGTGACCACCGGCATAGAGCACGAACACCCAGGGGCCGCGTACCGCGGTGATCACCCCGGTTTCGGCGCTGCCGCCCGCCGGCCGGTAGACAACCGGCTTGTCCAGATTGTTTCGTGCCTGTTCGATCGTCATGAGTGCACCTCGTCGCAGTCGATCTGGCAGCTGTTCTTGGCCATCACCAGGGTGTGTCGGACGCCATCGCGCCACTCAATGCGCCTCGGTGGTGTCGACCCGATCTGGGGCCAACCCCTCGCGACGAAGTGCATCGACCAGGTGCCCTCCCAGCGATCGACGGTGTAGCGCCCGCCGCCGGGGGCGGCGGCGCTGTGACTGGTCCTGCCGACCTGACGCCACCGCAGGCGCTTCATCGTGCGCTGCGCTCCCTCATCGATGGTCACGATGGCCTTCTTCCGTGAGTGCCGCGACCTGGCGTTTGGCCTCGGCCACCACAGTCTCGGCTTTGCGCTGGTCCTCGGCGTAGGTGTCGACGCCCATGTGTCCGGTTTCCTGCAACCGGCGCAGCTGCAGCTCCTCGGTGACCAGGTCGCGATAGGTGTCCCACCCATCGCAATGACCACCGAAACCCAGGTGTGCCAGTGGATCACCGCCATCGGCCAGCCAGCAGTCCCCGAACCGCGGGTCGATCTCCTGGTAGCAGGCACGGCAAGCGATGCAATCGGCGCACCCCTTGGCCGAGGCGGCACAGCATGTGGTGAGTGGGTTGATGACGGTCTCGCCATTGGGGTAGGTCTCGAGGTGCAGCGCGACGGGTGCCTCGGCGTTGATGATGGTCATCACAGATCCCGGTCTATTTCGATGCCTGCCGGTGCCGTCTTGCGCGTGCGGTCGAGTGCCGCCAGCCGCGCCAGCTTGCGGTCCCTTTCTCGGGCCCGGAACGCTGTCTGGCCCTCGCTCTCGATCTGTGCGTGACCGTAGTAGTTCACGTCGTAGTAGTCGGTCAGCGAGTCGCTGCCGTCGTGGTTGTAGGCGGCGTGGATCTCTGCCAGTACCTTCTCGATGCGCCGACCCTCGGCGGTGAGCACCCGGTGGGTGTTGTCATGACTGCCGGGGTGCGTCTCGGTGTGGACGTAGTTGGGGCACGCCTGCGCTGTCCTGCTGCCGTCGGGGTAGGCGGTTTCGGTGCCGGGCACGGTGCCGTCGCACTCCTGCCACAGCCCCTGCAGGTCGCGGGCCTCGATGTTGATGGACCGGCCACCGGCATAGTTCTGCACCCGCACGCTGTAGTTGCCGGCGCGGCCGGGTAGTTTGCCCTCACCGATCGCGGTCTTGATGTCGCGGCGCATCAGTTTGGCGATGTCGGCCGCCGACACGTACGCGCCTCCCAGTTCCCCGTAGCGGCTTCCGTATGTGCGTGTGGTCATCTCGTACTCCTGCCCTGGTGGTCTCCACCCGTCCAACGCTATATCACCACTATATATTCCTGGACGTAGTAGGTCCACTGTAGCGACCATGACCGACGGCCTCGTGGGGTCGAGGTTTCGCCCAGCCGGACCTAGTACCGGAACCCGTCTGCGCGGCCCACGGACGCCCACAGTTCGGCCAGCTCGTTCTCCTGGGACGGCAGCAGTCCCAGTGCACCCATCAGATCCCGGGCGTCGGCAACCCGCTCGGCGTGGGTGTCCCCGACCGCGTAGGCGCAGACCAGGCGCCGCACACTGGCCCGCTGCAGATCCGTCAACGGGGTCGGCACGAAGTCATCGACCTCGGCGATCTGGTTGCGCGAATCACGCATCAGCGTCCTCCCCTGATCATGTGGTCGATACCGCGCCGACCCTGGGACGTCTCCCGCATCTTGATCGAGGACGCCCGTGAGGGCATGTAGGTGTCGCGGCCGTTTCCGTAGAGCGCGGCCAGCTTACGACGGCCCTCCGCGCCCGGTAGCCGCTCAGCCTCCCGGCCGCTCTTGAGCGCGGCCACGTTGCTCGAGCCGGTGGTCAGCGCTACCCGCCCGGTGTTGCCGAACCGTTCCAGTGCGTCGTGCAACAGGTCGGCCACCACCACACAGAACGCATCCGCGAGATCCTTCGTCGTCACCGGCCCGATCTCCTGTTTGACGATGCGCCCGTTGCGGTCCTGCAGGAACCGCAGCTCCATCTCCAGCAGGGAGCCACCGTCCTCGTAGTAGGTGTCGCGGAAGCTGCTGACCCACCCCAGGTTCAGCGCCGACTTCACCCTCTCGAACCGGACGAAGTTCTCCCGCTCGGTGAACGTCGCCTCGGCAACCCGGATCGAGGGGGAGAACTTCTCCCGCAGCGCGTGGATGGCTCCTACCGAGTTCCACTGGTCGAAGCTCATCTTCGTCGTGGAGGGGAATGCGGTGAGGATGGCCTCGATGTCTCGCTGCACCCACATGTAGTTGATGGTGGGCACCCCGGTTTCGGGGTCGGGCGGGAAGTCCTGGGGCTTCCACACCCGCATCATGTCGATCACGCAGTGCGGCCGGATCACACCGCGAGGGCCGGCGTCGCTGCAGGCGTGCGTGGTGTCCTCGCCGTAGGGCACCATGTGCCCGCACACGTCGCAGGGGGCGTTCTCCAGGTGCCCGACGCACAGCGCGAAGTTGGCGCCGGTCTTGCCGGGGTCGGCGTGGATGCGGTACTTGCGGTACAGGTAGCCGCGGCCCTGGGATTCGAGGCTACCCAGCCAGTCCGGCGGGGTGAACAGTCGGTCGACCACGCCGGGCTCGAGGTAGGCCCCTTCGACCTCTGCCCACTGGGCGGCCCGTTCCACCTGGAATTTCTCTGGGTTACGTAGTTTGCGACGTTGCTGGCTTTCGTGCTCGGGGCCGGGCTGGATGGGGCGTTTCTTGTGGATGCCGATCAGCTCCACGCCGCGTTCCCAGTCCAGGTACAGCCCCCAGCTGGGCAGCTGCACGATCAGCATGGTGGGGTTGGCGTCGATCTCCACGGCTTCACCGGCTGCCACCGACAGTGCGGTCAGTTCGTGGCGGGCCCGCTCACCGATGCCCTCGCCGTCCTCGTGGTAGGCCGACATCAGCACGCTGCCCTCTTGGTAGAGGCTGTAGGCCTTGCCCGCCTTGCGGTAGGGGGAGGTGGGGATGTAGGTCAGCGCATCGAGGTCGAACTGGTCCAGACTGGGGTGGGCGTCCTCGTAGATTTCGTCGCCGCTCTTCACGCTTCCCGTGCCAAATACCATGTGCGCGAATTCGTCGAGGAACAGCCCGAAGGCGGTGGCGCCGCGGAAGGCCGGCGCCGAGGCCGACAGTGCCTGAACGACCAGAGTGGCCACGGAGTGTTCGACCGACACCCCGGCCGCCTCCAGTTCACCGATGCGTCGGATGTCGGCCGGGGTGCGGATCGTCAGGATGTGGTCCTTGGATTCGGCGATGGCCGACTGCAGGTATTTGCAGCGCTCCACCATGGACCGGATATCGGCGAACAGTTGCTGTTTGGCCTGAGTTTGGCTGGTGGCGCCGACGTTGAGGTAGCCGTCCTTGCCGGGGTCGACACCGTAGTAGGCCTGCCAGTCGTCCAGTGAGTAGAAGTAGGCCGCCTGTTCACAGCCCAGGAGGCCACCGTTGAGGCCCTTGGAGCCTCGTCGACCGCCGACGAACTGGATGTGCGGGAATCGGCGCGCACCGCGGGCCTTGAGGTAGGCGATGCGCTCCCAGATGTCGGGTTGCACCCCGAACACGTCGCGTCGGCGTTTGAAACCCTGCCGCCATTCCTCGATGACATCGATGTCGTAGGCGGTCATCTGGTCGGTTTCGAGGAATATCAGCCGCAGCAGGGTGATCTGACGCGGGTACAGTGCCACCCCGCAGAAGCTGGGGTGGCACGCGAAGTCCTTGATGGAGTCCCAGGGTGCGGGGCGAACAGCGGTGGCCGCGGCGCGCAGCGTCGCGATCGGATCGAATTCCTGCTGGAGGAGAGCCAACTGTTGGCGGGGGTAAAAAGCACACATCAGAGGCTCTTTTCCCTACCCACCCGCTCCCGCCGGACCGATGAGTGTGTCCGGCGTGGTTGGGGGTCCACCGGCCCCAGGGCCGAATATCGTGGTGCCCGGCGGGGTCGAAGTGTCGCCGAACGCTTCCCGACCGTACTGGTCCGGGCCGCCGGATCCGGCCCACGGGTCCTTGGCGGGACCGGTCAGGGTGGTGTAGGCGGTTTCGCTGGGGAACGGGGTGTCGGGGACGTGGGAGAACGGGGGATCACCGGGCATGCCGACGTTCGTGCCGACCGCACCGGCATCGATGCCCTTGGTGTCGGTGCAGGTCGGGTCGCCGGGGGCGCATTCGGCTTCTCGGATCCACTCGTACCAGACGGCGACCCGTTCGTGTGCGGTCAGGATGCGTCTCACGCGTACTCCGGCTTGCGCTTGTCGCGGTTGCGGACCAGGTCTTTGCCCAGTGGGGGCACCGGGTAGTCGCCCCCGCCGGGGGTCATCTCCCGGGATTGGTTGATCCAGTGGTACAGGTCGCGGGCCATCAGCCATTCGTCCCGACTGCCGTATTCCTGCGGCTGCGGCCCGGACGGTGGGGTGATGAAGTCGCTTGGGTCGTACCAGTGCGCGGCTTCGCGCAGCCCGGTGACGGCGTAATCCACGAGCATCGACGTGCGGGTCGGGCGGTGGTAGCCCGGCGCAGACACTGGGTGTGGGTCGGGCAGCCGGGGGTCGTCGGATTCCTTGGAGTAGTCGGGCAGCGGGAACTTCAGCGGGCCGGGTTCGGCTTGGCGCGGTTCCTGGTAGGGCTTGCCGGGGTGGCGGCGATCCCAGGTGTCGTGTTTCTGCTGCTCCTTGGCTCTGTCGAGGTCGTTCTTGAACTTCAGCCAGATGGTGGCCTGCATGTGGGCCGGGGAGATGCCACGTTCGGCGGCGGCCTTGCGTACGACGTCGGCGTAGGCCTCGTAGCCGGCGGGTTGGCCTCCGCGCTGCCAGCCCAGCGGGGCCAGGGATGGACCGGCCTTGGCGAATTCGCCGCCGTGGGGGCTGTTGAGTGCGCGAGCCATGTGGGTGTCGATGGTGACTGCGTTGTCGTCGCCCATGAAGTTGCGGTAGAAGTTGTTGACCTTGGGGCCGGTGCCCAGTTCGGTGAGCACGCCGTCGGGATGGGCGTCGTGGATGCGCATGGCGCGCAGGATGTTCTCGCCCAGCCCGCTCATCCCGGTGCCGGTTTGCCGCCCCGGCTGCCTGGGATCGTCGCGCAGCCATTGCTGTTTCTGGGCGGGATCGTAGTTGAGCAGGAAATGTGCCCCGGTGGACAGGTTGGTGTCCCAGTCCTGGCGCGGCGACAGCGCGGCCATGATGGCCGCGCTGCGCGAGTAGTCCCTGTTGGTGGCCCCGGACAGGTTGTGCAGCCATTCCCGGGCCGCGGGGTACCACTGTCGGCCACCTTCGCGTTCCTCGTCGGTGGCGTTGTCCCAGTGCGACAGGGCGTTGTGGTACAGCGCCGGGGTGTCGATGAGATCCTCGACCGGGACGGCGGCCTCCTCGTACCAGACCGCTACCCGCTCGTAGGACGTCAGGATGCGCCTCATCACGACCTCGTCTCGGTCTTGTCCGACAGGTTGCCGGTCCAGGACGTTCCGCATTGGCAGACGTGTACGTGGTGCGCGGTCTTTGCGGGATAGGCGCAGACGCACCAGTGGCCGTCGAGGGCATGTCCCCCGCCGGCTCGGCAGCGGTGTCGGGTGGTTTTCATGTCAGCGGCGCGAACGGTGAGCCGGACTGGGGTGTTCTCTTCGGTACGGTTCTGGCCTCGATGGCCACGTTCAGCGGCACCTTGGCCAGTACCTTGGTGGCCAGCACGGCGTCGGCCTGGCGGTCGGGCCAGCGGCCGGGATCCTTCAGCGCGGAGGCCACGTGCTGCAGCAGCGCCACCGAGGGCAGGTCGCCGTACTTGACGGCGAGTTCGCAGACCATGAGGACGTGCAGGTTGGCATCGACGTTGAGGGCCAGCTGCGGCAGTGTGTACACGTAGCCCTCGTCGAGGACGCGCAGCTGGCTGTGGGACCGGAATGTTTCCTGGGTCAGGAACCGGAGTAGTTCGGCGTCGGTCGCCGGTTCGGTCACGCGAACACACCTCCCCCCTCGTTCGGGATCTTGGCGATGGTGTCGGCGGCTGCCGCCGCCGCGTAGCCCTGCTGGGCGTAGCGGGCGCGCGTGGTTCCCGCGTAACCCTTGAGGGTGGTTAGCTGCCCACCGTTCTTCGCCATCTGGTACAGCAGGACGTGTGTTCCGTAATGGCAGCTGTCGCAGCATTGGACGAGATTCTCGGGAACCGTTTTCCCCCCGCATTCCTGGGGGTAGATGTGGTGCCAGACGAATCGCAGGGGGCTCGGGGTGTGGCTTTTGGCGAGGTCGCAGCGTGTCGCCCTGCCGACGCCGGGGAGTTCGAGGACGAATCCCATGGTTACACCGCCGCAGCACGTAGGACGGTGACATCCCCCTGGTTGGCCAGCAGCGTTCGCAGGTCGGCGTCGAGCAGCCAGAATTCGCCGGGCTGTTTGACGCCGATGGTGCGCGGGTTCCAGCTGTTCCCCCAGTGGTTGCGGCACAGGTTCATCCGATGGACGGCGTCACGGCCCCGGCACATGTACTCGTGCCCGCCGGCGATGGTGGAGTCGTTCAGTGGACCCACCCGCAGGATCCCGTTGTCGTCCGGGGTGAACATCGAGTTGGTCCACAGGGTGCCCAGGCACACCGGCTGGGTGGCGATGGCGGCCAGGTACTGGTCCCAGGTGAAGCAGTGGTCGTAGCGGCTGATCAGGCCGATCGACTTGAGTGCCTTGGCCAGGCCCAGACCGCTCGATCCGGTGTCATCGGGAGGGTAGGTGCCGTCGAACTCGTCCTTCTGGGTGGCCAGCCCGTAGAACCAGCGACCGCTGGCGTCGTCGTAGAAGCCGCCGCCGTGTTTGGCCTTGCGCAGCTGCGTGAAGGGTCCGGTGTTGAGCACGTCGGCACCGGTCCAGCCGACGCAGCCACCGAGGTTGCCCTGGTTGAGGATGGGGGCGGCGTCGGGCCAGATGACGGTGGTGGCGCGCCGTGGCGGTGGGGCGGTGAACGCGTACGCCCGCGACCGTGGGTCGTGCTCGACGTGCCGGCCCAGGGGGTAGGGGCCTGCAGGCATCGGCAGCTTTTCTACTGTGGTCACACTGGCTCCTGCCGCGAGGGGTTTCTACTCCTTTTCACTGGGCGACACGAAGGAGGTACACGCCTGCGGAGGGGATGCCGGTGGAGGCCACGGTGCTGGTCTGGCCGTTGAGGTCGCGCAACCACAGCGAAATGACGATGTTGGTGGTGGACGCATAGGGGGTTGGGGACATGCCGGGGCCGGCGGGGCACGGACTCACCGCGACCGCCTGCAGGTCGTTGAAGTTGGACCGGCCCACCCCACGGGCCACGATGGTCTGCCCGGCATAGGACGCGGAGCCGTCGGAGATGGCGGCCTCGATGACCGGGCGCCCGTAGCTGGCGGGGGTGGCCAGCACGGTGGCGAACACCCACGGCTGGAACGCGATGTTCTGCACGCCGATGGCGAAGTTGGCGATCAGCACCGGGGTGGTGCCCGTACTGCCACCGGTCACCGAAGTCGGCCCGAATGGACCCAGGAGGTACCCGGCGCCCAGGGGCGGGAACTGGGCCAGCGGCACCTTGCCGCTGGCGTTCAGTGAGGCGACCCCGTTGGGTTGGCCCACCGTGGACAGCGGGATGTTCAGTGCATCCTGGCTTTGGTAGTAGGCGGGCAGCTCGAAGGTCTGATCCTGGGTGTCGATGTAGGTTTTCGAGGCCTTGGTGGCGGCGGCATCATCGACGTCGCTGGCGGCGCTGATCTGGCTGACCGGCCCGGAGGTCAGCACGGTTTCGGCCTGCAGCCTGTTGGCGAGGTCGGTGCCGTTCTGCGGCGACGGGCCGACGTAATTCAGCGGCATGTCGCGGCTCTTTCCATGACGGCGTTACAGGCGTTGATGGTCTGCATTGCGTAAATGAAGAGCTGGACAATCATTGCTCGTATTATCAAACTGGTTTCCGCACTCATTTCCCACCTCATATTGCGGGCATGACGAGGACGCTGAACACCAGGCCGGTCCCGGAGAACACGTATCCACTGGTAGCGTAATTACATCCCCATAAATCCAGTTCCAGTGCTCCATTGATGGGCGGGACACTTGTCGGTGTGTTTCCCGATGCGCCGTACGGCAGCACGGGGTAGAACGCCAGTTTCTGGTAGGCCCCGGTGCACACTGCGGTGGCGTAGACGGTATTGCCGACTCCCGAGGGCGGCATGACGGTCAGCAGGCCGAGGTTGCCGCTGCCCAGGGTGCGGTCGCCGGGCGGGGTGCCGCCATTGGAGTAGCCGCCGACGATCGCGAACGGGATGGCCCGCCACGGCCAGCCGGGGTCGGGGATGGGCAGCGACGCCAGCTGGTATTCGCGCAGGCTCTGGGTGGTCACCTGGTGGGTGTTGCCCGAGGTGAGGAACACGTTGCCGTTGGTGGCGGCGTCGTAGGCCTTGGTGACTCGGTCGGTGACCACACCGGTGGGCACCTGCCCGGTGGGCAGGTTGCCCGAGCTCAGGCTGGCGACCCCGTTGGCGGCGCCGAGCGCGCTGGTGGGCACGTACAACGCGTCTGCGGCGGTGACGTCGGTTTTGTGGGCGCGCAGCGCGTCCTGGCTGTTGACGTAGGTCTGCGTCTGCAGGGCGTTGGCGGTGATCGCGTCGGCGATCTGGGCGTTGACGTAGGCGGCGTCGACGAGCACGGAATCGTTCTCGTCGTCTGCCCACGCCTTGGGCAGGATGCTGGCGTCGGAGTTCGGGTACTGCCCCTCGTACTGGAGACTCATGCGCTCACGCCGGTATCGGGACGATGTGCAGCGCCGGTTCCAGGGTGGAGGCCGCCGCCGTGGAGGTGGTGCCGCTGCGCACGAGTGTGACGACCAGGGTGGTGGCCCCGGTTAGGACGGATTGTGCCGCGTAGGCGACCGGCAGGATGGTGGCGGTGGAGTGGTTGTTGGGGTCGCCGGTCGGCACGGTGTTGGAGAACCAGGCGCCACCGGGCTGGCCGGGCCCACCGCGACCCCAGAACAGGCCGAACAGTCCCCACCCGCCGCCGCCGCCGCCCTGCCCCGCCGTGCCGGGGTTGTAGGTCTTCGAGTTGAAGGTGAAGTTGCCCGGGGCTTGGGCGCCGCCGTGGCCGGAGCCGCCGGTGGCGGTCAGCCCGGCCCACACGTCGGGGGTCAGGGTGGTGTTGCCGCCAGCGGCGCCGGCCGCGCCCTCCGTTGATCCGCCGGCGCCGGCCGTCCCGACGGTCCCGTTGATCGTGGTGGTGCCTGCGGGTAGGTTGCCGCCCACTGTCAGGGTGATCCCGGCCCAGTGCCCGGCGTTGCCGGATTCCCCGTTGGTCAGTTCACCGCCCGCCTGTCCGCCGGCTCCGGCACCGAGGATCACCACGTCGAACGGAGAGGTGGTGATGGAGTAGCTGAACGCTCCGGGCGTGAGGTAGACGCCGCTGGAGCTGAAGACGTAGTGCTCGGAGCTGCCGTAGCCGTTCGCGACGATGGCTCCGGTGGTCGAGCCGATCCGCACCCGCACGACCGGGTACTCGCCGTCGATGGTGGTGGTCACATCGACGGTGCCGATCACCGCCAACTTGTAGGCGAAGCCGGGGTCGGCGACGGTGGCGGAGTAGATGGTGGTTTCGGTGCTGGTGGCGTTGCTGACGGTGGCCTGGTTGTAGCTGACCGGGGAGAAGAACGGGGCGGGCCAGCGCTGGGTGGAGGCGATGTTGGCGAGGTTGGCGACCCCGATCTTGCCACTGGCGTTCAGCGCGACCGGGCCGCTGGCGGTACCGACCTGTGACAGGTGCAGCCGTGTGGAGTCGCCGGCATCGATGAACCCGCGGGTGGCGTTGAGTGCGTCCTGGGTGTCCACGTAGGACCGTGTCACATAGGCGGCAAACCCAGCAGTGATGAGCGTATCGACCTGGTCCTGGGGCAGGTTCTCGGCGAGCAGCGACTGTAGGTAGGCGTTGTTGACCAGATCCTGGGACTGGGTCGGAGTGGGACCGGCATAAGGGAGGCCTGCCATTCGTCACCACCTTGCCCTATTATCCATCGGGGATATACGCCCTGCTATCATCCGATTACCAGAGCATTCCATTGCCCCGTAGTGGGTGTACTGTCGAATTGCAGTGACACGGTATTCGCGCTCGTAGCGGTCCATCCGATGAGCGCTCCCGTTCCTCCCGCAACCTGCGTCAGGGACACCCACAAGGTGGTGGTGTTGAGGTTGTGCGTCAGTGTCGCCGGGTTGGAGGGGGGTACCGGCAGCACCTTCTTGCGGGCGGCGACCGCCGGGTCCAGGGCGATGCCGCTGCTGGTGACCTGGCAGCCACCGCCTGTGGCGGCGACGGCGGTGAAGGTTTGTGCCGGGGCGGTCCCGGTGATGTTGATGCCGTTGCCCTGGGCGGGTGCGTACGGCGGGGCGACCGACCCGACCTGGGTCCAGTTGTTGGCGTTGGTGTCCACCACCCCGGAGGCCGAGCTGACCTGCCACAGCGTGTTGGCCCTGGTGTTGCCGGAGGCGACCACGACGAGGGTGCCGCGCACCAGGTAGGCGCCGGAGGCCATGTCGGTGGTACGCGTCCACGCCGAGCTGTTCACCGTCCAGGCACCGTTCTGGATGGAGGAGGACTGCGCGGTGAGCAGCACGGTGGAGCCGACCGCCATCAGTACCCCGTCGGCGCTCTGCTGCCCGGACAGTGAGGCGATGTTGGCGGTGGCGACGTAGTTGACTCGCTGTTTGATCTCGGTGGAGGTGGCCAGGATCGTCTGCACGTCGGTGGGCGAGGTCTTGCCGGCCAGCCCGGTGGTCAGTGCGGTGGTGGTGGCCAGGCTGTTGATGGTGTTTTGCAGGTTGGTGATCTGGCTGATCGGAATGCTGGCGTTGGCGGCCAGTGCCCCCACGTCGGCGGCCTGCAGGAACACCGTGCCGGTTTGGCCGTTGACGGTGAGCACCGGTGCCAGCGGCACCGACAGCGGCATCCAGTTGGCTGCCTGCGACGGGTCGGTGCCCATCAGCATGTAGGTGCCCTGGTCGGCGGTGGCGGTGATGCTGGCCAGCCAGCCGGGACCGACCTGGGAGGTGGTCAGTGCGAGCATCGCCGCCTTGTTGGCCACCTGCACCATCAGGGTGACCACGGTGGTGGGGATCTGGTTGGCCGGGACCACCCCGCCGACCAGGTCGGCCTTGGCCGCCAGTGTGGAGCCGAGTCCGCTCACCTGACTCTGTGGGATCGTCGGGATCTCGCCCAGGGGCACGGTGCCGGAGATGAGGTCGGCCTTGACCGCCAGGGTCGAGGTGAGTCCGGTGACCTGGGTTTGCGGGATGGACGGCAGTTCACCCAGGGGGATGACCCCGGAAACCAGGTCGGCCTTGGTTCCCAGCGCGGACGTCAATCCACTGACCTGGGATTGTGGGATCGTCGGCAGCTGGGACAGCGGCACGGTGCCGCTGACCAGGTCGGCCTTGGTGGCGAACTGCGCCAGCGCCGTCGTCAGCCCCGTCACCTGGCTTTGTGGCAGCGCCGGGATCTCGGCGAGCGGTACGGTGCCGGAGACCAGATCTGCCTTCGTTGGCATTGCGTTTTGCAGTGTCGTCACGTCCGAGGCGAGCGCGTAGACCGCGTCGGCGGGTCCGGCCTCGTTCCAGCGACGCAGCTGCAGGTGTCCGTTGGGGGTGATGTAGGCGTAGCGCACGTCCTGGGCGCGGGCCCCGGCCGGGTTGTTGTAGGGGGTACCGGTGGTGCCGGTGACGGTGCCGTCGGAGTCGACGCCCCACGGCGAGTGCAGGGTGACGGTCGAGAAGTTGGTGGTCTGGCTGGCGGCCTGCCAGTATTCGGTCGCACCGGCGGGGGCACCGGCTCCGCCGGTGCCGCCCACTTGGCTTTGCAGCGCCGAAATGTCGTCGCGGATGGTGGTCAGGTCGGTGGGCAGGCTGGTGATCTGGCTTTGCGGGATCGCCGCACTGGCCGCCAGCGCCCCGACGTCGTCGGGTCCGAGGATGACGTTGCCGGTCATGGCGTTGACCGACAGCACGGCACCGCCAGCGGCCACCACGTCGCCGTCCTTGTCGGTCACCTGGTGCAGTTCGTTGACCAGTGCGATGTTGGCGGGCAGCACCGAGTCGTCGATGGTGCCGGTGGTGCCGCCGCTGGTGCGCACGATGGTGGTGTCGTTCTGGATGGCGGTGACGTCGTCGGCCACCGCGGCGACCGCTTCCGTGGTGGCCAGTCCGGACAGTGTGGTGGCCAGCCCGGTCACCTGGGCCATCGACACGTGACCGGTGGCGGCGTCGACCGCCCCGACGTCGGCGGCGGTGAGCACCACGTCGCCCTGTTTGCCGTTGACCGACACGACGCGTTGCAGGGCGATCCAGTTGTTCAGCTGCGACGGGTTGGGTCCGGCCAGCCCGTAGAGCAGGGGGCCGGTGCCGACCAGGGCGATGTCGCCGATCTGCACCTGGGAGGGGTATTGCAGGGCGAGCATGTCGGAAACGGTGGTCACCGGGATCCAGCTGGTGATCGCGGCCGGCGGGATCTCCGAGATGGGGACGTGGTTGGTGTCATCGAGGTCGGCCTTGTGCGGCAGGGTGGTCTGGATGGTGCCGATCGCGATGGAGTTCGTGTTGACCGTGTTGCCCAGCGAGGTCTGCAGGGCGGCGATGTTCTGCTGGCTGGTGATGATGGCCTGGTTGAACTGCTCATCGATGAGCAAGGTCATGTCGGCGCGCACCCGGGTGTCGGCGGCACCGCGAGTGACCGTCTCGGCGGTCAGCGAGTTCTGCAGTGCCTCCACGTCGGCACTGGTGGCGACTGGGGTGCCGGCGGCGTCCACGACGTCACCGGCGTCGTTGAGGCGGGCCACGCGACCGGGCACCCCCAGGTCGGCCTGCTGCAGGTAGACCTCGGCATCAATGATGAGCCCCAGGTTGGGCAGCTCATCGAAGCTGATGTCGGCGTCGGGCATGGCGAAGTCCGACGTGAACAGCTCCCCGGTCACCCCACCGGCCCGCCACGCCGCCCGGTAGGTCAGGGGTGTGCTCAGGTTCGGGTTGTTGCTCGGCACCAGCTGGAAGGTGACCGGGTTGTTGGGCTGCGCCAGCAGCACCTCCTGTACCCCGGCGGGGTCGACGAAGGTGGCGGATCCGTTGGTGACGGGCAGCGATGCGGTGGCCAGCGACTGCACGATGACCTGCATGGTTTGGGGGCGCTGGTCGGGGTAGGTGACGCTGCGCGCGAAATTGAACGTCAGCGCGCGGCGGATCACAGCTGGAGCCGTCATGTCGGCACCCTCACGGCGAACCTCCCGACGGTCGGTTCTTTGTCACCCCTTAGCGCGTGAAGGGCCGCAGCTGCAGCCTGATCTGGTGGTCGGGGGCCACCGCCCCGTCGGGGGCGGTGCCCCGGTGGTAGTGCCTCTGCCAGCCCTCGCCCGACGCTGCGAACGCGGCGTGGAACGCGTCACGGCTCTTGCACCACGCCGCGTTGGCGCTGGCTAGTTCGGGGTCGTCGGTGATCGGCCGGATCCGTGGGGTGAATTCCTCGAGTTCGCCGCGACGCACCGGCATGATCATCGTGATCGGTTCGCCCTTGTAGAAGGTGACCCAGTGCCCGGGCCGGGTGATCTGCCAGTTCATCGTGAACGTCGCTGGTGTCCAGTCGGTCTCCACCAGACCCTCCAGCGCCGCGATGCCGTCCTTGGGCCTGTTGGCCGGGCCGCGCACCAGCAGGTTGTAACCGGGTGGGGTGCGAAACAGCCAGGGCAGTGTCCACGTCACAATGCCCTGACCGAAGTGTGATGCCGGGTAGCAGTACTCCGGGTTGGCCACCGGGTTGTCGCGGTCCGTCTGCATGGCCTGCATCTCGATGTCGGTCCGCAGGGGGCTACCGTTCCAGCGCATCCGTACGGTGGCCGGGCAGGAGATCAGCCAGCCGGCCTGGTTGGCCATCAGCATCGGCAGGCACCGGTAGGCGTGCCGGTCGTGGGTGGTGTCCATCCAGTCGCGCCGCGGCGGCGCCGGGGTCAACGCGAACCCTTCGGCGGGCACCGTTTCGTAGGCGATCAGCTCGCTCATCCGGGGCTGCACAGCTCCTGGGGCAGCGGGATCTCTGCGACGGTCGATGACCACTGTTCGCGGGTGTCGACCAGCCAGGCGGTGCGCCGCTGGTCGCGCGGGTAGCCGTCGGCGCGCTCCTCGATCAACGATGGGCCGTCGCTGTGGTCGAGCAGGGAGGGGCGGCTGTAGGCCACCCGGTGTCCGCACTCGAGTGTCCAGTCGCTGACTGCCTCGTCCAGTGGCCGCGTGCTGCTGCGCAGGTGGGCCACCAGGTCGGGGATCAGGGCGGTGCGCACGGCGTAGCCGACGCCGTGCAGCAGGTGCCCGCAGACCAGGAAATTGGGGTCCTCGGCACCGGGCAGCCCGTTGTTGGGCCAGATCACTCGCGCGATGGGGCGCTGCCAATGGGGAGGATTCCCGCGGCCCAGGTACAGGCTGACCACGTCGGTGGGGGCGACACGTAGCACCTGGGTGAGCTGGTCGCCGAACCCGTCCACCGCGAGGGCGTCGTCCTCGAGCACCACGCCCCATTCCGTGGTGCTGTCGGCGAGCCATTCCCAGGCGTCGGTGTGGGTCGGTGTGCAGCCTTGATTCACGCTGTCCCAGATGATCGCCTCGGGTTCGACTTGTTCGGCGAGTGTGCGCACGAGGTCTTCTCGTAACGGGTGGGCGACGATCACCAGGGAGTACGGGGATTCGACCGGCACATCCTGGATGATCGCCTCGAATTCGGTCGTCAGTTCTGCCATACCCTTTCCCGTTGGGCATTACCGGGTGGCGTAACGGGTGCTCCCCATTCGCGCGTGGGAAAGGGAGACCACCGGAGATGCGGTCGGGGTGGTTGAGCACCCCGACCGCACGCCTTACACGCGGCTTGCCGAGAAGTCCGCGATCAGCTGCGGCACGGTGGAGTCGAAGCCCGAGATGTCCATCTGCCGCAGCGGATCCCGGGGGTCGCACACGCTGGTGCCGGTGGCAGTCATGGCGACGACGACCAGCTTGGCATCGATGCCCATCTTCTGACGGTACTGCTCCAGCGCCTGGTACGGGTGGACGTCCCCAGCCCAGGTCTCGTTGTCGGTCCAGACCGTGAAGGTGTCGATCGCCACCTTGTTGGCCGCCGCCCACAGCATCGGCAGGGCCACGTCGGTGCCCCCGGCGGACAGCTGGCTGATGTAGCGGACCACATCGTCCAGCCGACGGCGGGGACTGATGTCCAGCTCGGTGAGGCCACGGCCGCCCCGGCCGATACCCCTCTGCCACCCACCCGAGCAGAAGCCGGCCACCCGGTAGTCCTTCTCGGTGTTGGCGGTCACCAGGGAGATGGCCGCGCACGCCTCCCGCGGCGCGAGTGGCAGGCCCGAGCAGTCCAACCAGTCCGCCACCTTGCCCGCCATCGACAGCGACACGTCCAGCGCGATCAGGGTGCGCTTGTTGGCGGGTTCCACCGCGCCGTAGGACGCGTAGAACGCGGCATCGAGCGCGTCGGTGATCCGGCGATGCGGTGTCCAGTTCAGCTTGCCCTTCTCGCCGTGGCCCTGGGCGTAGGTCTTCTGCGCCACCAGCACGTCGACCGGGTGCACGCGGGCCCGCTTGAGCACCTCGGGGTTCTGCAGCTGATCGGCAACCAGCTTCATCGTGCCCGAACCCAGGTTCAGGTTGGTGATCCGCGGCAGCTGGCGCAGCAGCGCGGTCTGCGGCAGGGTGTGGCTGATCAACGACTCCCAGACCAGCGCCTCGTTGAGGTACTCGTCGGGGATCATCTCCCAACTGATGTTGCCGTTGTCGTTGAGCACCGCGAGCACGTCGCGCACATGGGTGGCCGACCGCAGTCGCCGATAGGCCTCGACCAGTTCGGGCAGCGGGGTGTCGACCGGGTTGCCATACAGATCCCGGCCCTCGCCGTGGGCCTTGCGGCGGGTGCCGGCGCTCGGGCTGGTGGCCGCCAGCCAGTTGTACAGCGCGTTGTGCGCGGCATCGCCGACCGGGTGGGCCTGGCGCAGCACGTCGTCGTGGCGCATGTTCTCCCGGTTGCGGTACTTGAGCACCTGGTAGGCGACTTGGTCGACGGGCTTCTCGTTGTACCAGCGGGCGATGGCCTTGACGAACGCGGGGCCCCAGCCGCGGAACTGTTCGGCGTACTTGATGAACGTGAACAGCGTGGAACCGGTTCGCGCCACCTGGGGCAGCACCGCCAGGGCGGTGCGCCGGGCGTCGTCAGTGCCGTGGCTGGCCGCAACGGCCAGAGCGAACAGCGCCGGGTTCTGCTTGGGGGCACGGCCAGCCACGGAGATCTCAACGATGTGGTTGATGACCTTCACCGGGTCGGCGGCTATCGCGCGGAACAGCACGTCGGCGTTCTCGCGGGTCAGATCCTTCGCCGACGTGTAGTACGTGGAATCGGCCGTGCCCAACGTCAGGAACCGATGCAGCCTGGCTTCGTCGCTGATCTCGAAGACGTAGCCTCCGGCAGCGTTTTGCACCTGCTCGAGGCGCGCCTTCTGGTGTTGCGGCGTGCTACGGGTGCTGATCGAAGTCAGGATATCGGCCATTGTCGATTTTTCTCCCTCTGGATTCGGGGTGTGGGCATCGATAGGTGAGCACCGGGAACCCTTTCGGGCACTTGCTCTGCCAACTGAGCTACGGGGCCGGGGCCCCGGCAGGATTCGAACCTGCGACCCAGTGATTAACAGTTAACCGATGTTCGTCCGGCTCACACCGTCTTCAGTTTTGGGGATGCGGGCATCCATTGGCGCCGACCGGGTTTTAGCGACTTAGGCCACTCGTCCATACCTGTTCCCAGGCAACGGGATTTGAACCCGTGTCTCTCTCTTGCAGGGAGATAACCAATCAACTTCCGGCTCGCATCCAACGTTAGGGGGTGCAGGCATCCATGTAGTGACTCCCGGGGGGTATCTTCACATTAGATAACCGAGTGTCATTCCGGCTTGCACCGATATCCAATTCTTGTGCAGAGAGCAGGCATCCATAGACGAGACCGAATTTTCGTGGCTGGAAGGTAACCGATCTCATGCGGCTTGCCCCCTGTGGCATCGTCGACCTTACTGCTTTCGGTCACCGACCACCAACTTCTTTTCCGCGTTCAGCGGGTCGCCGTTCTCCGCTTCAAGCATTCCCGGTGGATCTTGGTGAAGGTTTCCGCGTCGGGGTCGGGTTGCCACGAGTCCGTGTCGAGGATCACGTGTCCGCACCCGCTGCACTGGTCGCCGGTGATCGGCACCGACGCCACCGTAGTGGGCGGATTCAGGGACTCCCCGCCGCGCCGGCGTGACTCGAACGGACTGTCCCCGTCGTGGGGCATCCGCAGGGATGACACCTTCTCGCGGGCACTCTGCGCCCGGGCCACTGTCTGGGCGCGCCACCCGGCGTAGGCTGCCGCCTCGTCACCGTCGTAGAAGCGACACACCTCACGGCTGCCGCCCTCCCCCTTCACCTCGTAAACCCCGTGGCGCAGACCGCCCTCGTAGGGGTCACTGATCACCGTGTACTGAGTCATTGCCCACCTCCACCCCTTCCAGCAGCTCCACGTAGCGCGGCTTCAGGCTGTCCCAGCTGTGCCGGTGCGCCCAGTCCCGCGCCGCGGCTTGGCCATCGACGAACAGGGTCGCGTCGGTGGCGAACTCGTCGATCTTGGCGGCCAGCATCCGTGGATCGACCTCGAAGACGTCGATCCACACACGGGTCAGCAGTCGGTCGACCTTTCGTGAAGGTACGGCCCAGGTACGCCGCGCGTGCGCCTGGGCGTACACGTCGTGGGCACCGAAGATGACCGGCATGCCAGCCGCCATAGCCTCTTGACATGGAAGGGATAAGCCAGCGAATCGTCTGGGCGCCACCAGTACGTCCTGTCCCTCGTACAGTTCCTCGTAGCAATCGACATCATTCTCTTCGACCACCATTTCCACGTTGGCGGGCAATCGCACCTGCGTAGCTCTCACGAGCTGGTCGATGTATCCCGGTAGCAAACACCTGAACGTGATCGTGATCTCGGACTTCACATGGGGCAGCGCCCGCAACACGTCGGTCGTGCCGCCCCTGTCCTTGACCGCTGGTCTACCTGCAACATGCAAAAATGCTGTAGCATGACTGTGGTTGCCATATGGTGCGGTCGGTTGGTTACGGTGGGCTAAGGCCTGGCTACTTTGAGGTTGCCCCCGAGCTTGCTCGGGGGCAACTTTCTGAAACCGTTCGGTGGCCACCGGCACCGGCAGCAAGATCTTGGGTTCCGGCAGTTGGTCCCATAGCCACGGTCCCGGCGCACAAAACAGATCAGGCCGCGGCAGGTTCGTGTTCTGTATGTGATCGCAGAACTCGGGATTCACGTGAAGTAGGGTTCTTATCCCGCGTTCACGCGCCGATCGCACCAAATCCCAGGTATAAAACGTTTCCGCACTGTAAACGACATCCAATCCGTCCAGGAATTCGTTGATCTGCCCGGTAGTGGGATGCCATCCCTTGATCACCTGGGCGTCAGGATAAGTAAAAACCCGCCTCTTGTTGCAATTGTCGGCTTTGTTGTAGAGGTCCGATACGTCGATCTCCAATATCTTGTCGGGATGAAGATGGGCATACATTTCATATGTCTGTATCCCCAACCCGGAGCAATCGTTACGCGCTATCAGGCCCCACGTCATTTGTTTTCCGGCCGCCAGGAGAACCATTCGTCGAGCGCCTGGGATAGGTTCACGTGGCCACCGCCCTGCATGGAGGTGAACTCGTCGCCGCGGGTCCAGCTCAGCCCGTTGAGTAGGCCGGCGTGGTTGTACCCGACCTCGATCTGCTTGTCCAGCTCGGGTTGTCTGAGGATCAGTGGCTCGCGGGAGACCACCACCCAGCCGTGTTTGGCGCCGCGTTTGACGAGCCGGTCCTTGTCGGCATCGACTCGCAGCTGGCCCACCGGGCGTGGTTTGTCGTCTGGATTCACGGGCATTTCGGGTCTCCTGCACGGCCGTCGAGGTGGTATGAGCGTTGCATATTGGGGCCAGGATTGTAGAGGTGCACGCAGTATTGGTTCCACCCTGCCATCCCGTAGGTCTTGTAGGCGTCGGCCAGCACGCCGTGCATGACGTCTTCGATGAATCCGTGTCGCCCGTCGAGGTGGTCGGCGTGGATGCGCCGGTAGAACGCCAGGCTGGCGACGTGCGGGCGCTGCGACCACTGGCTGGTGCGGATGAAGCCGCTGTCGTCGCCGTGCACCATGTGTTCGTGATCGGGCAGGATCTGCGATTCGTGGTGCAGGCGCACGCAGTTGGATCGCCCGCTGGACACGAATCCGCTGATCAGGTCGAAGTCGATGTGCTCGTCGATGACCATGGGGGTGTCCTGTTCGACGTAGGCCACGAGGGGGGTTTCCACGAGGTTCAGTGCGTGCGCCAGCATGCCGATTTGGTGGTGGTGTTCATCGAAGATTATCGGGCAGATGTTGCCGTAGTGGTGGTCGGCCAGCCACAGGGCGTTGGCGATGTGTTCCTCGTAGGCCTGGCGGCGGTGTTCCAGGTGCGGCGCGGCACCGTCGAAGGTCAGGATGATCTCGGCGTCGGGCAGCCAGTGGCGCACCGAATCGAGGGTTTCGGTGAGGATCGCGGTGTCGGGGTGACTGGGGATCGGGCTGACCGGGACGATGGCGGTGATCATCTAGTACACCTGCTGGGCTTCGAACTTGGATTCGGTGCGCCGCCCGTCCAGGTGCAGCAGGTATTTGATGTCGTCCTCGGGCCAGTAGATGTGCAGGCGGAACTTCTCGGGGCAGGTTTCGGAGGCCGCCCCCCACATGCGGTCTTCGATGAAGCAGTTGGCGTCCGGTGAGAAGTGTTCGGTCAGGATCCGCCGGTACAGCTCGGTGCTGGCGACGTGCACGTTCTGCGACCACTGCGTGGTGCGCAGAAACCGTGCGTCGATCTCGTCGCGGCCGTGCATCAGGTAGGCGTGGGCGTCGGGCATCGTCTCGCGTAGATATAGGCGTACCAGGTCGGACCGGCCGGACAGGATGAATTCCGCAATGCCGGGGAAGTCTATCCGGCGTCCGACGCGTAGCGGCATGTCGTGCTCGACGTACATCAACAGCGGGGTGTCGATCTGGTCGATGGCGTGGCGCATCATGCCGACCTGGTGTTGGTGGGTATCGAACTCAAGGATTCGCACTGGGCGCCCGAATTTGCCGGTGTCGGACATCCGGTGGACCCGTGCGATGTGCTCGGTGTACTGCTCGCGCAGGTGCTGCTGCTCGGCGCGCACACCGTCGAACGTGAGCAGGATGTCGACCCCGGGCAGGTGGTGGCGCACGGAGTCGATGGTGGCGGTGAGGATGTCGGCGTCGGGGTGTGCGGGGATGGGGCTGACCGGGATCACGACGGTGATCAGCACGACGCCCCCAATGCGCGCAGGTCGGCGCGCAGGCGCCGGGCCATGCGCCGTTTCTCGCCGATCCACCAGGCGGTGATGCGGTTGGCCGCGCGTGGGTAGTCGCGCAGGGCGTCATCGATGTAGCCGGGCAGGTCGGAGTACTTCTCGATGACCGGCATCGGGGTGTTGGGGTACAGGCGTCGCCAGTAGCCACGGCTGTCGTAGGCGATGGTGATGTCGTCGGCGATCGGGATGGTGTGCGCAGCCAGGGCTTCGTAGGTGCGGAAGGTGTCCGGTGTGGCCGGTCCGGCCGGTGCGGGCGCGACTTTCGCGGTGGTCATCATGGTGGCGTAGACATCGGTGGACACGCCTTCGTCGCAGGCGGCGAAGTTCTTGGTGCGGTAGATCAGTGCGTTGTGGTGGCTGGCCAGCAGGGTTTCGAAGCATTCGTGACGCCGCTCATGGGTGTCCTGGGCGGCGATGAACACGTCGGTGCTGCGCCGCGGTGGCGGGCCGCCGAGGGTGTTGAATGCGGGTGTGTACCCGACACCGAACAGGTAGGCGGCACCGTAGTCCGTGTCGGTGCGCGGGGTCTGGACCCACCAGGCGATGTTGGGGTGGCTGATCGCGGTGGGCGCCAGCCAGTCCTCCTCGTCGGAGACGCGGATCGCCAGCACCCACTCGTAGCGGCCCAGTTGGGCGTTGAGCTGATCGGTGCGTTCGTGCCAGTGGCGCCCGGGGATGACGATGATCGCCCCGTTGTCGGGGGGCCAGGTGTCGTGGCGGCGGAACTGCAGGCCGGTCGGGTAGAGCCGGTTGGCGAATAGTTGCGCAAGGGTGTTCTGGTCCCAGCATTCCTGTGGGGGCAGCCACCCGACGTGGATCACCATGGGTTCCTCGTCAGGCGCACCCCGCTGGGTGGTACGGGCTGATCCATGACACTGCGCGATACCCGTGGCGGCGGCGCCGCCACGTAGTTTTCACCGAGCACCTCGTGCAGGATGGTTTCCCACCGATGCCGGTAGGTGTAGTTGTTCTTGACGTGCTCGTGGCCGGCCAGCCGGATCCGTTCCCGCTCCTCGTCGTGGGTCAGGTAGTGGTCGATCTTGGCCCGCAATCCCTTCCAGTCGTTGTACTGGTAGAGCACCAGGTGCTCGCCATCGACGTAGTCGTCTTCGAGGCCGGTGATGCGGGGGTGGATGAGGAAGCCGCCCCGGCCCAGCGTTTCGGGGATGCGATCACTGAAGTAGGGGCCGTAGGTGAACTTGGGACAGAAGGTGTCGCCGACGATCACCTTGGCGTCGGCGTACACCTGGTTGAGTGCGGCACCGCGCACGACGATGCCGGCGTCCTGCCCGTAGAGCCGGAACCGGTTACCGTAGGTCTTCCTCAACCAGTCGATGAGCTTGGGCCGGTACGGCCACTCCGGGTGATACCGCTCGGAGCCGACGAACCCGACGTCGAACCGGTCGGCGCTGGGGGTCGCACAGTAGGTCTCCTCGGCGAGCACCCCAGGAGGCAGGTAGTGGCCCTTCACTGCGGTGTTGGCGTTGAGCCAGTCGGCCAGCGGGCCGTCCGCCGTGAAGAAGTGGTCCAGGCCGCGGATGTAGAGCTCGTTGCGGTAGGTCTCCCATCGCTGCGGCAGTCCGTAGAACAGGTCGAGGTGGTAGGCGACGCGGGGGATGCGCAGCCGGGCGAGCACCTGTTCCATGGTGAGGTTGCCGGTGGGGCGCACCTCATGGGGGTGCACCCACACGAACAGGTTGGTCTGCGCGGCCCGGCCCAGGATCTGGTCGGTGGAGGTGTTGGTTTCCTGGATCTGCACGACGGTGTGACCCAGGGACTCCAGTGACCGGGTGTGGTGGACTTCCGAGCACCAGGGTGCCTGGAAATTACCCAGCAACGCGATGATCATCGGCCGCGGATCCTGGCGTCGACGATTTCGGCGCACGGTTCGCACAGCCAGCACGGTGTGTGGCCGATGAGCCGGAGCACCTTCCCGGGGTGGGGGCAGTCCGGGCGGGCGCAGTCGGGGGCCACGTGGTGTTTGTCGGCGTAACGGGACATCAGTACCGAATACCACTCGGCGATTCGCCGGGTTCCGTGGAAGTAGTGGTGGCAGACATATTCGCCCTTTACCGTGCGGGACGCCTATCGGCGTGTCGCACGGTAAACGGAGCCGTCGCGCCGACACTTAATCATGGGCACTACCCAACTTCCGTTGCCTTATCCACTGGCCTGGGGTCGCCGATGGCGATGGCATGGATGGGAATTGGAATTCTTCCTCCGACGCACCTGGCGGTCATCGTGGCCTACTCACTGTGCAGACACTGCCATCACCCCCGCGACAAACACCGCGACCTTGACTTGAAGTGCTCCATAACGATCTTGACCAACTGGGACGAGGCCGCGCGACTGTTCGCTGGTGATCGGTCCTGCGATTGCCCCGGGTACTGCGGTACCGGGCTGGATGCCCCGTGCCGAACCGACTGCCCGCACGAATACGTCGAGGACGATCCGAAGTGTGTGTGTTGTGGTCGACCCGCCCCGGCGAGTAGCTGACCACGTCATCACTCCGTCAGTGCCATGGCGGCAGCACCCTGATCCTCTGCCACAACCCCGCGCCGGCGCATGTTCCATGCGGTTTCCCCCAGTCGCCGGGAAACGTCCAGTAGCGCATGCTCCTTGTCGCTGGATCCCGTGTACGCCAGTCTTCGTATCTCGATGGCCAGTCCACTGAGGTCGTTGGCGAGGTCGTGGACACTCATGGGCATGGGCATGGGGGTATCCACACTCTCTGTAATTCGTTGGGACTCACCGAATTTCGGTGAGTCTCCGTTCTATCACAGCGGTGCGGATATGTCAGTAGTCGGGGTCACTGCTCTCGAATCGCTCGGCCCTGATCCTGGCCGCTCCAGCGTCGGCCGACAGGCTGCCTCGTATCGGGGTCCACTCGCCGTGCCGTTGGCATGCTCCGGGTTCCGCGTGCAGCGCTTGCCAGCCGAAGTCGTGGTTCTTGACCACCATGTAGGCGCGGCTACGGCCGTCGGCGAAGTATGCGCCGTAGCCGGTTCGCCACACCAGGCCCATCAGGCTTCCCCCATTACCCAGACCCCAGCACCCCGTCGGGCCAGTTGGCGCTCATCACGAACGACGACTCGGCGTCGCCGTTCCACCGCCACAGCTTCGGCGGGTTGCGGACAACGACCAACCCGACGTAGTCACCGGCGTTGTCGAGAACCGCGAGGTTGCCGGTACCTCCTCGAGAGCGCGTCAACCGGGCATCTGGCCACCGTTCGATGACATCGTTGAGAATGCCGATCAAGGTGTCTGGGTTCACGCGCCGATGATCTCCGGCCACGGCGGAATCTCCGGCCCCAGACTTGTCCGGCCATCCCACTCCCAGTTCGCGTGGAACCCGCTCAACGCACTCGTTGCTTCGCCGTCTTCAGCCCGGGCCAGCTCTACCAGTGCGCCGAGTTTGACGAACACCTCCTGTTCGAGAGCCTCCAGATCTTCGGTCGCCGTACCTGGCTCATCCACGCTCGTGTCCCTTCTTTTTCGCGCGCTCGATGGCGCGCCGCACGTACTCGGCTTCGTTGTCGTCGCTGTCCATCAGGTGAGGCCACCACGCCGGGTCCACCCACCGCCTGATGAACACATTGAAACATGCGATGGGGTCGTTACCGGCCTGTAACTCCAAATAATCGTCCAGCTCACCGGGCACCGGCCGCCCCTCGGTGATCGCCTCGTCCAGTTGGCGTCGGACCCATTCCCGACCGTCATGCCGCGCGGGGGCGCCGTCGTCGATCTCGGTGAATCCCTGCACCAGCGACCAGTCCGTGGCGGGGCCGTTGATCCAGGTGGTCGGCATGTACCAGCGGTCACCGTTGGCGGTGGTGCCGACAGCGGCGACGCTGGTGCCTCCGCTCACCCAGTACAGCCGGTACAGCCCGCCCTGATCGGGGATACCAGTCTTACGCCAGGCATGAAATTCCTCGGTGTCGCCGAGCCGTTCGGGTTCCATAGCTCACACTATAGCAGTGCTATAGCTCCCTGTCCCGCCATCCTGGCCAGTCACGGTCGTAGTCGAACTCACGATCACGCTGCCCGGGCACCAGCGGGGCGTCGGGATCCCGCCGCGGCACCCACTTGCCCCGCCCCCAGTCCCACTGCAGGTTTCCCATGTCCTCCTCCGACAACCCCGCCATGTGCAGGTCGCCGGTGCCGCTCCAGAACTGCGACGGCAGGATCGCGGTCTTCTGGGGCTGGAAGCCGCCGTAGTAGATCAGCGCACTGTTCTGGCCGCGCGTTTCCGTACCGAGCGCGGGACGGGCCTGCGGACTGAACATCTGCGCATGCGCGAGGTAGGCGGCTTGTTCACCGTGGCGGTCGAAGGACCGCCCGGTGGCGGCATGACCGAACAAGTCATGGACAAAGCGAAAGCGGTCGTTTGTGGCGTCGTCTAGGTAGGGGTGCCCGCCGGTGGCGTGGGTACCCAGGATCTGCAGCCGACGGTTGGTGTTGACGTCGTCGAGCATTTCGTGGACGTCGTTGTAGGGGTCGTGGTCGGTGATCTGGGGGCGGATGCCGAGGCGCTGGGTGGCGAAGTCGTACTGGTGGTTGATGTCGTTGCGGTAGGCGTCGAAGTGTTTGACGGCGGCCGGGTCGTGCATCGGCAGTGCGTCGTAGGCCGTCGCGACGGCGCGCACGCTCTGGGGTGTCCGGCGGGCGCCCAGGTAGTCGGTGGCGCCCGAATGCGGGTCGGGCATCCCCTTCAGTGCGGCGTAGGCGCTGGCGCCCTGGCGGGCGATCTGGGAGGGCTCGAACGACTTGTGGTAGGTCCACCCTGCCGGGTCATCGAAGCCGTTGAACGTAACAGTGGGTGCCGCCGCGGTGCGGTAATGGGGCAGCACCCGGCCGCCGGTGCTGTGGACTGTTCCGCAGCAGCCCAGGCTGGCGGGCAGGTCGGGGTGCCGGTCGTCAGTGGCCGCAACACGTTGCGGCCACTGCTCGGCCTGGGTCTCGACACGCCTCATCGCCTCGTCCGCCGCCGTGGCGCCTGGTCCTGCGGATCCCATCCGTGTTCGACCATGTCCGACCAGTGGCCGGGATCTCCCCCGTGGGACAGGGCGAGATCGGCGGCTGCCCTGGCATCCTCGAGTGAGTGCACCCGACCCCAGGCCGAGGGATACTGTGCCCCCTCGAACGGATCCGCAACATCGTAGTGCGACCAGGTCCACGGTGGCTCACCGGGGTGCATGCCGGTGGTGTCTTCCACCAGGACGCTGCGGCCACCGTGCGAGCGCGCCCACTGTTCCGGCTCGTAGTCGGGGGTCTGCTGCCACTCGTCGCGGGCGTCGTCGCCGACGATTCTGCGGCCCTCCCGCACCATCTTCTCGGCCCTCGCGATCACGCCGTCCATGTTGGCCTCCCACCCTTTCGGTCAACGGGGTTTCACGTCGGAGCGAGTGCGGGTGATCTTCCTGATCAACCTGCAAGCCACATCGTCTGGCGCCTCGATCCCGGCCTCCCCGTGCTCGGCGGCCTCGGCACCCGAGGCGAACAGCGGCACCGGGGTGGTGTAGTCCATCACGGCCGGGTCGATCCGCTGGTGCGCGATGGCCAGCCGCAGCGCCAGCAGTTGGTCGCCGTGGCAAGCGACCCAGCCGGCGCACAAACGGGCCTTGTCGCTGTCGTGATCATTCTGGTGGCATTGAAATAGCTCTACTGGCTGCGCCCAGGTCTCGCTGTCGTAGGCGCGCAGCTTCTCGTACTCCTCGGTGGCCCAGATGCCGGACGGCACGTCGCGCCGGTAGGGGCAGGAGGAGCAGGGTCTCGGTGCGGGGGCCTGGATCATGACGAGCCGGTCATCGTGCGCCCCGATCCAGGATGTCCCGGACGAACTCCCCATACGAACCGTCGGGATCGGGCGGTGGCTCCAGGGAGTCGGCGACTTCCTTGGCGATGTGGTCGGCGTGTACCTCGGGGTCGCGGCGGTCCACGCACTCGCACCCGAGGTGGTCACGAATGACCATGGCCAGCAGGATCTCGACGTCGCTGCGCACCATCCCGAGGATGATCGGGTCGATCTTCACGGTCAGTCCGCTTTTTCGAGAAGTCGCCTGCGCTGCACCCATGCCCAGTACCCGAGCCGCGTGTCGTCGTCGGTGACCTCTCGCTTCCAGTCGGAGACGGGATGCTCGGGATGCTCCCCCCAGTAGTCGTTGTGGTACTGGCGACAGCTGCCGCAGTAACCGAACTTGACGTCGTTGGAACAGGTGATCGACTCCTCAGCGGTCATGATCGCCCCTCCACCCGGAACAGTGTCGTTGTCATGTCGGCCTCGGTGTAGGCCTGCCCATCGACGATGCCGCCCTTGGGGTAGGTGTCGGTGTACAATCGCCGACCGCGCGCCGACACGACGTCACCGTGTTCCTCGTCCCACACGTCGTCGAAGGTTTCCCAGTCGCCGATCTCGGTGATGGTGTGCCGTTTGCCCTGGATGTCGATGATCACGTCGCCGACTGCCAGCTCCTCGAACGTCTTGCGGGTGATCGTGTCGTGATGTGACGTGCAGCCGATGCTGGGGCACTCGCTCTGCGGCATGGCGTGGTGCCCGGCGAGGGCTTGCACGTCGCCGAGCGCCCGCGCGCGCGAACCCCTGGCTCGGAAGCGAGGGATCTCCCGGCCGCGGTAGGTCGCGACCGCCTCGTACAACCGGCGCGATTTTCCCGTCAGCCCGACGGACGAGGTTCCCAGGTCGTGCAGGGTGACCTCGTAGTCGCCGCTGCGGTAGACGTCCTGGCCCTTGACCTTGACGAACTTCAGCATGTCACTGCCCACTTCCCTGATCGTTGGTCACCACCGAGACGAGCTGGTATGCGATACGCGTGGGTTGCCAGTCGATGACCTTGACGTACCCCAGTGCGGCGAGGACATCATCACCCTCGGTGGTGCTGGGACGTCGCGACCGCACCGGGTACAGGTTGACGAACTCGCCGTCCATGTCATCAAGGAACACGTAGCCGTCGCTAAGTGTGGCTAGTAGTTGCTGCTCGGTGATTCGTGCGTTGGTGGCCATGGCTTGTGTCCTTCCCTACCGGAGATAACACTATAGTCCCGCTATATGCTCTGTCTTCTCGAGTTCCTGTACGTTGACACCCGCCCAGACGATGAGGCGTTGACCGAGGTCGATGACATCGGCGTCGGTGAGTGCGAACTGGTCACTGCCCTGAATGGACACGAACGCCGCACCGTCAGCGACGGTGACGACCAGGTCGGGCGCGATAATGGTGTCCCACGAGGAGTCGCTGCCGGTGGCGCGCAGCAGCCGCGTCCCGACCTCGCGAGCAGTAGCATGATCGAACTCCACGGCGCGCACGAGAAGACTGTCGTGATAGCTCAGTCGACATTCGATGAGGTAGCCGGTATTGATGATCAGGTACCGTCCACCATCGGTGTATTCGCGGAACGTGGCCATACTCATGACTGAGACCGCCCCTCGATATCGATGAGCCGTTCCGCAATATAGCTATCGGCTTCACTACGTAAATCGACGGCCTTGATGACCTCGCCGTCCTCGTAGATGAGGTATTGCATCGGGTGCGTGATTTTTGGCTGCCCCCAACGATCACGCTGCATCCAGGTCACGCGCTCACGTTTGACGTAGACGGCCATTTTCAGCTCCTGTGTGGGTTCTTCTCTCTCACTCCACACAACACTATAGCACCGCTATATCTTCCCGTCAGTCGTTCTCGGCGAACAATCCCGACAGCGCGCGCATCAGTTGGGCGGGTACGCAACCGTTCCCGATGATGCGCAGTGCATCGTTGCGGCTGATCGTCCCTGTCGGCCGCTTGCGCGCCGGCAGTAGGTTGACGAGATCGGTGACCCAGCCGTCGGGCCACCCCATCATCCATTCGGCGAACCGCGCCGATAGCCGCGGGTTGCCCTTGGTGTTGGGTTCGGTGGGTGGTGGTGCGGGCCGGGTCAGCGCCTCCCAGCGCCGGATCGCTGGTTCGTACTTGCCCCACGCGCTCACCGGTTCGATGCCCAGGTCGATCAGCTGCACGTTGTGGTGCCAGTTCTCGCCACTGGTCTTGCGGTTGCGATTGGGCCCGCCACCATTGCCGTCGGAGGCCGCCGGGGTGGGCAGCAGCACGTCGTCGGACTGCGTCGGCAGCAGCAGGTCGGGGCGACTGGCACCGGGCACCTCGTCCCAGGACTCGAACTCGCGGGGCAGCTCGCCGCGCGCGATCTCCAGCGCCTGCTCGAGACCTGGTGCCGACCACTGTCGGTAGTCCACCATGGCCTTGCGCGACGCCCGGTTGGTGGCCGCCTTCGGGGTGGGCAGCAGATTGTCCTGCTCGCCCAGAAGGGTGGCAACATCAGCCAGACCACTGGCCCCACCCTCGCCACGAGATCGCGTGGTGTTGTCCCATGACACCTTCTTGGGGTTGGCACCCTTGAAGTCGTTGGCATTGGGCGTAGGCAACAGGTCTGGTTCGGCGATTTCGAGCGCCGCGAGTTGCAGGTCGCCCAGCTGCTCGCGCCGACGGCCGTTGCCGGCGGGTCGGCGGTCGCGCCAGGCTTCGGCGGTGGTCCCGGTGTAGTTGGTCTGCGGGGTGGGCAGCAGCACCGGATCCTGCGCGGCCAGATCGCGCAGCACCGCGTCGGGCAGCGTGTCGTCGCATTCGGGACGATCTCGCCCTGTGTTCGCGGCCCCCTTGTGGTCGCGGGCCTGCGGGGTGGGCAGTAGTCGCAGTGCATCGGTCAGCGACGTGCCGGGGTGCATGACGCCGGTGTCGGTGCTGTGCCGGGCGCTGTCGCGGGCGTCGCTGGTGACTGGCGTCGGCAGCAGCTCTACTACATCGGATTCTCTGCCTCGTTCGCCATCGCCAGCATCTGTACTTCCTTGCCCAGGTTCCGGGCATGCCCATTCCCCGTCGTAGGTTGTGTCGTCGGGGTCGGCAGCAGCTCCCCGCCCGTTTCCAGTAGATCGTTCTCCACCAGCACCGCCAGGTCCGTCACCCGTTTGCGGCCCGGTTTCTTGGCCAGGTGATTCTCCGGGGTGTTGTTGTCCGGCTGCGCGCACACCGTGGGCAAGAGTAGATCCTTCTCCGGCGGCGTCTCGGACGGCGTCGCGGACGACGTGCCAGCCGAGGGTTTGCGGCCACGCGAGGGCGAAGACCCTTTCGCGTTTGTGCGGCGCACCGGCTGCGGACGCGGGTACAGTAGCCCAGCGCGCATCGTACCCGAGGTTGGCCAGGTCGCCGAATACGGCTCCGGCTGCTCGCAGGACGGCGTCGGGGGCTTCCACCACAGCTGGGTCTCCCGATCCCAGATCGCGGTGGGCTTTCGCGGAGAGGAGTCCCCGCACGTTTTCGATGCAGACAAGGAGCGGCTCCAGTTCTTTGATCGCAATGGCCATGGCTACCCATAGGCCCGAACGGGTGGCCTCGCCTTTTTCGTTGGGGCCGATGCCCAGCCTGCGCCCGGCGGCCGATACATCCTGGCACGGGAATCCTCCGCAGAGAATGTCCACGGGTTCCACTTCGGCCCAATTCACCTGGGTGATATCGCCGAGGTTGGGGATGTCGGGCCAGTGTTTGGCCAGTACGACCGAGGCGGCCGGATCGCTCTCGCACTGCCACATGAGCTGGCCACCGAAGAATGCTTCGACCCCCTGGTCGAGCCCGCCCCCACCGGAGAACACGGACCCGATGCGCAGCGCGTCACCCATCGTTTGTGCGCCTCACACCTTTTCCGGCTGGGGAGGCCCGGGGGCGGATCTCAGGGGGTGGTGGACCCGGCCCCCGGGCAGCTTCTCGTCCCCCTCCTTTTCACTCGCCGAGCAACGCGATCACGTCGTCGAGCGTCGTGGTGGTTTCGCTGGTGCCCGGCCGCGGGTGCGGCCGGGCACCCAGGTATTCGGCCTTGGCCCAGATCGTGACGATCGGCTTGACGGCCCTGGCCACACTCATCGGCCACTCGGCCAGGAACTGGCGGCAGATGGCGGTGTGCGCCGCTTCGGCGTCCTCGCGCATCCGGAGGATTTCGTTGCTGGTCATCGCGTGTACGCGGTGGCACCGACCGGACTGGTCGATGAGGTAACTGGGCATCTCACGGCCTCCTGTCCCCTTACTGCTTCCCCGCGCCGCCGTGGGTCCACTGGACGCCAGGAAATCCTTTGCACCATTTCTGCCCCTAATGTCACACTGCCTTATGGCCACCGATAACTGCCCGGATCCGACGTGAACACTCATGACCCGCAAGACCGGGAACACCTGCGCACCTTGTCCACCAAGAAGCTGCGTCGGCTGCGGGTCAACGTCGAGCGCAGCCTATCCGAGCTGCAAGCCTATGCGGGGGCGGTCGATGCGGTCCTGAAGGAGCGCGATGGCTGACCTGCACAATCCGTACTGGGACGAGGTTGGGCACGCGGCCAGGCCCGGTGAATTCCCCTGGGAGCACCACCAGTTGGAGATCGCCCGCTTCCGGTCCGATTCCGGTGAGGAGTACCTGGACCGGCAGAAGTTCGTCGGCCGGTACTCCTGGACGGTCACCGACCCCGACAGTGTGCAGTTCGTGGCTGATCACGTGGTGGGCGGCGTCGTGGATCCGATGGCGGGTACCGGCTACTGGGCCTACCTGCTGGGGCAGCTGGGTATCACGGTGGTGTGCTACGACCTGCACGCCGACTGCGACAATCCGTGGCACGGGGATCACTCGCATTGGGTGCCGGTGCAGCCCATGGACGGCGCGGAGTCGGTAGTTCTACACCCGGACAAGACCCTGCTGCTGGCGTGGCCCCCGTACAGCGACCCGGCCGGGGCTCGCATCCTCGATGCCTACCGCGGGAACCGTGTCATCTACCTCGGGGAGTTCGATGGCTGTTGCGGCGACGACGCCATGCACGAGGCGCTGGCAAGCGGGTGGGAGGAGGTCGCGTCGATCAGGCCGGTGCTGTGGTGGGGGCTGCACGACCGGATCACGGTGTTCGTGCGAAAGCCCACCGGGGAATGATTTACTCAACCCTGGGCGTCATGCTTGTCCTGTAGCACCATTATTGGGTACGTTCCCTCGCATGCGGACTCTACTTGCTGTTGCCACACTGTCGGGCGCGATGACCGCCGTGGCGTCCACGTCGGTGGCACTGGCGGCCACCGTCCTCACCGTGAGCGGCAGCACGTTGCTCGTAAGCACGCCCATGGAGCACGAACTGCAGGGCGCCCTGTGTCGGGCGCCCAACACCTGCGAGAAGGTCGACTACCCGGCGGGCGGGATCGGTCAGGGCCCCCTGGACCAGGGTGAAGTGGCACTGCAGGACAAGATCGCCGCCACTTCCGGGGATAAGATCGTGATGGCGTACTCCCAGGGCGGGATCATCGCGACCCAGTGGCTCGAGCAGCACGCCGGCCAACCCGACGCACCACCGGCGAGCGATCTCACGTTCGTGCTGTTCGGCAACCCGCAGCGCGCCGAAGGAGGGTTGGGCCCCGCGAGCGGTGGGGGACGATCGAACACCCCGACCCCCACCGATACGCCGTACTCGATCGTCGATGTCAGCCGGCAGTACGATCTCCTGTCCGACTGGCCCACGGACCCCACCAACGGGCTGGCGGTCGCGAACGCGCTTGCGGGCTACCTCTTCGTCCACACCGACTACACCGGTGTGGACGTCAATTCGCCGGACAACCTCGTGAAGAAGGTCGGCAACACGACCTACGTACTGGCCCCCACCGCGAACCTGCCGCTTCTGGAGCCACTGCGGCGGGTCGGTCTGGGCGGTGCGGCCGATGCGCTCAATGCACCGCTGAAGAAGGTGGTGGACGCCGGCTACGACCGCTCGGGGTACGCGCCACTGACTTCGCCCGTACTGCCGACCGGCAGTGCGGAGACGAGCGTCGCGGCAGTGTCACCAAGGACACCCACTGCCGCATCCGGCATTCACACCGGGTTGACCAAACTCGGTGAAGCCGCGATTGGAGCGCGCCCGCGCCGTCACCTCAATGCCCAGGTGACGGGGGGCGCTGCACGTCGTGACGTTGCCACGCCACCATCGAACGGCAAGCGCGCCCACGCAGCGGATGGCGCCCCGGTGAAGGCGGCGGTGCGATCCATCGCGCACGCCCTGTCGAAGCGACAGGGCGGGTCGTTACAGCGGAAGGGCTGACAATTCGCTCAGCGTCACGTCGACCACTTGGGTGTGTTGGGCGTCGTCGCTGAACGGATACTCCGTGAGCAGCGCAGCGGCCTCCTTCTCCGAGGAGGCCTCCACCCGTGTCACCCCTGCCGTGCACCAGTGGACGTCGTATTCAGCCATGATCCCTACCCTCAGCCGATTATTTTCTTCCGCGGCTCCTCGGTCCTGGTGCCGTCCTCTCGGATGACACCCTTGACCCCGTCCGCCAGGCCCTCTCGGACCTCCCACTGGATTCGATCATGGTCTTGCTCGGTTTGGTGCACGACACGCCCGGTCACCGTCACCTCGGGGATGAACAACCCGGTGGGGCGCCCGTTCTGGTAGACCTGGTCGATCCCGACATCGACGGTGAACCCGGCCTCACCGAACAAGTCGGCCGCCGCGCGCAGGAAGCAGTCCAGGTTCGTGTCGGTCAGGGGGGTGTTGGCGAACCGTCTGGAGAGCTGTTCGTAGGCATGCCTGAGCCGGGGCAGTTCGCTGGGATAGGGTTCTGTGTCCGGCACCGGACTGGGGACGTGCGCCACACCCTTTTTCCTGTGAACGCCCGAGCGACCTTGTATCAGCTAGGCTTACAGGTATTCCCCCGACGAGGAATCCGGTTTCTTGCCTCCGGCTCAAGGGCAAGTGGTGGATCCCGCTTCCCGGTTCAGCATCGGTGGCGCCCCTGAGAGGGTCCCCGCTACGGCGGGGACCTTTCTCGGCTCCAGGTACGTCATCCGTCCATCGGCGTACCGGTAGGTTTCGGCGACATCCCGCGCCAACTCGAGGCAACCGGGTGTGCCGGGGCCGTCGAGCGGGAAACCCATGCACACGTCGATACCGGAGTCGACCATCTCCTTGTTGCGGACGTAGCCGGCGCAGGCGTAGAAGGTGGTGCCGTCGCGGCGGCGGCGCTGATGGTGGCAGTACTCACCGCAGGGGGTGTTCCAGTCGGCGGGGTGCGGCTCGTGATCGATGCGTTGATCCCACCGACGGCGCTGCTGCACCCATTCCATGGCGATGGTGTCCCCGCCGCGAGCTTTGCCGTGCACCACGATGAACCGCTCGCCGGAGCCAGGATGCTGATCAAGCCACCACTGGTAGAGATCCTCGAGATAGTTCTCGATGATCCTGGGTTCGCTCCACTTACGTGAAGCCGTGACCAGAACCCTCACGGGACCGGCCGAAGTCGGACGACCATGTGCTCGATCAGGCGGCATGCCGCAGAACTCGACGAGTGCGCGTGGACGTGCTGCGGCCAGCGGTCCGGGTGGTTCTCGAGCCAGTACAGCACGGTATCGGTGCGGTCGCCGTGCTTGAGGACGTAGTCCAGCGACATTTCGGTCACGGTGTGGGTGGCCAGCACGTCGATGGCCGCGGCACTGGTCTCGACCCCACACCAACCCTCCGGTGCGGGCCGCTCGTCGTCAACCCAGAGCTTCATGCCGGTCATCAGAACCCGTAGTCACTGCCACCCGAGGATGAGCTGCCACCGTAGTCGCCGCCGCTGAACCCGCTGCTGGAGCCACCGAAGTCCCAGCTCGATGAGGAGCTGCTCGAAGAGCTGCTGTCGTCACGACGCAACCCCGAGTAGTCGTAGGTGACTGACTTGCTGCTGCTTTCCCGCTCACCGGAGAACCCGACATTGGACTGGTCACTGGTGGTGCGCCACTCGTTGTGGTCGCGCAGATCGTCATCGAAGCGCTGTCGTGAGCCGTCGTAGGTGTAGTCGCGCAACGGGGTGTCGGTCACGGTGACCGATGTCGGATCCCAGCCCCAGTTGTAGAACGGCGTCGGGTAGTAGCCGGGGAAGAAGTACACGTTGTTGTACTGGCCACCGGCCCAGTAGTACGGATAGCCCGATTCGCGATTGCGCCGGTAGTCGGCATTGTCGATGAGTACGCGTTCACCCGAAACCGGGTGCTGCGCCTGCACGGTGGCCTGCTTGCGCCGCCGGCGCGGGGTTTTGGCCACCGCCGACCAATCGGGGGTGTGTGTGGGGTTGATCTTGTAATCGGCGTCTCCCGCCGCAGTCGCCACCACCCCCAGGTGCGCGCGGGCGGCGACGTAGTCCTTGCGGGTCATCGCGTCCTTGGCGTCGGCCAGCGCGGCGTGCGCCTTGAGGCTCTCGTCGGCCACCTCGTCGCCGTTGAGCACCATCTGGCCCAGGTCGTTCACCTTGGATTCGGCGGCGATCAGATCCGAGCGCAGTTGCTCCTCACGTTCGCGCTCGCGGGTCTGGTGGCGTATCCACCGGCTCAACGCCCACGCCAGCGCAGCCAGCAACCCAATACCGGCCACCACGATCAGTGTCACCCACAGCCAGGTCCAGTCGGTCGGCTCGCTCGATGATGCTGCAGCCTGCGGCCCACCGCGCAGCCCGTCGATCTTGGCCACGAACGCTTCCACCGCGCCCTGCGGGTCGCCCTTGTGTTCCTTGGCCGAGCTGCCCATGAATCCGTCCACCGAGTCGGCGGTGCGCTGGTTCACGTTGAAGGCCCGCACGTGGTAGCCCTTGGAGTCGATGATCAGCAGGATGCCCGAGAAATGCCCGACGCGCGCGGTCAGCGCTGCGTACAGGGCATCGGGTGTGGTGATACCGGTCTGGGGCGGCGCCACCACCGCCACGTAGATCGGTAGGTTCTTGTCGACGATCGTCCGGTTGATCCGGCCGGGATCGCTCAGTGTCGGGTGGGCGGCCGGGTCGGCCACCACGTGCGACTGGGCGCCGAACCTGCCGGCGAGGTCATCGGTGTAGGTGTCGGCCCACACCGGTGCGGCCAACAGGCCGAGTGTCACCAGTGGGGCGAGCAGCCAGAGCAGCCGTCGCGTCATTTCGGGATCCCCTTCGGGTCGTGTCGGGCCCTCCACCCGAACTCACATCACTATAACGCCGCTATGGCATCCTTGCCGTCACCCGGCCGCCAGTCTCCGGTGTTTCACGTTCTCGTTGGTCACCGGCTCCAGCACCACCGCCGCGTCCAGCCCCAGGTCGGTCAACAGCGGCCGGATCGATTCCGGTTCCAGCACCAGCTGCTCGTAGGTCAGGCAGTAAACCCGACGGTGCGCGATGGCGGCGAGCTGCCGGTAACCGTCCTGCAACTTGCGCCATGCCTCATTCGGGGAGAGACCACCGGCGATCTGGGAGGCCATCGTGGCGAACGGGTCGCGGTACACCATGATCACCGCCTCGCAGTCGGCGGCCAGGGCAGGCAGGTCGGCCCAGTCGTCGGGATAGGTGGCCGAGCGGTGCGCCACGACGCCACCGGCGGCCCGCAGCATCCGGGTGACCAGGGAGGTGCCCGAGGATTCGGGGCCGGTGACCAGCAGCATCAGATCAGTCCATGGGGTATGAGGGTGACGTAGCTATCATCGCTCAAAGAGTGCAGTGCACACTCGATCAACGCGGTGATGGCCTCGGCCCGGTTTGTGGCCTGCACTACGTTCAGGCCACCGGCATCCCTCACGATCCACGGGCCGTCGGATCGTATCGCGGTGAGCAGGACTTGCCCGGTGCCGCAGTCGACGAGCACCATCAGGTTGGGGTAGGGCGCATCGATGCGGTGATCCGGTGCGACGCCAACCCGCAGGTCGGCGTCCACACTCAAGCGCTCCACGACAGCACGACCCGCACGCCTGATCCCAATCCGCTCACGATCACCGTGCCCTCGGCAAACGGTGCCGAGCCCACGAACACGCCACCGCTGGCCGCCGAGAAGATGCCCGCCTCGGTGTAGCTGCCGGCCTGGCACGGTACGACGACCTGGGCGGCGGTGTTGGTGCCCGCCCCGTCAGGGGTCCACATGGTCAGCTGGCGCCCGTAGCCGCCGCCGCTGGTCTCGTTGGCGCCGGTGACGCCGGCATCACTGGTGTGCAGACTGATCCAGTGGCCCCGCGCCGCGGCGGCGTCGCTGGCCGCCTGGCGGGTGTCGTCGGGGATGCCCACACCCTTTCCCCGTGGATCACACCCACTCCAGCAGTGTGTAGCCAGGACCACCGGCGCCGCCCTGGCCGGCCGGACCGGACACGTTGCCGCGGGCGCCACCGCCACCGCCACCGCCGCCGTAGTTGCCGCCGACTCCACCGGGACCGGGCGCTGTGGAGCCGCTTGTGGCACTGCTGCCGTGACCACCGGCACCGTTGAGCCCGGTGGGGGTGCCGCCCGACGCGGTGCCACCCGCGGAGCTGGACGAGAGGGAGTCGTTGGACTGCACGTCGCCGCCGCCGCCGCCGCCGGCCCCGGCGCCGACCGTGTTGGAGGCTCCGGTGCTGCCCGAGCCGGCGGAGCCGTTGGCCAGGATCATGCCGGTGATGCCCGATTGGCTGGCAGTGCCTCCGGTCGTGCCACTGCCCCCACCTGCGGTGAGTGTGATGCCGCCGGAGGTGACGGTGCTGGCTGCGCCGCTGGTGGTGCCACGGGTGACGCTGTACGTCGCCCCCAGGCTGCTCACGTCGATGAAGCTGCGGCCGACGCGGGCGCCGCCACCTCCTCCGGAACCACCGTGACGCAAACCGGAGTTGCCCGCCGCGCCGTTGCCGCCGCTGGCACCGGCGCCGAGCAGGGTAACCCAGACACCGCTGGCCCCCTGCGGGACGGGCTGGTTGGTCCGGTTGAGGTTCTCCTCGTTGAAGGGAGCGAAGGTGACCTTGGTGGCGGTGGCCGACAGGATACCCTGCCCACCGAGGCGGGCCCCGAACATGAAGGCCAGAAGGTAGAAGGGGCCGCGCACGACGCAACGCCCGCTCAGCGGCGCGGTGAGGACGAACTTGTTCGCCACGGCGGTGGCCGACAGGGTGCCGGTGCCCAGTGTGGCGCCGTTCAGCCGCAGGCTGGCGCTCAGGGTGCCGCGCCCGCCCAGGGCACTGGTGCGGGCGTACCGGGCGAACGCGGCGACGCTGGGGGTGCCGCGCCCGCCCATCGCGGCCACCGAATTGATCCGGTACATGCGGGCGACCGCGGTCGATGCCCCGTTACCCTGCAGGGTCGCCGACAGTTGCGGTACCGGTTTGGCGGTGACGGTGCCACGCCCGCTGATCGGTGTGGCCACGGTGAACCTGGTGGCTTTCGCGATGACGGACACGGTGCCGCGCCCAGGGAACGCGACGGTGGTCCTGACCCCGGCCAGCCAGAACAGGGTGCCGCGCCCGCTCAGCGGCGCCGTGAAGGTGAACTTGGTGGCGGCCCTGGTCACGGTGAGCCGCCCGGTTCCCCGCACCGCGGGGAAGGTGCGCAGCTGGAAGATGGTCGCGGTCGCCCGCAGCGCCCCGGTGGCCCTCAACGGGACGGCCATCAGGAACTTGCTGGACTGGGCTGTCGCGGTGAGCTGGCCGCGACCGAACGGCACCAGGGCACGAAAGTAACCGGCCCGTCCGGACACCGCCAGGCTCAGGGGTGTCGCGAGTGAGACGGTGCCGATGGCGGGGGTGGGCCGCGCAAGGGCCGCGACCATCCAGGTGTTCCAGGTGTTGACGAGTTTCGTGGTGCCGGCGCCGGTTTTGACCGAGGTCACCCAGCAGATGGCGGCGGCGTTGCCCCAGAGCAGCTGCGGGGACGCGACCAGGGCCTGCTGGAATTGCAGGGTGCCACCGAGATAGGATCCGTCGCCGACCGAACCCAGGGGGATGGTGGCGGGCGACGGTGGCGGGCTGGTGGCCGGGGTCCACGCCGTGCCGGGGCCGGTCTTGGTCCAGACCACGCCGGTGCGGGTCGCTCCGTCGGCCACCACCGTGGCCAGGAACTCCCGGGTGGTGTAGGTGGCGTGGCTGACCGGTCCGGCGCTGGTGAGTATCCCGGCCGTGGTGCGGACCGGGGCGAGGTCGGTGGGGTCGGTGCTCCATCCCGCTGTGCTGCCGTAGCTCCAGGTCGGGTCGGACAGGTGGCTGTCGCCGCCGGTGGCGGTGTTGGTGCCGACCGCGTGCCACAGTTTGCGAGCCAGGTACACCTGACCGTCGACGTCGGTGCCGGCGACGACCAGGTGCGGGGTGTCGATCCACACCCCGGCCCCGAACAGCACACCACCCGGGTTCGGCAGGGTTTCCTCGCCGGTGATGGTGAACGGTTTGGCCGGTGCGGTGGCGATCATGGTGAGCACCGCTACGGCCGTGTCGTCGGTGGTCAGGGTGTAGAGGTAGTTGGTGGCGCGGCTGGCCGCGCCGACCAGTCGCCGGACGCCGGGGGTGTTGGTGGGCAGCGCGTACCCGGCCCCGATGGTGCGCGTACCCCCGGGGGTGCTCACCAGCACCCAGCCGGGGGTGGTGTCCTCGCTGTGGGCGCTGTAGGCGCCGGGGTCGGTGCCCGAGCAGGTGGGGGCGTACCAGCGCCGGGAGAACACCATCACGAAGGTGGTAGGGGTGAGCGGGTGGAAGTGCACGGGTTGCGCGGCGGCCAACCCGGCCAGGTTCCACAGACTGCCCAGCGTGGGGTCGGCGACGCTGCGCACACTGCTGGCCGCCGAGATCCCCGCGATGTCCACTGCGGCGGCGGGGGTTTGGACCGGAGTCGTGCGCACCCGCGGCCCCCATCGGATCGGTGGGCAGTTCTCTACCCTTTAGGCCCGATTCGTGGGAGCTCTACTCCTCCGGTGTGGGATACGGCACTGTGGCGGGATCCTCCCGCACGTACAGGCCTTCGCACGTTTCGGTGCCGCAGTAACAGCAGCGTTCCGTCTGCCGGTGCTCCTCACGCAGCAGGTGGGGCTTCAGGCTGGGGTTGCGTACGGCGTAGCACGTCAGGCAGGCCGGCTGGGTCCAGGAGTAGTGCTGCTCGTCGGTGCTCCTGACCATGGCCGCTCCTCCCACGAGCATGGTGATCGTGTAGACGATGGACTGCAACCACAATGCCACTTCGGTGCTCACCAGCAACTGGAGTAGCTGGGCGCACAGGTCATCCGGGAGCCGTCGCCGTTGAGGATGTAGGTGGGCTGCGGTGGCAGCGGTGCGGGAACGACCATGCCGGGGCCGACGTAACTGCCGCACATCCCGTCCGCATCGATCTCGCAGCTGGGGTCGGCGTGCGCGGACGCCAGTATTCCCAGCGACATCACCAGGACGAACAGCGCCGTCATGAACAACACCAGGGCCAGCACCTGGGCGACGGTATTCCACCTCGCGGACCGTTCGATGGCGGATATCTCGTCGTCGTCGCCGAAGCAGGAACGGCACACCGTCCAGCCCAGCTCGGTGTCATCGTCCACATCCCCGCACAACAGGCAGCATTTCCCCATTTGCCTCCCCCTCGTGTCCCCGTCGTCGCACGTTTCGGGGCGGACGATTTCGGTGTCTTCGCTCATGGCCACGGTGCTGGAGTCTAACCTGTCGCCGCGGCTTTGCCGCACCGACAGGCGAGCACCGGCATCCGGATCTCGTTGTTGGGCCGCGACATTCACAGGTGGTGATACGTTCATGACGCTGAGGGGAGAGCCGGGCCGCTATGGGGGGAGTAGCGGCCCGGCCCGGTTCGGAGTTCCAGAGGGGTACCCGGAACGCCCTGGCCGAAACCGGTCCGGCCACTTCGACGGTACCGGTTCTGCTCGGAACTATCCCAACCGGCGATGGCAGCGGTAGGGTCCCTACAGGGCCACTACAGGAAGCGGGACGATGACCGTCATCGATGAAACAACCCTGTCCAGTATTCACATCCTTGATCACAGCGGCGATTTGGAGCACAAATGGGATCCAGGTGATCCCGACAGTGTGAGCATCGCCAGGGAGGTCTTCGCAAAGGCACAGAAGAAGAAGATGCTGATCTACAAGGTAGGTCGACAAGGTGATCGGGAACAGATCCGGGAATTCGATCCGGAAGCCAAGCACATCGTGGCGATACCGCAACTTCAGGGCGGCTGAATTGCCTTTGACATACTGGCGCGATTGGTCGGCTGACGACGATCACCACGACTGGTCCTATCGCTGGGACGGCCATACCGCCACCGGCAGCAGCACCACTCTCGCGACCAGCGAGTATGTGGGCACACCCTGGCAGATGTGGACCAGTGCGACGACCTCGACCGGCGGATGGCATTACCTGTACTACACCGCATCACCGATCTACACCGAAAGGCCACTGGTAAGGATGGGTGCTGCTGGTGAAGCGGCGGTGGTGTTGGCGCCCCCCGAGGTCGAGGTGTCCGCAGCGGTGGAGGATCTACGGGCCGCACGGCTCGCACGAGCGCTCGCACGGTCCGAGTCGCAAGTCGTCGCCGAGTCGCGGGCCGTCGATCTCCTGGTGCGGATGCTGCCGCCGGAGCAGGTGGAGGTCTATCGGCGGGAGGGGCACTTCGACATCGTCGGTAGCCACGGCACCCGTTACCGCATCAGGCCCGGCACGGTGGGCAATGTGGCGTGGCTGGACGCCGAGGGTCGGCAGGGTGGCCTGCTGTGCGCGCACCCGGCCTCCTCCCATGGCCTGCCCACCCCCGATGTGCACCTGGCGCAGATGTTGGTGCTGCAAACCGATGAGCGGGAGTTCCTGCGGATCGCCAACCTGCACGCCGGTGTTATGCCGCCATTGGTGGCCTGACGATATGAAAACGAAACACGGCCCCTACACGGGTAAATGTTGCTGGCGTCACCGGTTGCAGCGTCGGGGATGGATGTACAGTCACACGCGCCCCAGCGAGTATGACGGCCGTCGAATCATGACGCTGTGGACTCCGGGGTTCGTTCTGGCCGTTCAACTCCACCGTGCCGGATGAATAGCCCTAACCATCACTGTTCGTCCAGTTCCCGGAGTTTGCGCCATAGGGCCAGCACCAGCTCGTCGCCGACCATGTTGCGCAGGTAGCACTCCAGGTGCCAGGCCTCCAGCAGTGCGGACACGCCGCGCTCGAAGGTGACAACGGGTATGAGCATGCCCCGGTCGGTGTCCTGGATCGGTTCGAGACAGCTGGCGCAGGTGTCGCCGACCGGGGTCGGCAGGTGGCGGCCCTCCTCGTTGACGGGTGCACTCCATGGCTGCCCGAACCAACCGCCCGGATATTCGTCGTTCATCGGGTCATGACCACCACAGGATCGGCGCGAACACGATTATCCCGAACACATAGCCGAACAAGACGTAGTCGATCATCGGCGTTGATGGTATCTGTCCCGGGCCGCCTCGGTGACCGGTACGCCCTTGCAGGAGTGGGTGACGGGCCAGATCCACTTGCCGCAGATCTCGCATTCGCTGCGACCGTCGCCAGGGTCGGTGTGGGGATGATCGGCATTCACCACGTCACTCCTCGGAGTCGTCCTCGAACCAATGAATCCGGACACTTAACGCGTCCATCCCAGCAGCCAGGTCATGGCCAGTAGCGCCTGCCAGAGATGCAAGTAGATCAGTGGGCAACGCATTTCGGTCCGGTTGTCCGGTTCATATCACGTCGCCTCCGATTTGTGCAGCGCGGCGCGCAGCCGTGCGCCGATCCACTCACCGACGGGCGGCGAGACGGCGTTGCCGAACCCGTCGGTCTGTTTGCGTGCCGACCCCCAGACGACGAACGAACCCCGGTAGTCGACGAAGTCGACGTCGAATCCGCAGCCGCGACCGATCTCGTGGGCCGACATCATGCGGAAGTAGCAGTCCTCGAGAGTGAGCTCGGCGAGCAGCGCGTGCCATTCGGCGATCAGCGGCGCAAGGATGCCGCCGTCGTACCAGCCGGAGAACAACACGCCCTGCGTGACGGCGGATCCGACGACGGTGCCCAGCGGCTTGTCCAGCGGGTAGCTGCGGTATCCGGCCTCGTCGATCGAGCCGTTGCACTGCACCCTGCCGGCCGCGGTGAGCACGCCGGGGATCTGGTCGCTGGTCACCGTCGGCATCGCCTCGCCATGCGTGGTGGGCACGGTGTTGCGCCGGAATGGCACGACGCCCGACGACAACACACCCAGACCGCCGGACCCCGCGTTGCCGACGATGGTCTCCATCGGCTCGCCAAGGCTGCGGCTGGTGCCATTGGTCCGGTTCGGCAGCACCCGCGCCGACAGCATGCCCAACGTCTCCGACCCGCCCTGCGTCGGCAGCGGATCGTCGGCGCCGCGCGGCGCGCCCTGGTAGTTGTCGATGGCTAGAGCCACTGGCGGGGTGATCAGGCCAGTGGTGTTGGAGGTGGGCTGGGTCCACAGCGGTTGGGCAAGGTCACGTGTGCGGCATTCGGAGCCGGGGTGCTCGAAGCTGTTGGCCATCTGCATGATCGCCCCGGTGGACAGGATGGCGGTCTCCTGCTGGCTGGTCTGGGTGGCCATCGGCTGCCAAGGGTGGCGCTCGGTGCCGTGCAGGGCCTTGGCGGGCATCAGGACGGCCGGGAAATCGGCGAACCGTTGGCGGCACCGTTCCGCTCGCGCCATCGTGGTCGCCGCGAGCGGTTTCCTCCGATCCCCGATCCGGGTGCCCAGATCCGTCAGGTCCAGCGCAGCCAGCGACGGCGTCATCGGTGGCGCCACTACGCCCCGGCAGGACGGACAGCGATATGAGTACTGCTTGCCGTAGCGCACCGAACCGGTGGGCGGCACCCCGGTCTTCCACGTCCACACTGCCTCGATGACCTTGTCGCATCGCGGGCACCACGACGGCGGGCGGTGATCCAGGTCCGGTGTCGGGATCCGCCGATCCCACATGGCGATGTACAGCCGGTCCCGCGACTGCGGCACCCCGAAGAACATCGAGTTCAGGTACAGGACGCGATACTTGTAGCCCAGTGTCTCGAACTGCCTGAGCCACCACCGGTAGGTGCTACCGTCTCCAACCTTGCGCTTGCCTTGGATGGCTGGCCCCCAGGAGGTCAGTTCGGTGGTGCACTCGACCAGGATCAGTCGGGGATGGTGCTGTGCGGCGTAGGCGAGCACGCAGGACGCGGTGGCGCGGTCGCGTTCGGATCGGGTGACGCTGGCCTCGAAATCCGGGTCGTCCAGGTCGAACAGCGACAGCCCCTGCTCGTACGCCTTTTTGGTGTTGGCGAGGCTGTGGTTCTTGCACGAAACTCCTGCCGCCAGCAGGTCTGCCGGCGGCAGGTCGCGGACCGAATGGTAGGCCAGGGATTCGCGGTCGACCAGGTCGGCGATCCAGTGTTCCGCCTCGGGATGGTTGGCCTCGTGGATCGCGATCTTGTATTCGTTGTGGTTCGCCGCGCAGATGGTCTCGAACCCGGCACGTTTGATGCCGGTGGTCAAACCACCGAACCCGGAGAACAGGTCGACCGCGACGAGATCGTCGTGTTTGAAGCGGCGTCGTTTCACCGCGGGCCGGTACGTGGCGCTCATACCAGCCCCCGCTTGAGTCGTCGGCGTTCCTGCTCGGATAATCCGGCCCAAACACCGAACCGCTCATCGTGGGCCAAGGCGAACTCCAGGCAGTCGTCGCGCACCGTGCATCGCAGGCAGATGCGTTTGGCCTCACGGGTCGAGCCGCCCTTTTCTGGGAAGAAGACCTCGGGGTCGGTCTCGGCGCACAGGGCCTCGTCGCGCCAGCTCTCCACCTCGTTCAGCGCGAAGGGGCCGTCGAGGAAGGTCAGCGTCCGCTGCCCGGTGGCGAGTGGGCCGAACTTCAGATCCTCCCGTCGCTCCCGTTCGCACGATTCTGCTGCCGCTGCCAGGTCGGCGAGTGCCGCCGCATTGGTGCGGCGGGTGGCCCACCCGTCCTGCCGGTACTGCTGCCGGGTGGCGGGGTCGATGCCGCAGATGGCGTGCGCCGTCGTGGCGGTGATGACCTGGCGGCCGGCCAGGATGTGTGTGATCACCGATCGGTGGACGTGCGCGGCGCGGGCGATTTCCCGGTACTTCCAGCCCGCCCCGACCAATAGGATGATCGTCCTACGGACAGGGGCAACGTCGATGACGCGTGGTGCGATCTTGCCCTGCCTGCGGTCCCTCTCGTAGTCCGCATGACACAGGCCGCGGCGCAGGGGCTTCTCCGCGCGACCACACCGCACGCATCGTTCCCCCGATGCCCTCACCATTGGGTTGGGTCCGCCAGTGTCCGGGGCCGCTGCCCGAACCAGTGCCGCAGGCTGGCGTACGCCTCCTCGGCGTCGCCGCCGTTGCCCACCCCGCGCCACACGACGGCGCCGACCTGCGGTGTTCCCGTCTGCTCGTAGTCGGTGTAGTTGACCAGCGCGCACCGGCGCGGGCGTTGGGTGGACTTGGAGAACTTCGCCACGATGCGGTTGCCGGCGCGGCTCCACTCCAGGTCGCCGTCGGCGGTAGCGGTGATCTCCCACCCGTTCTGCGCGGCCAGTGCCACCAGTTCCACCAGCGGGGTAACGGCCGCAGCGCTCGTCGTCTCGGAAGTGGTCACCGGGAACCCCCTTCTGGATGGTCGGGGATGGCCCCGGAGGTGGGTTACCGTCGCGACGGTGCTGACCATTTCGGCCTCTTCGTCCCCCGGGACCATCTTCCTTAAGTATAGCGGTCCTATAGCGACATGCCTACCGCTACTTCAGGACCATTCCACTAGAGCGTCCTCACCCTGGGGAACAGGGCCGGGTTCTCGCAGGTCGGCCCAGTTGATGAAACGCAACCAGCAGGTCTTCCACCACACTTCGGGTAACTCGGATGGATGCCGGAAATCGGATTGGGACCACCCGTGACGCAACAGGTTCCTACGGCCGGCCTCGTTGTCGATGAGGTAGATCTTGTGGCAGCCATCGAAGACAAAAAACAGTCCCTCAGCTGGCACCGGTACGCCATTGATCTTGAGGGTCATCGCACACTCCCCTTGGCGCCCATCACTTCTGCCTCCGACACACCCGCCAGATACTGACCGCACCGGTCACCCATCCGACGACGAACATGCTCATCAGCTGGCTCAGCTGTAGCCAACTACCGCTCATGCCTCACCTCCCTCGACCCGCACATCGAGTTCGATGTCCGGCACCCACTGGGGCAACCCCAGGATTCCCTCGAGGGCCGCCCGGATCTCCTCCGAGAACGATTCGACGTGTTCCCGGTCGTTCTCGGATTCGACCATGACGATGACCTTCATGTTGTTCGATGGCGGGCTGACGCCGCGGTCCATCGCGCGCAGGTGCTCGGCGCGGCCCTTGGCGTCCATCGGTTCGGCACTCACCACGTGCTCGCCGCGACCGTTGCAGACGACGTCCTGGGGGTGGTTCACCCCAGTGGTCACCATGACCCGGCAGTTGGGGCAGAGGATCTCAGGCATTATTTCGGCCCGGTGGGCGTCGTGGCGCCGCTTATCATCTCGGCGGCGCGAAGCAGAACATCACGATCACGGGCCAGCGCCTGGAAACACAGCGCTTTGTCACGTTCGAGAAAGTCCTCGATGTTCGGCTGATCCATCTGAATTCCTCCTGCAATGATTTAGGGCAATACCGCTCTCATACACTTCTCAGAGCAGAAGACTTCCGCTGTTGAACTACTTGTCCAGGCAATCCGCCAAGGATTCGGCAAGAGATCCCAAACGACCTCGCCGGGTTCCCTGCCATTTAGCTCAACCGTGACACCCTTATCACACTGAATACAACCAAACTGTATGAGGATCATTACCGCCTCACCGCCATGCTCTCCGAGCACCGTAGTCGATTCCGTAGATCACAAGCTTCTTCCCCGCACCGGTTTTTCTTCACAAGGTTCCTGGTGTTCCTGTTCGATTTCATCGAGCAACGTCAGCAGCTCCTCACCGAACCGACATTGTTCGACATCGTTGCCGATGGCCAACTCCTGGCCGAACTGGCGCAAATCAGCCAGGGCCGATCTGTCTATCTTCACGTGCCTCGTCTCCCCTCGGCCTCCACCCCGCCGCTCTCCTCCTCGTAGTGGTCCTCGACCAGGCCCAGGACCAGCAGCCACGTCTTGATGCGGCAGCGGATGGTCAGCCAGCGATCTGCGCTCACGTCTTGGCTTTGGTGAATGACCAGCCACTGAAGTTGCGGGTCAGCACCTCGCTCAGCTCCCCGGTCTTCGGTGAGAAGCGGGGGTTCTCCCAGGTGCGCTTACGCCACGTCCACCGGCCGTCGGGCCGTTTGAGGTAGTAGCCGAGGTTCGCGCCGTCGTCGATGTCGTATGGCGCGAAGTTCCGCATGGCCGCGCGGAAGCCCCCGTTGTAGTACTCGCAGTAGCTTTCCAGGTGGGCAGCTACCTGGCGAATCTCGTCCTCGGTGGGCATGATGCCGTGGTCGAGGATGTCGTCACAAACCACGATGCCGGTGATATAGCTCCAACGGGGATGAGCCGTTGCGAGGATCGGGATGCGCAGGCTGGTCGCCAGCTCGGTCTGCTGGGGACTGATATCACCGTCAGTGTCGGCCCAGGTGCGCCGATAGTACTCATCGAACATGGCCACCCATCTCCCTGACTCGTTGTTCGAACATGGCCTCGCCGGCATCCAGCGCCGCGCAAACCTGCGTCACACTCAAGCCCGTCTGCTGAGCCAAACCCGCCAGCAGGATTTCCTTGAGATGCTTGCGGCGGTGCCGGACGACGATGATCTGCCTGATCTGGTAGACGAATGTGAGCCACACCAGCACGCTCCCGACCCAGCCCATGATGTTCATGCCGTGTTCGGTCGTCATGCGTACCACTCCCGGCAACCGTTGCAGACGAAGACGGTCTTGCCCGACACCGACTTCTTCGTGAAGACGTTGGCGCCGCAGGTGCAGCGGAACGGCTTGCCGCCTACGCGCAGCATGGTGGCCTCGGGTTCGATGGGCTGGCGCAGCCGTAGGCGGGCCTGGCTCTTCACGACTCCTCCCGTGCTTTGAGATCGTCCTTGAGGTCTTGCCAGTATTCCCACGGCACGATGATCGCCAGCGGTTCCTTGGTCTGGGAATGCTCGATGACGTAGGCGTTGCCGTTCTTGACTTCACGCATCATTTCGGTGATGGCCTGACGCTTTTCCGACTCGCGATCCTTCTGCCAGACCGGACAGTCCTCGGTGTGGTCGTGGTCGACGGGCGTGTGACAGCTGGGACACTGCTCGTTCATCCGCCAGAACTGGTGCAGGCGGCAGCCGAGCTTACCGGTGCACACCAACGGGTCACTCACCGAACTCCTCCTCCACCTGCTGTCTGGTGTCGGCCCAGGTCGAGTACCGCCGATAATCGGGGGACAGCATCTCGCGGCTGATGAGGTCCAACGCGAACACCGCCTTCTCAAGTGCCTTGATACCCCTGTAGTAGCGCTGCGCTGTGTACTGGCCACTGATTATCAGCTGACGCACCTCATCCAGACCCTTGCGCACCTCGGTGATGCGGTTGTCGGCGGTGGTGCCGCCGTCGATGAGGTCCAGGGCCTGCAGGCCGTGGTCGATCAGGGCGTGTTCGGTCTGGGTCGAGGGGTGGTGGTCCATTTTGCGTGCCGCGCGCTTGAGTTCCTGCAACGTTTCACGGCGCATCATGGCCGGGCACCCTTCCGCCACTGCTCCAGCCACCGCTCGAACGCTTCCAGCACGGACGGCTCCAGGAACACCTGGTTGGTCTTGCCGAGGCCGTTGTGCGTGAACAGCTCGACCTGGCCCCAGTCTTCTGCGGTGACGTAGAGACCGTCACCGAGGTAGGTCGCCGCTGGTTGTTCAGGCATGGGTCGACTCCCTCGACTCGCGGTGTTCCTCGCACATCACCCTGGCCCGGGCCAGCGACTTGCCGACCTCATCGCCGATACGCGTCCACTTCAGTTCGCCCTCGAGTTCGGCGAACTCCGGCCACCAGATGGCCTTGCCGACACGGCTGCGCACCCGGTACGACACCCCGTTGACCGGACCGGCATGCCAGTGCCCCAGGCCGCCGCACTTGCGCCAGAGCATTAGGTTGTGCACGTCCTGGGCACGACCTGCGCCGCACTGGCACATGTTGTCAGTACCCTCGGCCTTGTTGTAGCGGTGGCGGATCATCATCCCTCCTCAGCACCATGCTATATCACCACTATAGCATGGTGCTGAGGGTACAACCAGCTTTCGGGCAGCGGGCGCGGCCCTTATACCACGAAGCTCCGCGGGGTCGGTTGGAAGCTCATCGGAATCTTGTAACCGATCCGCTGGTAATCCGTCAGGTGGTGATCCGTCAGGTCGTCGCGGAAGCGGAAGGGCCACTCCTGCCCTTCGGTCCAAACCACATCACGCACCCCTCCGAGGTACTGTCCTCGACTGGGGCTGCAGTTGCAGAGATCCTCCCAGATGGCCCTGGGAATGGTGCGCCCGTCGTACCCCCGGTCGCGCACCATTTCCAACTGGGCGGCCTCGGCCTCCTTGATCCTCTCGTCCAGTAGCCGATCCCATTCGAGCAGGGTGGGCCGCTGGGGGGTTGGTCCCTGGTCGACCGGTTCGGGAGTTTGTTCGGCTTCCGTCTTGCCGGCCACTTCCGGAGTGGGCCAGTCGAGCTCTTCCAGTTGGTCGGGCGCGATGGTCATGGGTCGGACTCCTCTCTGCTCTGTCCACGGTGGACAGAAGTCGGTCAGGCGATGGGTTCCACGGAGGGGAGGCTGCGGCGATTGAGCCGATCAGCCTTCCTGCCCGGTTGGATCGGGCGCCCTCATCTCCAAAGCGGTGTGCGCCGGTAACACGTCGATGAGAACGCGATCCCCGGCCTCGGGGTGGAATTCGTTGGCGATCACCCACGTGTCCACTCCCTCCTCGAGTCCCCCGTGGAAGAGTTCGCAGGGCACCTCGGTGCCGTCGGCCCGCGTGATGCGCACATTCTCCGGCCGGCCCATCACGCCACCGTCTTCTGCAGCAACGGGCAGTCGACGACCTCCAGCAGCCGCTCCCACACCTCGAGGCTGCCCTGGGAGCGCCCGGACAGCATGCAGCTGAGGTGTTTCCGGCTGATCCCCGCCGCCATGGCCAGATCGGCCTGATTCCAATGCTTGCGGTAAAGCCCGCCCCGCACCAGATCGGCCATCATGGCCTGCAACCTCAGGGCCGGCTGCCCACTTTCCGGCGAGCCCGCTTCCCTCGACTCCGACAACTCGCATTCCATACCGACCACCGCCGCAGCCTATCGTTCTTCCCTCGTTTTTTCACCTTAGAGGTTTCATAGTAGGGTCCTGCGCATGACCAAATTCAGGGCCAGACTAAGGGGTCGCGATGAGCTTCGCCGATGACATTCCCGTTGAGTATCTGTGGTGCAAGGACATGCGTTTCCACGCCTGGGATCCTGCTTCCCTGGTGTCTCGCGAGGTCTTCAACCGCAGAACCGAGGTGTGGGAGATTCACCGCACGGTGCGGTGTTTCAACTGCAGCACCCATCGAACGCAGAAACTCACCAAGGCGTGGCAGCCGATCGGCAGCTTCACCTACGATTACCCGCCCGGCTACAAGGTCGACGGCTACAAGGGTTACGTCGTCACCCCCGCCGACCGGGCGGCGATCCGGGCGTTGTCGACCGCGTACCGTGGTGGCACCTCCAAGCCCAGCGCCAAGGACCGCAAGGTGGCCCGGGAAACCAGTACTACTGTGACCCCGATCAGGCGGCAGAAGAAACGCGCATGAGGATCGAAATCAATCCCGCGACTGGACTCATCACGGTCGAAACCGACGACAACTCCAGTGCCGCCGAGTTCGTCCGTGAACTGGTCAGCGGCCAGAAGCCACTACCGGCACCCAAGGCCATCGAGTCCGGGCGGGTCACCACCCCCAGGAAACCTCGGCGCAAGCGGCGCAAACTGGCACCGGCGAAAGCTGATCGCCCGTTGACCAAGGCCGAGGATGAAACCTGGGCCTGGATGGGCGCCAATGATCGTCCCGAGGGCATCAGCGCCGAAGAGGTGGCGCAGGCCTTCGGCATCTCCGTAGCCGGGGGCACGTGGCGGATCGGCAGGCTGGTCAAGCGCGACATGGCTTGGCGCTGCGCCACGGGCCGCTACCGGGTCGGTTCCCTCACCGATGGCGCCATCATCTCCTCCAACGGCGCCGTCCTGTCCAACGGCTCACGAGTGCACTAGGGGAATCTCAGCCCCAGTCGATGAGGGTGTAGCCGGGGGCGCCTTGGCCGCCGGGTCCACCGCCTTGACCGGCCTTGGTGGAGGCACCTCCACCACCACCGCCGGCGGGATAGCCGCCGTGCCCGCCGGGCCTGGGGCTGTTGGCGCTACCGGAGGAGCCGCCGCCGCCCGCACCGCCGCCGCCGCCGTTGCCGGGGGTGGGCGTCGGGGAGCCGACGCCACCGTTGCCGACGCCGCCCTGGCCGCCGTTGGTGGTGGAGCCGCCGTGGCTGGGGGCGTGGATCCAGTTGCCGTTGCCGTTTTCGGGGGCGCCTGCACCGCCGCCGGACCCGGCGCCGCCGGTGTTGGAGCCACCAGGGGTGTAGGCGTTGGGGGCGCCGTCGGAGCCGTTGATGAGGGTGAGGTCGGCGCCGCCAACAGCAGCAGCCACACCACCCTGGGTGCCGTGCCCCCCGCCAGCGGTGAGGACAACGGTGCCGGAGGCGAAGACGCTGGGTTGGCCGGGGGCGACACCGCGGGTGAGGGTGTAGGTGGGGCCGAGGAGTTCGTGGGGGATGAAACCGGTGATCTTGGCGCCGCCGCCGCCTCCGGCGCCGCCGTTGGCGGCGGTGGAACTGCCCGGGCCGTGGCCGCCGTTGGCGCCGGCGCCGAGCAAGGTGAGGGTGGCGCCGGGTCCGTCGGGGACCGGTTGGTTGTCGACGTCGGTGTTTTCGGTGCCGGGTGGCGACGCGGGTTGCGGGTCGGAGCCACCGCCGAACAGCTCCTGCAGCCAGTCGAAAAATCCCATTGATCATCCTTCCTCTGGGGTGCGGTACTCACGGCGGCTCAGGACTCCCATGGTGCATCGCCGGTTTCCCGCGTTCGACTATTCGTCCTCGGCGTCGAACGTCACCGTGAATGCACGACCTTGAGTGAACTCCTTGATCGCGGCGGTGTCGTTGCCGATGTACATCTCGAACACACCGGCGGGGGTGGCCGCCGCCCAGTCCTTGTTGCGGCCCTGGGCGTAGTCGGGCACCAGCCGCACGCGGCTGGCCTGATACCCGGCACTGTTGACGATCTCACTGACTTTGAATTTCGCTGTGACGCTCATCTGTTTTTCACCTCCTCTCTCCACTTGTTCCGATGAGAACTCCTGCTAGTCTGCTCCCGTCGGTACCTGACCATCGATGCCCGCGTTGGAAACGAGCCGGACTGGAATCGATATCGCAGCGGTAGCTCAATCGGTTAGAGCACCCGGACCGCACACACCGGGGGATGTCCGTTCGACTCGGACCTGCTGCCCGACCCTGAATCGTGAGCAGTCTTGTAGGCCAACACTCGGTGAACTCATCGGTGACAGAGACTGACAGGAGCAAACTGAACCCATGCGAATCGTACGCCGAGGCCGAGATGTGTTCGGCCAATCCACGCCCAAGGATCAGTGGCGCTTCCTACGCGTGGCCGACGAGAGGGACGATCAGAACCTTGCCGACGATGAGCCCGTCGATATTGACCTGTGTACGTGTACGCACATGGTTTCCACGCATACGCAGGACGAAGCCGCGTGCGATGCGCTAATAGTGACAAAGCCACCATTCGGCTATCGCGAGCAGTGGCGCTCGTGCCCGTGTACCGCATTCTCGCCGGTCGCGGGTTGACGCAACAGCGGTTTCCTTCATCGGTTACTTTGACGTGGGATCCGCCATGGATTGCGTTCTATGGCATCATCGAGCTTTCGCAGCTTCCACGCCCTCTCGGCTGCCAGCCACTTACGAACCTGACTGCGCTTCCATGCGCCCTCGGCCCTCAACCATCTGAGCACCCGGCGCCTGTTCCTGAACCACACGATCCGTCTACCCACTAAATAGCCAAAGCCCCAACCAATGGCGGTCAGGGCTGTAGCGGCGGTGAAGCTTGCGATGTCGTTGGCGGCCCAATACCCGAATGCCATGAAGTTCATCAGAACATCTGCTTAAGCGTCTGAAGTAGTCGTTCCACCGCCTCGCGCCACAGCTCATGCGCGATAATCCTGGCGAACCGTGCGTTGACGGCCCGTTGGTCAGTCATCACGGTCCTGTCCGTTTATCGGATCGCGTCGGTGCAATTCGCCATTCACGGCGTCCATCTCGGCTTCGGTCATCGCGTAGCGCCGCGCACGGGCAGCCGTGGTGCGTCCGCGCGGCGTGTGCACGCTGGCCATGTTGGTACGCACGTAGGCCAGCGCCGCATCGGCCCCCTCGTCCTCCCATTTGGCCAGCACCTCACATAGTGCGTCCTGGTAGCCCTCGACGTACTTGCTCATGTCGAACTCCTCGGCGGTCCGCGGTGATCCTTCTACTATAGCAGCACTACAGGATAGCTGGTGTATTCCCGACCGCTTGACGTACACCGGGTTCGGTGTACGTCGTCGCGCTGGTCAGCGGCGGGGTGTCACCGGCCTGAACGGGCCCCACACCCATGCGATCGACCAGTCCCATGGGTGGCCCACCTCGACCTCGTCGAGGTCGAGGGCCTGGCCACGACCGTTCTCGAAGTACCACAGATCGCCGTCCTTGTCGCGGTGAAAGCCATCGACGGGGCGTTTGAGTGGGGGCAGCTCATTTCGATTCATGAATACATCTCGGGGTATTTGTCTGGCGGGAAAAGGATGCGCTTGCCCTCTTCGATGCGCTGTTTGCGGGCGTGGCCGCGGGGGATGGCGAGGCCGCGCCTCGCGCACGCTTCCTCGACACCACCAATGCGGTACTCCAGGAGGTGGGTCAGGTCCACCGTGACGCTGTCGTGACGGTCGCTGTCACGGCGTAGTTGGTAGACCCACCGACCCAATAGCACTATGGTCACGGCCTGGATCAGCTGTGTCGTCGCCAGCAGGATGATCATGGCACCTCATCACTGGGATGGGTCATTCGGGACTCCATCGTGGGCCGTGCGGGCGCTGGCCAGCATGGCGCGCACCGCGGGCCGCAGTGTCTGTCCGATGGGCAGACGCGACAGACGGCGCAGGGTGTCGGTGAGGTTTCGGCAGTGCGGGGCCCGGCAGCTGCAGGCCCACGCCCCGTCGGTGCGCCGCTGCGCCACCGTGTGGGTTTCCCGTGGTGATGCCGTCGACCTGGTGGTGAAGCGGTGGATCCACTCGTTGTTGTCGGGGATCAAGCCGCTGCCGATTTGCGCGGCGATCCTGGCGACCTGCGCTCCATCCTCGTTCATCGTGGCCTCCTGTAGTGATGATACAGCAGACCACCGGCAGGTCAGGAGGAACACACCAGCAGTGCGTGCGGGTGCTTGCAGTCGCACGTGATCCGTTCGGTGCGCATGTCGCACTCGTGATCCCAGGTCGAGTCCCCGCACTGCGGGTCCGAACAGGGAACATCCCGCAGGTCGACGTGCAGACAGCCCTCGGCGTTGTGCTGGTAGATGCGGTGCGCACACCACGGGCAGAAGTTCCACCTCAAAGCAGACCACCCGCCTCCCACTCGTTCTGCAGTCGCAGCAGGGTGCGGGCGGCATCCACTATCCGCCCCTCATTGCTCATCGTCAACGCGTAGGTCAAGCCCATCAGGAACCCGGTCGCGAACCCGGCCTTGTCGTTCTCGGATAGATCGTCGGCGGTCAGGATCAGTTGCACCCCGGCCAGCATCTCGTCACCGCAGTTCGGCCCCTCCGGCTCCTTGGCCAACGCGATCAGGTCGTCGAAGTTCACTCGGGATCCACTCGAACCACCCGATCCTCACCCACCCAGCCCGTTACCCAGGTGGGTATTCCTGTCGACCCATTTGCGCAAACGATGCCCTGCTTTGTGGAGCAGGTAGATTGCGTGCGCGTAGGCAATGGCAAGGCCGATTGCCATACCGGTCGTGAATGTCCAGTTCATCACCGTGTCCTTCGCTCGGAAAATCCCATCAGCGAATGAACACGAAGGCGACGTTGACGATGAACGCGAGGACCGCGAGGGCACCACAACTGAGCAGGGCCAGCGCACGGCGCTTGGGCGCAGGGATGACCTCGACGGGGTCCAGCACGGGTTTCGGGATCACCGCCAGTTCCTTGGACGGCTCGGCTTCCCCGCGGGGTTCGGGCTCGTTGTGCGTTACCGTCGGATCGGTGCGGGCGAGGATCCGGTTCCCGAGCTCCATCATCAGCGCATCCAGATCCATCGTCAGCGCATCGCGGTAGTAGTCGCCACCACGGTGGCTGTCGAAGAACATGCTGCGGCTGGGGCTGCAGTAGCAGTAGCTGCCCGGATAATCCTCGCCGAAGGGGTTGCTGTACGGGTCGGTGTACATCCGTATCCGGCGCACGTGGATCATCCCGTAGATGCGCTCAGTCTCGTCCATGGCGGCCCGGAAGTCCTCCATGGTGGGACGGAGCACGGGGCCGGGGCGCAGGATCAGTGCGTCGTTGGGGCGTGCCTCGTTGAGTTGATCGGTCATGATGGCCCTTTCAGGAGATGGAATATGGTCGAACTTACCTGTCGCGCTCATCTTTTGGTGCCAAAGTAATGTCCATATCGGAGGTGGCGAATACTGCTTTGAGGTCCGCTAATGCCATACCCTCCAACGAGGTCCAGCAGGAGCATAGTTGCTTCGCGGAACAGGTTTCCCCGCAGTCTTCGCATTGCCACGGTGGGCAGTTTCCGCAGTGCTGGGGCGGGGTTGTACAGCTGGGGGTGCAGGAGTCGGACCGGCCGGTGCAGCCCGGTTGGCTGCACCCGGCCGCTGCCCCACAGCTCAGGCATCTAGTCATGGTTCGCGTCGGCGCCGTTCCGTGCCGCCGCGACTGATGCAATTCGGATTGCGGCACTTACGGCCAACGACCGCACGCTTGAGGTGCTCGAACGCCTTGTCGGTTTGAGGTATGTCACCGGTGAGCTGAACACCGCAGTGACGGCAGTGAACGGTCCAGCGCGCGACCTCGCGGAGCTCGTAGTCACCGCCCAACGCACGATTCTTGAGGACTTCGTCCATGATCTCGTCAAAGGTTTTCACGTTAGGTACCGATTGGTTCTGGTCTCGCGCCGGACCCGCGTTAGTGCGCGGCTGATCTGGTCGGCGTGCTTGATGATGTCGGCATCGGTATGACTGTGGAAGTACAACCGGTCCATCGCCTCCCATGCGTCGCCGATAGCGTTGCTGATCCGTTTCACGTTGTCGCCGTCCACCCAGCACTGACCACTAGTCATTCCACTCCTCCAGGGCGCACAGCTTGCGCAGAGCGGCGCCATGACCCTCCAGCGCTTCCTCCTCGGTGTGGTAGCGCTCACCGAAGATCTCGCGAGGCTTCGGACCGAACACCATGGTCTCGAAGATCACCGGAGCGCCGTCACCGAAGGCGTGGTCGAGGCCGAGCCAAACCGTCGACACCAGGACTGGGACATCCTTGACGACCATCGGATCCTGGGCCAGAACGACGTAGTTGCGGTTCTTGTGAAGCTCACCCCAGATCATGAGGGAGATCGGATTCCCCAACCGGTCGTAATACCCCGGCGCGTAGTTCATGTCATCGGGAATGGCCATCGACCTGGTCCGCGCGGTGTGTCTCCAGTCCCGAGATCGGTTCTTGTAGAACGGTGTCGTAGTGCCAGCCGCAGTCCCAGCAGTCGGCACGATAGTCGAAGACCAGCACCAGTTTCTGATCCTTGGCCAGCAGGTAGTAGTCGATGTTCTCGCGCACGCTGCGGTCGTAGCCGCATTTCTCGGCGAGGTGGTCGATGACGCCTGAGGGCACCAGCGAGTACTGGTTGGGGCCGGTGTAGTCCAGCACGTCCGGGTGGCATTTCGGGCAAACCGTGCGACTGTCGGCGCTCACAGCTTCTCCCAACTGAACGGGTCGCCACCGAACTCGGGGTTCTCCTGCTGGGCCTGCTCGTACCTCAGCCGCCAGGTGCCGCCGACCGGGTGCCATTGGTGGTCCGAGTAGATCTGCCCGTCGTTGATCTGCGCCCGCACCACGGCGTGGATCGGGCAGTCGAGCAGCTCGCTGTCGATGCGTTCGCGCAGCGGGTGCTTGACGTTGAATGTCTCGGCGCCCTCATCGAACCGCACGATGTGCTCGATCTCGTTGTCCAGCAGCACATAGGCCACGCCGTCCGGGTTGGGACAGTCCGGGTTGGTGCACCGCAGGAACGCGTCGGGGCCGACCTCGGGGTCGGGGTGGCCGCACCAGGGGCAGTAGCCTTTGATCTTCATCGCTGGTTAGTCCACGACACCCCAGCCGGCGCCCGGCCACGACGGCTTCGCCGGGTACGACGCGACGGGAAGGTTGTGCTGCGTCGGCATGTTGTTGTGCGGAGTGTCGGTCGAGTAGTCGATGGTGAAGACCGAGGATCCCAGCGTCCCCTCGTTGTCGGCGGGTTCCAGATCCTGGCCGCGCTGCTGACCGATGTCCTCGGCACCCTCGGCGTCACCGGCCGACCAACATGCTTTCGCGTTCGGTGCGAAACCGCCCCCGGCCGTCCCGCAGTTCCACGTCACGCTCGTGTCGCCGATCTCGTGACCGTCGGCTGCCGCGATCCCCGCACCCATCAGTACGGCCGCACTCCACGCGGCCGTGATTACTACCGCTACCTGCCCGAATTTCCTCATCATTTCCTCCAGTGTTCCAAGGCCTCGGCCGAGACCTGGTTGAAACGGTCCAGCGATTCCTGATGCCGTGCTTCAGGACTCAGGCGCATCCGGCGGATGCGCTCGTCACGCTGCTCGGTGGCGATCGGGATGCCGGCACGGGTCAGGGAAGTCTGCAGATCCTTGATGTCGCCGTCGAGTCTCTGGGTGATTTCGTAGGTGGCGAGCCGCACGATGATCAGCTGGACACACAGCTTCTGGATGCGTCTGGCCAGCACGATGACGCAGCCTGTCAGGATCGATACCCCGATAGCCATAGCCAGGACGACAACGACGGGGTCGATACCACCGGGCGGATTGGCCAGACTCTGCACCAGTTCGTGCTGTTGCGCCAGATCGACGGTGCGTTGGTCGAGTGCCATGACTCACTATATCACGACTATGGGACATCCAACACTGCTGGCGTGACGTAATGGTCGTCGCACATGTTGCCCTCCTCGGTGAAGTGGGTGGCCCGCCGGTGGATGCCGGCGTCACGACACACTGCGCAGCTCTCGGCGTACCGGCGGGCCAGATCCCGCCGGTACCTGTCCGCCTTGGGGCCGAGCGGGCAGCGGCAGTAGCGGCTCACCCCCGCTCTTCCCACCATTGCCGGTAGATGTGCACCAGGAGGGTGTTGATCTTTTCGTAGTCGGGGAACGCGGGCAATGGGGACTCACTGATCGCGGCGACCAGCTGGCGCTCCAGCGAGTCGATGTGGTGCACCGCCTGATCACGGTTCATCGATCCTTCGCGCACCCCGATCAGGAATTGCCGGTCCTCCTCGATCATGGGCAGCGTGATCCGGCCGGTACGCATCAGTTCGGTTCCCTGCATGGCGATGCGCATGGCGTGGGACGCGAATTTCGTGTCGAGCCCGTACTGCTCCACCAGCTCGGGCCGGTTGGTGCGCTGGGACCGCTCACCCAGCAGGCGGGATCGTTGCCGGTTGAGGTATCCCAGGAAACGTTGGCCGTGCTCCCGGGCGATGAACAGGTGTGCCTGCTGCCGGATCTTCTTGCCCGGCCAGTCGATGTACTCGAGCTTGACCGTCGGGGTGAACAGCGGCAGCAGATGGGTCGGGTTGCCGTCCATGACCAGCCGCATCCACTTGCGGAGGGAGTAGATGTTGAGATCCAGGTCGCCGCGCCCGGACCGCACCCCGTTGGGTTTGCTGCGGTACTCGTAGAGCGAGAACCCCTCCAGGGAAGCCACCACCTCCAGCGGTTCCACGCACACCCCCTGCTGGTCACGGTCATCACCGCCGACCGCGATGCCGTGCAGGTTGCTGCCGGCCTCCGACAGCAGGATCAGGTTCTCGCTGGCGATCTTCCAGCAGCGTTCGTTGCTGTGCGGGGTGATCGTCAGTGAGCCCAGTGGCAGCCGGTATCCGGTGATCCCACTCATGGCCCTCCCATGACCACGTCGTACAGTGCCCGGGTCCAGAGGACGTCACCCATGGCGGTGTGGCGAGCATAGTCGTCGGGGTCGACGCCGAGCCGCCGCGACACGTCGTTGGAGTCCCACGGTGCGGTGACGATGATGCCCCGCCCGGCCAGCCAGCCGATGGCGCGGTTCTCCATCTCGATGAGGTGGTAGTGCCAGGGTTCCTCGAGTTCGTAGCGAGCCAGCAGCTGCCGGGTGAGACGTTCGGTGTCGAACCAGGTGATGGCACCCACTACGTGGGTGCCCTTGATGATGTCGTGGATCATGGTGGCCGCCAGCCAGGGAGCGACGGCCCGGTCGGGCCGGTAGCGGGCCTCGTAGTCGCGCCGGAACTTCTCGGGCAACTCATCGACCCAGTGACCGGGATCGTGCTGGATCATGATCTCCACGATCGCGTCGGGGATGTGGGGGTCGGCGAAGCGCCGGATGGCGGCGAACTCCCAGATCGGGGCTGCTGGATCCCGGCCCAGGGTTTCGGTATCCATGAAGGTGAGGTCACTGACCTCGCTGCTGCTACTCACGACTCTCCTGTCCAACCACGCGGCACGGCCAGCGCGGTGCAGTCCGGGAACACGTCGACTTCGATGGAATCTCCGGGCTGCCAGTCGATCTCGGTGGCGATGCCCCACCGGTAGATGATCTTGCCGTCATCGTTGACCGAGGTGCCGTGGTATTCGAGTTCCACCGGGATGCGCTGGCCGTCGGGGTGTACGACGGACACTCCCTGCGGGGCGAGCAGTGGGATCGGGCCGTCGGTCATGCGGGCAGGACGTCAGTCATCGGGAACCCCCATCTTGCGTAACTCCTCGTCGGTCACGGGGTGTGCACGTTCGTGGTGCGTGGCCTGGCAGCCGCGCACCCATTTCTTGCCCTGCCGCGTCCACCGGCACAACCCGGCGTCGTCGCCGCCCAGGGTGATCGTCTTGCCGCAGTGGGTGCAGCGCCCGCCGGCGATCAGTTTGCGGGCCAGCGCCTCGACCGCCTCCACCGGACCGACGTGGTGTTCGGCGGCGATGCGTGTCCCATGGAACTGGGCGTACGCGTACCAGTTGGGTTCACCGACTGGCACGTCGTCATCGAGGTAGCCGATTTCGGTGCGGCGGGCCCCGGTACGGCCGATCACGTCGAGGGCGGCGTCCAGAGCGTCCTCATCGAGTTCCACTGGTCGCCCACCGTGGTCGATCGGCTCTTTCATGGGTTTCCCTTCACCCCCACCGGTTCCCGGGTCGGACATCCGCAGAGCAGCACGGGGTTCAGTGCCGTCACCCGGCCACACTCCCCGCGGTGCAGCCGCCACGCGTGGCGGCAATCGGGGCACCTTTGTGCGACGGGGAGGGAGGCCTCCAGCGCCGCTAGGAAACCCAGCGCCGCCACCCGATCCCCGGTCACATCGACTCCTCCGGGGTGTTCTCCTCCGGGTCGATGCCCATCACTTCACAGATGCAGCCCTGGCCGGTCCAGTACGTGCACAGCTCGGCTCGGCAGTTCCTGCTCACAGCTCACCTCCACGCCGACTCCGCATTGGTCGGTCCGAGATACCTTTCGAGAACCGCATGCGCCTCCTCCTCGTTGCATGGCTGCCAGTCGCCAGTGAAGATGACGCTCGCTGTCAGGTTGGGCCTCTCGGCCCAACCACCCGTGCGGAACTGGAAGGTCTCCGCCTTGGCGTGGAGGAGCGCGGCGCAATCATCGAGCCGGACATCAGTATGGACGCGAATGACGCGGTGACCGTCGGTGAAGAATCGCATGACCTTCTTGCTCCTTTCGCTATAGCGCTGATCCAACTCGCAGCACCTCGAGCAGGTGGTCGACGGTGAAGGGTTTCTCACCGCGACGCGCGCAGTGGCACACGATCTCGCCGAACGCCATGAGGATTTCCGGGTAGTGCCGGCTCATGGCGGCGCGGATCTGGTCCTCGGTGAAGCTGGCGGCACCCGCTGTGTAGGCGTGACAGTTCCCGCAGTAACCTGCCTTGATATCGTTTTCGTTGTAGCTGGTGCGGTGACATACCGGGCAGGTGATCTTGCGGACGCCCGGGTTCTTCGGTGGTTTCCCACTGGGGCAGCCGTACTCGCGGCCGTCCCAGCACCACTCGTGTGGTTTCGGTTTCCGGCAGCCGCTGCACAGTTCGATGGTCGCAGCCATGCCCTTCCCTCCCGCGACGTGACTGTGGCGCTACTGTATCATCGTTCTCCGATTTCCTCGGCGAGCACGTCGGCAGGGATGTAGGTGCGCAGGTGCTTGGGGATCGCCTCGATACGGCGCAGCGCTTCGGGGGTGCCGCGGATGTCGACGGCCGGGCCGATAGGGGCCTGCTCGGCCGCGGTGAGGCGGCGACGCAGGTGGTAGGCGTAGCCGCTCCATTCGCGCCATTCCCCGAGCGTCGGGTCACCCAGCCCGGCCAGGGCCTGCTCGGCGCGTTGCCTGCACAGGGTGGCCCCGTAGAACGGCCGCAAAGGGTGTACCGATACGTGCCACACCGGCCCGGGTGGCAGCACCCCTACGGGTGGGCCGGCGACCTGCTCCCCGAACGCTATCGACGCCGGACGACCGCCCGACATGACTTCCAGTCATTCGTAGCCGCTGTTGACGGTGAGGACCACCGAAAAGCTGCGGTCTGCGGTCCGGAAGTGGGGGTGTAGCGTTTCGGCCGCCAGCCGACAGTGGTGCGTCAACGCGATGTCGGCCGCACTCATCCGGGCCATGGGTGTTCTTACGTCGGCTCGGGCTGCAGCGCAACGAAGAAACGCGTGGTTGCTTCCGGTGCAGGGCATCGGCCGTCGGGGATCAGGTGATCACCGAACCCCTTGCCGCAGTGGTCGCAAACCAGGGACGAGCTGTTCCCCACGTGGTCCTCCGTTACGGTATGACGGCGATCTTGCTCATGAAGTTCTCCCAGCTGCCACCGATGCCGCCGACACCGACCTTGCCGCTGTCCTTGCCGGGCCATATCTTGCCCCACACATCGCCATTGACGCTGGTGACGATGTTCTTCCACGGGTCGATGACGCACGGCGCCGAGCAGCTGACGGTCGGTTCTGCCGTGGCCGGCGCGGCCAGGCCCACGGCCAGCGCGGCGCTGGCGAGTGCGGTGGTGATGATTTTCTTCATGGTGGCACTTCCTGTGTATCTGCTGGGCCCTCAAGCCTACGGGACCCGGCCACTCGTCTCCACAGTGCGCAGGAGGCGCCAGGCCGGATTGGCCGCTTCGACGTACGCCGAGAATTCGGCGAGGGCGTCGCGCAACCAATCCGGTGTTTCGCCCTCGTGGGTCTTGGTGTCGAGCCCGTTGCGGGCACGGTACCAGCCGCCACCCTCGGCGTAGAGGTCGGCCGTGATGGACCTTGCACCCGCCACCCAGTAGAACGCCAGGTCACCATCGTCGATCGGTCCGATGGACGCGAAGACCGATGACGGCTGGAAGATCAGGTCCACGAGTTCGCGGCCACGCTGGGCCATCTCCGCGGTGATCAGGTGTTCGCGTTCGAGGTGCAGGATGTCCTGCATCGCCCAGTCGATCGAGTTGTTGCTCATCACCCTCCCATTTCGACCGGACAGTCCTGGAATGCCGCCTCGAGAGTGTGTTGCACCGTTTCCTGCGTACTCAGTCCGTACGACGACCGGTTCTGTGCGTCTCGCAGCAAGCTCTCTCGAAACAGGTCCAGGTGAACGCCGCAGAGGGTTTTCGGGCCCATGAGACGCTCCTGTCCGTCAGATGATTTGGAGCGGTAGTAGACGTGATAGACGGATGAGCTATCGCCACCGTGGTATTGGCTACACCCTGGTACATGTCGGGCCTCCACGAAGACATCATCCTTAGCGTTGGCTGTACCGCAACAACGCCGCCATGCCTCCTCTGGACGCCGTAGCCCGCGGCAAATCTTGTTGATCGAGGTGTTACTCATTACGGGCCCAGTCCTCCAGCTCGGAATCGGTGACGCCCAGGGCCTCGAGTGCATCGCGAGTGTCCTGTTCCAGGGCTTCCTCTTCGGAGCGCCCACCACAACAGAGCTCGCCAACTACCGCCATCGACAACCCCAAGATGTGGGCAATGGCGTCGCCACGTGTCATCCTCGGCCCACCGTCCTGACTGGGTGCGTCCTCGCGTGCTGCGTTCAGCACCATGTCGTATGTCCATCCACAGCCGGGTGGGCTGTCCTGCGGGGTTTGTCCGTGAGCGGATGCGTCGTTTCCGCATCGGATGCACTGGGTGCCGGTCATGTGAACACCGCCGCCGGGTTGACCATCCAGTCGATGACCCGATCGGCCTTGCCGCTGAACCTGCCCGAGATCCACCGCGCGGGCGTGCCCAGTGTGGGCGAGGTGAGGCGGGCTCGGGCGACACCGTTCGCCGCGGTGAAGTAGATGCGCACCGTGTACCCGTCTCGCTCGTATTGCGTGTGCCAGTCGCCGATGTCCGGTTTCTGGTCGGCCGTGCAAGTAACCGTCCATCCGGTGCGCTTCGCGTGCAGCGAGATGCGATCACGGCCGGTCATCGGATCGTCCCCGGTGCGAATTCCTTCTGGGTGGTGCGAATTCCTTCCGCGCCTCTGCCAGCAGGTGTCGGGCCTTGGGCACCGCGGCCTCTTGCAGCCGGTACGTGATCCGTGACGGCCCACCGCTCCGCGATGAGGCCTCGGGATCGTCGGATCGGTCCAGCCAGCCGGCGGTCCGCAAGCGCGCGAGGATCTGGTAGGTCTTCGCGCTGCTGAAGCGGGTCGCTTTCATCAGCTGGTAGCCGTACTGCGGTTCCTCGAGGTCGTCGAGGAATGCCGTGAGGATCCGCAGAACCGCCATCGTGGGTCGTATGTCCTGCATGCCTCATCATAACCAAATCTCTTACATACGTCATGTCGGCCGACCCGAGCGCAGCTCGTTGGTGGTGCGGGTCAGATCGTCCCAGTTGCAGTACTCGATCATGTCGAGGCAGTCGGGGCAGTCGACGTCGTCGCGCCAGGTGGTGGTGTCGCCGTCCTGCTCGCACAGCGCGCCGGGGATCAGGTAACCGTCGGGGGCGTGCACGTAGTTGCTCATCTCAGAATCCTCACGTAGGGGCCGCGTACGTTGATGCGCTCGACCTTGCCGGCCAGTTCCCGCATTGCTCGCCGACGCCAACGCGCCGCTTCGGCGTCGTCCATGCCGAACGTCTGCATCAGCCACGGTTTGATGGCGGTGCGAACTTCCTCGCCGGGTTCGCCGAGCGTGTCGATGTAGCCGAGGACCGCGGCGACGATATCGGTGCTCATGTGATCAGTTCCATCCGTTTGCAGGAGGGTTGTTGAAGTGTTGCCTGCAGGCATGGTGGCCGTCCACCATGCCGACAGCCTTGCGTTGGCACCCATTGGACGCATGCGAGCCCGCCCAACTGCCGGACCTGGCCTGAGACCAGGTTTTCGCTTCGCAATACTTGTCGGGGTTCATGGTGTGACTTTCTTAATGCCGGTGTTCAGTACGGTGAGGCGGCCGGTGATGCCGTTGGCCCATTCGACGACCAGGTAGCCGCCCGCTGAGCTCGTGGGGACATGGCGTTTGACGGTGCCGCGCAACCCGTTCGCACCCTCCAGTTCGGTGCCGTTCGGGTAGTTCCTGCGCACCCATCGTGCCGCTCTGCTGGTGCGCAGAATGTATTTCTGCTGCGGGGTGTCGGGGTTCGTCATTCGACTGGGTCGATCTTCGCGCGCGTGAGCACCGTTTGGTCCTGTCCGCGGTAGTTGTCGTGGTCCTTCACGGTGCCGCGAATGCGGACCCGCGTGCCGCGCTCGATGTCGAACAGTGACCGGCCGGTGCCGGTGGCCTTGACCACGTGGCCGTCATCGAGGGTGACAACGACGAGTGCCTTTCGGTCGTCGGGCCCGTAGCCGCGGTAGGACGGCACATCGAATGACGTCGCCACGGTGACGGCGCCGGTCACGTCGACCTTCTCGCCGATGCCGGCCACGAACCCGGTCACCATCGCGGTGCGGCGTGCCTGCTCGGCATGCGCGGCGTCCCAGTGCTCGGCGAACTCTGCGGCAGCCTGGGCGGCTGCGACCTCGGCGGCCTGGGCGGCTGATTCGGCGCGGATCGCGTCGCCGTATTCGCGCCACACTGCCTCGATCTTGGCGTCGCGACGCAACGTCTGGACAGCGTTGGACCGGAGGACGGTGCGCGCGCCGAGGCACAGGAAGCAGGTGCCGCGGGCCTCGCCCTGGGAGGTCCACCACACGTAGATGCCGGTGCCGCCGCACCGTGGGCAGGACTCGCGCCGGTCGATGCGGTCCTTGCTGCGGCGTCCAGGGTGCGGGTCGACGTAGGTGGTGACGGTGTAGACGCGGCCGTTGTAGCGTACGGCGGTGGTGTCGGTAGCGTTCGTCATGGTGGCCTCCTACCCAGTTCAACGCTATACCACCACTATACCATCCCGGACTGTCTAGAGTTCGTCTTCGTCCTCGCCCATTTCAAGCACCGGCCGCTGCGGCATGTCGGTGATACCGCACTCCTCCAGCTTGGTTTCCGCCAGCTCGTCCCACGGCTCGTGATTGCGGATGTACCGCGTCACCCGGCGCCGCCACTTGCGTTCCTTCTCCAGCTCGGTGACCACGGACTGGAACTGCTTCTGCCAGAACTCCTGCTGCGCGATGGCCGCCGTGGCGTTGATCTGCGCGGCCTCCGCCGCGATCTTGTTGCGCTGCTCGTCGGTGAGGGTGATGTCACCCTCCTGCTTCCTGACCGTACGAACACGATCACGAACACTGTTGGCGAACGCGTACACCCCACTGAGTCCCCCACCGATGCCCAGTACGAAACTAACTATCAGCGTCGCGTTCATCCGACAACTCCGCAATCTTGCGCTCGGTGAGGCTCTTCTCCGCACGGTCGATGCGCCGCGACTCCAACCAGTACATGACCCCGTTGAGGCCGATACCGATGCCCAGGGCGGGTGTCAGGCATACGGAGATGGCGTTCCACACGCTCCCTCCGGCCGCCAGGAACAGGTAGTAGGTGTACACCCCCAATCCGGCAACAGCGGCCGGCGCCCCGGTGTAACCCCATCGATACGCCTGCTGCAGGTGCCTGACCTTCAAGTACCAGCGGGCGCCCAGGCATGCGCCGTGCAACTTGATGGCACACCCGATGAAAATGCACGAGCACATCGCAACCTGCATGTTCACGGACATGTTCGCGACAGCGGTCGCCGGTGCCGGGCCACGGAAGATGATCACGAACGTGGGCAGCATCAGCCCGACCAGGACGCACAGGTTGGAGGGGATGCGGTCGATGCGCCGCTTGGGTGCGACTTCCTCCCACCACGAATCCAGCAAGGCGATGGGGTGCGCCACGGTCCGCGCCCAGCGCTTCACTTTCACCGCGCCCTCCTACAGTCCGAGCAGGCTACCGATCGCACCGAGCAACCCACCGCGACCACCTCCCCCACCCGGTGTGGCGGTGAACGGGCCCCCATCGATGCGGGCACACTGGTCGCTGTCCCACACATGGGCTTTGCTGATCGGACACTGATATGGTGCTGGGCCGAGATCGGCCTCGGCCGGCGACGCCATGAACATCATCGCGGCGGCAGCGAAACCGGCCAACGACCTCAGGGCACCGCTATGGTGCGTTGACCCAGGTCTCATCACACGTGGGCTTGCGTCTCGGAGTCGGCCGAACCGACTCCCCCAGGATCTCGTGCTCGGCCATGTTTACCTCCTATACGTTCTCGGCCGAGCAGGTCATCGGGCCCGCTGTATTAGCTCGCACGACAAAGCGCCGCACCCATCGGTGCGGCGCTATCTGTTGAGGTGGGCTAAATTCGCCCCGTGGACCTTGATGAGTTCGGTTGCTGCGCCCAGGCCACCAACCAGTCCCTGAATGCGATCTGCTCCGAGCAGTCCGGCAGTACCGCCAACGATTCCACTGCCTCCAGTGACCGCACGGCCTTTGACTGCGGCACCCAGAACACCGGAGAGGACGCCAATGGGTTGATCACGATTTCTCCAATGCCTCGTCGAGTGCCTGCTGGACAGCTCTCGCCTTCTCGGTGATCACCCGCCAGTCATCGATGTGGATGATGCGGCAGGAGAAGAACATCGGATAGCCGTTGATACTGCGCGGCCCGGCTTTGGCGTACTCCTCGAGGATGTTGCCGATCTTGGTGGTGTCCATCCCGGTCAGCCCACCCAACAGCGGCATGAACACGCTGGTGATCATGTCGGGCGGACACTGGGTGGCGACGAAGTAGCGGTTCTTCACCAGGCCCTCGATGATTTCGTGGATCTCCTCAGGCGTCAGTCTGGGTATCGGACGGGGTGCCTGGGTGTCAGTTCCATCGGTCGTGGATGTCGTCGTAGAACTCTCCTGATCGGTGGAAGCTGTAACAGGGGCATCGTCGGCAGAAGAGAACGTGGTAGCTGTGGGTCCACCTCTCGTGTCCGCAGTGACAGACGTCGAATCCTTCGCCGGGTTCGGGTGGGATGCCGGGGACTCGCCAGGTGTGGTCGTACTCGACGTCTCCGAGGCAGTAGGTGCAATCCATGGTTCGTCACTCATCAGGTCACCTGCCCTGCTCTCCGCCGTTTCTTGTACCGAGCGGGGATCGGTTGCCCCAGCTCACGCATCTTCGCCCGCCACACGTCGTCGTGACCGTGCCCAGTGAGGATGTGGGCGTATTCGTGCCACATCAGGCGCGAGGGCCGTTCCGATTCGCCCCAGGTGCCATCGGTGTTCCTGCTTGCTGCGAACAGCCGGCGATGACTGCGGACGCAGATCCAGCCCCGGTACGGGTCACCTGCCCGGTCATGGGCATGCGCCTGGTGGCGGAACGACGACCCGACGCCGCGCTCGATGCAGCCGCCGACGAACACACCGACGACCTCGGGCCAGTCGAAGGGGCAGTCACGCGTACCCCATTCCTGTTTGGTCTCTTCGGTTGGCTCAAACAAGCCGTTCATGACCACACCCCTCTTCTCGGCGATCACCCGCCCCTCCCCACTTGCCGTGACGCATGGTTCGGCCTCTTGGTGCACTTTTTGACGTGACGACAGATGTCGTGCCGACCGATACGGCACTCGACACATGTGCAGGGGCAACGAAATGGCTCTTGCGCCTCGTCGCTGGACAGCATTGGCGGAAGCGGTAGTCCGTCGTTGTCGAGCAGGTTGTCACGCATGGTCCAACTCTCCAACTTTGTCGCTAGCCACGACCTGCTCGATCTCTCGGCCGTGCTCCTGCCACGCCTTGACGCAGGCACCACAGCGACACCCATGCTCATCAAAGTTCTCCCACCTGCCGTGCTCGATGCCGGACACAGCTCGCGGAAATCGCCAGTCCGGGTTCCTAGTGCCATCGATGGGGGTCATGGTCGTCTCCTTTTGTCACAAGGATTGGTTCGTGCTGATGGGTGGTGCGGTTGGTGCCGGGGCGGGTACCAACGCGTGGTGGAGCAGCAGCTGGGCACTGACCAGGGCCGTGATCAGCAGCGCCAGGGTCAGGCCGAACTGCCGGTCGGTCATGACTGGTTCACCCCCTCACGTGGTTCTGCTACACCACCACTATACCTCATCGGCCAGCATCAGTGCTCGCTCTCGTAGCGGGCCAGCCACGCCATCAGCTCGTCCTCGCTGGGGATGGCGAACCGTTTCATCAGCCAGCCCAGCTTCAGGTGGTCGCCGGTGTGGATCAGGTCGGTCAGCTCGGCCTTGTGGGAGGCGATGGCGGTCCGCAGTCGAGCCAACTCGTCGGCCTGCTGACCCAGTAGGCGGCGCCCGGCGTCGCGGCCCTGATTCAGTGGCCCCTGCGGGAAGTAGCCCTTGAAGTCGTGGTTGTCGCCGCGGAACAACGCATCGATGCGTTTGACGCCGACGAGCTGTTCCAGGGTCCCGTAGGTGCGGGCAGCGAAACCGGCCAGGATGCGGTTGTCGGCGCGCAGCACGTTGACGTCACGTTCGGCGCTGTCGGCGCGCCGGATCGCTTCGAAGGCCTTGGCCCAGCCGACCCGGCGGCCGCATTCGATGCCGTGCACCGCCTGCCCGGCCGACTCGAGGGTGTCCTCCCCGACCAGCACGCCCTTACCGGACATGTTTGACCACCGTCCACACACCGGTGTCGGGGTCGACGTCGATGGTGGCGACATACCAGGCCACCCCCGGCCCGAACGCCACTTTGGTGGGGGCGACCTCCTCGAGGTAGTTCACGAACTCGCCGACCGTCCCCTCGCTCATGAGAAGCACCCGAAGCCGTGCAGCGGGCACCAGTAACCCCAGCCGGGCACCTCGGCGTACCGGAGCCAGCTGTACGGGCACCAACCTGTACCGATGGGGGCGGGTGTCGCGGTGATCTCGCGTACCTCGGTGGTGATCGGGTAGGGGCTGTTCATCGTGGCTACCTCTTGCGGTTGTAGTCCGTTCCGCTCATCTGCCACCTTCCCCGATGCGCGGATCGGCAGACTCCCACTCTCCGGCGGTGACGGTGACGGTACGCGTCTCGATGGTGATGTGGGAGCACATTCCCTTGGCTTCGGATTCCCGCAGCAGGGCGATGTGCTCCAGGCCGCGACGTTCACCGTCCTCACCGTCGAATATCCGCTCGACGTGGCTGGTGCCACGCAGCTGCGCCACGGGGTCCTCTGCCGGGATGTCCCAGCTCACTCGGTAGTGGAGCTGCCAGCCCACCCGATAGTGGACTTGGGTCGTTTCTTTCACGGCTTCAGCTCCTCGAGCAGCGGCCCGTGGACATCGCACCCGGCCGGATCCACCGCGCAGCACGCCGCACGCACCTCATCCTCCTCCATGCGGCGGGCCCGTTCGAGCAGGACATCGACGACCCGCGTCGCGGTGTCCCCGCCCAGCTCGGTGGCCAACGCCCTCGTCATGGCGTCCCGGTGCGCCACGATCTCCCGATATTCCGTCCCACCCATTCCCATTCCTTTGCTCCAGAGCACACGTAGCCACCTCCATCCCCGGAGGGGGATGGCACTCTTTTCCCAGTACAGCGGCTTTTCGTCCACGCCGCCCCCACTGGGCGCGCTGTTTGCTGGCGTGTACCGCATCCGCGGCTGCCGGACCGCCCACTCGTAGTAGGGGTGCGACTGGGGCAGGGTGATGCGGCTCATCCCAGTTTCTTCTTGACCCGGTCGCATGCGGCTTTGAGCCGATCCTGGAAGACAGGGTCGTCCATGTCGCCGGCCACGATCTCGTCGGCGATCATCGCCAACTTGGGTGGCACCGAGCAACCGGGTGGCACCACCACGATGATCGGCTTGTCGTACATCACCATGAACCCCAGTTGGGTGGCGTATTCGACGTCGGGTGGACCGTCGAGGGCCAACGCCATGAAGCACGCCGACGACAGCATCTGGGGCAGCACGTTGTCGAGATGGTGGCGCACGTAGCGTTCCCACTCCTGGCCCTGGAAGGGATCTGACGGCATGTCCTTGGGCATACCGTCTCGGCGTCTGCTCACGGGGTTCCTTTCAGAAGGGGGACTGGTGGCTCCGGTCGCCCTGCAGGTGCCGCAGGATCGTCCCGCCCACCTTGTCCTGCAGAACCTGATCGTTCCACAGCGTCGGGTAGCGGGTCAGGAAGGCACGCACCTCGTCCTTTACCTCCGCTAATCGTTCGGACTCGCCGGCCAGCTCCCGCACAGCCTGCGTGACCTGGCGGTCCACGGCGGCACGCAGCGCTGGGCTGTCGCCCAGCGCGCGTCTCACCGCCTCGGTGAGCAGCTGGTCCCACACGTCGGCGGGCAGCGTGAAGGTGATCAGCTCGGGCGGGTGGAAACCTGGCAGGTCGTCGTCGCTCATGATGGCTTGCCTCTCGGGCAGGTGCCGTGGGTTCTGGGTTTACCGTCCTGGCGCAGCGACAGGGGCTTACCGCACCGCGGGCACGGCGCGTGACCCCGCAGGTGCGCGTTCTTCCACGATTTGGGGCCGTCCACGTCGTACCCGATCGACCCGCACACCACGCACCGGATCCGCGCCCCTTCCCGCACGAACACCGTCACGCCGAACACCCGTGCAGCTTGGCCAGCCGGGCAGGGTCGCCGACCACCCGGTACAGCGCGTTGAGTTCGTCCTTGCGGGCGGTCACCTTCGGCATCATCAACACCCCAGCCCAGATGCCTTCGTGTTCCCCCCGTTCGAGGGCCTGCACCGCGCACGACACCCGCAGCGGGCAGCTGCGGCACACCGTGATGGCCCGGTTCGCGGTGTCACGCCAGTCACGCTGCTTGCGGTCCGGGAACCAGTCGTCGGCGTGCACGCCGGCGCAGGGCGGGATACTCATGGCTCGTCCAGGTAGGCCGATGTGAGCACCTTCCCCAACCCGCCTCCGACCACGCCGAGCAGCCCGCGGACACCCTCATCGATGTCCGGCACAGCCGATTTTGTCTCCACCAGATCCCGCGCCCGCACAAGGACCGCCAGCTCCTCGGCCGTCAATGGGATCACCGCTTACCCATGGAACGTTGGCGGTCCTCCTCGGAGAAACCGGCGGACGCGAAGAACACCGCGTCCGCTCCCCGCAGCCCGCTGGCGTAATTGCTCACCGACCGGAAGGAATCCGCCACCGCCGCGCTGTCGGCGGCATTGAACGTCATCGACGCGGCCTGCGACACCCCCAGCCGTTCCCCCACCTTGACGGCGTCGATGTTCGCGCCGAGGAACACGAACTGCCACTGCCACTGCCGGCGCTGCTGCTCGATCAGATCCCTGACCCGCTCCCCGGTCCATTCGATGGACGCGTTCTCATGCCCGTCGGTCATGATCAGGCAGATGACCAGGCCGGGCCGCTCCTCGTCGGGCAACTTGGCCAAATCCTCACCGATCCCGGTGACGAACTCGCCGACCGCGTCGAGCAGCGGGGTCGTCCCCCGCGGAGACAACACCAGCGGCGGCACCTCCTCGATGGGCCGGTTGCGGTACACGAACTCGGTGGCCAGTGTGCACCCGGCGTGCCTGTCGAACTGGGCCAACGTCACGATGGTGCGGCCCGGCTCCTGCTTCTGCCCGTTGATGAATTCGTTGAAACCGTCCTCGGTGGCCCGTCTGCAGGTCGCCATCGAACCGGTACGGTCCAGCAGCGCCGCAGTCAGCGTCAAATCCTTGTTCACCACGCGTTTTCTCCATTCTTGTGTTGCGCGCGCCCGGCGGGCGCGCGATCCGTTCATGACTGCTGCAGGGTGATCACCGCGTAGCCGCCGCTGTTGACCACGGTGAGCGGCGGTTCGATCGGGATCACCACCCGACCGTCCAGCACCACCCTGTCGTAGTGACCCGGCCCCACCGCCACGGTGACGGCATGAGGGTAGGACCGGGGTGGGTTGCGGGTCAGGTCCACGAAGATGTACGGCGATTCGGCCACACCGGGCCCGGCGGCCAGGGTGGCGTGGAGGTGGCCGCACACCTGCGCGGTGAACACCGGCTGCCCGCACTGCGCGCACAACGCCACCGGGACATCGCTTGGGGGGCTGGCGGGGCGGGGCGCGACGGGAGTCGGGCCGCGGCGGCGGTACATCTGCTGCAGCTCATGCGTATACCCCCACTCGCCGCCCTTCAACTGCCAGTCGACGACCTCCTCGACCTGCTCCTCGGTGAGCGCGTCGATGCTCTCGATCAGGTCGTCGAATTTCACAGCCACCGCAGTGTGTCGCGGACGGCCAGCTTTCCTCCCGGGGTGGCGAGATCGAGGAGGTACTTCCACTTGCTCACGTCGAGGCGCGCCCCGAGACGACATGCGTCCTGCAGCCGCAGGTACGGCTCGAAATGGTAGGCCTCGAGCATGTCGCTCAACGCCACATAGTGCCGGGCGTCGGGGCACTGGGCCCGATAGGTGCCCAGTGCATTGGGGTGATCGCACCAGTAGGCGACGACACGGCCCGCCGAGGTGCGCAACGCGTCGTCACCGATGATGGTGGGCCCTTCGGCGGCGAACACCGCCACCGACTCCCGGGCATCAGCGGGATACTGCCGGACCAGATGCGACAACTGCAGGGTGCCGTACAGGCCGCAACAGCAACCGTCGCCCGGCGGAGAAGCACACGGATGGTCGGTGAGACATTCGGCGATCGCCACCCCACCCGTCCAACTGAAGTTCCTCTTGACCACCGACCCGAGCCGGCCCGCGACGAGGCTGCGCACATCGAACGTTCTCAGAGCGTATCGGCCGATCTCGATGTCGATCTGCCGCGGATACGGCGACGACGGGTAGTGCGTCCCGGCCGCCGACCGCCGCGCCCGCCACATGATGCAGCCCGCACACACACAAATCTCGACGTCGATCTTGGTGTTGTAGCAGCAGATCATGTCGGCACCGGTTCCTTCTCCGGCTCCCTGGCCGGCTCGGGCACCCGGATCGGTTCCGGCGCGGGCCGCACCGGCGGTGTTTCCGGCACCACCTCGATACGGCGCGGATTGGTGATCTGCCCCATCACGACACCTCCTCCACGATCACGGCACGAAATTCCCCGAACATCCTGTCCCCACCGAGCACCTCGTCGGGCGGCCTCTCCCCCAGCCGATGCTCGGTAATGGGGACCTCGACCGGCTGCGAGTCCAGCAGCAGCCACGCCTTGACCTCCTGCTGCGCCGTCTGACACAACACCACCATCGCCAACGGGTCGATGCCGATGAGATGATGCCACAGCCACTTCGCGCCCACCTTCGGGAAACCCTCGACGAACTCGGTGCACGCATACCACAGGTCGTGGCAGCACCAGCCGCCCCCTGCGGGGTCGGCCCACCGCACCACGAACAGGTACAGCAGCTCCTTGCCGAACGCCCGGCCGGGCCAGCCCCGCATATCGACCGCCACGACGCGGTACCAGTCCACACTGAGCGACTCGACCCAGCCGCCGGCCGGGACAGTCAGGGTGGGTTCCTCAGTCGTCATCGCCGTCACCGCCCAGATCCTCGTCCTCATCGTTGCGCCCCACGAACTCCGCTGCCGGTCCCGCCTCGATCACGGGAGCGGTCTTGCCGTCCAACTGGTCCAGCATCTGCTGCTGATAGTTCGGCGGCAGAGTGCGGAAAGCCGCCACGATGCGGTTCATCTGCGCCTGCATCCGCGCCATCTGCTCGATACCGGTCTCGGTGCGCATCAACTCGTGCAGCGACCGCGCCGCCGACAACCCCAACCCGATGTCGACGGTCGTGTCGGGATCCACCACCGTCTCGTAGGCCCGGTGCATCACCGTCTCGAAGAACGCCGCCGAATCCACCAGGTGCGCCACCCCGTCATCGAACAACCCCGACTCGGCGCGCCGCTCCTCCAGCCGGCGCCGCCAAATCGCGCGCGCCGGCTCCTGCAGGTTGAAGTGGCGGCTCTTGTGCTGATGCACCACATCCTTGGTGATCTGCCGGTTGCCAGCACGGGTGTCGTTCACCGGCTGCAGGTGCGACAGGATCGACGAGTAGCTGTGCCCATGCGCCAACAGGTCGTTGACCAGACCCCGCACCTGGTCATCGCGGCAGATCCGGCAACGCTTCCCGATCACCGGCCCCACCTTGCCGCCCTCCGCCACGGTCGCCACCTCCGCATCGGGGTCCACGGCGTGCAGACCGTGGCGCGGCTTCTTGTCGTCGCTCACCGATCCACCCCGTCACCGCGGCCCGAACCGAAACCACGACACCCAGCGGGCACACCACCGGCGCAGCCGCCCCCACCACCCCGTGGAGACGCCACGCTGCCCATCGGCGGCCATCACCAGCTCCTCACTTTCGGTATGCTCTCCTGCGGGTCGCGCCCCGCCCGTCGTCACAGGTCTCGGTGGGGCGCGACCCCCTCAATGCCCGGCCTCCGTCGCCGCCCGCCAATCCTGTGCGCTCCGCAGCACGTCCTCGTGGCCCACCCAGATCGCCCCCACCTGGCTGTTCCCGTGCCCAAGCCCCCGATGAGGGTGGGACTCCTGGCATTGGAAGTGTTCACCCCCGATGTTCAACACCGCCCGGCACGGCCCGCCCTTGCCGACGTGCTCGACGATCATCTGCGCCAGACCGAGCAGTTCGGCCTCGGTGCCGGTGAACCGCATCACCCACTCGTCACCCAGCCGGGTCGAGAACAACCCGCCCGACTGCACCCCGTACGGCATCGGCACCGTCCACGACCGCACCGACCTGCTCTCCCCGATGTCGTCGCTCACGTCGGTACCACACCGTTGTGCAGGTAGTCGAAGTACTGTTCGGCGTCGGCGATCACCTGCGCCGGTGCCGGACGCACCGGTTTGATGTTGAAGGAGCTGGCCACCTGCGCCGCCACCTGCAACGCCACCATCCGGTGCTGAAACGTGTAATCCGGTGCGCTCATGGGATCATCCCTCCGCTTGTTGTAGTTGGTCGTAGTTGAATCCCCGCCAATCAGCTCGCAGCGGGTAAGGGTGAATGCGCTGCGCGCATTTCACCTCATCACAAGACCCTGTCCGGAATAACCGGGCCCACTATTCTGGTGTACTTATTCAGTCCTCGGAGCGGCCGTGCCCATTGGGACGCTGACCCAGGCACGGGTTGTACACCCTGCGGAACATGCCCTGCCGCAGGCTGGGATCGCACACCCCCAGCTCGTTGCCGATCTCCCTGTTCTGCCGCATCAGCAGCTGATCCCTCGACAACCAGTCGGATCGGGGGTCGCCGGCAGCTGTCCGCTGGCGGCGGTCGTCGTTGAGCAGCCGGTCGGCCTCGTCCTCCATACCCCAGTCGATCCCGGTGCGCAGCCGCAGCGGGCGGGGGTCACCCAACAGTGTCATGATGCCGCCATTTCCGGCAGCGGGACGCCGACCAGCATCTTCTCCACCCGCATGATCTCGCGGCCGAGTTCTTCGGCCTCTGCCTGTGCGGCCTCGGCCGCCCGTTGCCTGTCGTCGCGTGCCTGCGCGAGTTCGTCCCGCGCTTCGCGCAGCTTGCGGACCACGATCTCGTGCAGCTCGACCACCGTGACTTCCACTGTCCTGTCCTCCTGCGGAGGCTCGACCGCCTCCATCGTCGCGCGCCCACCGGACTGAACCTGGTCGTAGGCCGCCACCATGTGCTCCAGTGCCAGGTGGCTGGTCTCCGAGATCGAATGCCCGGGCACGTGCGGCACCATCTTGGCCGCGGCGAGCTGTGTGTAGCCCTGCAGATGCACCAGCTCGAACACCTGACGCTCTCGGTCCTCCAATTGGTTCAGTCCGGCGAGCAGGTCGTAAAGGTAAACCTCTTCACCGCTACCGGGAATGATGATGGTGTCACCCATCGTGCCCATCTCTATTTGGGCATGCCAATGCTGTAGGTGCTGGAATATCCTGGAAAATACCTCTAAACGCTTCTGCGGATCTGTATCGTCTACTGCAAGCATTGTGATGCCCGCTTTATTCTGAACTGGAATTGGACTGCCCGTACTGGATATCACCTACTCTTTTCGCGAATGAATGTATCATATGTACTGCACCGCCCACCTGAGCCATCACTGCTCCCTGAGCTGTCGGTAACGGATGTTGTCCAGGTGCTTCACGAAGGCCCGGATCTCATCGAGGTACGTCTTGGCCCGCGAGTACACGAAGTACCGGAAGAAGCTGTGGTACCGGTCCTCCCTGGCCACGATGTTCGCCTCGGCACGCTTGTCACCCTGCTGGCCCTTGGCAGCCCGCCACCCATCATCGAAGGCGTCCCGGGCCACCAGGTGCTGAGCATAGATGGCGTCCGACTTCAGCCGGTCCACCTCGGGGGCGATCGTCAGCAGCAGGGTCTGCAGCCGCAGGATCGCCGTGTCGTAGTCCTGGCCGGTCAACTGGTCCAGGCGTTCGATCGGTTTGCCCGTCTGCGGGTCGGCCACCCACAGTGGCCTATTGTCGGGCGCCGAAAGCGCCATGTTGGTGTTCCCGTTGACCGCCCGAATCCGCATCTGCGCGTACAGCTCATCGATGGTGTCCAGGGCCTCCCCGAACAGATCGCGACACACCTGGTTGGCGGTGTACTCGATCCGCTTCAAGGCGTCCTCGTCGGCGTCGCGCCAGCTGTACCGGACCTTCGCCACCAGCGGCGGACCCGGATCCTCGACCGGTTCGACGACAGCGTCACCATCGGGATCGGGCACGGTATCGCTGCCCGTCTCAGGGAGAGGCACCTGGTCGTCCAGGTCGGCAACAAGATCTGCCACGAACGCCCCTATCGGTCTAAGCGCGGCGTATTTCAGGCCACACTAGCACTCCGAAACACATGTGAGTGATTATGTCGGAACGACCGTGCGAGGATTAGCCGTGCCACTGTGGGTGAAACGCTGAGACCCTGGGGGACGACTGATGTTCTGGACAGATCGTGACGGCCGTATCTGGCGGCGCTCGAATTCCGGGCGCTGGGAATGCTACGACCCCATCCAGCGCCTCTGGCGCTGGGACATCCCCCCGGCCCATCACCCACACCCACGACCAGACCCGTGGTGGCGGCACTGCCACTGCCTACGGGGCTGGACCCGCGGTCATCGATGAGTGTCCGTGAACGGTGTAAAGTGTCGCAGGAATGCTATAGTGGTGTTATAGCGTTACACGGGGTGAAGGAGGTTGAACCAATGCCCTCGACTCGCAACCAATTCGTCCACGCCGGTCATTCCCACGGCTGGACCCTGGTCCTCGATGACCTCCACCAGCAGCGCTGGGAACGACCTGTACCAGTGCCCGCCAACCACGTCTATGCCCGCATGGCCGCTGTGGACGGCGCCAACTATCGGCCCCGTGAAGCCATTCACGTCGGCTACACCGCCACCGGCACCGTTTCCAGCGCCTACTGGATGGGCGTAGGACAACTGGGCGTACTCGATGACGTATTCCACGATGTCGATGAGTCGGCCACCGGTGTCGGCAAACGGGCCCAGGCGCTCGCCTGGTTCACCCGCCCCGTCGACTACTGCCTGACGTGGACAGCAAGGAACGCATCTGGCATCGATCTACCACCAGGTATCAACAACGAAAGGTAAGCCATAATGACGAATCCAGGCACTGAGATCAAGGATGTGGTCGCGGCGCCGGTCACGGTGACGATCGATATCGAGTCGATGCTCAAGTCGCGTGACTTCATGCCACAGGGTTTCGATGAAGACGGAGAGCCCTACGGCGGCAAGGGTCTGGTGCAGTTGGTGGCCGCGACATTGGCGGACCGACTCAAGGGCGACATCCAGAAGGCCGTCACGGACGCAGTGATGACGGAGGCCCGCGCACAGGTCGGGGTGATCGTCACGAACGTCATCGAGGGAACCATTCAAATCACGAACGGTTTCGGTGAACCTACCGGCAAGACCACGACGCTGCGGGAGCGAATCATCAAGGAGGCTCAAGAATTCCTGACCCGCCTGGTGGACAGCAACGGCAGCTATGACCGCTACAGCGGCCGGGACAGCGTCCCGTACACCACCTACATCGCGCGCGCCGCCGCTAAGTCTGCACTGAACCAGGAACTGAAAGAGGCTGCGGCGCAGGCGGTGGCTGATGTCAAGAAGCAGGTCACCGACATCGTCAGTGCTGAAATTGGCGCCAAGGTCGCTGCCGCCGTGACGCGAGGTGCGTTGTGATCACAAACGCACCGCCGGGCCGTGCGGGGAATGCCACGCGCATACGAACCTCGGTGACCCGGCACGGGAGGTAACCCGGTGAGCGACAACACGCACATCCAGTGGACGGAGGCGACGTGGAACGTTGTCAGTGGCTGCACCCGCGTCAGCGATGGCTGCACCCACTGCTACATCGAACGCACACCGCCGATGCGGATGGCGCACAGACGGTTCGACCGGGACGGTGTCGGCGGAACGACGGGCGTGCAGCTGCACCCCGACCGGCTGGCCATCCCACTGCACTGGCGGAAGCCGCGCCTAATCTTCGTGTGCAGCCTGGCCGACCTGTTCCACGACAACGTCCCCGACGGCTACCTCGCGCAGGTGTGGGAGGTCATGGCCCAATGCCCTCAGCACACTTTCCAGATCCTGACCAAACGTCCGGCACGGATGCGGTCGTGGCTGAAGCGTTGGCACGACAACACCGGTCTGGCGAATGTGTGGTGCGGAGCGTCGATCGAGTCGAATGACTACGTGGGCCGCGCCGACAAACTGCGGGAGGTGCCTGCGGCCATCCGGTTCCTGTCGCTCGAGCCACTACTGGCCCCAATCAACGACCTCGACCTGACAGGCATCGGCTGGGTCATCGTCGGTGGAGAGTCGGGCCCGGGCGCGCGGCCGATGCACCCGGATTGGGCTCGCAACCTTCGCGACAAATGCACTGCAGCGCGGGTGCCGTTCTTCTTCAAACAACGCGGTGAGTGGACATGGAACGAACCAGACAACTTCTGCATGCCGACGAAGCCATACAGCGACCGAGTGGCCGTCATGCACCCCACCGGTATAACTGCCATGACCAAGGGCAACCCGTTCAATCCGTTCGAGCGTGGTCACCCGTACTGGGCGACGCGCATCGAACGAGTTGGAAAGAAAGCCGCTGGCCGTGAACTCGATGGTCGTGAGTGGAACGAATTCCCGCAGGCGGTGACCCATGCTTAAGATCCCAACCCACGCACAGGTGGACACAGGTCACCAGGCAATGCCTCGGCTGCCTCACCGACAGTCGAGCACATATCAGCCAATCACCACGGGAGGAAAGATGACGGTCGACCAGTACGCCGCCCATTGCTTCATCTGCGACGCCACAAGGGACGACGACATTCATGAGGCGATCAGCCGTGGCTGGGGCTTCGCTCCAGTGCTTGGCATTGCCGCATGTCCCGCCCATAGCATCACGGCGCATCGGGTGGCGCTCACACGAATGGTGCAGCATCCTGTCCGGCGGCTAGAGCTCCACTGCGTCGGTTGTCCCGAGATCCCCCAACGCGACATAAGGGAGTAATCACGGTGAGCGACAACGAACCTCAGGAGACACTAATAGGCGAGTATCCCCCGGAACTGGTCGAGACCGTGGCCATTGCAGTGTGCGTAGCAGATCACCGAAACGGCTGGGGATCCTTGCCATCTGAGGGCAAATGGAAGTACCGAGACATGGCCCGCGCTGTTCTTGACGCCATCACGGCCAGCCGGCGAGCCATCGTGGAACTGCCCGAACAGATGACCGACCGTAGCAACGTCGCTGATTCGATCAAGGATCAACCGATGTGGCTGGAAGGCGACTCGTGGTCATGCCTCGGCGCTGGAGACATGGAGGGGTTAGTCGAGTTCGAAGCGCATTCGCAGAACGTCTATGGTGCCGTCACCAACACCGGCGCAAAGACTCTCGCCGCAGTCCTCCTGGCTGCTGTGGCTGAGCGTGAGGACCGACCAGTGAGCGCCGGGTGATCAAGCGGCTGCGGCCAACTAGTGTCGACCGATGATGATCACCAAACTCGCCCTTGTCGGTCTGGCTGCCGCGGCGGTGGCCTGGGCCCCCGCCGCGCACGCCGACGCCGACCAGTTCCTGACCTGCTTCACCCACAACTCGGGTACCCTCTACCCCACCCCGGCCGACGCCGAGCAGTGGGTTGCCACCGGTCGGCAGGCCAATGCCGACATGCGGGGCGGGGTCAGTCCCATGCAGGAGGCGCTCACCCTGCAGTACCAGGGTGTGCAGGCGGCGCAGGCGCTGGTGTTCTGTGCGGGCACCTACGACCCGTAGTTCAGTAGGCGCTGCCCGCACTGCCGGCGCCGGGGTTGCCCCTCGAGGACGAGCCGCCGGATCCCCCACCCGCGGAGCCACCACTGGGGCGGGACTCCTCGGAGGGCTTCGGCCCGCCGGACAGCGGCCCACCGCCGTACGAACCCAGTGGGGCCTCAGGGTCACCGAAGCTGTGGAACTGCACCTGCTCGGGTGTGGGTTCCAGCTTGGGGGTGCCCAGGGGGGCGGGCTGGCCGGGGAACCCCAGCTGCTGACCCGGGAATCCCAGCTGCTGGGGTGGTGGCCCCTTCAGGTAGTCGGGCACCGCATCGTTGGGTAGCTCGCCCTCGGCGAGGATCTTGCGTGCCCTGCGCAGGGTCTGGCGGGCACTGGCAATCACGTCCATGGGTCGACCTCCTCCCACTTTCCGGGGCGGGCTTCCCTTGAGACGAAAGCCGCTGATGAGAATCACTTTCCCCCACTGCTCTAAACCATTGGGCACTGGATTCTCATTGACTTGCCAGGCTTTCCATCACGTTTCGATTACGGGTAGGCCTGAAACAGGGGGTAGGGTACGCCCACATGTTCGCCAAAACATGTGTAGTGGGCGTAGCCCTACCCGTAGTACTGAGTTTTACCACGATGCTTGCCCCCACGGCAGCAGCCAACCCAGTGAACTGGGACGCAGTGGCCCAATGTGAATCCGGTGGCAACTGGGCCATCAACACCGGCAACGGGTACCACGGCGGGCTGCAGTTCACACTGAGTACCTGGTACGCCAACGGCGGGGTCGGTCTGCCAGAAAACAACAGCCGTGAGGAACAGATCCGCGTCGCCCAGAACGTCCTCGCATCGCAAGGGATCGGAGCATGGCCCTCGTGTGGACGTAGAGGGTGATAGTCTGAACCGGTAGAGAAGAAATGTACCGCTTCAGGATGCGAGCGAAAGCACTATGCCTTAGGGCTGTGCAAAAGCCATTACCGGTATCTCCACAAGTACGGCACCACCGACCCGCCTACCGCTGAAGACAGATTTTGGGCCAAGGTCGACAAGACCGGCGACTGCTGGTTGTGGACTGGCACAATCAACAACAAAGGTTACGGAACCTTCGGGGGCGGTCGCAACACGGAACGTGGGTATGCGCACCGGAAGGCATATGAGCTCGTGGTGGGGTCTATCCCCGAGGGACATGGACTCGATCACCGTAGGACGTGCCCGAAGCACTGTGTGAGACCAGATCACCTGCGGCCAGCTACTCAGAAGCAGAATATGGAGAATCTTGGCCGATGGAACAGTAGCACAGGCTATCGTAATGTGTATTTCGACCGTCTAAGGAACAAGTGGTACGTCCAGGTCAAACACAACGGGCACAAATATTGCGGTGGGTCGTTTGACAGTCCCGACGAAGCAGACGCCGCAGCTCGCGCGCTCCGTAATAGGCTGTTTACCCACAATGACGACGATCGGCAAGCTGGCTAAGACCTCTCGATCTCGTACAGGCTGTTCTCCACCTGGTCGATGAGTCCAGGGTTGGGGTGGGCCACCACCGCCTCGTAGAGCATGTCGGCCAGTGGCAGCGGCTGCTCACCCCAACCCCCGACCAATCCCATGGTGCGGGCCATCAGCCACTGCCAGTGGTAAAGCGTGTCGTCGGCCTTGCGGCCGACGAGCACGGCCTGCATCGATGCCGCCAGACGGTAGTCCTGCCACATGTCTGCGGAGATCTCCCCACCGGCGGGGCCGAGCAGGGTCCACACCTGACGTAGCGGTGCCGGGCACGTGACCGGGCTGCCCTGGATCGCATCGATCATCTGTTCGCGCAGGCATACCAGGATCTGGTTCTCGATCGCCTTGCCGTGACCGGCGGCGGCGAGCTTGACCAGCTGTCCGTAGATCCCAGGGTGCAATGCCTCCAGCCGGTGCAGGTGCATCCCATCGAGCTGCGACGGGGGTGGCGGTGGGCCGTCCAGGCGGCTCAACGGCACCACCGCAACCTCGGCACCGGTGCGGGCACGTAGCAGGTCGGCAGACACGCCGGTGCTGGTTTGAGCGGTCACCGCGAGCGCCACGAGCCGCGCGCCGTGGCGCAGCTCGGCGTAGTGCGCCATCGCCAGGGCCGGATCCGGGCTGAAGTACTGGGTGCGGAACGCCTCGTCGACCAGGGGGTCGGTGGCCATGAGTCTCGCGGTGCGCGGCACGAACACACCCTTGGGGACGTAACTGATGCCCTGATTGGAGGTCACCACGATATCGGTGGTGGGGCTGTCGATGGCCTTGAACACCCCCACGGCCCACTCGATGAGCGATGCCGATCCCAGGGCATCGACCTGCAGCTTGCTGATCACGGACTTGGCCAGGGCCAGCTCGGCGGAATCGGTGGGGGCCGACCGTACTGCGGCGGCCACCGTGGTCGGCACCGGCACGAGACCTGCACCCGACCCGGCCGGTGCCGCCCCCGACACCGGGATGGTCGCCGGGGCTGCCGGAGGCGCTGCGGATACCGCGCTGGGGAGCGCGGCCGGGGCACCCATGCCGGGTGCCGGCGCCATCATCATGGGCATCGGCGCGGCCTGACCGGTGCTCACACTGGTTGCCATCGGCGGGAACACCTGCGCCGGCCCGGCGGCGGCCGGAACCACCGCGGGTGCCGAGGCGGTAGCGGCTGCTGCCGGGGGAGGACTCGACACCGCGGGGGGCACGGAGGATGGGGTGCCGCCCGCCACGGCGGTCGGGACGGGCGGCACGCTGGAGGCGGCACTCGAGGCCGATCCCGCCGCCTGGGCGAACATCTGCGGTGCACCCAACAGCGGGGCAGACTGGGGGCCGGACGCAGTAGTCGCCGTTGTCGGGGACACGGCCTGTAGCCCCGACAACGGCGCCACACCCAAGGGTAACGAGGACGGAGCGCTCATCGACGGCGACACGCCGGACGACAGGCTCGAGGAAGGCATGGCGGCGAGGCCCGAGAGCCCACTGCCCATACCACCACCCGAAGAGAGCGGTGAACTCGTTGGAGGAGTCATTGGCAATGGCGGCATCATCGGACTGGATGCGGTACCGCTGCCACCTGCGGAAGTGGTCGGTGGCTGGGTGTCCAACTCACCGGCCTTCAACGCATCCTTGGTTCGGTCCGATTCTTTGTCGGCGCGGTCATCAGCCTTGGGTTGAACGGGTTTCGTGTCGAGATCGCCTGGTGCTGCGGGTGCCGGGCCCTTGATCCCTGCCGCCATCGCCTGAACTCGGCCCTGGGCCTGCTGCGAGAGTTCGTTCACCGCCGCCGTGTAGCGCGTCACCTCCTGCTGCTGGAGCCGCTCCCCCTCAGCGAGAATCGCAGGGCGTGCCTGGGGCGGGGCCTTTGTCATCGCTTGGTTCGTCTCATCCGCGAGCTGCTGCATCAACAACCGGTGCTGGTATGCCTCGTTGTCACAGGCATGCTCCAGAGCCGTCAGGATTCGACGGGCATCAGCATGGTTCGCCAAGCGCACCGCATCATGGCGCAGGGCAGCTGACGCCGCATCAATGGTGGCACCGGAGCCTGTGGCCTGTAGTTGCGCGGCCTGCGTGCGCCTGGCCTGCGCCAGGGCATCCAGCTCCTCAGCCGAGAAGGGCATTGCCCAGGGCCAAGGCGTTGGCGGTGTTCATCGCTTCCAGCTCGACGCCTGCGGTCTGCATCTGCGCGGTGAGCGCGGCGTGATGGTCCGCATGTGAGGCCAGGAACTCGACGTCCGTGGGGTAGGTCCACGCCAACGCCTCGGCGAGCACCGCGTCGTCCGGCATTACGGGCACGGACGGCAGCGGTGGGGGTGTCGGCATCGGCAGTGGGCCGTTGGTCTGGAGCCGGTCGGAACTCATGCGCACATCTGCCTAATCTTCTCTGCTGTCGCGTTGACGCCAGCCACCGCGACGTTCGCCTGACCGCTGGCGTTGGCCTGCGCCTCGTAACCCGCGAGATTGGTCACCGTGTGCCCGTAGTCATCAATGGCCGCACTCAGCTCGGGTGGCGTCGCGGCCGGCACGTGCTGACGCACCCACGGCAACTCGATCGCGATCACGGCCTGCGCACGAACCAGTGCCACGGCATCATCGGGTGGAGTCGATACGACCCAAGCGTGATGGGCGTCGTTGATCACCTGCCACCCCGCCATCCAGGCGGTGCAGGCCTGATCCTTGGCTGCCGCCACCTCTGCCGCACTGGGAGCCATCGTCACCGTGGTGTGGGGAACGACTGGGGCAGGCATGGGGCGAGTCCACGCCAGGACGCTCACGACGAGGCTGGCCGCCACGCCGACGAGCGCCACTGCGACACCCACCATCGCCCACTGGTGCCGCGGAGACGGTGGTGCGGGGTAGTCGTAGGCGACCGGCCGATCCTGCAAGGTACTCATGTCGCAATTCTAAGGCACAAATACGCAGATAGACACTGTTTTTAACCCAATTAAAGACCACAATTTCAGTAGTCGGTGCCCCCGAAAGTCGGATCACTTTGGTAGCCAACCAACACCCGCTTGCGTCATAATCCGCCTCATGACGCTCGCGGGCCTGGTTACCGCCACCGGTACCGCATTGGGTGGTGCCCGTGCCCTGTTCGGTCCGACACCGACCACGGCCGGTTTCGCTGACCTACCCGCCCCTCCTGCCGCGCCACCGCCGTCCTGGACTGGGGCCTCCCGCGACGACTACACCGCCACGACCACCCGACAGCACCAGGCCCTGAACGCCATCGCCGGCGCCGACCGCGATGTCCGCCAAAGGGTTGATGACGGCACCTCGACCGCAGCCCGAGGACGCTCGGGAATGACCACGGTGATCGGCGACACCGCCCGCGGTGTCGCCGCACTCGCCCCGGCCACGAGTTCACCTGCCGGCCAGGTGGCACTGGCCCGCCACCTGCAGGCACAGTTGAACCGGACCAAGGCACTGCTCATCGCGTTCGAGCGACGCAACATCACCCTGGCGCTGGCGATGCGCCGGGCCGCGGCAGGCTACCCGACCATGATCAGCGCCGCACCTGGATCCACCTTCCAGACCCCTGCCACTCTGGCTGCACGCTCGGTCGGCGCAGTGGCACCACGCGCCCGAACCGTCGCCTCCTACCAGCCCAATCACCCCGCCACCGCATCTCCCCTCGAGGTGCCCACCGGCACCGGTCACGACGCCATCGTCCGCTACATCATCGATGCTGCACGGCGGCGCGGCATCCCGGACGCTGAAATCCCGGGCATCCTGGCCATCGCGGGCGCCGAAAGCAATTTCCAGGAGACCGGGTTCATGGGTTTCTCCAGCCGCACCGCCGACACCGGATACACCGGCGGTGCCGCCTACGCCAACGACTACGGCCGCGCGCTGGACAAGTTCCTCGACAACTACCTCGCCGGCGGCCTGGCGGCTGGCGGCGGCGCCGGGGTGAAGGACGCCGCGGTCGCCGCCCTCAACCATGGCGACCCCGGCCCGTTCCTGCACTGGCTGCAGTACGGCGTCCAGGGCTGCGTACCCGGTGCGGGCGGCATGAATTACGAATTCGCAGGGAACCTGCGGCGTTTCTACGACCAATTCACGAGGTCGGTCTGATGTCACTGAGTGCCCTGGTGTGCGGCGCGACAGCCCGCCATATCAGTAGTGGCCACACACTACTTTCCCCGCCCCTTACGAATGGGAACGTCTGCTCGCACATCCCCGGTGTGACGCCAACGACTCCAGTGTGTGCTACACCATCCACGTGCGATCATGTCCCTACCACACCCACCGACCGAGCACTTGACTTTTTCGGTTGCACGTGTCGTGGCCTTTCCCGCAAGTAGTCTGTTTCTGCGCGACCCCACCCCGCCGTAGGAGCGCCCAGTCAGGTAGCACATTTCCAGGAGTGACAAATCGTCACGTAACAGAATCGCGTCCTCTTCTGGGGTCCACCAGGTATTGGGGTGTGTATCCGGGATCTGCTTGAGTTGTTCCCGTGCCTTCTTGGCCCGTTGCCGTATGTATTCCCTGTTCCGTCGATACCGTTCTTTATTGGTGAACCGCTTCCTCGCAGCCGCTTCTGGCGTCATGGGGTACTGACGTTGCTGGGGCTTGCCCGCTGCGTTGTTGGCGCGTGCCCGCTCACGACCCTTCCTGTTCCTCTCACCCCGATGGGCCCTGTCGTATTCCCGTCCCTTTCGGCGCGCCTCAGCCAGATTGGCGTTGCGCCGGTCCCGCTGTTGTCGATTTATCTTGTCCCTGTTCGCCTGTCTCCACTTACCCGCCGTCCGATTTCTTTCGTCCCGATGCTCTGCCTCATAGGCCCGCCGCCTCTGGGTTATCTCGTCCCGATGCTCGGCGTAATAGGCCCGGCTTTTCTGCCTGTTCTCCTCGCGGTGTGCTGCGGCATGGGCTCGATTCCTGCGGTTTATCTTGTCTCGATGTTTCGCCTTCCAGGCCCGTGCATAGCCGTTGTACACGCGCACGCAGACATCACATCGACACCCATGACTGTTGTAGCCGGTAATGCCGTGCCTGTACTCGTGGGCTATGCCTGCCCGGCACTTCTTGCACCGCATCTACTAAGCGGTTTTTACCGATGTGTACCTGACCCCAGTCTCGACGAACCCCTTTGCAGCTTCTTCAACCGTCTGACCGCGTCGCCTGGCGACCTCGGTAAGTTGCGCATACAACTCGGTACCCAGATCTAGGTAGACATGACTGGGGCGTCGACCGCTGCCACCGCGCCGACCACCCTTCGCGCTGGCCAGATCGGCTGGAACTCCGTGGCGACGTTGATGATCAATGCGCTCGATGGTTTCGGGACCGAACCCGTTCACGTCGATCTGATCGCAGGACATCCCCTCCTCGAGAAGCTGGTACACGACGTTGATCCGGAGCCCGACAGCTAGCGGGATGTCCATGAGGTTCTCGCCATACCAGGCAGCGAAGCTGCGATGACCCATACCCAGCCACCCCTGCCCGGTAATGAACTCCTTGAGCGCCTCCTGGGCCTCCTTCAGACCCTCGCGAATCGACTCGGTGAGTTCTTTCGCACGAGCCGAAGATATCGATGACGCAGTGCTCATGGCGCATCCTTCCACAGAAGCTACAGGAGTGTGATTCCTGATTCTTACCACGAATCAAAGCCTCCACAAAGAAGATGACGCGGCCACTCGAGCCGCGCCATCTTCCCGTTACCGCATCACACCAAACCGCGCCGAACCATGCCTCACCAAACCGCAACGCATCATGCCATAGCGGACAGAGCGTACATCGCCTTACCCGTATTTGAGCGCAATGGTGGCCTGTTTCCTGCCCAGCGCGTCATACTGCCCCCATGTCGTTGGCTGACCTGGTCGTTGAAGCCGGCCAGGCACTGGGCCAGGCCCGCGGCCTCTACGGCCAGACGCCGCAGAGCGCCCGTTGGTCGAGCACTGCGGCCCTGTCCGCAGGCCGCCAGGACGTGGTCCAGGCCGGGCAGCAGGCCACCCAGGGCTGGCAGGGGGAGGCCGTCGAGGACTACGGCGCGGCCAACCAGCGCGGCGTATCGGCACTGGACTCGATGATCACCGCCGACGACGGCACCAGCCCCCCGCTCGATGAGGCAGGTCAGGCCGCCACCGAGGGCGGACAGGCCATGGACGGTGTGATCTCCGATACCCAGAGCGGGGTGAGTGCCATCGCGCCGGCCACCGGCACCGGGGCGGGCAAGATGGCACTGGTCACCCACCTGCAGGGAGAGCTGAACCGGGCCAAGTCGCTGCTGGCGCTGTCGCGCCAGCGCGACGCCCTGCTGTCCCAGATGATCACCGCGAACTCCCGGGGCTACACCATGCCGCCTCAGGGCACGAGCAGCCCGATGGCCGGGCTGGGCGGCGGGGGTTCCCCGATGATGCCCTCCGCGGGCAGCGGTTTCTCGTTGCCGCAGCTCGGTGGCCTCGGCAGCCTGGCCCACGACATCAGCCAGCAGCACCAGCCGTCACTCGCCCAGATTCCGTCGAGTGCACCCACCGACAACTCAGCGGCCGGGGTGGCAGTCCGCAAGGCACTCTCCGTCCTGGGCACGCCCTACGTGTGGGGCGGCAAGAATCCCAGCACCGGACTAGACTGCAGCGGCCTAACCCACTGGGCCTATGGCGAAGCCGGGATCACGCTGGGCTCCGACACCTACTCGCAAATCCACGACGGTCACCCGGTGTCCCCAGGCGACGTGCGCCCCGGCGACCTGATCTTCTCCGAGTTCGACAGCCACGGCCCCGGCCACGTGCAGCTCGCCCTGGGCAACGGCCAAGTGGTACAGGCACCCCAGTCCGGAGATGTGGTGAAGATCAGCCCGCTACCCTCCTCGTTCGTGGCGCGACGCATCGTGGGTTGAACTTCGAGTACTAGAATCTAGTATCTAGATCTAGTATCTAGATTCTGGGCTAATCGGTGACCGTCAATCCACGTCAGACCCGCAAGTGGATCGTCACTGCCGTCGACCGTGACGTTCGAGGATGTCCTCGATCTGCTGCAGCCGCATCCGCTCGGCGGCCGTCATGGTGTCGTCGTCGGTGAAGGCATCGACGTAGAGGGTGGCCACAGCCAACAGCTGGTCGATCTCGGCGTCCGTGAGCCGTCTGGCCTCCTCGAGGGCGCGCTGGCGGGTGACCCACTGAGCCGGGCTCACCGACTCGCTCACCCCTGCACCTCGATCCGCTTCTCGGTGTCCTCATCGGTCAGGCCCTGCGCCTCCAGCTCCGCGATGATGTTCCCCTCGGTGTCGCCGTAGCAGATCACCAGGCTCAGCTCGGGCAGGCCCAGCCGCCCCATCTGCTCGGACCGGATCAGAATAGGATCGCCCTGTTTCAACTTGGCGACATTCTCGGCGGTGATCCCCAGCACCAGCAGGGGCCTGCCGTTGCCGTCGCGCCCGGCTGCCTTGATCACATCTGCCCCTTCTGCTCCAGATCTGCCTGCATTTCCTCGGCCACCGCCTTGATCCGTTCGCGCCCCTCTGGGGTAGCCGCCTCCGTGCGGATCTCCCTAATCCGCTGAACCAGACTCGCGATGACCGTCCCCACCCCCTCGGGGCCATCGACCGCGTCATCGAGGATCTTGGCCACCGCCGGCGGCATGCCGGCCCCGATCGTCATGCCCTTCCGGATGGCGTTGACGAACCGCCCATCACCTGCCCCCAGGTGCTGCCACTCACCTAGGGACGTCGCGCCGTTCTCTCGTATGAGCGGGATGTTGTACACGGCGCCACCGTCTCGGCAGACGTGCACCACCAGCACCACCTTGCGGCGGTCGGGATGCTCCGACGGCGGCACATGCGGTTCACCGGGAACTTCCACCGTCGCCGCCCACGACACCGCGAAGAACACCACCTCGGTGGCCCGGTGCGCGGCGACGATCGCAGTCATCATATCGGCGGTGTCGGACTTGCCCTCCTCGCCGGGCATGTCCATCCCGATGAAGGTGAACTCCCCGTTGGGCCGCTCGACCAACATGACCGGCATGAAGCCCTCGTCGGTCCCGAGCTCGGCGACCTGACCCGTAATCCACTCACGTGCAGTGTCCAGCAACATCTACCGCCACACCTCACTGTCGGGGTCGGCCAGGGCTTGCACTGCGGCCTCCAGTTCGCCCTCATCGTCCTCGGTACCGGTAACCGTGGCCACCTCCTCGGCGGCAGCTGCCACGGCCCCAGCCAGGGTGTCGTTGATCAAGTCGGTCAGTGCCGTGTGGGTGTAGCGCGTGGTGCAACCCTGGGCCAGCGACAGCGACATCAGTTGGCCGGCATGGTTCACCGATACCTGCACGTCGCCGCTGGCGTCCTCGGCCTGCACGCCGATGGCCACCAGCGCCTTGATCATCTCCGTCAGTCGCCGGTCGACGTCCTCGATGCGGGCCACGGCCGCAGCGACCTGATCCTTGTCGGACTGGTAGTCGGGGTACTCGAAGACCGCCATGCCCGTACTATAGCACCACTATGTCTTGGTGCTCTTGATGACCACCGTCCGCTTCGCGGCAGTAGCAGGCTTGTCCTCGATGAGGGCGGTCTGGCGCTGTTCCCGTGCACCCTTCTCCGCGTTGGGCCGCACCGGCAGGACGACCTCCTTGTCGGGCACGGGCACCTGGCGGGTTTCACCACCCCCGCCACCACCCATGCCGCCCATCCCCATGGGCATCATCATCGGCATGCCCCCCATGCCCGCCGACGGCGCCGCGGCACCCGGGGTGCCGGTGTAGCCGACCAGTGGTACCGCCGCCGGAGACGCCGCCGCCCCCATCCCGTACATGGGCGGGGTGGTCAATGCCGCGGCGGGCGCATCACCACCGCCACCCGCGGCGGGCAGGGTGGCGGGGCTACCGCCGCCGCCACCCCCGCCGAGATCGGGCATCGTGCTGGGTTCGACTCCCGGGCCGGTGTCGATGCCCTCGGTTGCGGCGGCGGGGTCACCGTTGAAGCCCTTCGTGACACCCTGCACGGCCTGGGTGACGC
>Ga0070685_10000010_pt1 | contig 146946 bp, 149 predicted proteins | sample KBSS13LmetaG_FD_65651 | JGI IMG/M metagenome (GOLD analysis project Ga0070685, IMG submission 65651) | Switchgrass rhizosphere microbial communities from Kellogg Biological Station, Michigan, USA - KBS S1-3L metaG | ecosystem: Host-associated > Plants > Roots > Rhizosphere ...
TTCTCTAGGGGCCGGCCGAATTTGAGGGGGATCATCGCGCCTTCCATGTAGCGCTCCTTCTTGTTCCAGCGGTGCTCGACGAGTTCGATCATGGTCGAGCTGGGGATCCAGGAGCGCTGGCTTTGCCGAACCCCCCTTAGCCGGACCCCGGCTGTGCGAACTCGTCCTTCCGCTTGATCAGCAGCCACTGCGGCTTCTCGCCGGGGCGGGTGCGCTGGAGGGCGAAGCCGCCCTTGAGCTTCTCGCCGTGGAGGACGAAGACGGCGTGGCCGCGCTCCAGCGCCTCCGGCCACGGCACCCGGCCGCCCTGCTCGTAGCTGCCGCGGTCCCAGATCCCCACCCGGCCGCCGTCGATCTCGCCCTCGAAGTCGTTGTAGGCGATGGAGTGGTCCTCGACCTCGATCGCCAGCCGTTTCACCGCCGGGTCCATCGAGGGGCCCTTCGGCACCGCCCACGAGCGCATCACCCCGTCGACCTCCAGCCGCAGGTCGAAATGATGGGCGGTCGCCCAGTGCTCCTGGACGACGAAGGCGCCGGCGCTGATGCCGCGGACGGCGAACTGCTCGTGGCCCTCGACCCTGGCGGGGTCGACCTCCACCCCGTCGACCACGGCGCCGGGCGGCCCCTTCTCCAGGAACGCGAGCAGCCGGTCGACCGCCTCTTCTGAGCCCTCCGCGTGCACGGAGACGGTGCCGTCGGCGGCGTTCCGAACCCAGCCGTGGACGCCGGACTCGCCCGCCGCGCGGACCGTCGCGTCGCGGAAGCAGACCCCCTGGACGCGGCCCCGCACGATCGCCCGTACGGCTTTGTTCGAGTTATTCACAAGCGCGCAGTGTCAATGGTGCGAATTCGTTTAGTGGCAGCAGCCGGAAGGTAGCTGAGGTTCAAGTCATTGATCCTCGAAGCAGGAGGCCACCCCCCTTGTCCGAACGCATTCTGATCACCGGCGGCGCCGGTTTCATCGGTTCCCATCTCGCCCGCCGGCTGCTCGGCGACGGGCACGAGGTACGGGCCCTCGACCGCCTCGACCCGCAGGTCCACCCCGAGCGCGAGCGGCCCGCCTACCTGGAGGACGAAGTCGAGCTGATCGTCGGCGACGTCCGCGACCCCGCCGCCGTCGCCGAGGCGCTCGACGGCGTCGATGCCGTCGTCCACCTGGCGGCGAAAGTCGGGGTCGGGCAGAGCATGTACGAGATCGCCGACTACTGCTCGGTCAATACGGTCGGCACCGGCATCCTCCTCGAGGCGATGTTCGAGCGCGACGTCCGCCGCCTCGTCGTCGCCTCCAGCATGAGCATCTACGGCGAGGGGCTGGCGCGGACCGCCGACGGCGAAGTCGCCGAGGCGGTCGAACGCGACCGCGCCCAGCTCGAGCGCGCCGAATGGGAGCCGCGCTCCCCCGACGGGCGCGAACTGGCCTTCGAGCCGACTCCGGAGACGAAGCGGCCCTCCCTCTCCTCGGTCTACGCCCTCAACAAGTACGACCAGGAGCGGATGTGCCTGCTCTTCGGCTCCTCCTACGAGGTGCCGACGACGGCGCTGCGCTTCTTCAACGTCTACGGCCCCGACCAGGCGCTCTCCAACCCCTACACCGGCGTGCTCGCGATCTTCGGCGGCCGGCTGCTGAACGGGCGGCCGCCGCTGATCTTCGAGGACGGCGAGCAGCGCCGAGACTTCGTCAGCGTCCACGACGTCGCCCGGGCCTGCGCCCTGGCCCTGGAGCGGGACGAGGCCGCCGGCTGCGCGATCAACGTCGGCAGCGGTGAGAGCGTGACCGTGCGCGAGATCGCCCGACGCCTGGCCCTGGTCACCGGCCGCGAGGAGCTCGAGGCGGAGGTCACCGGCAAGTACCGGGTCGGCGACATCCGCCACTGCTTCGCCGACATCACCCGGGCCCGCGAGGTCCTCGGCTACGAACCGCGAGTCGGCCTTGACGAGGGGATGGCCGAGCTGGCCGAGTGGCTGGAGGGACAAACCGCAGTGGACCTGTCCGACTCCGCGCACGGCGAGCTGGCGGCGCGAGGACTGACCCTATGAGCCCAGCGGCGTTTCGGATCCTGGAGGCAGGGGGACCCGCTATCACGTGACCGCCGCCAGTCGCCTCCATATAGAGAGCGAGGTCTGATGCCCCGGGCCGCCGTCATCCGCGACAGCGGCTCGGCCGAGCTGGTCGAGGTGCCGATGCCCGACCCGGGCGAGGGCGAGGTGCGCCTGCGCCTCGAGGGCTCCGGCGTCTGCGGCTCCGACCTCCCGGTCTGGACGGGTCGGCCGTGGTTCGAGTACCCGCAGCCGCCGGGGGCGCCGGGCCACGAGGGCTGGGGCGTGGTCGACGCGGTCGGCAGCGGCGTCACCGGGCTCGGCGAGGGCGACCGCGTCGCCGGCCTCACCTACCGTGCCTACGCCGACTACGACCTCGCCCGGGCCGCCGACCTGGTGCCGCTGCCGCAGGGGTCGGGGCCCTTCCCCGGCGAGGCGCTCGGCTGCGCCGTCAACGTCGTCCGCCGCAGCAACATCAGCGCGGGCGACACCGTCGCCGTCGTCGGCGCCGGCTTCCTCGGCTGCGTGATCGTCCAGCTTGCCGCCGCCGCGGGGGCGCGGGTGATCGCCGTCTCGCGGCGGCGCTCGGCGCTCGCGGCCGCGGCGCGGATGGGCGCGGCGGAGACGATCGCGCTCGACGAGCCGGTCGGCGAGCGGGTCGAGGAGCTGACCGGCGGCAGCTGCTGCGACGTCGTCGTCGAGGCCGCCGGCGTGCAGGCGACGCTTGACGTCGCCGGGCCGCTGACCCGGGAGCGCGGACGGCTGGTTATCGCCGGCTTCCACCAGGACGGCCCGCGCCAGGTCGACATGCAGCTCTGGAACTGGCGCGGCCTCGACGTCGTCAACGCCCACGAGCGCGACCCTCGGGTCTACGTCGAAGGCATCCGCGCCGCCACCGCGGCGATCCGCGAGGGCCGGCTCGATCCCGGGTCCCTCTACACCCACCGCTTCGGCCTCGACGATCTCGACGCCGCCCTCGACACCGCGGTCGAGCGCCCCGACGGCTTCATCAAGGCGCTGGTGATGGCATGACCGTGGCCACCCTCCCCCGCCTCGGCTTCCTCGGCGTCGGCTGGATCGGCCGCAACCGGATGGAAGCGCTGGCCGCCGCGGGCCTGGCCGAAGTCAGCGCCGTCGCCGACTCCCAGCCCGCGGCGCTCGACGCGGCGGCCGAGCTGGCGCCGGGGGCGGAGCTGAGCGAGGACTTCGAGGCGCTGCTCGCCTGCGACCTCGACGGGATCGTGATCGCGACCCCGAGCGCCCTGCACGCCGAGCAGGCGATCGCGGCGCTGGAGCGCGGGCTGGCGGTCTTCTGCCAGAAGCCGCTGGCGCGCGACGCGACGGAGACGCGGCGGGTCCTCGCCGCCGCCCGCAAAGCCGACCGCCTGCTCGGCGTCGACCTCTCCTACCGTCACGTCGAGGCGCTACGGGCGGCGCAGCGGGTGGTCGAAAAGGGGGAGATCGGCTTTGTCCACTCGCTCGACCTCGCCTTCCACAACGCCTACGGCCCCGACAAGCCCTGGTTCACCGACCCCGGTCTCTCCGGCGGCGGCTGCCTGATCGACCTCGGCACCCACCTCGTCGACCTGGCGCTGTGGCTGACCGGCGCCGGCGAGTTCGAGGTCGAGACCGCGCGGACGCTGGCCCTGCAGGGCCACGAGGTCGAGGACAACGCGAGCGCGGAGCTGAGCCTCGGCAGCGAGGGCGTGCGGGCCCGCCTCGCCTGCTCCTGGTTCCAGTCGGCGGGAGGCGAGTGCGCCTTCGAGTGCACCGCCTGGGGGACCGACGGCGCCGTCTCGGTCCGCAACGTCGGCGGCTCCTTCTACGACTTCCGGGCCGAGCTCTGGCGCGGCACCACGGCCGAGGTCCTGGCCGAGCCGCCCGACGCCTGGGGCGGTCGCGCGATCGCCTCCTGGGCGGCGCAGATGGCAAGCGACCGCAGCTACGACCCTGCGGCCGAGGAGCTGGAGCTGCTCGCCCGGGTCCTCGACGGCGTCTATGCGGGGGCGGGCCGATGAAGGTCCTGATCAGCACCGACACCGTCGGCGGCGTGCTCACCTACACGACCCAGCTGGCAGCGGCGCTCGAGGCGCGCGGCACCGAGGTCGTCGTCGCGACGATGGGCCCGCGGCTACGCCGCGAGCAGCGGGCCCTGCTGCCGGGCAAGGTCCACGAGGGCGCCTACCGGCTGGAGTGGATGGAGGACCCCTGGGAGGAAGTCGACGCCGGCGGGCGCTGGCTGCTCGACCTCGAGGGGGAAGAGCAACCCGACGTCGTCCACCTCTGCTCCTACGCCCACGGCGCCCTCCCCTTCGAGGCTCCGACGGTCCTCGTCGCCCACTCCTGCGTCCTCTCCTGGTGGCGAGCGGTCTACGGCACCGAGGCCTCGGCCACGTGGAGCACCTACCGCCAGCGGATGGCTGCCGGCCTGGCCGGCGCCGATGCCGTCGTCGCCCCCACCTGGGCGATGCTGAGGGAGCTCGAAGGCGACCACGACCTCTGGCCGAACCAGGCCCGCGTCATCCACAACGGCTCCCCCGCCCCGCACCCTTCGAGTACGGAGAAGCGACCGCTGGTCCTGGGCTCGGGGCGGTTCTGGGACCCGGCGAAGAATCTCGCCGCACTCGACGCCGCGGCGGCGCACCTCTCGTGGCCGGTCGTCGTCGCCGGCGAGCTGGGGCGGTTCGGCGAGCCGAAGCACGCCGAGAGCACCGGGGTGTTGGCGCAGGCCGAGCTTGCCGAACTGCGCCGCAGCGCCTGCATCTACGCCGCCCCGGCCCTCTACGAGCCCTTCGGGCTGGGAATCCTCGAGGCCGCCCTCGACCGCTGCGCGCTGGTCCTCGGCGACATCCCCTCGCTGCGCGAGCTCTGGGACGGCGCCGCCCTCTTCGTCGACCCCGGTGACCACGACCTCCTGCGCGAGGCGCTGGAGTCCCTGATCAGCGACCGCGAGCTGCGCGTCGACCTCGCCGAGCGGGCCTGGCGCCGCGCCGGCGTCTACTCGATCGAGCGGGCCGCGCAGGCCTACCACCACCTCTACGGGGACATCGTCGAGTGCCCGCGCAAGGCGGCGGGGTCGGCGCTCCAGGGGGCACACCGATGAAGGTCGTCGTCTTCACCCATTCCCTGGTCTCCGACTGGAACCACGGCAACGCCCACTTCCTCCGCGGGGTCCTCGGCGAGCTGCAGGAGCGCGGCCACGAGGTCTCGGTCCTCGAACCGGCAGACAGCTGGAGCCGCGAGAACCTCGTCCGCGAGCAAGGGCAGAAGCCGCTGCGGGAGTTCGCCCGCGCCTTTCCCGAGCTCTCCAGCCGCGAGTACACGACGGCGACGCTCTCGCTCGACGCCGAGCTCGACGACGCCGACCTCGTCCTCGTCCACGAGTGGAACGACCCGGAGCTGGTGGCGCAGATCGGCCGCCACCGCGCCCGCCACGGCGGCTACCGGCTGCTCTTCCACGACACCCACCACCGCGCCTGCACGGCACCGGAGGAGATGGAGCGCTACAACCTCTCCGACTACGACGGCGTCCTCGCCTACGGCGAGGTGATCGGCCGGATTTACCTCGAACGCGGCTGGGCCGAGCGCGCCTGGACCTGGCACGAGGCCGCCGACACCCGCGTCTTCCACCCGATCTCCGAGCTCGAGCCCGAAGCCGACCTCGTCTGGATCGGCAACTGGGGCGACGGCGAGCGCAGCGCCGAGCTGCGCGACTTCCTCCTGCGGCCGGCGCGGCAACTGCGGCTGCGCGGGCAGGTCCACGGCGTCCGCTACCCGCGCTCGGCGCGGCTGCAGATCCGCCTCTCCGGGCTCCGCTACCGCGGCTGGGTCCCGAACCAGCGGGTGCCGGCCCTCTTCGCCCGCCACCGCCTCACCGTCCACATCCCCCGCCGCCCCTACGCCGAGGCGCTGCCGGGGATCCCGACGATCCGCCCCTTCGAGGCGATGGCCTGCGGAATTCCCCTGATCTGCTCGCCGTGGGACGACTGCGAGGGGCTGTTCCGGGCCGGGCAGGACTACCTCCTCGCCCGCGACGGCGCCGAGATGCGAGAGGCGATGGAGGCGATCCTCGAGTTCCCCGAGTTCGCCGCGAAGCTGCGGCAGAGCGGCCTGGAGACGATCCACGCCCGCCACACCTGCGCCCACCGGGTCGACGAGCTGCTGGCGATCGTCGGCGAGCTCCGCGGCGCGCCATCGCTGGGGGTGCCGGGATGAAGATCGCCTTCTTCGGGTCGAGCCTCGTCTCCGCCTACTGGAACGGAGCCTGCACCTACTACCGCGGGATCGTCCGCGCGCTCGACGCCCGCGGTCACCGCGTCACCTTCTACGAACCCGACGCCTTCGACCGCCAGGCGCATCGCGACATCGCCAACCCCGATTGGGCCGAGGTCGTCGCCTACGAGCCGAGCGGCGAGGCGGCGGTCCGTGCCCTCGTCGAGCGCGCCGCCGCCGGCGCCGAGGTGATCGTCAAGGCCAGCGGGGTGGGCGTCTGCGACGCGGTCCTAGAGGAGGCGGTCGCCGAAAGCACGGACCCAGCGGCGCGCGTCTTCTGGGACGTCGACGCGCCAGCGACGCTGGCGGCGATGGAGGCCGACCCGACCCACCCGCTGCGGGAGCTGATCGTCCGCTACGACCTCGTCCTCACTTACGGCGGCGGCCGGCCGGTGATCGACCGCTACGCCGCCCTCGGCGCCCGCGCCTGCGTCCCGATCTACAACGCGCTCGACCGAGAGACCCACCACCCCGAGCCGCCGCGCCCCGAGCTCGCCTGCGACCTCGCCTTCCTCGGCAACCGGCTGCCCGACCGCGAGGCGCGGGTCGAGGAGTTCTTCTTCCGCGCCGCCGCGGCGCTGCCGCAGCGCTACTTCCTGCTCGGCGGCAACGGCTGGGAGGAGCGCGTCGAGGGGCTGGCGAACCTGCGCTACCTCGGCCACGTGCCGCCGGGCGACCACAACGCCCTCAACCGCAGCGCCCTCGCCGTCCTCAACGTCAGCCGCGAGAGCATGGCGGCCAACGGCTGGTCCCCGGCGACCCGCGTCTTCGAGGCGGCGGGCGCGGGCGCCTGCCTTGTCAGCGACGAGTGGGAGGGGATCGAGGACTTCCTCACCCCCGGCGAGGAGGTACTGGTCGCCCGCGACGGCACCGAGGTCGCGGCGCTGGTCGAGGGTCTCGACCCCGAGCGCGCCGCCCGGATCGGGGAAGCGGCCCTGGAGCGGGTCCGCGCCGAGCACACCTACGATCGCCGCGCCGAGCAGGTCGAGGCCGTCCTCGAGGGGGTGCCGGTGGGATGAAGATCGTCTTCTGCGGGCTCTCGATCACCTCCTCGTGGGGCAACGGCCACGCGACCAACTACAGGGCCCTGGTCCGCGAGCTCAGCGGCCGCGGCCACGAGGTCGTCTTCTGCGAGCGCGACGTTCCCTGGTACGCCGCCCACCGCGACCTCCCGGACCCGCCGTGGGGACGGACCTCGCTCTACGCCTCGCTCGAGGAGCTGAAGACGCGGCACGGCGGCGACGTCGCCGGGGCCGACCTCGTCGTCGTCGGCTCCTACGTCCCCGAGGGCGTCGCCGTCTGCGAATGGATCCTGGAGAACGCCGGCGGCGCCACCGCCTTCTACGACATCGACACCCCGGTCACCCTCGAGAAGCTGCGCGGCCGCGACCGCGAGTACCTCTCCCCCGAGCTGGTCGGCCGCTTCGACCTCTACCTCTCCTTCACCGGCGGCCCTACCCTGGAGGTGCTGGAAGAGGAGTTCGGGGCCCGGCGCGCGATCGCCTTCTACTGCCTCGTCGACCCCGACGCCTACCGGCCGCTGGAGACCGGGGCGCGCTGGGGGCTCGGCTACCTCGGCACCTACAGCGACGACCGCCAGCCGGCCCTCGAGCGGCTGCTGCTGGAGCCGGCGGCGCTGCTGCCGCAGGAGCGGTTCGCCGTCGCCGGCCCCCAGTACCCCGAGAGGATCAGCTGGCCGGCGAACGTCGAGCGGATCGAGCACGTCGCCCCCGCCGAGCACCCCGCCTTCTACGCGGCGCAGCGCTTCACCCTCAACGTCACCCGGGCGCAGATGCGCCGGGCGGGCTGGTCGCCGAGCGTGCGCCTGTTCGAGGCCGCCGCCTGCGGGGTGCCGGTGATCAGCGATCGCTGGGACGGCCTCGACCAGCTCTTCGTGCCGGGCGAGGAGATCCTGATCGCCGACCGCGCCGGGGAGGTCGTCGAATTGCTCCGCGGGGTCGGCGAGGCGGAGCGACAGGCGATCGGCGAACGGGCGCGCCGGCGGGTCCTCGCCGAGCACACCGCCGCCAGGCGCTGCGAGCAGCTAGAGGAGGAGGTCGCGGGGGTCCTGGTCAGATGACCCTGGAGGTCCCCGGCGCGATCGCCGAGCTCGGCCCCTGGTTTCACAACCTGCACCTGCCCGACGGCCGCGAAACCGCGCCCGAGCACCCGCTCGGCGACTTCCCCGCCTTCAAGTGGGAGCAGATCGAGGGCTGCCTACCGGCCGACCTGGGCGGCGCCCGCGCCCTCGACGTCGGCTGCAACGCCGGCTTCTACTCCTTCCAGCTCGCCGCCCGCGGCGCCGAGGTGCTGGCGCTCGACCTCGACGAGCACTACCTGCGGCAGGGGCGCTGGGCCGCCCAGCTCCTCGACCCCGAGAGCCGGGTCGAGTTCCGCCAGGGGTCGGTCTACGACCTCGTCGAGGTCGAGGGCCGCTTCGACGTCGTCCTCTTCATGGGCGTCCTCTACCACCTCCGCTATCCCCTCCTCGCCCTCGACGCCGTCGCCGAGAAGGTCGGCGGCACGCTGGTCCTGCAGACGTTGACGATGCCCGGCGCCGACTCGCCAGGCACGCCGGAGGACGTCGAGCTCGGCGAGCGCGAGTGGCTGCTGGAGCCGACCTGGCCCCGCGCCGCCTTCGTCGAGCACCGCCTCGCCGGCGACCCGACCAACTGGTGGGTCCCCGACGCCAACTGCGTCGAAGCGATGGCCCGCTCGGCAGGGCTGCGGGTGAGCGGGCGGCCGGGGCACGAGATCTGGATCTGCGAGCGCGACGAGGCGAACGACCATTCGCGGGACCTGCGGGCGATGGAGCTGCGCGCGGCGACCCGCCCGGGCCGTTAGTCGAGCCAGCGGAAGTAGACGCCGTAGCGCAGCCTGCCGGTGCGGTTGACGCCGCCCGAGTGGGGCAGGTCGGGGCTCATCATGATCGCGTCGCCGGGGTCGGCCTCGACCGGCGCCGGACCCGCCGCCGTCTTCACCAGCAGACCACCGTTGTCGCCGCGCCAGGGGCTGAGCGGCACGCCGACGATCCGCAGGTAGGTGCGGCCCCTCGCCCAGGCCGGCTCCTGGTCGAGGTGGAAGGTGATCTCCGGCTCCGGCCCGACGTGCGGGAACTGGAGGAGGATCTGCGGCTCGCAGATGCGGCCTGTCCGCCACTCCTCCGGCAGCGCTTCGGCCAGCGCCAGGATCTCCCGCCGCTCCCTCAGGTGGGGGAACCAGTGGGTCCCCCAGAGCCAGTCGCCCAGCTCCTCGGCCGAGGCGCCCCGCTCCAGCAGGTCGAGGTGCAACAACCGCAGCGCGTCGTCGATCCGCTCCTCCGGGAGGACGCCGTGCGCGACCTCGTAGAGGCCTTGTACCGGGGTGGCTGGCACTCCAAGCATCTACCCAGCCCCAGGGGAAATCACGCCGTGCGAGGATGGCTGCGTGGCCGAGCCGATCGAAACGCTGTCGGGAGATCCGACGCTGGAGCTGCCGGAGTTCGACGACCCGCCCGCCGACCCGCTGCCGCTGCTGGAGCGCTGGCTGACGACAGCCGACGAGCGCGGCGTGCGCGAGCCGCGGGCGCTGGCGCTTGCCACCGCCGATGCGGAGGGGCGGCCGTCGAGCCGCATCCTCCTGCTCAAGCAGGTGACCCCCGCCCTGGTCTTCTCCGGCAGCTACGAGAGCCGCAAGGGGCGCGAGCTCGCCGCCAACCCGCGGGCGGCGGGGACGCTGTACTGGCGGGAGACGCTGCAGCAGATCACCGTTGAGGGACCGGTGCGGAGGGTCGGCGAGGAGGAGTCCGACGCGATCTTCGGCGAGCGGCCGACCGACGCGCAGGCGACGACGGTCGCCACGCGGCAGGGCGAGCCGCTGAAGGACCCGGCGGCACTGCGGCAGGCGGCCGGCTCGGCCGAACAGGACCACCTGCGTCGTCCCGCCCGCTGGGGCGGTTGGCGCCTCGACCCCGACCTGGTCGAGTTCTGGCACGGCAGCCCCGACCGCCTCCATCGCCGCCTGCTCTACGTCAAGGGCGAGCACGGCTGGGAGCACCAGCGCCTGCAGCCGTAGGCGTGTCGAGTTAGGTGCCCTGGGGGGTCAATAACTCGACACTCACCCCCGCGTGCCGCCGCCGCTCCCGTCGGGTGACCAGCCGGGGCCGCGGAAGAGGTAGCCGAGGCGGTGACGCCAGCTCTTCGCGTTGCGAACGTCGTGGGCGATGGCGACGAACTCGTGGAAGGCGACGCGGGTCGGCTTGAAGGTCCGGATGTTCCTGGTCAGCCCGTAACGCACGCGCTCGGTCTCGCCCTGGAAGCTGCCGGTCCGGATGTTCCTGGTCAGCCCGTAACGCACGCGCTCGGTCTCGCCCTGGAAGCTGCCGAAGAGGCGGTCCCAGATGATCAGGATGCCGCCGTAGTTGCGGTCGAGGTAGACCTCGTTGGAGCCGTGGTGGACGCGGTGGTGCGATGGCGTGTTGAAGACGAACTCGAACCAGGCGGGCATCTTCTTCACCCGCTCGGTGTGGATCCAGAACTGGTAGATGAGGCTGATCGCCTGCTGGGTGAGGATCATCCAGGGCGCGAACCCGAGCAGCGCCAGCGGCGCCCAAAACGGCAGCGCCGTCATCGGCGTCCAGGTCTGGCGCAGCGCGGTCGAGAGGTTGTAGTGCTCGGAAGAGTGGTGGACGACGTGGCTCGCCCAGAAGATCCGCATCTCGTGGTGGATGCGGTGGAACCAGTAGTAGGCGAAGTCGTCGGCGAGGAAGAGGAGGACGTAGGTCCACCACATGTCGGCCGGCATCCGCAGCGGCGTCAGCTCGTAGAGGCCGGCGTAGATCGCGACCACGACCAGCTTCCAGACGGCGTTGATGGCGACGTTGCCGCCGCCCATCGTCAGGCTCGTGCGCGTGTCCCGCGCCTCGTAGCCGACCAGTTCCTCGTCGCGCGCGTACTTGAACGAGAGCAGCTCGACGACCAGCAGCAGGACGAACGCGGGGATCGCGTAGAGGATCAGCTCCGCCACGCGAGGAAGGGTAGAGCTAGAGGTAGCCCAAGGGGTCGGTCGGGGCGCCGTTGATCCGCACCTCGAAGTGGAGGTGGGGACCGGTGCTGTGCCCGGTGTTGCCGCTGAGGCCGATCACGTCGCCCTGACTGACGCTGGCGCCGACCGAGGTTGCGAAGCTCGACTGGTGGGCGTAGCAGGTGGAGAGCCCGCCGCCGTGGTCGATGCAGGTGTAGTTGCCGTAGCCGCCGCTTTCGTACTCGGACTGCATCAGGATCACGGTGCCGTCGGCCGCGGCGCGGATCGGCGTCCCTTCCGGCACCGAGATGTCGATCCCCTCGTGCATCCGCCCCCAGCGGTAGCCGAAGCCCGAGGTCAGGGTCCCTTCGACCGGCCAGATGAAGCCGGCGGCGCTCGGCGAGGGCAGCGGCCCGGCCGGCAGCGCCACCCCTCCGGTCGCTTCGGCGATTTCCTGGGCGATCTGCGCTCGCAGGTCGGCGGCGATTTCCTCGTGCTCGTTGCGATCGCCTTCGATCCCCTTCAGGGTCTGGCGCCGCTCCGCCCGCGCCGAGAGCAGCGCCCCCTCGCGCGACTCGAGCGAGGAGCGGGTCGATTCCAGCCGCTGCTCCTTGGCGGCGATCGCGTCGCGGGCGTCTTCGATCGTCAGCTTCGAGATCTTCCGCTGCCGCACCAGCTTCTTCGCTTCGTCGCGCAGGCTGCGCACCCGCTCGGCCAGGTTCTCGTCGCTTTCCTCGATCGCCTCGAAGTAGGTGGCCTGGGCGACCATGTCGCCGTAGTCCTCGGAGCTGAGGATGACCGAGGTGATGTCGGTCGATCCGTAGGTGTAGATCGCGACCAGGCGCTCGCGCAGGTTGACCAGCGCCCGCTTCAGCCGGCCCCGCAAGGTGTCGAGGCGTTCGAGCGCTTCGTGCAGTTCGTCTTCGGCCCGTTCGAGTTCGGCCTGCCGGGCCGCCAGCTCTTCTTCGGCCGCCGCCTCCTGCGTGCGCAGCGCCGCCACCTCGCCTTCGAGGGCAGAGATCTTGTCCCCGATCGCGGCGATGTCGGAGGTCAGCACGCCTTCGCGTTCTTCGGCCGCGCCGATCTTCTCTTCGACCGTTTCCAGCTTTTCCGAGTTCGACTTCGCGGGCGCCGTCGCCACCGCCACCAGGCAGGTGGCGAGCAGGGCGAGCGTCATCGCCAGAAGCGACGAGAGCCAGCGCCGGCGCGGATTTGCGGTCGGAATCGGCATAGACAGAGAGGAAGCCGGCATATGCGCCGGCCCTTCCGTAAACCGTAGGCGGGTGAAAAGGCTCGCGCCGCCCGCCGCGCCGGGCTGCAACCTCAGTTGCGCCAGTACTCGCAGTGGGCGTCGCGATCGCCGGCGCGGCCGCCGATGCAGCGGTCGGCGCCGCCGCGCCCGTCGAGCACGTCGCTGCCGCCGCGGCCGAGGAGGACGTTGTCGCGGGCCGAGCCGACGAGCCGGTCCGGACCCGTCGACCCCTCGATCTTCTCGACGTCGCGGGCGATCCGGCCGGGCGCGCAGCCGGCGACCTCCGGGTCGACGACTTCGCCGCCGATCCGGGCTTCGACGCTGATGCCTTCGTTCCGCACCCGGGCGAATGAGGCGCTGTCGTTGGCGCCGGGGCCGCCGCGGAAGCGATCCCCCTCGCAGGGCTGGCCGCCGATCAGGAGGTCGTCGCCGGGGCCGCCGAGCATCTCGGCTGCGCCGCTGCCGCGGCGCGGGTGGAGGATGTTGACCCCGAAGAGCGCATCGTCGCCGCCGCCGCCCGCGAGCCAGTCGGGGTCGCCGTCGTCGCCGGCGTAGAGGGTGTCGCCGCCCGGCCCGCCGCGCAGCAGGTCGCTTCCCGGCCCGGCGTCGACGGTCACCGCGACCCCCGCCGGCACCGAGGGCGCAAGCTCGAGGCGGTCGTCGCCGGGGCCGAGGGAGACGAGGATCGAGCTGACGCGGCCGCCGCCGAGCTGCACCGGGTCTTCACCCAGAACGCGAACCAGGTATCGACCCCCGCGGAAGCCCACCCGGACGTCGTTGGCGCCCGCATCGCCGGCGACCGCCAGGGTGGCGGCGCCGGTCAGGCTCTCGTAGCGCTCTACCTGGGTGCCGGTGCCGGCGGCGGCGCCGCAGGACTCGGCGACGCCGAAGGGACCGAAGCACTGGTCGCTGCCGGGGCCGCCGAAGGCTTCGTCTTCGGCCTGCGAACCGAGCAGGCTGTCGTCCCCCGGCCCGCCCTCGACCCGGTTGGCGGTGGCGTTCGAGGTGGCGAGGAGGTCGTCGCCCGCTCCCCCGACCACGTCCTCGACGCCGATCAGCTGCTCGTTCTCGGCGCCGCTGACGGCCCCGCTCGCGAGGTCGACCTCGACCGGGCCGCCGGCGCTGCGGTAGGAGGCGATGTCATGGGCGCCCGGGCCGCCATCGATGCGGTCGCCGCCGATCCCGCCGGTGACGGTGTCGAAGCCGCCGCTGCCGCCGTCGACGTCGTCGTCCCCCAGCCCGCCCTCGACGTCGTCCCGACCGCCGTTGCCGCGAACCGCGTCATTGCCGCTGTCGCCGCGGACCAGGTCGGCGCCGAGGCCCCCGGCCACCTCGTCGGAGCCGCGGCCGCCGCGGACGAAGTCAGCGCTCGCCTTGCCGTCGATCGTGTCCTTGCCGCGGCCGCCCTCGATGTGGTCGCGGCCACGGCCGCCGCAGATCGTGTCGTTGCCGCGGCCGCCGAAGATCTTGTTCGGCCCGCGCCCAGCGGAGATCACGTCGGGGCCGCGGGTACCGTGGATCACCGGGTCGTTGGAGGCGATCGTCGCGTGCCGGCCCCCGCAGAGCGGCCGCTGCGCCTCGGGTGCGTCGGCGAAGACGAGCATGAGGGCGAAGGAGGCGACGACGATCGCGGCCAGGACGATCCCAGAACGCCGACCATTCTCAGCTTCTCGCTGCATCCCTACACCTCCCTCCGCCTGGAAAACCAGTCTGCTTGTCTACTACCCGCTCTGCCGCACCGCAAGCTCAGCGGCCGGGTCCTCGTAGGCGAAGGTGCTGTAGCCGAGCCAGTCGGGGAAGCTGCGGACGAGGTGCTCGGGGCCGGTGACGCGGATCCGCTTCGAGCGCATCGCCGCCCCCAGCTCCAGCTGCCCGAGCCAGACTTCGGCCATCGCCCGCGCCTCGGCGTCGACCTGGAGGTCGATCCCGAAGCCGGGGTCGGTGAAGCAGAGTTCCGCCTCGGCGGGCTCGGCGACCAGCCACCAGGCGCGTTTGCCCTCTTCGGCGTCGCGGTAGCGGAAGAAGACGACGACCTGGTCGGCGGGAAGCCGGTCGAGCTTGACGCTCCGCCGCATGTCCCACATCAGCAGCGCCGGGTCGGCGTCCTCTTCGCTGATCTCCCGCTTCAGCCACTCGCGGCTCCAGTTGCCGAGCTGGACGACCAGCGGCCCCAGCGCTTCCCCCGCCGGGGTCAGCCGGTAGGCGTGGCCGCGTTCCCCATGCAGCGGCTCGCGCGTGAGCAGCCCCGAGCGCTCCATCTCCCGCAGCCGTTTGCTGAGCAGCGAGGAGGACATCCGCGGCACCCCGCGCTGCAGCTCGTTGAAGCGGGTGCTGCCCATCAGCAGCTCGCGCAGGACCAGCAGGGTCCAGCGCTCGGTCAGGACCTCCGCCGCCTGGGCGACCGGGCAGAACTGTCCGTAGCTCTCCGGCATCTCTCCTCCCGGCGAGTGTACGCGCCTAGCGCGCCTAACTGCAGATCTTGAAGTTGATCGCTCGATCGGACCGGCGTAGAAAAGGACCATCAAGCAATCCAAAAAGGAGCCTCGACAGTGACCCCCAGCACCGATACCCCGAGCCCCAGCCCCGAGCTGAGGCAGAAACACCGGAACATGTGGGCCTCCGGCGACTATCCCTCGATGGTCGAGACCTTCCTCCTGCCGCTCGGCCCGCGCCTCGTCGAGGCCTGCGAGATCGGCTCCGGCGACCGCGTCCTCGACGTCGCCGCCGGCACCGGCAACGCCTCGATCCCGGCGGCGCAGGCCGGAGCCGAGGTGGTCGCCAGCGACCTCACCCCGGAGCTCTTCGACGCCGGCCGCGCCCGCGCCGAGGCCGAGGAGGTCGAGCTGGAGTGGGTCGAGGCCGACGCCCACGACCTCCCGTTCGACGACGACAGCTTCGACGTCGTCATCTCCTCGATCGGCGTGATGTTCGCGCCTTTCCACGAGCGGGCGGCCGGCGAGCTGGTCCGGGTCTGCAAGCCCGGCGGCAGGATCGGCCTGCTGAGCTGGACGCCCGAGGGGATGATCGGTGGCCTCTTCCGGACGATGGGCCAGTTCATGCCGCCACCGCCCGAGGGCGCGCAGCCACCGCCGCTGTGGGGCGGCGAGGAACACCTCCGCGGCCTGCTCGGCGAGCGGGTCGAGCTGGAGCGGATCGAGAAAGGCGTCCTCGAGGTCAGTGCGTTCGCGCGGCCCGACGACTACGGCGAGCACTTCAAGCAGCGCTACGGGCCGACGATCGCCGCCCGCGCCAACGCCGAGAAAGAGGGCCGGGCGGAGGAGTTCGACCGCACGCTGAGCGAGTTCTGCGCCGAGTGGAACCAGGGCAGCGAGGAGCAGGCGCACTTCGAAATGGAGTACCTGCTCACCGTCGGGCGCAGGCGGGGCTGACCGCGATGGGGCGGCCGAGCTACGACGCGGTCATCGTCGGCGCCCGGGTCGCCGGCACGCCGGCGGCGCAGCGGTTGGCGGAGCAGGGCTGGAAGGTCCTGCTCCTCGACCGCGAGCCGCCGCCCGCCGACACCCTCTCGACCCACATGCTGTTCCCGAACACGCTGGCGCGGCTGGCGGAGCTGGGGGCGTATGAGCGGATCGAGTCGCGGCACCGGGTCAACCTGGTCGAGTACGCGATCCGCACGCTCGGGCACGAATCCGCCGGCCGCTTCACCCCGATCGGCGGCTTCGACCGGATGGCCTCGATCACCCGGCCGGTGCTCGACCGGGCGCTGCTCGAAGCCGCGGTCGACGCGGGGGCGGAGACCCGCTTCGGGGAAAAGGTGACGGGCCTGCTCGGCACCGGCACCGCCGCCGACCCGGTGCGCGGGGTCGTCCTCGAGAGCGGCGAGGAGATCGGAGCCCGCTGGGTGCTCGGCGCCGACGGCCGCGCCTCCACGGTCGCCCGCCTGCTCGGCCTCGAGAAGGAGCGGCCGCTGGCGGGCGAGATGGCCTTCATGTTCAACTACTGGCGAGGGCTGCCGGAGACCGACCAGTTCAAAATCGACGTGATCGAGCAGGGGTCGCTGATCTGGACCCCGGCCGAGGACGACCTCTCGATGCTGGTCCTCGGCGTCGATCCGCGGCTGACCCGCGGCGACCAGGCCCAGCGCCGGCGCAACTTCGTCGAGCTCCTTGAGCCCTACGGCGACTGGTTCGACGCCGGCTGGCTGGGGAGCGCCGAGCAGGTCGGCGGCATCCGCGTTGCGCCGGAGACGATGCTGCGCGGCTTCTTCCGCCAGGGCAGCGGACCCGGCTGGGGCCTCATCGGCGACGCCGGCCACTTCAAGAACCCCTCGACCGCCCAGGGCATCTCCGACGCGATCGAGCAGTCCCTCCACGTCGCCGCCGAACTGGCCGGGCCCGAGGAGAGCCTCGACGGCTACGAGCCCTGGCGCACCGGACGCGCCCAGGAGCACTACGAGTGGTCCTTCGACTTCGCCCGCTTCGCCAACCCGAAGACGGCCGAGCCGATCTTCCGCGGCCTCGCCGCCGACCCCGCAGCCGGCCAGGACCTCCGCGACGCCCTCAGCCGCCGGCTGCGGCCGAAAAGCGACGTCTTCACGAAGGAGCGCCTGGAGCGCTGGTTCGCCCAGGCGCCGCAGCCGGCATAGGTAGATTTAGACGATTAAACGTTTAATCGTCTAAAGTGCAGGAATGATCTTCCGGCTCCCGCCCCTGCCGCCTTCCCTTCTCGACGACCTCAGCGAGCTGGAGGAGCTGAGGCACACTCTCGAGCGGGGCACCCGAACCCGCAGCCGGTGGATGGGCTCGCTGCGCAGGCAGGTGCGGGCAAGCTCCGTGGAGAGCTCCACCTCGATCGAGGGATTCAGCGTCTCCCCCGAGGAAGCACTTGCCCTGACCAGCGGACGACTCGTGGCCGAGCCCGACGACGAAGACCGCCAGGCCATCGCCTGTTACTCCAGGGCTATGGACCATGTCGGAACGATGGCGATGGACCCGGGCTTCCGCTGGCTCGACCGGGTCATCCTCGATCTCCATTTCGAGGCCTGCCACTTCCAGCGAGAGAAGGATCCGGGGCTCTGGAGGAGTGGGCCGATCGGAGTAACCGGGGCGGATGGCTCGCTGGAGTACCGAGGACCCGATGGCCAGGACGTGGTCGCGCTGATGGACGAGGTCGTCGACTGGCTGGCGAACGGCGACCTCGAGGCGGACGTCTTCGTCCGCGCGGCGATGGCGCACCTGAACGTCATCTCCGTCCACCCCTTCCGCGACGGCAACGGCCGGATCGCCCGCATCATCCAGTCGCTGGTTCTCGCTCGCGGTGGCCTCGGCTCGCCCGAGTTCTTCTCGATCGAGGAATACCTCGGCAGCCACACTTCCCAGTACTACGCCGCCCTGCGCGAGACCCAGAGCGGCAGCTATCAACCTGACCGCGACGCCACCGGCTGGATTCAGTTCTGTCTTCAAGCCCACCTCGTGCAGGGGCGGCGGCGCCTGGTCCAGGTCGAACAGGCTGCGGCGCGCTGGCAACGGTTGGAAGAAGCGGTCTCCGAGCGTGACTGGCCGGAGCGAATGGTGATCGCCCTCGAGCAGAGCCTGATCGGCGGCACCGACCGCAGCAGCTACGCGGAGGAGGCCGGCGTGTCTCCCGCCACCGCCAGCGCCGACCTCCGCCGGCTCCTCGAAGCCGGGCTCGTGGAGCAGCGCGGCCGGGGCCGCAGCAGCTCTTATGTGGCAAGCGGCGAGCTGCGAGCCGCAGTTACTGCGCCCGCTTCGGCTTGAACCCCCGCAGCCGCAGCGAGTTGGTGACGACGAAGACGCTGGAGAAGGCCATCGCGGCGCCGGCGATGATCGGGTTTAGGAGGCCGGCGGCGGCGAGAGGCAGGGCGGCGACGTTGTAGGCGAAGGCCCAGAAGAGGTTGCCTTTGATCGTCGCCAGGGTGCGGCGGGAGAGGCGGATCGCGTCGGCGATCGCGCGGGGGTCGCCGGAGATCAGGGTGACGTCGGAGGCCTCGATGGCGACGTCGGTGCCGGTGCCGATCGCGAGGCCGAGGTCAGCCTGGGCGAGCGCCGGCGCGTCGTTGACGCCGTCGCCGACCATCGCCACCGTCCGCCCCTCCCCCTGCAGGCGCCCGACCGCCGCCGCCTTGTCGGCCGGCAGCACCTCGGCGATCACCTGTTCGATCCCGAGCTCCTCGGCGACCGCCTGGGCAGTCGCCTCGTTGTCCCCGGTCAAAAGCACCGGCTGAAGCTCCAGCTCCTTCAGGGACGCGACCGCCTCCCCGCTCGTCGGCTTCACCGAATCGGCGACGACGATCACACCGCGCTCGACACCGTCCCAGCTGACCGCGACCGCGGTCCCGGCGTGTCGAGTTTGTTCGGACATGCCGAACAAACTCGACATCCCAGACCCGTCCGCGCGGCCGACCACCACGGAGCGACCACCGACCACCCCGCGAACCCCCACCCCGGCCTCGCTCTCGAACTCGTGGACCGCCGGCAGCAACTCGAACTCCTGCTTCGCCCGCGCCGCGATCGCCTGCGCGATCGGGTGCTCGGAGGCGTCCTCGACCGCGCCGGCGAAGCGCAGTACCTCGGCCTCGTCCTCGCCGGGCGCGGCGTAGACCGCCGCCACCGACATCTCCCCGCTGGTCACGGTCCCGGTCTTGTCGAGGACGACGGTGTCGATCTCCCGCGTCGACTCCAGCACCTCCGGCCCCTTGATCAGCAGGCCGAGCTGGGCGCCGCGGCCGGTCCCGACCAGCAGCGCCGTCGGCGTCGCCAGCCCGAGCGCGCAGGGGCAGGCGATGATCAGCACCGCGACCGCGGCGGTGAAGGCGAAGGTGGCCCCGGCCCCGTTGCCGAGCCAGAAGCCGAGGGTCGCCACGGCAAGGGCGATCACGATCGGGACGAAGACGGCGCTGACCTGGTCGGCGAGGCGCTGGACGGGGGCCTTACCGCTCTGGGCCTCGGTGACGAGGCGGGCGATCTGTGCCAGCGCGGTTTCCTCGCCGACCCGGGTGGCGCGAACGACTAGCCGGCCGCCGAGGTTGATCGTCGCCCCGACCACCTCGTCGCCGGGCCCGACCTCGACCGGCACCGACTCGCCGGTGACCAGCGACTGGTCTAGGGCCGAGACGCCGCTCTCGACAAAGCCGTCAGTTGCGACCTTCTCGCCCGGGCGGACGACGAAGCGCTCGCCGGCCGCCAGCTGCTCGATCGGCACCCGCCGCTCGCTGCCGTCCGCGTCGAGGATCGCGACGTCCTTGGCGCCGAGGTCGAGCAGCGCCTCCAGGGCAGCGCCGGCCCGCCGCTTTGCCCGCGCCTCGAAGTAGCGGCCGGCGAGGATGAAGGTGGTGACGACCGAGGCGACCTCGAGGTAGATCTCGTCGCTGCCGCCGCCGCGCTCGGGGACGAGGTCGAAGGGCATCTTCATCCCGTTCATCCCGGCGTCGCCGAGGAAGAGCGCGTAGAGCGACCAGCCGAGCGCGGCGAGCGTCCCGATCGAGATCAGGGTGTCCATCGTCACCGCGCCGTGGCGCAGGTTCTGCCAGGCGGCCTTGTGGAAGGGCCAGCCCGCCCAGAGGACGACCGGCACCGCCAGTTGCAGCGACAGCCATTGCCAGTTTTCGAACTGCAGCGGCTCGATCATCGAGAGCAGCAGCACCGGCAGCGAGAGGGCCGCAGAGACGATCAGGCGCCGGCGCAGGTCCGCGGTCGGGTCCGCTTCCTGATCCTCCGCGCCGCCGTCCTCGCCGGCGGGCGCCGGCAGCGAGGCCGAGTAGCCGACGCTCTCCACCGCCCCGATCAGCTCTTCCGGCGCCACCAGGCCGGGGTCGAAGCTGACCGTGGCCCGCTCGGTCGCGAGGTTGACCGTCGCCTCGACCCCCTCGATCCCGTTCAGGCTCTTCTCGACCCGGCCGGCGCAGGAGGAGCAGGTCATCCCCTCGATCGGCAGCTCCAGCCGCTCCCCTCTCGCTTTTACCGCCTCGCTCATGGCGCCACCTCGACCGTGTACTCGACCGTCCGCACGGCGCCTGCGTGCTTGAACTGCAGGTACAGGCGATAGCGGCCGGCGGTGGGGAAGGTGGCGTCGAAGACGATCTCGTTCGGGGCGCTTTCACCCTCCTCGGGGTGGACGTGGAGGAAGGCGAGGTCGCCTTCCCGCAGGGCGACCAGGTGCCCCTTCGCCGCCAGGTAGGGCGCAAGGTCGTCGACCGGCCAACCGTCGCGAGTGACCGCGAAGCTGAGCTCGGAGCGCTCACCGGCGCGCGGCTCACCCGCCGCGAGGCGCACCTCGTAGCCGTCGGTCGAGTCGACCTCCCGCGGCGCCGGGAATGGCTGCGCCTCGAACTCGCCGCCGGAAACGAAGAGGTCGGCTGCGAGCGTCTCCTGCTCCCCGTCGGCGGAGAAGTCCGCGAAGGCGCGATAGACACCCGGCTCGTCGAAGCGGACCGGCACCATCCAGGTCCCGGACTCGTCGATCTCCGGGTGCAGGTGGCGGAACTCGGCGCCGTCACGGCGGACGACGATCAGGTGCATGCGGCGCTCGTGCAGCTCGTCGAACTCGGTCACCGGTTGCCCGTCGGCGCCCTCGATCGTGAAGCTCAGCTGCTGGGTCTTGGCGCTCCGGAACTGGGTGGCGGCGAGGCGCAGGGTGCGCCCCTCAGCCGAGATTCCGAGCCCAGCCGGCTCCATCGCCGCATCTGAGCCGTGGGTCTCCATCGCATGAGCCGCCATCGCGTCCTCCGATCCGCTGCTTCCCCCATCCGCCGGGTCGAAGGCCGAACCGACCGCGACCGAAGCAACGAAGATCGAAACCAGGCCGACGACGAACAGAGCAACTTTTGTATAGGGGCGGGGGGTATTCACCGAAGCGACTGTAGCATATACCTGGAGGGGGTATACTCCGTGTGGCGTTCGTCCTTTTCCGGGGATATGCCCGACAAAGGACGAACGCCGCCTGACCCCCCGGCCCTGAAAGGAACGAAGATGGCGGAGACCCGCACCGACCCCGGCTACATCGAGAACAAGGAGAAGGTCAAAAACCGCCTGCGCCGGATCAGCGGCCAGATCGGGGGGATCGAACGGATGGTCGAGGAGGAGCGCTACTGCATCGACATCCTCACCCAGATCTCCGCCGCCCAGGCCGCGATCGACAAGGTCGCCCTCGCCCTGCTCGACGAACACACCCGCCACTGCGTCGTCGGCGCTGCGAGCCCCGAGGCGCGCGAGGAGAAGACCGAGGAGATGATGGAGGCCGTCGGCCGCCTGCTGAAGAGCCGCTGAGTTCTGGGAGGCTGCGCCGGTGAGCGAGACCTCCGGCAAACGCTTCGGCGCCGCCTTCCGGCGGTTCAACCGCAACCCACGGCTGGTCGAGCTGGTGCGGCGCTCGCGCGAGCGGGCGCTGGGGGACGACGAGCGGATCGACCACCTCTCCACCGCTCGCGGCCGGCCCTCCGACCTTGCCGCTCGGCAGTTGGTCTCGCTGCGGGGCGATCGACCCGGCTTCGCCGGCGAGCTCGGGCTGACGGCGCTGCAGGCGTGGCAACGGCTGGCGGAGAGACAGGACCGCGGGCGCGGCAAGGTCGACGTCGCGATCCTCTTCACCGACCTGGTCGGCTTCTCCAGCTGGGCGCTGGCGGCAGGGGATGCGGCGGCGCTGCGGCTGCTGCGCGAGGTCGGCGAGGCGATCGAGCCACCGGTGATCGAGCGACAGGGCGAAGTGGTGAAGCGCCTTGGCGACGGGCTGATGGCCGCTTTCTGGGGCGCCCCCGACGCGGTCGAGGCCGCCTTCGAAGCGACGGAGCGGAGTGGCTCGATCGAGGTCGACGGATACCGCCCGCTGCTGCGCACCGGCATCCACCTCGGCCGCCCGCGCAGGCTCGGCGGCGACTACTTCGGCGTCGACGTCAACATCGCCGCCCGCCTCGCCGAGGCGGCGAAGCCGGGGGAGATCCTCGTCTCCGGCCGGGCACTGGAGAAGCTCGCGCCGGGCGCGGCGGAGGCGAAGCGGCGCCGCTTCAGCGCCAAGGGCGCCCCGAAGGACCTCGACGCCTACTCGCTTCGCCCCTCCCAGGCCCCGCGGTCGATCGAGTAGACGACGAGCGGGTCGCCCTGCAGCTCGTCCTCGCGCAGCGGCGCCATCCCAAGGCGCTCTGCCACCGCGACCGAGGCGTCGTTGCCGGGCCGGATCATCGCCGTGATGTAGGGAAGGTCGAACCCTTCGAAACCCCAATCGAGGAGAGCCTGCGCCGCCTCGGTTGCATACCCCCTCCCCCGCGCCTCCGGCCGCAGCACCCAGCCCAGCTCGCTCTCCCCGAACTCGGGCCAGTACTTGAGGCCGGTACGGCCGCGGAAGCGGCCGCTCGCCGCGTCTTCGACGACGACGAACCCGTAGCCGCGCTCGGACCATTCGTCGAGGCTCGCATCGACCCGCCACTCGTACCACTCACGATCCCGCGCTCCCAGGTACTCAGCGACCAGCGGGTCGTCGTGGAGGCGGACGAGGTCCTCGACGTCATCCGTCCTCACCGCCCGCAGGCGCAGGCGCTCAGTCTCGAGCGAGAAGGTCGATGACATCGGGTAGCTCGTCGTGACTGGCAAGGACGAAGTCGGCCTCCGCCCCGGCTTCCCCATCGCCCTCCGGGTTCATCCCGCGGTAGCGGACGGTCCGCATCCCCAGCGCGGCGGCGCCGGCGACGTCGGTGCGGCGCAGGTCGCCGACATGCGCCGCTTCGGCCGGCCGCGCCTCCAGCGCGCCGAGCGCGGCTTCGAAGATCTGCGGCGCCGGCTTGTAGTGGCCGACCTCGTCGGAGAAGCCCCAGCCGGAGAAGTGGGCGAGCAGGCCCTCGGCGTCGAGCAGCTCCCGCAGCAGCTCGCCGCCGCTGAAGCCGACGTCGCAGACGATGCCGAGCCGCAGCCCCCGCTCCCTCAGCGCCTCGAAGCACGGCCCGATCCCCGGCGCGAACTCGAGCTCGACTTCGCGGCCGGCGCCGAGGAAGGCCTCGGCGACCATCTCCCGCGCCGCCCCCTCGACCCCCAGCGCCCGCACCAGCGTCGCCGCCGCCTCATGCGGGTGCAGGTGTCGGCCTGCGGCCCACGAGCGCTCCCAGTCCAGCCCAACCCGCTCGAGGCTCTCCAGCAGCCGGTCGGCCTCGACCTCGACGTCGTGGCCGGCGCAGGCGGCGGCGACCGCGCGCTCTCGGGCCGCCGACATCGCCCCCGGCGGCACCGTCGCGATCGTGTTCCAGAAGTCGAAGGTGACGGCCTCGATCACCGGCTGGATTCTGGCAACCACGCGATTTGGTCATCGGGTCGTTCTTTGAGAACTCAAAGGTTCTTGCTCTTCCGTGGGATCGGCGCGAGACTCCTCGCCGATGGCAAAAGCGACCGACCACGTCAGCGTCGACACCACCCCGCTCTACGACGAACCGACCGGGAGGAAGCACTCGATCTACCTCCTCTGGGGAGACCAGGTCGAGGTCCTCGGCAAATCGGGCGACCGGGTCCAGGTGCGGGCAAGGGGGCGCGAAACGAAAGGCTGGGTCGACCAAGCGGCACTCGGCGGAGAGCCCCTGCTCGAGCTGTACTTCATCGACGTCGAACAGGGCGACGGCATCCTCGTCAAGACGCCGAACGGGCGCCACCTGATGATCGACGGCGGCCTCCGTCGCGTCAAACAGAACACCGGCAAGAGCGCCGCCGACTTCGTCGACTGGAAGTTCTTCAAGGACTACGCCGAGGACCGGATCGTCCTCGACGCGATGATCGCCAGCCACTGCGACGCCGACCACTACGGCGGCCTCACCGACTTGCTCGAAGTCGACAAGACCCACGAGCTCGACTGCGACGAGGTGCGGGTGAAAGCCCTCTACCACGCCGGGGTCGGCTGGTGGAAGAAAGGGGCGAAAGGCCGCACCCTAGGCCCCTACGAGAAAGTCGGCAAAGAGAGCTTCTTCACCCAGCTGGTCGGCGACCGCGACGAAGTCGCCGCCGCGCTTGAGCCAGGAGCCGACCCCGCCCTATATGGCGACTGGAGCGAGTTCCTGGGGGCCGCTGTCGCCAGCCGCTGGACCAACAACCGCCCGACGGCGATCCGCCGCCTCTCCAGCGAGGACAAGTACCTGCCCGGCTTCGAGCCGAGCAAAGACGGCGAGCCCGAGATCAAGGTCCTCGCCCCGGTCCCCTTCGACGTCAAAGGCAAGCAGGCGGTCCGCCGCTACGACTCCGCCGACTCGAAGAACACCAACGGCAACAGCCTGCTGCTGGCGCTCAAGTACGGCGCCTGCCGCGTCCTCCTCACCGGCGACCTCAACCGCCTCAGCCAGGAAGCCCTGCTCGCCGACTACGCCGGCAGCCGCGACGAGTTCCTCTGCGACGTCGGCAAGGCCTGCCACCACGGCAGCCAGGACGTCTCCTTCGCCTTCCTCAAAGCGATGAGCCCGGCGGTGACCGTCTTCTCCTCCGGCGACAACGAGGGCTACGACCACCCGCGGCCGGCGATCATCGCCGCCGCCGCGATCAGCGGCTACCAGGAGACCGCCGACGACGAACTCGTCTCGCCGCTGATTTTCTCGACCGAGCTCTCGCGCAGCGTCAAGATCGAACAGACGGGTGGCGTCCGCAAGGTCGCGGGCCTCGTCTACGGCCTCGTCAACGTCCGCACCGACGGTCGCCGGATCCTCTGCGCGACCCGGGACGAGCAGACGCTCGGCTGGCGCATCGACGTCACGCAGTCGCGCTTTTAGACCTCGACTCGCCTTGCCCGCGGGTGTACCTTCGTACGATGTCGCACAAGGCTGCAGATCGGATTCGGAACGTCGCTCTGATCGGCCACCGCGGCAGCGGCAAGACCAGCCTCCATGAGGCGATGCTCTACGAGGCGGATGCGATCAACCGGCTCGGCAGCGTCGAGAACGGCTCCACGGTCTCCGACCACGAACCCGACGAGCAGCGGCGGCGACTCTCGATCAACGCCTGCGTCTCCTGCTTCCAGCACGCCGACCGCGAGATCAACCTCGTCGACACCCCCGGCGACCCCAGCTTCGTCGCCGACGCGGCGGCGGCGCTGCGGGCGGCCGACTCGGCGGTGGTCGTCGTCAACGGCGTCGCCGGGGTCGAGGTGCAGACCGAACGGCTCTGGCGGCGGGCCGACGAAGAGGGGCTGGCGCGGCTCGTCTTCGTCAACATGCTCGACCGCGAGCGGGCCGACTTCTTCGCCGCCCTGGACTCGCTGAAGGCCGCCTTCGGCCCCCACGTCGTCGCCACCGAGATCCCGATCGGCTCCGAGCACGAGGTGCGCGGCGTCGTCGACCTGATCGACATGGAGGCCTTCGTCTACCCGAGCGCCGAGCGCGGCAGCGCCGAACAGGTGGCGATCCCCGACGAGCTCCTCCCCCAGGCCGAAGAGCAGCGCGAGAAGCTGATGGACGAGGTCGCCGAGAACTCCGACGAGCTGATGGAGCGCTACCTCGAAGGCGAGGAGATCGCGCACGAGGAGATCGTCACGGCGCTGAAGCGCGGGGTCACCGAGGGGCACCTCTTCCCTGTCACCTGCGGGGTGGCGACGAAGAACCTGGGGACCAACCGGCTGCTCGACGCGCTGGTCGAGGACCTGCCCTCGCCGGCGATGCGCGGTCCGCTGGCGGCGCTCGACGGCGACGGCGAGGCGGTCGAGGTCGCCCCCGACGAGGACGGGCCGCTCGTCGCCTACGTCTTCAAGACGACCGCCGACCCCTACACCGGGCGGATCAACATCTTCCGCGTCTACAGCGGCACGCTCCACGCCGATACCCACGCGGTCAACGTCAGCCGCCACCAGAAGGAGAGGATCGGGCCGATCGGCCAGCCGCTGGGAAAAGACCTGAAGCCGGTCTCCGAGCTGGGGGCCGGCGACATCGGCGCGGTGGCGAAGCTGAAGGAGACGCGGGCGGGCGACGTCCTCTGCAGCGAGCAGCGTGACCTCGCGGTCCGCCCGCTCGACCTGCCGGCACCGGTGATGGCGTTCTCCTATGAGCCGAAGACGAAGGGCGACGAGGAGAAGGCGGCGACGGCGGTGCGACGGCTGAGCGAGGAGGACCCGACCCTCGACGTCCACCGTGACCCCCAGACCGGCGAGCAGATCATCGCCGGCCTCACCCAGGTCCACGTCGAGGTCCTGGTCGAGCGGATGCGGGAGCGCTTCGGGGCGGAGATCGAGCTGCACCCGCCGCGGGTCCCCTACCAGGAGACGATCCGCCAGCCGGCCGCGGCCCACGCCCGCTACAAGAAGCAGACCGGCGGCAAAGGCCAGTTCGCCGACTGCTCGATCGAGATCGAGCCGGGAGAGGACGGCAGCGGTCTGGAGTTCGTCAACCAGATCAAGGGGGCGGCGATCCCCGGCAGCTTCATCCCCGCTGTCGAGAAAGGCGTGGTCGAAGCGATGCAGCACGGCACCGTCGCCGGCTACCCGGTCAAGGACGTCCGCGTCCGCCTCGTCGACGGCAAACACCACGACACCGACTCCTCCGAGCTCGCCTTCAAACTGGCCGGCGCGATGGCCTTCAAGGAGGCGATGGCCGAAGCCGCCCCGGCCCTCCTGGAGCCGATCGTCAAACTCACCATCACCTGCCCCGACGAGGTGGTCGGCGACGTCATCGGCGACCTCAACTCCCGCCGCGGCCGTCCCCTCGGCATGGAAGCCAAAGGCGCCCAGACCGAGGTCCGCGCCGAGGTGCCGATGGCCGAAGTCCTCGACTTCGCCCCCGACCTCCGCTCGATCAGCGGCGGCCGCGCCGACTACACCCTCGAGTTCGAGCGCTACGAGGAGATCCCGGCCCACCTCGCCGAGAAGGTGGTCGCCGCGGTCGGAGGCGCAGCGGTCAGCGCCTAATCGCAGAGGGGAATCAGATTTATCTGATAGCTTCCTTTCATGACTCGTCTAACCGCCACGGAGGTAGCCCGGGAGTTCTCCGCGGTCATAAATCGGGTGGACGCGGGAGAGGAGATCGAAGTCATCCGGAACGGCGTCCCCGTCGTCGAGATGCGGCCCGCCAGCGCTGGGCACCTGATGTCTGCTTCCAGATGGGATGAGCTGATGGATTCGGCTCCATCGCCCGATCACGACTTCGCGCGGCACGTTGAAGAGGCCCGCAAGAGCATTGGCCCCCCAAGCGGCGCATGGCTGTCCTGATCGACACGTCGGTCCTCGTCGATGCAGAGCGACGGGGACATTCGCTGAACGAAGCGATCGGGCAGCGCGACCGGGCGATCAGCGTCATCACGGCCAGCGAGTTGCTGCATGGCGTGCATCGCGCTCGCAACGGAGCCGTCCGCGCCCGGCGCGCAGCCTTCGTCGAGCATCTTCTCGCTGCTCTCGATCCGATCCCAATCACCACGGCGGTTGCTCGTGCTCATGCCGAACTCTGGGCCGAGCTGGAGGGCAAAGGAAGGTTGGTCGGTGCCCATGACCTCTGGATAGCCGCCACCGCGCTCAGACACGGGATGGATGTCGCAACCACCAACGCCCGGGATTTCAAGCGGGTGCCGGGCCTAACGGTTGTGCCAATCTAGTCCTGCTTACGCCGGTTTCTTTTCCACTCGAAGATGGCCTCGAGGTTGTAGAGGTAGGCGATCGGAACGTCGAGGGCCTTGGCCAGGCTCTCGACCGTATTGCGGGTGGGGTTCCCTCTTCCCTGCTCGATTTCAGAGATATGGGTGGCGTGAAGGCCGCTTTTTTCAGCGACCTCGTCTTGGGTCATCTCCGCGCTGAGGCGGAAGAACCTGGTCGATTCCCCAAAAGAGGGGTTTGGAATTTCTAGAGCTGACCTCAAAATTTCCCGGAGCGCATCGTTTCCGGGTCCGGCTCAAAAAGCCATAGAGGGAAATCCAAGTTTGGAAAAAGGCCCGACGCTGGCCGCTTGATGCGCTCATTGCCGCTTCACAAGCGGAACTCCGAGAGATCGCATCCCCCACTCACCGCGAAGGAAAAAGGGGACCGAGCGCTGTTTCACGCCTGAATCGGTTAGTACAAAACCGAAGTCCCTCTGCCAAGGTTTTTGCGGTCTCGCGAGACAGACGCGAGACGCTTCCGCGGTTCAGCCCTTTTGACGGATGACCTTGAACTTGGTGGTTGCCGGGGTGGCGTCGGTGCCGCCCGGTCCGACGGCGCGGACCGAGAGCTTGTGCTTGCCCGGCTTCACCTTGAAGGACTTCGGTGAGCGGCAGGGCTTGTAGGGGCCCTTGTCGAGCTTGCATTCGAAGCCGGCGCCGGCGACGTCGGAGGAGAAGCTGAACTTCACCTTCAGCTTCTCCTTCTTGGTGAAGACCTTGGCTCCCGGGTGGATGCCGATCCTGGTGTCCGGGACGGGCGCTGGAGGCGGCGGCGGGCTGGCTTTGCCACCACCGCCGCTCGGGCAGGGGTTGCCGGCGCCGACCGTCGCCTTCAGCGCCTTGGCGCCTTCGTCGAGGCTGGTCGAGAAGACCTTGCCGCACGGGAGCGCGGGGTTCACGGTGGTCTGGGCGAACTGGCCGATGGCGCTGCCGCCGTATGCGAGGAAGGGAAGGCTGTCGCCGATCGCGGCAGAGGCGGCGAAGGCATCGGTGGGGATCAGCGCCAGGGTGCCGTCGAGGTTGGCGCTGCCTTCGACGGCGAGGGTGTCGTGCTGGCCGGCTCCGCTCCCCGCAACCTCGATCTCGAGGCGGCCGCCCGCAGCCTGTACGTAGCTGCCGGTGACGGTCAGGGTGCCCGGGCTTTCACCCGGCGCGACCACGCCGCTGTTTTCGACCGAACCGTTGATCTTGCCGCTGCCGGTGATGCGGCCGGAGTTGGTGAAGGTCCCGGAGCTGATCGCGCCGACGATCCGAAGCGTCTGGCCGGCGGCGACGTTGCCGGTCATCGCCACGGGTTCGGCATCCACCTGCACCGTGCCCGCCCCGGTGCCGGTATAGGCGAGGTTGCCCCCGCAGTTGATCCTCACCGGCGCCGTCCCGCTGGTGGTTCCGTTCCCCTGCTCGTAGAAGTTGACTTTGAGATAGCCGCTGCCGGTGCCGTTGATCGAACCACCGGTGTCGTTTTTGACGCGGGAGCTGCCGTCGCCGCAGGAGTCGCCGAACGAGCTCACGACCTTTTCGTTGGCGATGTTGATCGCACCCTGGTTGGTGACCGGCCCTTTGAGGCGGGCGCTCTGGTTGAAGCTCATCGTCCCCGTATTGGTGAGGGTGCCATCGGAGTTGGGACCCACCGAGGCCCCGGTGCCCGAGGATCCGTCGACGGTGAAGGTGCCCGCGTTGACGAAGTCCTTGTCGTTGACGTTGAAGCCGGCGCCGCCGGTCGGCCCTCCGTTGCAGCCGAATGCGGGGCAGGTAAGCGTGATCGAGCCTTTGCTCGTGAAGTTGCTCTGTAGGGCCGCGATGGTGTTGACGCTCTCGGCGCTGATCGTCAGGTTCTGGCCTTCCCGCATTTCCCCGGTCAGGTTGAAGCCGCCGGTGGCGCGGATTTCGCTGGCGCCCTCGCCGCTGTAGCTGAGGGTGCCGCCGCAGGGGATCTGGACGTCTTTGGTGACGCCGTCGCCCTGCTCGAAGTTCCTGACGCTGAGCACACCGGTCGAGCCGCCGTCGATCAGGCCGCCCGCGTCGTTTTTCACCGAAGCGGTGGCGTCGGAACAGGAGCTGCCCTGGTTGGTAACGGTGGCGCCATCGGCGGCGCTGATCGTGCCCTGGTTGACCACTACCCCTTTGAGGTTGCCGCTCTGTTCGAAGGCGATCGTGCCGGTGTTGGTGATCGCGCCCCCGACCTCCGCCGCGCCGCCGGTGTGCAGATCGACCGTGATCACCCCGGCGTTGGCGAAGGGACTGGCGCCGCTGAAGATGTGGGGTCCCCCACCGGGGCAGCCACCGACCTGGCAGGTGAGCGTCACCGTGGCGCCGGCGGCGATCGCGATCCCGGCCGGCTGCGCGTCGAGGTTCGTATTCGGGCTCTGGTCGGAGATCACGAGGTGCGGCGTCGAGCCGATCCCGCCGAGGGTGAACGATTTGGTGTTCGCGCCCCCGGTCATCGTCACCGTGTAGTCGCCGGCCGCGGTGATCGAGACGTCGCAGGAGGCGGTCGGGGTGCCGTTGCTCCAGTTGGCGCTGTCGCCGAAGCTGCCGTCGCCGCCGATCCAGGAGGTCGCGTTGCCGGGATTGACCGGGCAGGGCGCCGCCGCAGCGCTCGCAGGCAGGGAAACCGCCGCCGCCAGGATCGCGATCACCCCCAAAAGGGCCAGGCGCATGACTGGACGGCGGCCGTCATTTCGACTGGTAGACGGACTCACCGCGCGCGACCGTATCACCCGGTACTGGACGCGCCACTCACTTCCCCCGCCGACTGCCCGTTTTTCAGCCGCTCGGGAGGATCAGCCGGCGGTCTGGTTCGCCTCCGGCGAGGCCTCCCAGAAATCCTCGACCTTCTCGGAGTCGGACTCCTCGATCCTCCGCGAGACCGCCCAGAGCTCGACCGGCTCGTCGCCGAGGTTGCGGTGCGAGCGGACCGTCTCGGGCGGGACGCGGACGACCGAGCCGGCCGAGAGCTCCCGCACCTCGTCGCCGAAGCGCATCGTCAGCGTGCCCCGGCCGACGATGTAGAGCTCCTCCTGCTGCTCGTGGCGGTGGCCGTTGCCCTGCTCGAAGTCCGAGTGCGGGGGCACCCGGATCAGGGTCACCGCCACCTGCTCGGTCCCCAAGGCCTCGCTCAGCGCCCGGAACTCGCCCGGCACGTCGCTGTCGGCGTAGGCGTTCTCGACCTCTTCGGCGTTGACGATCGTGAAGTCGCTCATGGCGACCCCCTACCCGCTCCGTGCGCAAACTCACGGTTGCGGCCAGAATCAGGGGCGTAGGTTGGAAACGCACCCGAGCGAGGAGGCTGCATGACGTCACGTTCCGCCCTTCCCCCCGGACCGTCGCTGCCGGCGGCGCTGCAGATGATGGGCTTCTGGACCCGGCCCCTCGCCTTCCTCGAACGGTGCCGCGACCGCTATGGCAAGCGCTTCACGGTGAAGCTGCCGGCGACGCCGCCGTTTGTGATGATCACCGACCCGGACGAGGTGAAACAGGTCTTCACCGCCCCGCCCGACGTCCTCCGCCCCGGCCAGGGCGCGCAGGTCCTGGAACCGCTGGTCGGCCGCAACTCGGTGCTGCTGCTCGACGAAGCCGCCCACATGGAGCAGCGCAAGCTGATGCTCCCCGCCTTCCACGGCGAGCGGATGGAGAGGCTGACCGGGCTGATGGAGGAGGTGACCGCAGAGGAGGTGGCGGCGATCCCACGCGGCGTCCCCCTCGCCCTTCACCCCTACACCCAGGACCTGACCCTGAAGATCATCCTCCGCGCCGTCTTCGGTCTCGACCCCGGCCCCCGCTTCGACGCGCTGCGGCAGCGGCTGCAGACGATGCTCGAGTTCGGCGACAAACCGATCAGCCTCCTGCCGCCCCAGCCCGACAGCCTGCTGGCGCGGGTGGGCGAACGGGTCGGCCCCTTCGCCAAGTTCGTGCGGATGCAGGAAGAAGTCGACGAGCTGGTCTACGCCCTCGTCGACGAGCGGCGGGGAAGCGAGGAGGAGCGTGACGACATCCTCGCGATGCTGCTGGAAGCGACCCACGAAGACGATGGCTCACCGATGGGCGACGAGGAGATCCGCGACGAGCTGATGACGCTGCTGATCGCCGGCCACGAGACCACCGCCTCGACCCTCGCCTGGGCCTTCGAGCGCCTCGTCCGCGAGCCCCGCGTGCTCGCCCGCCTAGTCGAGGCCGTCGACGGCGACGACGACGCCTACCTGACGGCGACGATCCAGGAGACCCTGCGCGACCGCCCCGTCCTCCCCAACGTCGCCCCCCGCTTCGTCGCCAAGGAGATCACGGTCGGCGACTGGACCTACGAGCCCGGCTGCGCCCTCGTCGCCAACGGCTACCTGATCCACCACGACCCCTACGTCTACCCCGACCCCCACACCTTCCGGCCCGAGCGCTTCCTTGACGAGCCGCCCGGCACCTACACCTGGATCCCCTTCGGCGGCGGCCGCCGCCGCTGCCTCGGCGCCAGCTTCGCGATGCTGGAGATGAAGGTCGTGATCAAGGCGCTGCTCGCCGACTGCGAGCTCCGCGCCACCGACGAGGGCGTCGAGGTCGCCCAGCGCCGCAACATCACCGTGCGGCCGATCCGCGGCGCCCGCGTCGTCCTCGACGAGCGCGAGCCGGTACCAGTCGCCGGCTAGTCCGACTCAGGTGTAGAGGCCCTCGATCTCGGCTTCGTACTTGCGCTCGATCGGGCGCCGTTTCAGCTTCATAGTCGGCGTCAGCTCGTCACCGCCGGGCGTCCACTCGCCGGGCACCAGAGCGAACCGCTTCACCTGCTCGACCCGCGAGAGGCCGGCGTTGCCGCGCTCGACCGCGGCCTCGATCTCGGCCCGGATCGCCGGCTCGGCGGCGAGCTTCTCCAGCGAGGTCTCCTCGATCCCCTGCTGCTGGGCGAAGACCGGGGCGAAGTCGGTGTCGAGGACGATCAGGGCGACGTTGTAGGGCCGGTTGTCGCCGACCGCGCAGACCTGGCCAATCAGCGGGCTCGCCGCCTTGATCTTCGCCTCGATGTTGGCCGGCGACATGTTTTTGCCGGCGGCGTTGATGATCAGCTCCTTCTTGCGGTCGACGATCCGCAGGTAGCCGTCGGCGTCGAACTCGCCGACGTCGCCGGTGTGCAGCCAGCCCTCGGAGTCGATCGCCTCGGCGGTCTTCTCGGGGTCGTTGCGGTAGCCGGACATCACCGTGCCGCCGCGCATCAGCACCTCGCCGTCCTCGGCCAGCTTCAGCTCGACGCCGGGGGCGGCCGGGCCGACGGTGCCGAGGCGGATCGCCCCGGGGAGGTTGCAGGCGCCGACCCCGGTCGTCTCCGAAAGCCCCCATAGCTCGGCCAGCGGCACCCCCATCGCGAGGAAGAACTCGATCGTCTCGCGCGGGGTCGGGGCGGCGCCGACGTTGGCGATCAGCAGCTGGTCGAGGCCGACCCGCGCCCGCAGCTCGGCGAGCACCTGCTCCTCGGCCTCGGCGTGTTCGGCGGCGAGATCCTCGGGCAGCTCGTCGCCCGACTGCTCGGCCTCGACCTTGCGCCGGCCCAGCTCCAACGCCCGGTCGACGGCCTTCTGGCGCTCGGCGTCGGGGTCGGCGGCGATCCCGATCTCCAGCGCCGCCTTCAGTTTTTCCCAGACCCGCGGCACGGCGAAGAACCACTGCGGGCGAACTTCGGTCAGGTAGGCGACGACCTGGCGCGGGTCGGGGCAGCAGGTGACGCCGGCGCCGAAGGCGATCGGCGCGTAGTGGGTGGCGTTGCGCTCGGCGATGTGGGCCATCGGCAGCCAGGAGACCAGGCGCGAGTCGGCGGAGAGCCGCAGCACTTCGTCGAAGGACTGGAACGCCGCCATCACGTTGGCGTGGGTCAGCTGCACGCCCTTCGGTGGCCCGGTCGTGCCGGAGGTGTAGATCAGGGTCGCGAGGTCGTCCGACTCGACCGCCCGCCAGGCGGCCTCGAAGTCGAAGCCCTCCGCCCCCATCCCTTCCAGCTCCTCGAGGGAGATCGTCCCCTCCCCACCACCGTCGTCGACGACGACCACGTGCTCGAGCGCGCCGACCGCCTCGCGCACCGCCAGCACCTTGTCGAGGAAGGCCCGCTCGGTGAAGACGACCCGGCAGCCCGCGTCGGCGACGAGGAACTCGATCTGCTCCGGGGTCAGCGTGTTGTAGACGGAGAACGGCGTCGCTCCGAGGTGCATCGCGGCGGTATCGGCGAGGTGGAACTCGGGCCGGTTGGTGAGCATGATCCCGACGGTGTCGCCGCGCCCGACCCCGAGCGCCGTCAGCCCGGCGGCGAGCGCCCGCACCCGCTCGGCGTACTCGCCCCAGCTGATCGTCACCTCGTCGCCCTTGGTGCGGATCGCGGTGGAGCCGGCGTTCTCGGCCGCGGTCACCTGGAAGGCCGCGGCGACGGTCGGCGCGTCGAGCGCCGCCGGCCTCGCCCCACGATCTGCTGCTGCTTCGATCGCCATCCTCTCCTCCTCTCTCGTTCCCAATCACTATCCCACGGGACCGGTCGCGGCGCTGTCCGTCGCCCGAAACAGGGAGGATGGGCGGATGCCGCAACCGCCCCGCACCGGCAAACGCAAGGAACCCCAGGACTTCGGCTGGGTGATCTCCTTCGGCTGCAAGACGACCGGCACCCTCCGTCGCCTCAAGGTCGACAGCGACCCCTCCTCGGACACGAGCCCGATCGAGGTCCCCTGTCCCTGCGGCGAAACCCATCGCGTCACCGTCTCGCCCTACCGGCGCCGGCGGGCGGCCGACGAGCCTTTCGACCTCGAGGTCGAGAACCTCGACGAGCTGCGCTGAGGGCGCTCAGCCCTCGGCCTACTTCTTCGGCTTTTTCTTCTTGTAGACGACGTGGATCGTGTGCGAGCTGGTGGTGACGCCGGCCTGGCCGTCGATCCTCGTTTTCAGGGTCACTTTGATCGTCGCCTTGCCGCGCTGCTTCAGCAGGGCGACGCCGGTCTTGTTGAGGCGCATCGCGACCTTGCGCGTCGCCCCGCCGGGAATCCGCGTCTTGCCCTTGCCGACCTGGACCCACTTCGGCGGTTTCTTCTTGCCTTTGGGTTTGGCGAGCACGCCGGTCGCCGCCGGGCGGAAGCGCAGGCCGGCCGTCACCGCGCCCTTCGTCTTGCCCGTCGTCGATACGTCGCAGTGAGCGACCGGGCAGAAGTACTTGGCGACGTAGACCGGGCCGCCGCTCCAGAAGATCCGTTTCGTGATCCAGACGACCTTCGGCTTCTCGGCGCCCGGGTGCGGCGGCGGCGCCTGCGGCGTCGAGCTGACCACGCGCCAGGCGGGGTCCTCCGCTTTGCCGGTGCTGGTCAGCGGCTGAGCGCCGCCGGAGCCGTCGGCGTTGACCAGGTAGAGGTTGCGGGCGTTGATGTCGCCGATCAGCGCGCCTTCGTAGACCAGCCGAGAGCCGTCGGGAGACCAGGTGGCCCAGCGGGCGTCGCCTTCGCCGGGGCTTGCCAGCGGGTGGTCGCCGCTGCCGTCAGCGTTCATCACCCGGTAGACGGTGGCGCCGCTGGCGGCGGTCGCGCGGTAGGCGATCCGGCCGCCATCGGGAGACCAGGCGTTGAAGGTCCACTCCGTATACGGGCTCGGCGGCACGATCAGCGGCGTGCCGCTGCCGTCCGGGTTGACGAGGTGGAGGTCGACGTAGCCGAAGCCGCCGGAGTGGTAGGCGTCGAAGGCGATCCTCGAGCCGTTCGGCGACCAGTTCGGTTCGTGCCCGACGCCGTTGGTCAGCGGCTGTCCGATGCCTCCCTGCGAGGAGGCGATGTAGATCTGTTCGGGTGCGTTTTTGACCACCGCGTAGGCGATCTGCGAGCTGTCCGGCGACCAGGTCGGGTGCTGCTTGTCGCCGCCGCCGCCGATCTCCAGCGGGAAGGTCGTGGTGCCGTCGGCGTTGACGACCCAGACGCTGTCGTCGCCGGCGTTGGTGCCGCGCGTGTAGGCGATGCGGCTGCCGTCCGGCGACCAGGCGAGGTCGTCGATCACCTTGTTCCCAGAGCTGTAGCGGGTGATCTGGGTGGCGAGGTTGACGTCCTGGCCGGTGGCGATCGTCGACATCACGAAGACGTTCCTTTCGCCGCGCCCGGCGTTGGTGAAGTCGCTGACGAAGGCGACCTTGGTCCCGTCCGGCGACCAGATCGGCTTTTCGTCGAAGCTGGTGGCGCCGTTGAAGGTGAGGTTGGTGACCGAGCCCGGGTTCGCCGGGTCCATCAGGCAGACGTCGAGATCGCACGAGTAGACGATTTCGCTCTCCGCGACTGCGGAGCCGGCAAGGGCGAGCGAGGCGAGGAGGGCGATCGCGAGGATCGCGGCGAAGCGACTGGTGATTGGCTTCATGCGCCGAGCAGCCTCGCAACTTTGCCCGGACTCGTCAAGCGCCTGAACAGGGCGGGCTTTAATTCCTGATTACGTCTTTTTTGCTTCTAAAGCAAATAAGCGAGATCTGGGATAATTAGCGCGAAATAACCCCGTTTTCCGCTATTATTTGCTTTGATGCTGAATTTTACTTATGGAGTAAACAATGGTTAACAGCCAAAACAGGTTGCGCAGGATTCTACAGGCGGTTATGCCCCGGGTTGAGGTCGGGAACGAGGAGATCCTGCTCGACGGGACCACTGCCCTGCGAATCGACATCGCTTCGGAGCCGGCCCAGTTGCGGGTCCAGTGGATTGGCAATGGATGGCCCCAGGACGTGCGCGGGGCTCTCGAGGACTTGGGGATCGATGAGGGCCATCCCTGGCCTCGCGACCTCGTCCTGGTCGGGAAGCGCCTCTCGCCGGGCTCGATCGAACTGCTGGAGGGGGTGGGTGCGAACTGGGCCGACGAGGTCGGCAGCGCCGAGATCCTCGCCCCTGGAATCGTGGTCTCCCGCCGCGGTAGGCGCCCGAAAGCCACGGAGCGCTCGATTGCCTGGTCGGGCTCGGCGCTCGACGTCGCCGAGCTGCTGCTTTCCAGCCAATGGCCCGAAGGCTTCGGCACCAGCGAGCTCGCCCTTGCAACTGGCTGGTCCGCGCCGCGCGTCTCCCAGCTCCTCTCCACCTTCGACCGGCACGGCTGGACCGTGAAGCAGGGCCCGACCCGGGGAAAGGGAGCGCGTCGCGAGCTGGTCGACGCCAGCGGCCTGCTCGACGAGTGGAGCAAGGCCATCCTCATGGGAGAGGACCCTGTGGTGCGGGAAGCTTCGCGGACCATTGCCGACGTCGGGGACTTCCTGCGCCATGACCTGACGCCGGCGCTGAGCCGGAATTTGAGCTGGGCTCTTGGTGGCTGGGCGGCAGGCGAGGAGCTCGCTCCCTTCCTTACCGCCGTCCCCACCTTGCAGATATATGTGGACGAGGACGATCTCTGGGAGCCACTCGACGAAGCTCTGCTCGACGCCGGCCTCAAGGAAGTGAGTGAGGGAGGGCGGGTCCAGTTCATGCGCGCGACGTCGAACATGCTCGAGCGTGCCACCGACATCAATGGCCTGAGCGTGATGAGCGCACCCCGGGTCTACTCCGATCTGCTTCGACTCGGCCCGCGCGGGCGGGAGGCCGCCGAACACCTGAAGGAGGTTGTCATCGACCCTCTCCACCGCCGCCAGCGAGCGACCGCGCCCTCCGAGCAGATGCTGGGCTGGGAGCGCGAGGTGCGCGAACGCCTGAGCACGCGGATCGCGTCGACTTCGGACCCCGACGCCGGGGAGGTCTATCGCCACGGCACCTACTCGACCAGCTACATCCTCGAGGGGGGCAAGGCCGCCGAGTCACTGCCGGAGCTGCGCCGCAAGCTGCGCAGCGCGGTCGGCGAGGAGACCGGCTGGCCCGCCTGGCAGCTCGCCGAGGGGACCGACCAGCGAGCCCGGCCGATCGACGGCGGCATCGAGTGCTGGTTCGAGGACACGATCTTCGAAGACTCGGCCCACTCGGATTTCTGGCGGGCGGAGCCCAGCGGCAGGCTCTCCCTGATCCGCGGCTACGACGAGGACGGTAGAGATTCCAGGCTGAAGCCCGGCACGGGGATCGACCTCACCTTGCCGGTCTGGCGCATCGCTGAGTGCCTGCGCCACGCAGGGCGCCTGGCGGCCGCCATGGACGCCGACCGAGTCAGCTTCATGGTCCGCTGGGAGGGCCTCCAGGGCCGCACCCTCGAGAGCTACGCGAACAGCCGGCACCGGCTCGTGGGGCGCTACGAATGCGCCCAGGCTTCCGTCACCTCCTACGTCGAGTTCTCTGCCGCCGAAACCGAGCCGAGCCTCGTCTCGCTGACCGAGACTCTCGTCACCCCGCTCTTCGAGGCCTTCGACTTCTTCGAGCCGCCGCCCGACCTCTATGAGGACGAGGTCGAGCGGATGCGGAGCAGGACGCGATGATCGAGGAGAAGCGTTCGGCTGCCGCCCGGGCCCGGGCGGAGAAGGCCTTGGTATGGGTCCTCGACGGGCTGGACAGCGAGAACACGAAGATGATCGTGCTCGGCGGGCTCGTTCCCGACGTCCTCAGCGGCGGCAGCGAGATCGCCTCCACCCGCCACCTGGGAACCACCGACGTAGACATCCTCCTCGTCACCCACGTCGAGGGCGGGGCCGACCTCTCCGCCCTCGAGCAGAACCTGCGCAAGCTCGGCTTTCGCCCGCGAGGGAGCGGGTGGCGATGGATGGGGACCGTCGACGGGCGCCCGGTGAAGGTCGAGTTTCTCTGCGACCTCGAGGACCGCGTCGCAGAAGAGGCAGTCCCCTGCAACGACTGCGACATCCTGAGAGCCATGAACCTGCGCGGCACCCGTTTCGTCGGCCGTGACTGGAACTGGCAAGAGCTGACCGCCCCGTCACCCGCAGGAGAGGCACTGACGGTTCGGGCCCGCTTCGCGGGTCTCGAGGGCTATCTCCTCTCCAAGTGCTTCGCCGCCCGTCACCGCGGCGCTGCCAAGGACTACTACGACCTGGCCTACGTCCTCATCCATAACCAGGCCGGCGGGCCTCGTGAGGCCGCCGAGCTCTTGCGAGAGGGAAAGTTCGGTCACCAGCTCGCCGATCTCAACTCGATCTTCGAAGAGATAGACGCCCGCTTTTCCAGCAGCGCGGCTTACGCCGCAGTGAGTTACGCATCGCAGATGCGGATTGTCGACCCCGGGCTGGAGGAGAGCGTATTGCGAACCGATGCGACGGTCGCGGTCGGCGAGTTCCTGGCCGCCCTCGGGTTCACCAAAGCGCCGGCGGGCGCTTAGTTCTCGAGCTAAGCGAACTCGATGACGCTGCGGATGCCGTCCTGGGCCTCCATCAGCTCAAAGCCGCGGTTGACTTCGTCGAGGCTGAGGCGGTGGGAGACGAAGGGGTCGAGGTCGATCTCCCCGACCAGGTAGCGGTCGACGAGGGCGGGGACCTGGTCGCGGCCCTTGACGCCGCCGAAGGAGGAGCCGGCGATGCGGCGGCCGGTGATCAGCAGGCGCGGGACGACGTCGAGGGTCTCACCCTTGCCGGCGACCCCGGCGACGGTGCAGAGCCCCCAGCCCATCCGCGCCGCTTCGACCGCTTCCCGCATCACGGCGACGTTGCCGGTCGCCTCGAAGGTGTAGTCGGCGCCGAAGCCGTCGGTCAGCTCGAGGATCCGCTCGACCGCCCCCTCCCCACCCTCGAGCAGGTCGGTCGCGCCCTGGCCGCGGGCCAGCTCGAGGCGCTTCGGCGAGAGGTCGACGCAGATGATCCTCTCGGCGCCCTGCAGGCGGCAGCCGGCGACGGCGCCGAGGCCGACCATGCCGGCGCCGAAGACGGCGCAGGTGCTGCCCGACTGCACCGCGGCGGTGTTGATCGCGGCGCCCAGCCCGGTCGAGAGGCCGCAGGCGAAAAGGCAGGTGTGCTCGAACGGGGCCTCCGCGCTGACCTTCGCCAGCGCGATCTCCGGCATCACCGTGTACTCGGCAAAGGTCGAGCAGCCCATGAAGCTGCGGATCTCCTCGCCGTCGCGAGAGATCCGCGTCGTCCCGTCGGGCAGGTGCCCCTTGTTCTGCTCCTCGCGGATCGCCAGGCAGAGATTGGTGCGCGGGTCGAGGCAGTGGACGCACTCGCGGCACTGAGGTGAGAAGAGCGTGACGACATGGTCGCCCACCGCCAGCGAACCGACGTCCGGCCCGACCGCCTCGACGACCCCGGCGCCCTCGTGCCCGAGGACGGTCGGCGCATACCCGGAGGGGTCGGCGCCGGAGGCGGTGTACAGATCGGTGTGGCAGACGCCGCAGGCGTGCAGTCGGACCAGCACCTCCCCGGCCCGCGGCTCGGCCAGCTCGACCTCCTGCACCGCGAGTGGCTCGCCGAACTCCTCCAGCACCGCGGCGCGCATCTTCATGCGATCACCGTACCTCGTTTACGAGCGACCGAACGCCGATTGCTCAGGGCGCCGCCGGCTGGTTCACGAAGGCTTCATAGCCACGGCACGGCTCTCCCCGCAGGCCCGGGCAGGGAGGCAGGCCGGTCGGCACGCCGACCCCGGGGACGACCGGCAGCAGCAGGTTCGAGGGCGTGCTCCCGCCGTAGGCGATCGCGACCTGGGCGGTGCCTTCCGGCTCGGTCTCGTCGAAGGCCCAGATCGGCTGGGTACCGTTGGGGGCGGCGATCGTCACCCGGATCCGCGAGCCGGCGCGATAGGCGTGGCCCTCGTAGTAGAGCGGGATCGTGACCGGCACGAACTGGTCGGGCGGCAGCGGCGAGACGTCGGCTTCGCGCAGGCTCAGCACCGGCTCCAGCGCGGTGCTCTTGGCGGCGTCGAGCTTGCGCTCGCTGCCTCGCACCCAGCCGTTCTGGACGAAGGTCTCCTTGCCGTCGGGCCTCACCTCGCTGATCGTCGCCTGGAGGTCGACGTCGGGGGTCGAGGAGCGGACCCAGACGTTCACCGCCCCGGCACCGAGGACCGTCGTGTTGGCGCTCAGCGGGGCGGTCAGATAGGAGACGGCGCTCCCCGGCGGGCTCTGCGCCCAGTTGTATTCGGGCGTGGCGGTCCAGAGGCCGCCGGCGCCGGAGGCGGTGTCGCCGCTGAAATCGGTCCTCGGCAGGGCGTCGGCGTCCCAGGTGAATTCGTCGGCGCCGCCGCCCGCGGGCGGGCTGCCGCCGAGACTGCCCCCGGGCGAGAGGTACCAGGCCTTCGCCTGGGTGCCGGGAACCGGGAAGTCATCGAAGGACTTCTCGAAGCCGGGGTAGGGCCGGCCCGGCGAGAGCCCGCCGGCGCCGCTGTCGAAGAGGACCCGGACCGGCTTCTGGGCTTCGAAGGCGGACAGGGCCAGCCCGTAGGTCGGCAGCAGCTGGATCGAGTCGAGCGGCAAGGTCACGCCGGGTATCCCCATCGCTTCCTGGAAGATCAGCGGAGCGCCGGCTTTGATCCCCGCCGAGGCGAGGATCGGCGGTCGCTTCGCGACGTAGAGCTGGAGAAAGTCGTACCAGCGGTTGAACGTCGCCGGGTCGAGCGAATCGATGTGGGTGCCGTTGGTGAAGGTGAACCACTTCTTTTTCGTGCCGGTGAAGTGCCGGACGAGAGCGGGGCAGTGGCCGCCGGTCTGCTCGTCGGTCCACTGGCAGGCCATGAAGGTCGGCACGTCGATCTTGTCGACGAAGGTGATCGGCGAGAGCGGATCGGCGACCTCGGGTTTGTAGTGATCGTTTTCTTCGACCTTTTTCAGCAGGTCGACCGCCTCGGGGTGCAGGGCCTGGTTGGCTCCGCAGGTCTGGTCGCCTTCCTGGATCCGTTTGTAGGCCCACGCCTGGCCCGAGGTCGGGCCCGCCGCTTCGGCGTCGTGGACCCGCTCTTCGGCCCATGCGAGGGCGAACCCGTTGTTGAGGATGCCGCCCGGATACAGCGTCGTCTGGGTGTTGTCGATCACCGACAGCGGCGAGATCGCGGACAGGTGCGGCGGCTGGGTGGCGGCGGTGAAGAGCTGGCTGATGCCGCCGTAGGAGATCCCCATCATCCCGACTTCGTGGTGCAGGGCCCAGGGCTGGTTGGCGATCGTCTCGACGACGTCGTAGCCGTCGAGGTTCTGCAACGGCTCGAAGAAGTCGAAGGCACCGCCCGAGCAGCCGGTGCCGCGCATGTTGACGTCGACCACCGTGAACCCCATCAGGTTGGCGAGGAGCGAGATCCCGCTCTGCGGCCCGGCCGGGTCGGCGTACCCGTATCCGGAGTACTCGATCAGGGTCGGCGTCGGGCCGCTCGGCAGCGGCGGCAGTTCGACCCCGGGAAGGACGTGCGTGACGTCCTGCGGCGGGTGGACGTCGATCGCCAGCTTGGTCCCGTCGCGGGTGGTCAGGTACCCGTATCCGCTCGCCGGGATCGACTGGCCGTAGAGGGCGGTGCTAGGTGGTGCCGACTGGGTCGTCAGGACCTGCAGGGGGTCCGACCGCGGCCCGCCGGCCGTCAGGCCGACGGTGTAGCCGGCGCCGGGCGCGACGTTGCGGAAGAGGACCCCGCCGAGCTCGTTCGCTTCCCGCGTCGCGACCTCGACATTCCCGCTGTCGTAGAGCGAGACCTGGGCGCCCGGGGGGAGGCCGGTCGCATAGACCTGTTCGACGCTCCCGTGCGCGTCGATCGCCGGGTCCGCGGCAGCGGACCCAGGGACCAACAGCAGCGCCAGCAAGGCGCAACCGAGCGTCACCCACCTCGGCGCCCCACGCCGGCCCCGCCGGCAGTCGACCTCTCCACCTCTACTCAAGATTGGGTACTTGTACCACGCAACACAGTCTTCGTAAACCTACGAAGGGATTACGTCCTTCGGTTCGCGTGAGAGCTTCGCGAAGCCGCGGAGAACCCGCACCAGGGTCAACAGGCCCTTTGGAGATCTCAGGTTGATGCCGCCGAGGAGCTGGCGCAGGAACGAGAGCTGGTCGAAATAGACCCGCTCGCAGACGAGCTCCTCGTTCTGGTCGAAGACGAAGAAGGCGGTCATCCTGACCTTGAACGACCCGCCCGTCGGCGGCACCGGCCCGAGCGGCCCCAGGTGCGTCCCGAGCAGAAAGAACTCCGCCACCACAGCGTCGTCGCAATGCCGAAGCGCGATCATCTCGTGCCGCTGATCGGGAAACGCCGTTCGCGTTTCGTGGTAGTACCCCCGGACGGCGCCATCCCCATCGTGCACCGTCTCGGTAGGCACGATCTCATAGCGCGGATGCGGAAAGGTCGCCAGCACCGCATCCCAATCCTGCTCCACCTCATCGTGGAAATGGTCCAGCACCACCTTCTCCCGACGTGCTCGGATGTCATCGGTAGGCATTCGACCTGCTCCTCTCGATCAAAGGCTTGGCGCGCAATCCTGGGCAAGGGTTGATTCTGCCGTAACCGCCCTCGACCGCCTTCGGGATCGCCGGCTCGGCCGACCTCCACATGCTGATTGCAGGGGTTCGCTAGGGGTGGCAGACGGGATTCGAACCCGCGACCGCCGGCACCACAATTAGGCCGCCCTCCAACGGCGCCAACCGTCATCCCGCACCGCAAGCGGGTTTGCGCCTGCCTCCGATTTCTGCCGCCGAACCCCGATACGCGGGGATATTCGGCGATTGTCGGGGTGTACTGGCAGAAATGCGGATTCTGCCTGATCGGGCATACCCTCGGTTTAAAGGGTGGCAGACGGGGGCTCGAACCCGCAGCTAGGTTGGCCAGCGCCTTCGTTAGAGCGGGTAGCCGGAGTTCGCATAGAACCGGAACGTCCGCGGCTGCCTTCAAGCTTATGTGTATGCCGATGCAGGAGCGCAGCCCGTTCGAATGGGTGGCTGACTACAGACTGCTAGAGCATCTGGGTAGCGGCGGCTTCGCTGATACCTATCGAGCAGAGAAAGATGGCAACCAGTACGCCGTCAAGGTGCTGCGCGATCTTCCGACGGGCAACAACGCCGTGCGCTTTGAACGCGAGATCGAGACGCTTCGCCTCGAACATGAGAACCTTGTCCGCTACGTCGATAGCGGCATCGACTCCTACGGCGGGCTTCGTCGTCCTTACATCGTCATGCCGTTCGTCCCAGGTGAAACGCTCCGCCAAGCGATCGACCGCGCCCAGGGGCCACTTGCCCTCTCCGAGGTCAAACGGATTGGCACTGCTGTCGCTGCTGGTCTCGCCTTCCTGCACGAGCGGAACATCGCTCACCGCGACTTGAATCCGAAGAACATCTATCTCTGCGAGTCAGGCGAGGTGCTGATCCTTGACTTTGGCCTTGTGAAGCTTCTCGACCACACGTCTCTTACGCTGCCCGGGCAGCTAGTTGGAACCTTGGCTTACTGCGCTCCCGAGCAACTGCGAAACGAGACGGATCTTCACACCGACCTCTACGCCCTCGGCGCGACCCTCTTCCACGCCCTATGCGGGCGCCCGCCGTTCCTCGCATCGAGCCACGTTGCTTTCGTCGAGATGATCCGAGCCGAGGATCCCGAGCCGCCGAGTGTGTTGAATCCGGCAATTCCCGATCGACTCGAGCGGTTGATCTTGGCGTTGCTTGCAAAGGAGCCAGTGCAGCGGCCCTCGAGCGCCAGCGAGATTGCAGTGGCTCTCCGTGCCCCCGACAGCACGGTCAGGGCACACCCAACTCCCTACGACCGCGACGCCGATCCGATTCTCGCTGTGCGCGCGACGAGCACTAGCGCAGCACGCGCAATTGTCGGCGCAGCGATGCTCGGCGAGAGTCCTCAGGTTGCGATGACCGCCATCACCACCCCCCAGGTCCTAGAGGACGTTGTGCGAGCAGCTGGCTTTGACCCGACCTTGGAGCTCGTGATCGACACCCGGGTCGAGTCGACCGCTCTAATCGGCATGGCCAAGGCGGTTGCATCGCGCAAGTTTGCCCCCGGCAACGGCAAGCCCTATCGCCATGCCGACTTGCGCGGTCCAGAGACGAGCAGGCGCGTAGCCCGCGGCGACCTCCTAGAGCAGAACAAGGAAGGGGCATCAATTCTGCGTAGTGCGTGCTTTCGGTTTTCACGCCCAGACGACGACTGGATAAAGCGAGACGCCCGTCTGCTTGGCGACGCGCTCTCGGCGCGCGACGCGATTGACGCGCAAGCGCCGCTCTATGCGACTGTGCGATGCCAAATCGACGCGCTCCTGCGGGAGGACGATCGCATCGCAATCGCCAACCGTTTTAGTCGGGGCACGCCAGACGGCTACTGGCTTGAGGTCTACGATCTCTCGATTCATTCTCATCCCGAGGCGATTGCCGCCGTGATGGAGATGCTGCTACTTCTTCAAGAGCGTGGAGTTAGGGCGATAGCCTCCCTCCCCGGCCCACTTGTGGAGCTTGCCTGGAGCATCGGTGTGGCAGGAGTTGAGATAAAGCTCGGACGTGTCGGTGGGGCTCACATGCCGAGCACCCGACCGCGAATGAACGCGGATTCTCGCTCGCGTTTCGAGCTGCTCTCAGTCTTTTCTTCCTTCGTGCCCGAGGATGCGGTTGCCCTACTTGAACGCGATGTTCTGCCGGAGTCGAGCTGCGGGTGTCCAACCTGCCGACTTGGCGGTACTTACGCCGATCGTGTTGCCGACGCTGATTCCCACGACATCTTTGCCTGGCGGTATCTCCAGCGCGAATTGAGCGGCCTCGCGATTCCAGATCGCCTAGAGCGACTCGCTGCCCGCTTCAGCGAAGCAGAGCGACTTCTCACCGAAACCCGCGGGACCCTCGCTAAGGGACGTGGCTCTAAGCGCCACTTGGCCACGCTGCGGGCAACGCTGGCGCTGCTCTCCGCGCGTGGCGTCCACTCTGGGTTCGGGGCCCTTCGCCGCTAACCCCTAGTGGCGATCAAGCCACGAATGTAGATCTCAAGCGGCGTCGGCTTAGCTGCGGCGCGAAGCTCGCACTCACGTGCGACCTTCCACTCTATGTCGCCTAGGTCTAGTGCCATTGGCAGAGCGTCGGTTGCAGCTCGCGAAGAGATTCCGGCCCCTAGAACCGCTTCGGGTAGCTCATCCCGATGACCGGGGCCGTCCGCTGAGAGTAAGTAGCGCTGCCAACTGCGTAGCCGCTCATTCGGAGCAAAGCAAAGTGGCACAGACTCAACAGCGCGTCGGAGTTCCGCTGAGAGGTCGATCTCCGCTGTTTCCCGCTTCACGATCGCGTAAGCAATCGCGATCCCAAGCCAGGCGTCAACCGTAAGTCCAGACTCAGCCGCACGTACCCGAAGCCGTGCAGCTGAGGAGGGGTCAACTGGTAACCGCACCCAGTGCTGACTGCCGTCTGGACGAGCGCGCCAATGGGGGTGACTTCTACGGCCATCGCTAAGCGGCCTAAAGGACGGCTCTGGCGCGCGATCCTCAGCGGAAGAGTTATTTGCTTTATTTGCCATATAAAGCAAAGTATTGTAGATGGACCAACCGACGCGAAAATTGCTCTCACTTCTTGGCAGCGATCACTGCGGCGCAATCTGCGAGCGCTTGGAGTCGGGGCCGGCGACGCAGAGTCAGCTAGTAGACGAACTTGGACTACAAAGTCGAGATGTCGCAGCCACCCTGGATCAGCTTCTACTGATCGGGCTGGTGAGGTGGCACAAGGACGCGGGAGAAGGACCAGGTCGACCGGCCAAACACTGGAGATTGGTCGGCGCGGAGGAGCTGATCAAGCTTGAGACCTTCGCTAAGGAAATGCACCGACGCTTGATCGACTCTGAATAGGCCGGTCCGACGTGGTTCCGTGGAGCTGCGTCCCATGCGCCAGGGACTCTGCCGCTTGCCTGCTCGTCGAGGAGTAGCTTCACGCCAACGCGGCCTGTTCGCACTTCCAGGCCGCTTCGGCTTCATCAGCGTCCGCGGTGTTGAGGCTGATGCGTTGGTCAATCTCGTCAGGGAAGGCGCTGTAGTAGCGGACCGCGGTCCGCACCTGGGAGTCGGTGAGATTGAGAAGCTCGGCGGTGGCGGCGATCGCCTGCTCCCCCCGCGCCTCGCCGCTCTTGAGGGTGAACATGAGCTCCCAGACGTCCGGGCCGCCGGCCAAAGCGGCACGGCGGCCAGTGGGTCCGTCCCGGAAGACAATGCCGCGGAATTCATCCATGCGTCTACGGTAGCCAGTGCCATTTCCTGTCACGGAATCGGCACCCATCGCTGCGTATCCCCACCTATCCAGCGCCCATCAGGCAGAAACTGCCTGATGGGGAGCGGAATTTGGGTCCGGTTTAAACCAACTTGGCCGACCCCGACATAGCGATTTGCAGGGGTTCTTCTAGGGGTGGCAGACGGGATTCGAACCCGCGACCGCCGGCACCACAAGCCGGAGCTCTACCAACTGAGCTACTGCCACCGCGCTGGCTCCAATTTAGCTTGCGGGGGCGGGGGATGCTGGCGCGTAGCGATGGTGGATGGCCAGGGCGTTGCCGTCGGGATCGTCGAAGAAGGCCTGGTGGCAGACGCCGGAATCGAGGGTGTCGCCTTTGAACTCGACGCCGCGGGATTCCAGCTCCGCCTTGGCAGCCTCGAAGTCGTCGACGTGGAACTCGATCGGGAGGTTGTTGGGGCGGAACTCGATGTTGAAGGCGTCCACCTGCATCAGGGCGATCGTCAGATTGCCCGTCTCGAACTCGCCCGCTGGCATATCCCCCCAGCGCTTCGAGAACTCGAGGCCCAGCGTCTCGCCGTAGAACCGGGCGGCCCGCTCGTAGTCCTGCGTCGCCACGGTAATGAAGTCGGTGCCGCTTATGAGCTTGGTCTGAGTCGCCATCTGGCTCCCTTCGTCGGTTTTCCCGGTTGCTCGTCTCGCCCGCATTGAGAGAGCCAGCGCCACGCCGGCGGCCGCCAAGCCCAGTATGGCGACGATCAGAGCCGCGATGGCGAGGCCGTCGCTGCCGCCGCCGGAATCCCCCTCGACGGGCGCGCCTTCGCTCGCCGCACCCTGCTCCCCAGTCGGAGCGGTGACGAGGACCTGCGGCGCCGGCCTTTCGGAGCTCGGGCCACCGGTCCAGCGCACCACTCCCCCGTCCTCATAGGTCTGCAGCGCTTTGAACGTCAGCGTTTCGCCCACCTTCCCCGGCATCTGCACTGCGATCGGGAAGTCCTCGAACTGTTCCGGCTGGATCTCCGCTCGACGATTCCGGGCGGTCCAGATCACCCGGTCGACCTGGGCGGGGACCGTCTGGCCGGTGATCCCCGACTTGGCGGCTTTCGTCGTCCTCACGTCCGCCGACCAACCCGCGACCGGCTGGGAGAGGGCGTAGGTGAAGCCCGGCGGAAACCTGACTTCCACCCTCGTCGTCGTCAGGTCGGCGCTCTCGTTGGGGACGTTCACGCGGAGCACGGTGTAGGCGCCCGCCGCTGCTTCTTCGGGTTGCACCCTGACGTGGGCCCCGGCGCCGGCGGGAAGCGCGAGGGCAAAGACGGCGAGGAGCAAAGTCGAGACGCGGCCGGTCATGAACCGCGAAGGCTATAGCGGGTGAAGATATTTGCTTAATCAGAACTAAGGAAGATGTCGCCTGGTGCCGATAGGGCGGGCGTGCAGGTGGCTAACGAGGCTTTCGGTCAGGGAACCCATCGCGTCGTCGATCCCGCGGATCAGCCGCGGGACCTGAGCGGCTGGGCGTGGTGCGTCTATGTGAGCCTGGGGCTGCTGGCGATCGTGATGGTGGCCCGGCTGGTGACCGCGCTGGACCTGCACTCTGCCGTCACCGATGGCGGCGACATCGTCGGCAAGTACCGCGACTACAACCGCTGGGTCGCGATCGACGGCCTTCTCTTCCTGCTCAGCGCCGCCCTCTTCATCGGCTGGTTCTTCCAGGCCTATAAGAACCTGCGCCGGCTCGGGGTGCAGAACCTCCGCCACGGCAACGGCTGGGCGATCGGCGCCTGGTTCGTCCCGATCCTCAGCCTGGTCCGCCCCAAGCAGATGACCAACGACATCTGGCGCGGCAGCGAGCGCGGCGCCGAGGTCACCAACCGCTGGCGGCTGGTGCCGGTCCCGAGCCTCGTGCACTGGTGGTGGGGCCTGTTCCTCGCGCAGGGCGCACTCGTCTACCTCGGCCAGACGATGACCCAGGGCGGCTACGACAAGCTCTCCAGGTTCGGGGAACTGAGCAGCGGCTTCTCGCAGATCAAGAGCGGGACGGTGTTCGACGTGATCGGCGACCTCATCGGGATCGCCGCCGCGGTGGTGGCGATCCTCGTCGTCTCGATGATCACTGAGCGCGAGGACGAGATCCGCAGCGAGGCGATCGCCCACGCTCCACAGGTGCCGGTGTACGCGCCGCCAGCCCCGCCCGCCCAGTACACGCCGCCGGCGCCCCAGCCCCCGACTGCCCAGCCGCAGCCTCCCCCTCCCCCCGCGCCCCCGCAGTACGCCGCCCCGCAGCCGACCCCGACCGAGCAGCGGGTGCAGTGCCCCGAATGCGCCGAGTGGATCCAGGCGCAGGCGAACGTCTGCCGCTACTGCGGGCACCGGCTGCGGCCGCTCGGCCAGTGAGGCTGCTCCTCAGCGACAACCTCGAGCGCAGCCGCGGGACCGTCTTCTTCCGCCTCATCTTCGCCCTGCCGTTCCTGATCTGGCTGACGGTCTGGGGCATCGCCGCCGTTTTCGTCGCCTTCGTCGCCTGGATCGCCACCCTCTTCGAGGGCCGCCCGCCCGCTCCGCTGCACGAATTCCTCTCCCGCTTCGTCCGCTTCGCCACCCACACCTACGCCTACCTCAACCTCGCCGCCGAGCCGCTCCCCACCTTCGACGGCAAGCCCGGCTACCCGGTCGACCTCGAAGTCGAGCCGCCGGTCCCGCAGGGCCGCTGGAGCGTCTTCTTCCGGCTCGTCCTCGCCCTGCCGGCGCTGCTCCTGCTCGCCGTCCTCTTCGGCTCCGGCAGCGTCGGTGACTTCACCTTCAGCAACGCCCGCGGCGGCCTCGGCGGCGTCATCGGCACCGCCGCCCTGCTCGCCTGGTTCTACACGCTGGTGCGGGGCCGGGCGAACCGCGGTCTCCGCGACCTCGCCGCCTACGTCATCTCTTACGGCGCCCAGGCCTGGAGCTACCTGCTGCTGGTCAGCGACGAGTACCCCGACAGCGACCCCCTGACCGCGATCGGCCCGCTGCCGACCCGCTCGGACCCGATCCGGATGGAGGTGAGTGACGAGCTGCGGCGCAGCCGCCTCACCGTCTTCTTCCGCTTCGCCCTCGCCTTCCCCCACCTCGTCTGGCTCACCCTCTGGGGGGTCCTCGCCCTCCTCACCGCGATCGTCAACTGGTTCGCGATCGTCTTCACCGGCGACTCGCCGCAGTGGGCGCACCGCTTCCTCTCCGCCTTCCTCCGCTACCAGACCCACGTCCTCGCCTTCCTCTACCTGGTCGCCAACCCCTTCCCGGGCTTCGTCGGCGCCGCCGGCTCCTACCCGGTCGAACTGCACGTCGCCGGGCGCACGCAGCAGAACCGCTGGACCGCTTTCTTCCGGCTCGTCCTCGCCTTCCCGGCGCTGATGCTCGCCGGCGCCTTCTCCCAGGCGCTGCTGGTCGTGGCGGTGCTGGCCTGGTTCGCCTCCCTCTTCACCGCCCAGATGCCGCTCGGCCTCCGCAACCTCGGCGCCCTCGCCCTCCGCTACCAGGGCCAGGCCTACGGCTACGTCTTCCTCCTAACCGGCGCCTATCCCTACAGCGGCCCCTGCCACGAAGTCGCCCCGGCGGGATGAACCGCTCCCGGGTCCCGGCACTGGCCGCGCTCCTCCTCGTCGCCGCGGCCTGGGCCTGGGGCGCGCAGGCGCTCTGGCACTCGACCGAGCTGCCGTCCCTCGACCTCGCCCACCTCGACCCCCACGACTACTTCAGCGACTCCTTCCTCGACCGCAGCGCCACCTACGAGCGCTTCCTGACGATCCTCTCCCTGCTCGCGACCGCCACCGTCGTCGCCGTCCTCGCCGTCTACGCCCGCCGCGGCGAGCAGCTGGCGCGCGAGTCGGCCGCCGGCCGCGTCGGCACCGGCCTGCTGCTGGCGATGCTCGGCTTCGCGATCGTCTGGCTCAGCCAGGTCCCCTTCGACCTCGCCTCGCTCTGGTGGCAGCGCCGCTACGACGTCTCCCACCAGGACTACCTCCGCCACCTCCTCGACAGCTTCCTCTCGCTCGGCTCCGAGTTCGTCTTCCTCTGCCTCAGCTTCGCGGTGATGATGGGCTTCGCCGGGATCTTCCGGCGCTGGTGGTGGCTCGCCACGGTCCCCGTCTTCGCCGCCCTGATGCTGGCCTTCGCCTTCCTCACCCCATACCTGGTCCCGAACACCTCCGCGATCGACAACCCCGGACTGGTCGCCGAAGCCCGGGCGCTGGAGCGGATCGAGGACGCACCGGAAGCGCGGCTCCGGGTCCAGGAAGTGCACAAGTTCACGGCGGCACCGAACGCCGAGGCGGCCGGCCTCGGCCCGAGCCGGACGGTGATCCTCTGGGACACGCTGCTGCGGGACTTCGAACCCTCCGAGGTCCGCCTCGTCCTCGCCCACGAGGTCGCCCACCTCGCTCACGACGACCCGCTCAAGCAGGTCGGCTGGATGGCCGTCTACCTGATCCCGGCTTTGGGGCTGATGGCGCTGCTGACCCGCCGGCGCGGCGGCCTCGCCCGCCCCGAGGCGATACCGCTGGCGATCCTCGTCCTCGTGGTCGTGCAGCTACTGGCGACGCCGCTGCTCAACACCGTCACCCGCCGCCAGGAGGCCGCCGCGGACTGGGCGGCCCTGGAAGCGACCCGCGAACCCGACACCCAGCGGTGGCTGATGCAGAAGCTGTCCGAGAAGAGCCTCGGCAACCCCGACCCGCCCAGCTGGGTCTACGCGATGTTCGAGAACCACCCGACGATCATGCAGCGGATCGCGCTAGCGGACGCGTGGGCACAGCGGCAGCGGGACCTCGCGAGAAAGTGATCTCGTCGTCGACCGGGCCCCGTTTGAAGAGGCGGAGGTCGCGGGCGTAGTTCTGGTGCAGGCGCCAGGGGTGGGTCTCGCCCTGCTTCGGCAGCTGGTCGATCGCCCGCAGGACGTAGCCGGACTTGAGGTCGATGAAGGGCTCACGGGCCAGCTGCGGGCCGGGCTCGCGCGGGGTCGCCACCTTGTAGCCGTGCGCGTCCATGTGGTTGAGCAGGCGGCAGACGTACTGGGAGACGAGGTCGCACTTGAGGGTGAAGGAGGCGTTGGTGTAGCCGAGGGCGATCGCCAGGTTGGGGACGCCGCCGAACATCGCGCCCTTGTAGCCGACGAGCTCCGAGAACTGCTTGCGCTCGCCGTCGACCTTGACCTCGATCCCGCCCATCACCAGCAGGTTGAGCCCGGTGGCGGTGACGATGACGTCGGCCTCGAGCTGGCGCCCGGAGGAGAGCTTGATCCCCTTCTCGGTGAAGGTCTCGATCGTGTCGGTGACGACCTCGGCCTTGCCCGAGCTCAGCGTCGCGAAGAGGTCGCCGCCGGGGACCAGGCAGACGCGCTCGTCCCAGGGGTTGTACCGCGGTTCGAAGTCGCGGTCGATGTCGTAACCGGCCGGCAACTGCCGCTCGACCCCGCGCCGGATCACTTTCCGCATGAACCGCGGCGCCCGGCGCGAGAGCTGGTAGAAGGCCATCTGCGTGAGGACGTTCTTCCAGCGAACCAGCGCGTAGCGGGCCTTGTCGGGCAGCACCCGGCGCAGCGCCTTCGCAACCGGGTCCTGGCCGGGCAGGGTGACGACGTAGCCGGGGGAGCGCTGCAGCATCGTGATGTGCTCGGTGTCCGGTGCCATCGCCGGGATCAGCGTCACCGCGGTGGCGCCGCTGCCGATCACGACCACGCGCTTGCCCCGGTAGTCGAGGTCCTCGGGCCAGTGCTGCGGGTGGACGACCTGCCCCTGGAAGCGCTCGCTGCCGGGGAACTCCGGCGTGAAGCCCTCGTCGTAGCGGTAGTAGCCGGTGCAGCCGTAGAAGAAGTCGCAGGTCAGCTCGACCGTCTCGCCCCCGCGCTCGGCGCGCACGGTCCACAGCGCCTCGTCACTCGACCACTCGGCCGAGAGGACCTTGTGGCCGAAGCGGATGTGGTCCTCGACCCGGTACTCGCGCGCCGTCTCCTGGATGTAGTTGCGGATCTTCTCGCCGGCGGCGATCGAGTCTTCGTCGGTCCAGGGCTTGAACGAGTAGCCGAGCGTGTACATGTCCGAGTCGGAGCGGATGCCGGGATAGCGGAAGAGGTCCCAGGTGCCGCCGATCGCCTCGCGGGACTCGAGGATCGCGTAGCTCTTGCCGGGACAGTTCCGCTGCAGGTGGGCACCGGCGCCGATGCCGGAGAGGCCGGCGCCGACGATAAGGACGTCGACGTGCTCGCGGTGGTCGGTCCGGTGGTCAGTCATTGAGGAGCTCCTGCCTATCTGGTCAGGCGAGCGATCAGGTCGCTCGTCATCGGGGTTGACTCGAAGAGGCCGCGCTTGGCGCCGGCGCGCATCTGGCGGCGGATCGCCCGCTCGACCAGCCCTTTGGGGAGGAAGCGGAGCGCCGCGTAGGCGCGTGCTCCCCGCTTGGTGGTGGCGAGGTCGCGGGCGGGCTTGCCGTAGATCGCGCGGACGATCGTGGCGACGGCGGCGTCGAGGGGCTCGGCCGGGACCATGCCCTCGAGGCCGACGCCGGCGTGGCGGCTGGCGTCGTGGATCGGGGTGCGGATATAGCCGGGGTAGACGGTGGTGACCGCGATCTCGTCGCCGACCTCCGCCCGCAGCTGCTCTGAGTAGCCGACGACGCCACGCTTGCTGGCGCCGTAGGCGGTGGCGAAGGGGACGGCGATGTGGGCGAGGCCGGAGGAGATGTTGACGACGCGGCCGCGGGCGGCGCGCAGCGCCGGCAGCGCCGAGGCGGTGACCCGCCAGGTGCCGAGGAGGTTGACGTCGATGACGCGGAGGGCGTCGGGGCCGGGGGTCTCGGTGGCGCTCTGGGGAAGGCCGATGCCGGCACAGTTGACGAGCGCGTCGACCCCGCCGCCGAGCCGCTTCACGGCCTGGGCGATCGCGGCGTCGACGGCTTCCTGGTCGGTGACGTCGCAGGCGATCAGGTCCTCGTTGCCGTTCGGCTTGAGGTCTAGCCCGACGACCTCCGCCCCGCGAGCGCGGAGCGCGTCGGCGGTCGCCGCGCCGATGCCGCTGGCGGCACCGGTGATGATCACGCGTTTGCTCATCGGCGCAAGCGTATCAACACTGTGTCGAGTAAGTCAACGATTTGTCGAAACTGTCGACGCGCTGTAAGGTAGACCCCGATGGAGGCAGCCGCGAAACCGCGTGCAGGTGCCAACGGGCACGGGCGCCGTGCGAGCCGCGTCAGCGGCGACGACCGCGAGCGGGCGATCCTGGAGACGGCCGGACGCCTGCTCGAAGAACGTCCGCTGGCCGAGATCTCGGTCGACGACCTCGCCAAAGGCGCCGGCATCTCCCGCCCCACCTTCTACTTCTACTTCCCCTCCAAGGACGCGGTCGTGATGACGATCGTCGAGCGGCTGGTCGAGGAGGCAACCGGCAGCCGCAACGAGGTCATCGCCGCACTTGCCGAATCAGGCCCGCGGGCGGGCCTGGAGAAAGCGCTGGAGAACCTCTACGCCGCCTTCCGCTCCCGCCCCGGCGTCGTCCGGGCCGGAGCCGACCTGCGCGCGACCAACCACCAGGAAGCCCGCGACCTCTGGACGCAGGTGATGGAGGGCTGGGTCGACGACGTCACCGCGATGATCGAGTTCGAGCGCGACCGCGGCGCCGCGCCCGCCGGGCAGCCGGCCCGCGAGATCGCGATTGCCCTCGTGCAGATGAACGAGCGCGTCCAGTACGCGACGCTCCTCGACGAGTCCCCCTCGCTCGACAAAGACCGCGTCCTCGACGTCCTCATCGACATCTGGCTGCGGGCGATCTACGGCAGCGCCGAGCCAAGCTGACCCATCAGCGCAACCGCGTCGAGGTCGCGGTGGAGCAGGTGCTGGCCCATGATCCGGGTCAGGCCCGCCTCCTGAAGCTCGCGCAGCTGCGCGATCGCCTCCTCGGTCGTGCCGAGGATCGTGCTCGGGCGCAGGCCGGCGATATAGGCCTCGCCGTCGCCGTCCTCGCCTTTCCAGCGCGAGAGGCGCGAGGCGCGGTCGAGCACCTCATCGCGGTCGGCCCCGACCAGCCAGCCGGTCATCATCGAGAGCGGCAGCGTCGCCGGGTCCCGCCCCTCCTTCTCGCAGGCCTCGTCGAGGCGCTTACGGATGTCGGCGATCTCCTCCGCCGTCGCCATCACCGTGTTGTACTCGGTCGCCCAGCGGGCGCCGATCCGCAGGCTCCGCGGCCCGCCTTTGGCGCCGAGGATCAGCGGCAGCGGCTGCTGCACCGGCTTCGGCCGCGCATCGAGTTCATGGGCGCGGTAGTGGCTGCCGTCGAAGCTGAACGGCCCCTCCCCCCAGTGGCCGCGGACGATCTGCATCTGCTCTTCCAGCGCCTCCATCCGCGGCCCGACCGGCGGCAGGTCGAAGCCGTAGAGCTCGTGCTCGCGCTCCCACCAGCCGGCGCCGATCCCGACTTCGACGCGGCCGCCGGAGACGTGGTCGGCGGTCACCGCCGCCTTCGCCAGCAGCGCCGGGTGGCGGAAGGTCGCCGGCGAGACCATCGTTCCCAGGCGCAGCTTCCGGGTGACGGCACCGAGGGCGGTGATCGTCCCCCAGGCGTCGAGCGAGCCGCGCTCACGGCGGTCGTCGACCGAGAGGTAGTGGTCGGAGCGGAACATCGTCCCGACCCCGTGCTCCTCGCAAGCAGAGGCGAGCGCCTGCCAGTCCTCCCAGGTCACGTCCTCCTGGCCCTCGATCATCAGGCAGACCTCCATCGGCCCTCCCTCTACCCGGCCGCGACGATTTCAGCGAACGCCGCGAAGCCCGGCGCGGTGCGGGCGACCAGGTCCGTCTCCAGCGCGGCGGCGCGCTGCGGCAGCTCGTGCTCGCCAGCGTCGCCCAGCGCCGCCACCGCCTCCTCGATCATCTCCGGCACCGCGAGCCACGCCTCGACCAGGGCGCAGTCGGCCTCGGGATGGAAGAGGACTCCCCAGACGTTGCCGGCGCGGAAGGCTTGGCAGGCGGTCAGCTCCGAGGAGGCGAGGTGGGTGGCGCCGTCGGGCAGGTCGAAGACGTCCCCGTGCCAGTGCAGGACCTCGGTGCCGGGGGCGAGACCGCCGAGCAGCGGGTCCTCCGGGTCGGCGATCTCGACCGGAGCGAAGCCGATCTCCGGCGCCCCGCCCGGCCGCACCTCTCCGCCGAGTGCCCGCGCCAGCAGCTGCGCCCCGAGGCAGATGCCGAGCACCGGCATCCCCCGCTCCACCGCCGCGGCCAGCCACTCGCGCTCGGCGGCCAGGGCCGGGAACCGCTCGACTTCGTCGACGTTCATCGGCCCACCCATGACGACGGCGCCGGCAATCTCATCGTGCGCGGGCAGCGGCTGGCCGGCGAGCGGTTTCACCGTCCGCACGCGGAGGTCGCGACAGGCATCGAGGATCCGGTGCGGTCCCTCCCAGGGCACGTGCTGGATCGCCAGCAGGGTCGGACGCTCGTCCAGGCTCATCGGGGGATCAGGCTAGCCTCCGCGGTATGAGGTTCGCGACTTCCCGCTTCGCCACCGCATCACCGGCGCAGGCCCGCGGAGCGCTCGCGATCGGCGCCCTCGCCGTCGGCGCCGCCGCAGTCGGCGGCTTCGCCATCGGCCGCCTCAGCGTCGGGCGGCTAGCGATCGGCAAGGCGACGATCGGCCGCCTGTCGGTGAAGCGACTCGAGATCGAGGAGCTGGACATCGGCCGACTCACGGTGCGCGAGCGCCCGGACCGAAACGACGGATGAGCCGCCCAGAATCATCAGCGGTGCGCGTTATCCACCCCAGGGGGTGGATAACGCGCACCGCTGCATTCACTGGCCTGATAGGGGCGCTCGTCACGCTCGTCCTCGTCGCCTCCTCCGCCACCGCCGTAGGTCCCTACCCCGCCCTCACGCCCTGTCCGGTCTTCCCGGACCCTCCCGCTTCGCTCTCCCCGCGTGCGCCGTCCCTCCCGACCGAGGCGGCCTGGAACCAGGACATCTCGAAGGCGCCGCGGGACCCGCGCTCGAACGCCTACATCGCCTACATCAACTCGCATGGCGGCGACAACCTCCATCCCGACTTCGGCTCGCCGCGCGCCTACGGCTTCCCCTACTCGGTCGTCGGCGCCGGCCAGCGCAAGCTCCCGATCCACTACACCGCCTACGGGGACGAGAGCGACCCCGGCCCCTTCCCGGTTCCTGCGAAGGCGCCGGTCGAGGGCGGCAACCGCAGCGACGGCGACCGCCACCTCCTCGTCGTCGACCGCGCCGGCTGCACGCTCTACGAGCTCTACCGCGCTTTCTACGTCGCCAAGCCGCGCCCGCACTGGAACGCCGACTCGGGCACTGCATGGGATCTGCGCTCGGCCGCCCGCCGGCCCGAGGGCTGGACTTCCGCCGACGCCGCCGGCCTGCCGATCTTCCCCGGCCTCGTCCGCTACGACGAGGCCGCCTCCGGCCACCTCGACCACGCGATCCGCGTCACCGTCGAGAGCACCCGCGCCGCCTGGGTCCACCCCGCCTCCCACTGCGCCGGCGACACCTCCAATCCAACCGCGCCGCCGATGGGCCTGCGCCTGCGACTGAAGGCGGGCTACGGGCTCGGCCGCTTCAGCGGCCCGGCCCGCACGATCGCCCTGGCGATGAAGCGCTACGGGCTGATCGTCGCCGACAACGGCTCCAACTGGTTCTTCTCCGGCAGCAGCGATCGCCGCTGGGACGACGAGAACCTCAACCAGCTGAAGCAGATCCCCGGCGGCGCCTTCGAGGTGGTGAAGAGTCGGGCAAGCGTCCATTCATGCTGATTTGCGGGGATTGGAATGGGTAATTGAGCCAATAGGGAACACCCGAGGAGAGAGGAAAATGGCTCAGACCAAACCCAAATCGACCCCGAAATCGAAATCTAAAGCTAGATCCAAACCGAAAAAATCCTCAACCTCGAAATCGGCGAAACCAGCCACGAAATCGAAAGCCAAATCGAAATCGTCGCCGAAATCGAAAGCCTCTAAAAACGGCGCTTCGCGCTCGAACGGGTCGTCGAGCAAACACTCGAACGTCGAGGCAGTGCGCAACGCGGTCGGCGACAAAGCCAAAGACGCCGGCAAGACCGTCGGCAAAGTCGCGGGCAAAGCGAAAGTCCCGCTGGTTGCGGGCGGCGCGGCCCTGGCCGGAGCCGCTGGGGGCATGGCCCTCGCCGCCTCCAAGAAAGGCCGCAAAAGCGGGATCGGCAAGGCAATTGCCCGCCGGCCAAAGGTAAAGGTCGACTCCAAGGACATCGCCAAGGCCGCCAGAGGCGTGGGTAACTTCAGCGCGCAGGTCAGCGAGGTCGCAGGGGGTCTCGAAAGCGCTGCTTCGGGGAGGAACGGCAAGCACCGCTCCCCGATCGAGGTCGTTCTACAGGGACTCACCGCGAGGCGCTAGCGCCGGGCTGGCCCTGAGGACATGGCTGGGACCGCGCGCACGGGACGCGCGGTCGCCAGCCCCAACTTCTCTCAGTCGGTCTCCGCTCCGCTTTCGGCTTCGCGTCTGCGGCGCTCCTCGACTTCCCGCGCCACGTCCTCGGCCTCGAAGTCCTCGGCTTCCGCCGGGTGAACCAGCCACTGCTCCACCGCCCAGTCGACCTTGACGTCGCGGTAGGTGACGCCTTCCTCGGGCTCCTCGGGGATGTTCTCGCGCTCGACGTGGACCTCGGTCTCATGGCCGGGCTCGCCGTAGTAGGTGACCTTCCGCCTCTCTGGAACTCGGCCGAACTTGACCTCCTTCGCCTTGACCGAGGTAAAGAACTCGAGGTCGGGACGACGGCCGCTCACGCGGTCGCCGCCTTCTCCACGTCGTGGACGGTGACGCGGCCTTCGGCGCCGGTGCCTTCGACGTCGTCGATGTCGACCCCCTCCTCCTCGGCCTTGCGCAGCGCCGCCGCCGTGGCGTTGTGCTTCTCGGCCCGGCGCTGGCGCCGGCGCTCGCCCAGCTCCATCGCCTTGTGGGTCGCCGCCAGCCCGAGGTCCTTCGCCTCGTCGCTCGCAGCCGAGCCGAGTTCTTTGGCGACGACCTTGGCGATCGCTTTCGCGAGCTGGCCGCCGGAGATCCCTTCGCCTCCGTTGCCGCCACCGCCGTTGCCGCCCCCATTGCCTCCGCCGCCGCCGGAGCCACCGCCCGCCGCGCCCGCAAGCCCGGCGAGACCGCCGACCCCACTCAGCGCGTCGCCGGCGCCTTCGCCGAGCCCGCCGACGGCCTGACCGGCTCCTTCGCCGACCTGCCCGACCGCCTGGCCCGCTCCTTCGCCGACCTCGCCGACGGCTTTGTTGGCGCCTTCGCCGACTTCTTCGACGGCGCCGCCTGCGCCTTTGCCGACGTCTTTGACGGCGCCCCCGGCGCCCTCGCCGACGTCCTCCACCGCGCTGCCGGCGCCTTCGCCGATCTGGCCGACCGCTTTGTTCGCCCCTTCGCCGACTTCACCGACGGCTTTGCCGGCGCCCTCGGTGACCGGTTTGAGCGACTTCGCGATTTCTTTCAGCACGTCGGGGTTGCGGTCCAGCGTGGTCAGGACGCGATCGATGATCGCGGTGACGTGGTCGAGCCGCGCTCGCATCAGCGCCTGTGCTTCGACGCCTTTGATGTTGAGTTCGACCTTGCCCAGCTCGACGTGGACGCCGACGCTCAGCTTCACCAGGTCGAGGACCTCCGCGTGCAACGAGACCCGGGCCATCAGGTCGTCGAGCTCGAAGTGGATCTCGTCGACCTTGACGACCGGCACGTCGACGATCACGTCCGGCTCGTCGGTGTCGCTGATTTCGACCGGATCGATGACCGTATAGTCTTCGTACATCCGCTCCGGGACGGTTTTATCTCCGCCCTGGTTGCGGATCTCGCTCTTCCGCTCGCCGTCCACCGCACTGTCTTTCTGCCGGTCTTTCTTCAGCGGGCTTTTGTTGCGTCCGCTGCCTTCGGAACTCTGATCGACGTCTTTTTTGCGCCGTTTGCTGCTCGAAGCTTTCGGTTTCGAGCGTTTGCTCTCGCTTTTGCGCTTGGTCTGCTGCGCCATCACATCTCTCCTCACGTGGGTTCCCTTTCCCTTAAGGAAGTTTTTCCCGTTGCGAGGAGCCGCAAACGGCGTTTTGGCAGTCTTCAACGGCGATGGGTCCGACGGCGGTAGTGCTGCAGGTGACGATCGCCCTGATCGGGGCAAGCGGGGGCAACCACGCGGTCAACGCGATCGGCGACAGTCTCGCCCTGGTCGAAGCCCGCCGTCAGGTCGAAGCGCGCCCCGCACCCGCGCCCGCCCGGACGCAGGCGAAGCTGCCGAGCGCGGAGGAAATCGCCGCCGACCCGACGGTGCTGCCACCAGCGTCAGCCGGCAGCAACGGCACCCACGTCCCCCATGTCTCGAACCTCAGCCGCGAGGAGATCTTCGCCCACCGGCGCGGCGGCGGCGAGGGCTCGGCGATCCTCCTCACCGGGGTCGCGCTGGCTCCTCCCGACGCCCCCGAAGCGGTGCAGGGGGCGATCAACGCCGCCAACACGATCGTCGGCCGCCCCTACGTCTGGGGCGGCGGCCACGGCTCTTTCTACGACGACTCCTACGACTGCTCGGGCTCGGTCAGCTTCGCCCTCTTCGGCGGCGGGCTCATCCCCCGCCCGCTCACCTCGGGCGACCTGATGCGCTGGGGAGAGCCGGGCGCGGGCAAGTGGATCACCGTCTACGCCAACCCTGGCCACACCTTCGTCGAGATCGCCGGCCTCCGCTTCGACACGGTCGGCGACGAGCAGGGCACCGGCCCGCGCTGGCACCTCGCCACCGCCGATACCAGCGGCTACGTCGCTCGCCACCCGCCCGGGCTCTGACCTGCCGCTCAGGCGGCCAGCGGGAAGCGCATCCGCACCTCGGTGCCATCGCCTTCCTGAACGATCCGCAGGTCGCCGGCGAGGCGGGCGATGATCGACAGTCCGAGCCCGAGCCCGTCGGCCGAGCCCCTGCCGAAACCCTCACCGCGGTCTCGCACCGTCACCTCGAGCCACTCGTCTGCGCGGCACGCCGCGACCTCGACGACGCCCTCTCCGGCGGCATCGGCGTACTTGACCGCGTTGGTGACCGCCTCGGAGACGGCCAGCGCCACGTCGGCGACGAGGTCGGAGCCGAGGCCGTGCTCCCTCGCGTACCCCGCGATCCGATGGCGGAGCTCAGGAACCGATGCCGGCTCGGCCGGGAGCACGAGTTTCATACCGGGGAGTACCTCCACTTCATGCAAAGTCCTTCGGCTGCCGCACCGGCCGGCATGAGCCTAGGGATGAACTAGACGAGCGGGTTGTAGCGGGGGTCGGGGGCGGCGGCCCGGGCACTGGCGAGCGCCTCGGCGGCGGTTGCCAGACTCATCCGCGCCTTCGGCAGCAGCGCCTCCCCGGCCGGGGTCAGCTCGACCCGGCGGGTGGTGCGGAAGAAGAGGACGCGACCGACCTCGTCCTCGAGGCTGCGGATCTGGCTCGAGAGCGCCTGCTGGGTGAGGCCCGCCCGCCGCGCCGCCCGCGAAAAGCTGAGCTCCTCGGCAACGAGGACGAAATAGCGCAGCCGCCGTAGATCGACGCGACCAATGCTCCGTCTCGACTCGAATTGGACTTCCTCGGACAAGGGTGACCTGCCTCTGCGCAGTAGTGGCGGAGAGAGGATCCTCGGCGGCCGGGCGCCGCCCGTGCCAAGTGCCCTTGACGGCAACAGACGGCCCGGCTCAACGTCCAGGACGCCAGGGTCGAGGGTAGCAATGCGCCTCCGCCTACTTGAAGCGGAAGCTGGTGAGGTCCTGGTTGAAGGTCGGGTTGTAGACGACTTCGTCGAGGTCGATCGCCGAGGAGACGAAGGTCGGGATCGTGCCGGTGCCGTAGGGCGCCCAGGGGGCGAGGTGCATGAATTCTTCGTCGAGCGCCGCGTATTCGCCTTCCACCTTCGGCGTGAGCGGCTGTTCGGCGAGCGCCGTGATCTTCGCGCTCAGCTTCGGCTCGGCGATCCGCGAGAGGTTGGAGGTGTTGGTCGGGAAGATGCTTTCTTCGGAGAGCAGCGGCTGGAAGAAGTCGTTCGGGTGCGGGTAGTCCTGGAACCAGCTGGCCCAGCCGGTGTCGAGGTTCGGGGTCGAGGCGTTGCCGATTACCGTGAAGTAGTTGTCGGCGTTGAGGACCTGCAGCTTCACCTCGAAGCCGATGTCTTCGAGCACCGCCGCGTAGTAGGTCCCGGCTTCTTCCTGGGTCCGTTCGTTGTCGGTCCAGACGGTGATCTGGCGATCGGCGGGGTCCGCTTCTTCGATCATCCCCTTCGCCTTTTCAAGGTCGTAGGGGTAGAGCTCGTAGCGCTCGTACCCCGGCATCCCCGGCGGCAGGATCTGCTGGGTCCCGACCAGCTGGCCGGCGTAGATGCGTTCCAGCGCCCGCGGGTCGACCGCGTAGTTGACGGCGCGGCGGACCTGGACGTCGTCGAAGGGCGGCTCGGTCACGTTCATCCAGAAGAAGTAGGTGCTCTCGGTCTCCTCCTCGCGGAACTGGGTCCCCTCGAACTTTTCCTTCACCGCCGCGTACTGGTCTGGCGGCGGTGGGTTCTCCATCCAGTCGAAGCGGCCGGTTTCGATGTCGGCGACCTGGGTGGCGGGGTTGCGCAGGACCGTCACCTCGATCCGGTTGACGTGGCCGCCGGGGATCTGCGGCAGCCGCTCGGCGTCGGCCTTCTTCCAGAACGGGTTGCGCTCGTACGACCAGCCCTTGCCCGGCTGCGAGGAGACGATCTCGTAGGGACCGCTCGCAGGCGGCGGGTCGGCGGTCAGGTCCTCGTCCGGCGTACCGGCCGGGAGCGGCGCGGCGAAGGGAAGTGCCAGCTCCTGCAGGAAGGTGCCGCGCGGGCGGACGAGGCGGATCGTGATTTCCCCGGTCTTGTCGTCGGTGGCGATGCCGGGGATGCCGCCTTCCTTGCTCTTCGCGAACTCGGCGGCGCCGACGATGTCGGTGTAGAAGGGTGAGCCGCTCGAGTTGAGGAGGAAGACGCGTTCCATCGCCCGGGTGAAGTCCGAGGCTTTGACCGGCGACCCGTCGGAGTACTTCAGCCCGCTTCGCAGCTGCAGCTCGTAGGTCTTGCCGTCGGCGCTGATCTGCGGCAGGGCACGCGCCAAGCCGGGGATCACCTCGCTCCCTTCTTTGCCTGAGGCGTGCTTATAGGTGAGCAGCGGGATGTAGGTGTCGTAGATCGCCGTCCACCCTTCCTCGGAGTGGGAGAGCGCCGGGTCGAGGTAATCGGGGAAGGAGCCGAAGGTGGCCCTCAGGGTGCCGCCTTCGCGACCGTCGGAGCTCGAGCTGCCGCAGCCGGCCAGGCCGGCGAGGGACGCGACGAGGAGCAGGGCGAGCGCGGCTCTCCCCAAACGCGCTCTTTGAATTCGATTGCGACGCACCGCGGCCCCCTTCGGCAGATCCGGGCCGGAACTTGAGCCCGGGTGGATTGCTGCCGCGACGGGGGGCGCCATATCGGCGATTGGAAAAAGGTCTTTAGCCCAAACCTAAAGTTTCTGGACGGATTGTCGATATCAGCGCATCCGGAGCGTCAGACGCTCGCCCATTCACATCGGAAAAGGATTCGCCATGGAGCGCATTGCCAGCAAAAAAACCCTCGTAATCATCGGCTGCGTCGCCGCCCTTGCCTTCGCCGCCGCCGCCTACGCGTACTTCACGAGCACCGGCTCGGGCACCGCCACCGCCAAAGTCGGCACCAGCTCCGCCGTCACCCTGAAAGGGACCGTCGCCGGCAACCTCTACCCGGGTGCCTCCTCGCAGGTCAGCTTCACCGTCGACAACCCCTCGAGCGGCGCGCAGCGGGTCGGCACGATCACCCTGACGGGGATCACGGTCGACGTCGGCCACTCCACCTGCAGCGTCGTGATCACCGGCGGCAACCCGGACTTCACGATGGCTCCTGTCGCCGTCAACGCCACCTTCCCCTCCGGGAACGGCCAGGCGGTGACGCCGAAAGGCACGCTGACGATGAACGACACCGGCGTCAACCAGAACGCCTGCCAGGGCGCCGAACTGACGCTGGCCCTCTCCAGCAACTAGACGGGTTAGGCAAGCCTGGCTCCCAGGCCGATGTATGGGCGAAGCGACAGCAGGCGCTTCCGCGCGGTCAGGGCGATCATCGCCCTGACCGTCGCGGTCGCCTGCCTCGGCAGCGTCGCCTTCGCCGCCACCCGTTCGGAACGCCCGCACGGGAAGAAGAAGGGCCACCCGGTGCGGCAGCAGTCGCAGCGCCCGCCGCGGCCGAGCTTCATCGAAGTGCCGCCGGCGGTGGGAGTCGGTGACGGCTTCCAGTTCCGCTTCCATGTAGCACCGTCGTCGACGCCGGCCGGCGGATCGTCGCCGGCTAAACCCGCCCGGCCCGCAAAGCGCTGGCGTCAGTTCGAATGCCGGCTCGACGGGGGCGACTGGGTGGGCTGCTCCTCCCCGTACCTCCTCGACGGCCTGGAGCCGGGGGAGCACTCGTTTGCGGTGCGAGCCCTGAGCCCGCGCGAGCGCAGCGGTCCCGCCGCGCACTACAAGTGGACGCAGCTGGAGCCGAAGGAGTTCACGATCACCCCGCTCTTCGGCTCGCTCGAGGCGTTGATGCCGAGCGCGCCGCCCCAGCAGCTGTCGGTCCGGATCGAGAACCCGAACCCGGTGCCGATCGAAGTTACCAGCCTCAGCGTCACCGTCAGCCCCGACCGGCCCGGCTGCGCCGCCGATCCGAACTTCGCCATCGTCCCCTCGAGCGTGACGCCGGCGGCGCCCCTGGGCGTCCCGGCAGGAGGATCGGTGACGCTGCCCAGCGGAGCGGCGACGGCGCCGACGCTGGAGATGCGTGAACTGCCGGTCGACCAGAACGCCTGCCAGGGCGCCACCCTCAACCTCACCTTCGGCGGCGAGGCGCGGGGATGAAGCGCCTGCGCCTCACCGGGGTCGCCGGCTGCCTCGTCGCGGCGGTGGCCGTGGCGCTGGCCGGAACCGCGATCGCCTACTTCACGTCCAACGGCACCGGCAACGCCGCCGCCGCGGTCTCGAAACTGACCGCACCGACGATCTCGGCCGCGACCCCTGCCGCGGGCGGCGCGGTCACCCTCACCTGGAGCGCGGTGACGCCTCCCGGCGAAGGCAGCGTCAGCTACTACGTCAAGCGCGACGGCGGCGCCCCGGCCGGCAACTGCCCCAGTCAGTCCTCGCCGACCGCGGTGACGACCTGCACCGACGGCGCCGTCCCGATCGGCGAACACACCTACGAAGTGACCGCCCTCTGGCGCACCTGGGAAGTGACGAGCGCCGGCAAAACGGCGAAAATCACGGTCGGGGCGGTGACGAACTTCACGATTTCCGCCAGCGCCACCTCGATCACCGCCGGCGGCACGAGCAACCTGACGATCACCGCCAAGGACGAAAAAGGCAACACGGTCACCACCTACACCGGCTCCCACAGCCTCGTCTTCTCGGGAGCCGAAGCCGCTCCCAGCGGGACCAAACCAACTGTGGCCAACAGCTCCGGTACGGCCACCAACTTCGGGACCGCGACCGCGATCAGCTTCACCAACGGCGTCGCCACCGTCTCCTCGACCAAAAACGGCGTCGTCAGGCTCTACCAGGTGGGGAGCGCCAACATCGTTGCCACCGAGGGCTCGATCACGACGCCGAGCCCGGCGGCGATCACCGTCACCGCGGCCACGGCCTCCAAATTCGCCCTGACGGCAGCATCTGCGACCCCGGCCGTCGGCACCGTCGACGCGCTGACGACGACCGCGCAGGACGCCTACGGCAACACCGCCACCTCTTACACCGGCGCCCACAGCCTCGTCTTCTCTGGGGCCAGCGCCAGTCCCAGCGGCACCAACCCGACCGTCAGCGATTCCAGCGGTGCCGACGTGGCCTTCGGGGGCGCGACGGCGGTCAACTTCACCGCCGGCGTCGCCAAAGCAAGCGAAGGCGCGGGCGGCGGGATGAAGCTCTACAAGAGCGGCTCGACCGCCGTCAAAGCAACCGAGGGAGCGCTCCTGACCCCGACCGCCGTCACGGTTACGGTCGCAGCGGGCACCGCGACGAAGCTCGTCCTCTCCTCGTCGACCGCGACGCCGGTGGCGGCCACCGGCTTCAACCTGACGACGACCGCCCAGGACGTCTACGGCAACACCGCGACCGGCTACACCGGCGCCAAGAACATCACCTTCGCCGGGGCCACCGCCAGCCCCAGCGGCGCCCTGCCGACCGTCGTCAGCAGCGCCGGCACCGCGGTCAACTTCGGCACCGCCACGGCGCTCAACTTCACCTCCGGCGTCGCCACCCCGGCCTCGTCGAAAAACGGCTTCACGAAACTGAACAAGGTGGAGACGGCGGCGATCACCGCCGGCGACGGGACCATCTCCACGTCGGCCTCCCTGCCCCTCACCGTTTCTGCCGGCGCCGCCAACCGGCTCGCCTTCAGCGGCCTCACCGCGAGCGCCGGCACGATCGGCTCCCCCTGCTTCTTCACCTGCGCGGTGACCACCCTCGGCAACTCCGGCACGATCCAAGCCAAACTCGCCGTCACCGACAGCGTCGGCAACCAGATCTCCAACTCCGCCAGGACCATCACCGTCACCGCCACCGCCGGCAGCACCGTTACCGGCTCCCCCTTGACGACCCCCGAATCCGGCCCGGCCATCACCAGCACCGAATTCACCTACACCGCCCCAGCCTCCGGCAGCTTCACCCACACCATCACCGCAGCCTCCACCGGCCTAACGAGTGCCACGGCGACGGCCAGCAAATAGAACCATTCCTCCCGCTCCATTAGGTCTCACAGCGGAGTCACTCATCGACCACCGCCCAGTAGCGTCGCTCCGTCCGCAGCTTAATCATGCCTGGACTCCTAGATTGGCTTTGACTTCTCGGACCCCAGCAGAAAGTCGCTTTTAACGGGTACATTTCTATACAAGGGTGGAATGGGTCGCATACCTGCTCCCACCCGTTCCGAGGTCAGCCTGGTCTCACAGCGCGCCTTTAAATGCTCTCCCGGGTCGGACCCCCATAGCGCATCATGAAGTAGCGAGCCTGACTCTCCGTCATGAGAAAAGGCATCATACCAACAAATAAATATCCAAAGGCCCGATCTACCACCTTAGCCCAACCCCAACCGTCATCCAGGTCACTCAAGAACTGAGCCTTATCCGCTGCACCGTCGAAGCCGTTACTCCTCAGGCCATACACAATAAGCGACTTACCAACAGACTCCAAGCCCTCCTTCATAGCGCCCGTTCTCATCGCCTCCAGTGGGTTCTGCTTCAGAAAGTACTTGCCCCTATCATCGAGCCACCCCTCAGCGGCACCTTGAGCATAATCGAGAAGGCCGGGCAAGGATGGCCTGTCATCCTTATTACCGTTGACCACTATCTCAGGCAACTGGTAGGGGATATAAGTGTTGGGTCCGTCCCCAGGACAAGGAGGACACGGGCAACCGGCAGAGCTTGAATACAAACCACTGGGATCGGTCAGGTTGACAGGATCTGCAGACGCATACGCATAGGTTTCCCCGGATTGCGCAGAGGCCGGATCGGGACTGAGAAACTGCCCCGTCACCGGGTCATAGGTTCGAGACCGAAGATAGATCAGCTGATTCTCGGTATGCATCCGATATTGCCCGGCGAACCCCAGCTGGGTGCCTTGGGTTCCCGTGAATTTCCAAAAGGCTCCATTGGGGCCGTATCGATAGGTCCCCACCACGCTGCCGCTGGTGTTCGTCAGAATGCGGGTCGAACCCAGCTGGTCGTGGTGCAGATAGGTCGCCGTACCAGTGGAGGTGATTTGCTCGATCGGCAGTCCGCCAGGCCCATAGACGTAATATTCCTGCCCTTTCCTCAGCAGGAGAGGCAAGCCCGCCGTGGAGTCCCACACCATCGGATAGGTAGAGGTGTTCTTGGTTTCGGAGGTTCGAAGGCCCGTTCCGTCGTATTTGAAGGTGTTTTCAATCGTCGGGCCTTTGCTCGCGACGAGGTTCCCTGCTTGGTCCCAAGAGAAGGTGGTGGCCGATCCGCCCGTGGGCGTTTCTTTGACCCTCTGCCCGAGTTTGTTGAATTCAAAGGTCGCGTTGCTTGCCGTCGCGATTTGATCTGCTTTGTCGTAGGTATAGGTCGTGGGGGAAATTTTCGTGACGTTGTTGGCGGCGTCCCATCCGAAGGTGGTGCCGTTGCTTTTGGTCACCCGATTGGCCGTGTCATATTCGAGTTTTCGTTCGGGTTCTTCAGGGAAGCCGGTGTCGACAGCTTTTTCAACCCGGCCAAGATTGTCCCGCGTATAGGTCATCGACGCCAAGACTTCGGCACCCTTCTTAATCGAGACTGACGTCATCTCCCCGGCTCGGTTGTAGGCATATTCGTCCAGGTTAGTGCTCGCCGCGGGGAAGGTTATTGATTTTTCTTGCGAGTCTCGGTTGTAGGAGAAGGTGGTTTCTTTCCCGAGCCAGTCGGTCACTTTTTCGAGGCGCCCAGCTTTATCGAATGCGCGTTTGACGGTTTCGCCGTTCGGATAGACGATTTCGGTCTGCTGGTTACCCAAATCGTAGGCGTATTTTAGGATTTCTGATTTACCGTTTTTAACTTCGGTCAGGCGGCCGAGCTGGTCATAGACTCTGGTGGTCGTCCCCGTGCCATCGGTCATTTCGACAATATTGCTGTTTTTGTCGTATTTGTAGGTGACATCAGAAGTGGATGCTTCGGAGTAATTGACTTCTTTGAGCCGGTCGGCGTTGTCGTAGGCGTACGTGACCGTCCGACCCAGGGCGTCTTCGGTTTTTTTCAGGTTGCCCGTTGCGTCGTATTCCCGTTTCGCTTTGCGTTCGAGCGGGTCGATGGTTTCGGTTAGCTGGCCGAGCACGTCGTATTCATATTTGGTCGTGAAGCCGTTGCCATTCGTCCGGCTTTTGACTTCACCCATGTTGCCATAGGCGTATTCGGTGCTGTTGCCGTTCGCCTTTTCGACTTTCGTTCGCTCATCGTTCGCGTTGTAGGTGTATTTCGTCACCTGGCCCAGAGCGTTGGTTACCGATTCGAGGTTGCCGTTTTTGTCGTAAGCAAATTTGGTTTCGCGGCCGAGAGGGTCGGTGACTTTGATCGGGCGGCCCTGAGAATCCCGTTCGGTTTTCGTTTCGAATTCTTCTGCTTTGGCGCCTTCTTCATTGCCACGCGGACTGACTTCGGTCAGCTGCTCACCATCTTTGTTATAAGTCCAGGTGGTTTTGTCCCCTGCTGCATTGGTCGTGGTTTTGGGATTGCCATAGGTGTCGTATTCGAATTTAGTTTCTCGGCTAAGGGGATCGGCGGTGGATTGCAAATCTCCATTAGCGGCGTATTTGAAGCTCGTTTTTTGCGTCGTTTCGCCGGGAGCCGGGCGTTCGATTGCTTCGACGTTGCCTTTGGCGTCCCGTTTATAGGTAGTTACCTCGCCTTTCGGCGTGGTTTCGGTCAGGACGTCGTGGGTGGCGTTGTAGGTCCATTTGGTTTCGTTGCCTTCGGCGTCTTTTTCGAGGGTTTTATCCCCCGCTGCGTTGTATTCCAAGGTCGTCGAGTGGCCGAGCGCGTCGGTCGCTTTGGTCAGCGCATAGGCGCTGTTGTATTCCTTCGTGGTTTTTCGTTCAAGACTGGTCCCTTTTGCCCTGATCACTTCCAGCGGCTCACCCGCCTGGTTGAACTTCTCGTAGGTGGTCGATCCGTTCGGCTGCGTGATCGTCGTGGTCTTTCTTCCTTCGGATTCGCCGTAGGCGAATTTGGTCACCCGTCCTACAGGATCGGTTTGTTCTTTGACCCGGTGGTTTGCGTCATATGCGGTTTTTACGACCCCGCCTCGCCCATCGGTCATTTCGATCAGCTGGTGGGAGGCGTCGTATTTAAATTTCCAGCGCGGGGTTTCTTCCCCCGGCAGTTTCACCGAGACGAGGTTGCCCGTTTCGTAGCCGTATGAAATCACTCTGCTCATCGGATCCACAGCTGCTATCGGCTGAGGCGCGCCAAAGTAGATGAAGGTCAATTCTCTGCCGGCGGCGTCTTTGACCCTGACCAGCTTGCCTGATTCGTAGGTGAAGGTCAGAGCGTTCCCGTTGCGGTCTTTCTGTTCGATCAGCTGGCCTGATGGGTTGAACTTCAGCTTTTCCTGCGTGGGCAGCGTGAAGATGTAGTTTTCGCCTTCTTTGACGAGCGTGGCCTGGATCCAGGCGCCAGGGACGTATTTCCCGCCTTCGAGGTTGAAGGTGGCGGTGGCGCCGTTTTCCTGGACGACGGTGACCGCACCTGATTCTTTGCTGAATTCCAGGTGGGAGCTGTAGGGACCCGACCAGCCATAGCCCCAGGGGCCGGCTTCTTTGGCTTCGGCGGCCGCCTGGGAGTTGTAGGTGCGAGTGAGGTGGAAGGCCGGGCCTCGGCCGCCGAGGACTAGATCGGTTTGTTCCTCGACCTGGTTCCCGGTGGCGCAGTTGACCGGGAATCTCGTTTCGTAGCAGTTGTCGAGGCCTGGAGCGGAGCCGTTCCCTCCGCCCTGGATGTCTGATGGAGGTATGTACGGCTCAAAGGAGCAGGCGACGGCGTAGGCGCGAGTGAGCGCAAAGGCGGTGAGCAGAGCCAGAACGCACGCGGTCAGCATTCTGGCCCGGAGGGTCATGGGATCAACCTGTGTCGAAAAGGTAAGGGTCCTTGACCATTTGCGCAGTATCGCTCTATGATCGAGAAATTGCAAGTACTTAAGGAAAACTTCTCGAAGGTCTTGCTCCTGCTGCTTTCGCTTGCTCTGCTTGGGGGAATAATCGTGATGGCTGCCGGCAGTGACGACTCAGCAATCGAGGAGTCGCCACCCTCCAAGCCCTGGGAACCCAACGCAAAGCAGCGCACCTATGCCCTTCTCACGGGCATCCCTCAGCACGGCCCTGTCCTGGGTAGCCGTAAGGCACCGGTGACGCTGCAGTTTTTCGGGGACCTTCAGTGCAAAGAATCTCGGCAGGTCGTGCTCGGGGCACTTCCCTTCCTGATCCGCCACTGGGTGCGGTCAGGCAAGCTTCAGATCCGTTTCCGCTCGACAGAAACGGATACCCGTGGCGCCGGGGGCTGGAGCGAATTCCGGGAACAGCAATCCGCGGCGATGGCGGCCGGCAAGCAGGACAAGCTCTGGAACTTCATCGATGTCTTCTATCGCGAGCAGGGACCGGAGTTCACGGGCTATGTCGACGAAGCCTTCCTCAATCGGATCGCGGCCGATGCGGGACTTGATCTGCGGCAGTGGTCGCAGGACTGGGTGCCGCTGCGAGAAGCGGCGATCGACCTGATCCAAGCGGATGAAGACCTGGCGGCGGATTTCGCCCTCGGAGTCACCCCCTCCTTCCTGATTGGGAGGACCGGGGGGCCGGCTCGGCCTCTTCATCATTTCTCGGTTGGAGAACCGAAAGTCTTCGATGAAGCGATCGAAGAACTCCTCTAGGGATCAGATCCCGGAAGCTAGGCGAATTCCCGGCAAGCGGGGCGTAGGGATTCGCGTATTGGTCGCAGCGATGGCCCTTATCGGGACGATCTTCCTGAGCTGGCCGGCATGGGTGCAGGCAGCTAAACCGTCGGTGGTCACCGAAGCGGCCAACGAAGTCAATGCCCAAACCGCCATTCTCTGGGGCTCCATCGACCCCCACGGCTTGGAAACGACCTACCAGTTCGAATACGGCCCGACGCTCGAATACGGCTCCAAATCCCCGGCATTGCCGCAATCGATCGGCGTCAGCCCAGTCGGAGTCATGAAGGGGGTCGAAGGCCTGAAAGCTGAAACCACCTATCACTTCCGATTGGTGGCAACTAACGCCGACGGGACCACCGCAGGCGAAGACCGGACTTTCACCACCGCCTCGTGGGAAATCCTCTCAACGCCTAACCCTGCGGGGGCAACCAACAGCAACCTATACGACGTTAGCTGCGAACCGAGCACGAACGCTTGCACCTCAGTTGGCAAGAGCACCATTTCCGGAGCAGACATTCCGATAGCCCAGCGTTGGAACGGCAGCTCTTGGTCGGAACAGGCGGCCGCGAAAAAGTCTGGCGCGACCCATACCCGCTTGTTCGGCGTCGACTGCCCATCGGAAACGCGCTGCCTGGCGGCCGGCAACCATCAGTCCGCAGCGGGTCCATCGGTCCTGTCGGAGATATGGAACGAAGGAAAATGGAACGTTCAGACGACGCCGGTTCCATCCGAATCGACCTCCAGTGAATTGGTGGCGATCGGTTGCAACAACACCGCAGAATGCACGGCGGTGGGCTCGGCTGTGATCGGTGGGGTCAAAAAGGCAATCGCGATGGAGTGGAATAGCCCCACCTGGACCGTGCAGACGGTTCCGATTCCGGTAGGGGCAACGTCGAGCCAGCTCGATGGCATCGACTGCAACTGGTCGAACTTCTGCGTCGCCGTCGGTCGCTACACCACCAGCGGTGGCTCCATCAAGAGCCTTGTCATGTTCTGGAACGCCGGCTGGTCGTTGCAGACCGTAACGGACCCGGAAGGAGCCGCCGAGAGCACCCTTCGCGACGTTTCCTGCACGCCCACGCCGAACCGTTGCACGGCGGTAGGGAGCTGGAAGAACAGCACCACAGAAGAGCTCCCACTGGCCTACCGCTTCAACGGGGTGACGACCTGGACGCTACAGAGCACGCCCAATCCACCGGGGAGCGCCACGAGCATCTTGCAGGATGTCTCCTGCGCCACCGAAACCTCCTGCACGGCGGTCGGGATCAGCTCGACCCGGACCCTGGCCGAGAAGTGGAATGGGACCAGCTGGTCGATTCAGGGCACCTCGAATCCCAATTTTCCGACCACCAGCTGGTTAAACGGCGTTTCGTGTCGCGGTATCACCTGCATGGGCGTTGGGTGGAGCACGAACACTTTTTGGTGGGTCGACAGCACCTTGGCCGAGATCGGAAAATAGGGGGAGCGCCCCCGGCTGGATTCGAACCAGCGACCGTCGGATTAGAAGTTCAGCCGGAAGGTGTCTGAGGGGGGGAATCTGGCCTGATAGAGCCAATCACGTCCAAGGAGTTCAGCTGAGTTCGCTGGAGTTGGGGACCAATTTCGGGACCAGGTCTTAGAGGGCCGACTTTCCGATTCTGGTGACTAGACCACCTTCGACGCTAGAGCGCCCAGGATCGCGCCGAGGATCAGCGTCCCGCCCCAACGAATCGCCGGATGCCGGTCGAACCAAGCTTTTGCCGTCCAAATTGGCCCTCCGCGATCCTCGGCTTCGTCGGGAAACTGGTCTCCCTCCGCCACTAGAACAAAACGGGGTGGCTGGTTTCTCTCCATCGCCCTTACTCCGTCGACAAAGGCACCCATCAGTCCAAAGACCCCGAAAAGCGACCCCACGATGAGAGAGGGGGCAAGCTCCTCGAGCAAAAGGAAGACGACGATGGCTAGCGCAGTGGCAATGATCACTAGAACGCCGCTAGAGATTAGAAATGACCTTGGCAACGGCTCTTCAGCCGCAACCTGGGCCCCAGCGTCCGCACCACCTGAGAGTCGAGATTTCAGGGTCGCGGCAATCCCGATTGCGAAAGCCTCTGGACCCTCAGCGGTGACCTTCAAGCCTTTGTCTCGACCGGCTTCGACTCCAACCCTCGTCGCATCGCCGTCGAGGGAAATGTGGAGGCCGACAATCTCCTCCGGCGCCAGCTCCGGCGACCGATCTCGCCAAGCTCGCACACTGCGAAATTCCTGCCCGCTGTCATCCGCGAAGTGAACGATGACCAACTCGTAAACATTCTTCTCACCTCTTGCGGCCATCTCGTCCAGCGCCGCTTGAGCCGTGGCAATCAACTCCTCGCGTGAACCTCTCCACTGCTTAGCCTCCCACGTGCGGGTCCAGGTCCGCGGCGATTCGCTCGGAGGTTCGATGACAATCGGCACGGGGCGAGATTAGAGAACGTCTCGGTCTTTGATCGGTGAGAGTTCGGCTCAGGGACTCGTCGGAGGGTCGCCGGAATTTTCTTCGTCCGCCTGCATCGCCTCGATGGCCTTGACCATCTCCGCCTGCCTTCGTGCGATGTCTCGGTCGCGAGGGGACAGGGCGAGGAGATCATCATCTGCGCTCTCCGCCGCGAAGGCCCGCAGCGCAACGAGAAGCTTGTCGTGTACGAGGTCGAGCTGATGGTGGCCCTCGTGCGCCCAAAGGTCGTCTGGCACCTCGTCTCCGTGCATGATCGCGTTGCGGAGCAGGGACAGGCAGGTCAACCACCATTCGTCCTCGGTCAACTGCACCGGACCGTTCGCCCAGAAAACGTCCCCGTAGTTCTGCTCCGTCGAATCCGGGGTCCGAACGAGACGGCCGAACGCTCTTACGATCTTCTTCGTCTCGTCCCCCACGCCGAGAAGCACCTCAAGCGCAGATTTCGCCGCACCAATCCGAACGTCGATGGAAACGGCTTCTGCGTTGCTCAGGACGACGCGATACCAATCCAACGCGCGCTCCAACCGCCGGGCGCGGTCATCGTCGGCGCCGAGAGCGTCATAAACCACCTCCGCAAGCTCTACGTCGAAGGAACTGACGAGCGGGGTCGGTAACTCGACCGGCGCCTCAATCGGAGGCAACGGCTCGTCTTCAAGCGCCCCGCGCCCACTTAAAACCCGAGAGAGGACACCGATTTGAAGCGCATATCCGCTGCCGTCCCCGATGGGATGACCGACCAAGAGCGCGTTCTCTGAGGTGGTCAACGACCAGGCGTCCAACCCTCCATCCTCGGTATTCGCCATTTCCGGGTTACCGCCTACCGACCCCGCAAGGAGGGCGGCGCGCAGTCGCATGAAATCGCGCATCTCAAACTCTGCGCCCACCTGCTGGCCGTCCAGGTGGACGACCGCGCCCATCCCGTCATCTCGACCGTAAGCAGCAATTAGACGCTCGACGGGCTTAGCGAGCGCCCCCGGAACAATTTCGGCCTCGCGCACCGACTTGAAAGGAATCAGCCTCCACTCGCGAATGGCCATCTGCTTCGAGAGCGGGAGGTACGGAGTGAGAAGCAGGGCTGACACACCGCTGGAGTATGGCTGGGTCCCCCAGGCGGTCTACGTCCTGGCTAGGTCAGTTGCCCGCGCTCTACAACCGTCCCGTCCTCTGCGATATCCCACGCATTGAGGTGGCGGTCAAACGATGAGCCGTGGCCGCGCCTGGCTGGCCTTAAGGATCGTTGCTCCCCATTGTCCCGCTGCCCGGCCTCCGATGCCCGGGATATGCTCGCCAGCGTGGACGTGGCGGCGATCGCGGTCGGCGCATTGGTGGGGTGCGTCGGGATCTATCTCACCTATCTGACGTGGCGTGATCGCCGCGGCCGCGCGCAACTCCAATACGTTGTCACGACGAAATCCAGGCTTGTCCCACAAGGATGGGCAGAGAGCTTGCAGGTTGTTCACGACGGGGAGGCCGTAGATGACCCTGGCTTGGTGATCACTCGAATCGTGCACGCTGGGGATCGGGCCATAGAGGCAAACGATTTCGAGACGGACCTCACGATGAAACTGACCGGAGCGGGCCAAATCGCATCGGTGAATCAGACTGGTCAACGTCCAGCGGATCTCGCTCCCGAGCTTGTCGTCGACGGCGACACGGTGCGACTACGGCCGACGCTGATCAACCCAGGCGACATGATGGAGTTGCAGGTGCTCTGCTCAGGCCTCCCAGAGAGGATCGAGCTTGGCGGTCGCGCATCTGAGGTCACCTTTAAGCAGCTTCCTCGTCTTCCCTACCCACCGGGCGGCGGGCCAGAGGGTGAGCTACTTTCGTTCGACAAGTTCATGGTCTGGGTCGTGCCATTTGGCCTTGCCCTCGGAACTGCTCTGGCGTTCGCCCTCAACGGGGCAAGCAGCACCGCCACCCGGATCGCAGTTCCCGCCGAAGCGCTTCTCGTCGGCCTCGTCATCTACCCCTGGCGTCAGCGTTGGCTCATCAAGCGACGGGCTATGTGGAAGCCAGGCCGACTCCCCGATGCGGAATGACGCGACCTGCATTTTCTGGACCTGTTCCTAGGGGGTTGGCAAGGCTCCCCGTAACGCTGACGGACGGCACTAGCTTCCAATTCTTCATGCCGCTCGATCTAGTGCGTGATCGGGTCCGAGGCGGGACCTTCGCAGTCGATGACCTCGGTCGAGTGTTTGAGTTTCACGAACTCAGAGACAGCCCGAAGCGGCGGTGGAATGAATGGCGGGCGCGGAAGGCGTTTGAAAAGCGGATACCTGCCAAGAGAGTCAAATAGGCTCCGCCGATGCCCGACAACCCAAAGTGCAAAGCCGCCGCCAAGGCAGTCGCGGCGGCGCAGAAGCAGTTTGAGCGCGACAGCAAGGCCGCGCGGGAGGCTCGGCGCAAAGCCTTCGCGAAGGCGCAGAAGGACGGGTTGTCCCTTCGCGAGATCGGCGAGGTGGTGGGCTTGGATCACTCGCGCGTCGGCCAGATCATCCGAGGCGACTAACCCTCTTGTTGTGGAGTTTTTCTCCACAGCCTGCTAACTTCGGCTGATCCAGAAAAAGCGCCCCCGCGCTGCGTAAACAGCCGGGGGCATGGCACAGGAGGAATTAGCTCCCATGCACGACAAGCCTATTGGCGCTGGCGATGAGGGCGCCGCGACCACCGCCGAGCAGGACCACCGCGACCAAGAGAGCGTGCTCAGACACGTCCTCTCGATCCACCCGGAGGTCTTGACCCGGGAGGAGTTGATCCGCGAAATGACGGGGAGCGCTTCTTCGCCCGCCTTCGCGGAGCGGGATCGGATCGAGCGGGCGGTCCGCGACCTGGTCGCGGGCGGCCTTCTCCATGAGGACGGCAAGCTCGTCCTGCCGACGAGGCCCGCCGTCCTCTCTCACTCCCTCCTCGACGCCTGATGGACGGTAGGAAGGTGGACAGAGAGGCCGCGCGGCGGCTCGGCAAGAACCTGTGGAGGGCCCGCCGGCGAGCGGGCTACTCCCAGGAAGACCTGGGCGGTCTCGCCTGCCTTCACCGCACTGAGATCGGGTTGGTAGAGAGCGGCGAGCGACTGCCGCGAATCGACACGCTGATCAAGCTCGCCTCCGCCCTCGAGGTCCGGGTGGAGAAGCTGGTGGAGGGAATCGAATGGCTGCCGCCCGGCCCCTCGGCGGGCGGGAGCTTCGTCGTCAGGAGGGCTGCATGAGCCGACAAAAGGTCACGACCATGAGACTCCCGGAGGGCATGGCGGCGCAGCTCGCCGCCATCGCCCGAACCGAGGGGGTGCCGGTCTCGGAGTTCGTCCGGCAGTCGATCGAGAACCACATGGCCCTGAGGCTCGCCGAGGAGGGCTTCAAGGAGCGCATGAAGCAGCGCATGGATGAAGACCGGGAGGTCTTGAAAGACCTCGGGATCGAGGACTAGCGCCGCTGCCGAACCGGCGGCTCGCAGCACTCGTCCTCACAGCCCCCTCGACGGCGAAGCTCGCGCCGTCGAGGGGGGACCGCCCTGGCCCACCGAGGCGCTTAAGAAAAAAAGGTTGGCCACTTTTGGGGTTCGTCGCCCTGTTAAGTAGTGGCCAATTCATTTTCACCCCGGATTCGCGACCCGCTCCCAGGGAGGCTCCCTAGATTTTTTGACGGATTTCGCCGCCTCGTTCGACGGAGAGGTATGAGGGGCGAGGTCGAATATCAGCCTAACCAGGGGGACCACATTCGCGGTTCGCTCCCCTGTTGCTGTATCCGGGAGATTTTTCACAGCCGCTTTTCCTTCACCTACCCCTTTGGGGATGGCTTCGCCTGTCACTTCTCCTGTCCTTTCGTGGCCCGGTTGGGCCGATGGCCCGCAATCGCGCATCCCAGCGCCGTTTGCGGGCCTTCTGTTTTGCCGACATTCCTACGCCACTTCCAATTCAAAACACCTTCAAGGAGGTCCTCGTCATGTTCTCCATCCAACTCCGATCTACGTCCCTTGCACTCGACGCCTGCGCTATCGCCACCGCGCTGGCTCCAAAGCGCTTCTCCATCACCTCGGCGACCGGAATCGCCTCGGTGCCTGGAACTCCTGCTCCACAGCCGATCACCGGCTCGGCGCTGCTCTCGCAGCACCACGCCGTCAATCGTTCGCTGCCTTTGGAGTCAGCGTGAACTGGCAGGCAGGCTCGCGCCTGCGGATGCCGGAAGCAACGGTCGAGATCATCTCCTCGCTCGGCGAGCATCGCATCCTCTCGACCGCCCAGGTGCGGGCGATCCACTACCCGGATCGCAGCCCGCGCCGCACCCAACAGGCGCTTGCCTACCTAGAGCGGGCAGGCCTGATCGCCCACGTCGATACCCGCCGCACCCCGCGCCGGGTGTGGTTCCTGACCGATGCCGGCGCTGATGCGGTGATCACCGCCGGCGAAACCCGAGAGCGGCCCAAGGTTCTCACCCCGAAGCAAGCGGCGGGGCCGCTGACCGCCCACACCCTCGGCGTCAACGAGGTCGGGATCAGCTTCCTGCAGGCGGCGCGGGAAAGGGGCGACGAATTCCTGCCGCTTTCCTGGCGGCATGAGGTCGCCCATCCCCTCAACCGCGGCCGCGGCCGCGCGCGCCGCTCGTTGATCGCCGATGCGGTCTTCACCTACGTCCGCCCCGAGGATCGGCAGATCGCGATCTATCAGCGCTTCGTTGAGGTGGATCGCGCCACGCTCTCGGCCGAAAGGCTGGTCGCCGAGCTCGCGCGCTACGGGCAGCTTTACCGGGCGCGGGAGAAAGGCAGCGGCGATCCGCTGTGGAGCTATTACTACTACAGCTTCCCGGCCGTGATCTGTGCCTTGACGGGCGGATCGCGGGAGACGCTGCGTCGGCGACTCGACGTCGCGCTCTGGCTGCTCGGAAAGCATCCCGCGCTCGACCGCGCCTATGACGTGTCGATCTACTTCTGCTTCCTTGACGACCTCAAGGATCGCGGCCCCTTTGCCCCGATCTTCTACGCGGTCGGCGAGCCGCAAGAGGCGGTGAACTGGATCGGCGAGGGCAAGCAATGAGCAGCGCTGCCAATCGGCTCCAACAATCCGAACCGCTGCTCACGACCGACGAAGCCGCGCGGCTCCTTCGTGTCCCGCGCTCCACCCTCTACGAGTTGGTCCGCTCGCGGGGCCTGCCCCACGTTCGCATTGGCGAGCGTGGCTTGCGGTTCACCCGCTCTGACCTTGACGAGTGGATCGCGGAGAACACCTATGGGACGCGCAGACGACGCTAGATCGTCAAGCCGGGATCGGCGAGGCGTCCGGCTCCTCGAGCCGGAAGGCTTGCGAGACTCGGTTGGCGGCGTCGCCACGGTCGACGAACGCGAGGTAGCGCCGCGTCGTCGCCAGGTCGGCATGGCCCATCCACTCCATGACCTCGCGCGAATCGGCGTGGCGTATGACCGTGCTGCCGAAGGTATGGCGCAGGTTGTGGAATCGGAAGTCCTCGCGAACGTCCGCGGCTCGCAGGGCGGCGCGGTAGCGGTCCTTCAACGACTTGTATCCGAGGTGCTGGCCCCGGTCGGTGCAGAAGACAAGATCATCGTCGGCGGTGTGGTGGTTGCGCTGGCCGAGCCGCGCCAGCCGTTCGGCGACCTCCTCGGCCATCGGCACCGCTCGCTCGGTGCCGCCCTTCGGCGTCGTCGTCTCCCCCTGCGTCCAGTTCTCGCGGACGTGGATCGTCCGCCGCGTGAAGTCAACGTCGCGCCAGCGCAGCGCGAGCAGCTCCCCCATTCGCAGACCGGCGAAGGCGGCGGTATGGAACAGGGCCGCGTCCTGCTCGTCGTCGGCCGCCCGCACCAGCGCCATCACCTCCTCCGGCCGCAGTACGTCGATCGTCGCCGCCTTGCGGACCCGTGGCCGCTCCACCAAGGCGACCGGGTTGCGCGGCAGGCCGTAGACCTTCATCGCCCGCTTGAAGATCGAACCGAGACAGACGAGGTACTTCTGCCGCGTCCGGTTGGAGCCGGGGTAGCCGCTGATCCAAGCCTCGATATCGCGCTCGGTGATCGTCTCGATCTTGCGGTCCCCGAACTGGCGATTGAGAACCGCCGCAAGCGCCTCGTAGTCGCGCAGCGTCGAAGCCTTGCAGTCGCGGACGTTCTCGCAGTAGGTCAGCCACTCGGCGCTGGCCTCGCGGAACGTCTTGCCAGTCTGCACCAGACCCGGCAGCGTCCCCGCCCGCGCCTGTCGAAGGATCGCGTCGAGCTGCGCCTGCGCCGTCGTTTTCGTGAAGTAACCCTCCGGAGGCGGGGTCTTCTCGGTCCAGTTCAGCCCCAGCCGCTTTTTCTGTTGCCGCCCGTCCGGCAGCCGGTACTTCGCGTACCAGACCGTTCCGCGCTTGCCTTTGCGCTTGAAGACGTGCCCCGAAATCGGCCGTTGCTCAGGCTGAACCATGCCCCCATTCTAGCCGATTTCGGGACCAATTGGGGACCAATTTTGCAAGTTCGTATCAAATAGCTCTTGGTAATTCCGCTCTACAAGCCAATTTCTTAGCGCCCCCGGCTGGATTCGAACCAGCGACCGTCGGATTAGAAGTCCGATGCTCTATCCGGGCTGAGCTACGGGGGCAGGGGACCAAGGTTAGGCGGTGATCGGGCGGCTCGCTTAGGATCCGGCGATGCCGAAAGTTGAGGTTGCGGGGCGGGAGTTTCATTACGAGCGCGGTGGCTCCGGGGAGCCGCTGCTGCTGATCCAGGGGATGAGCGGGACTCATGTGTCTTGGGGTGAGCCTTTTAAAGGGGCTTTGGAGGAGAGCTTCGACGTCGTCGCCTTCGACAACCGGGGCATCGGGTTGTCGGGGCCTGTCGACGGGCCTTTCACGATCGTCGAGATGGCCGAAGACACCGCCGCTCTGCTTGGGGAGCTCGGGCTTGAGAGCGCCCATGTGGTCGGCATCTCTATGGGCGGGATGATCGCTCAGGAGTTGGCGCTTGCCCAGCCGGGTTTGCTGCGGTCGCTGACTCTTGGCTGCACCTACTGCGGTGGCCCTGGCTCGCGGCTGATGCCGCAGGAGAACGCCCAGAAGCTGCTTGCCGGCCTCTCCTCCGGCGACCGGGACAAGGCGATCCGGGCCGGCTACGAAGTCAACCTCTCCCCCGCCTTCCGCGCCGACGAATCCACCTACGCCGCCTTTCACGAGATGGCGACCTCGGTGCCCGCCGCCAAAGCGACGATCGAACTGCAGGCGCAGGCGATCTTCGGCCACGACACCAGCGGCCGGCTCGGCGAGATCTCGGTGCCGACGCTGATCATCCACGGCACCGACGACGGCGTCCTCCCCTTCCCCAACGGCGAGCTGATCGCTTCGCTGATGCCCGCCCCCCACTTCGAGGTCCTCGAGGACGTCGGCCACATGTTCTGGTGGGAGCAGCCGCAGCGCTCCGCCGAGCTGATCCGCGAGCACGCGCTCGCTACCGGTCGCGCCTGAATCGAGGCGGCAATTGAGCACGCTATGGGTGCTGAATTGCCGTCTGGATTATTCGACCGGTTCTTCGCCCACTACCTCGGGGCGTTTTTCCGGCTTGCACGCCGCCGGGTCGAGCTTGCCCTCGACCTTGAAGACGTAGTCGGGCTGCGGCGAGGCTTTGAAGTCCTTGACGACCAGCTTCACCGCCGGATCGTTCTTCACCCAGGCGAAGACGGGGAACTGGTACGGGTTCGGGACGCCGGAGTTGTATGGCCCCGTGTCCTGCGTGTACTGGCTCAACACCAGGTATTCGTAGCCGCCTTCGTTGATCAGGCTGCGCAGGCGCTGGCAGGTAACCGGGAGCCGGTTGGCGCCGTGCGGACCTTTGACGCCGATGTACTCGACGTGGTTCGAGGCGTCGTTGCCGTAGAAGCCGTACTGGCCGAAGATGATCTGGCTGGAGCCGATGATCCCGATCTTCTTGTCCTTCAGCTTCTGGGTGTAGACGTAGGCCTCCTTCGGCCCGCCTTCGCCGAGGAACGGATCGGGGTTGACGTAGTGCTGGTCGGCGTACTGGACCTGCTGCGCGCGCCCGAGCACCACCGCCAATAGCACCAGCACCGCCGCCCCCGCCGCGACCGCGGCGCGGCTGACACCCCAGCGCGTCCGCCCCAGCGAGAGCGCCGCCGGCGCCCAGACCAGGCAGAGGGTGAGGAAGACCGTGCCGACGATGTAGGAGGTGAACCAGCGCGGCGTCGTCAGCACCGTGATCGCGAAGACCCCGGTGAGGAAGAGCAGCGTCTGCCAGGCGCGCCGGTCGGGCGCCCGGATCGGCCGCGCCAGCGGCAGCATCGCCATCGCCAGGACGAGCCCTGGGACGAGGTAGCGCGTGTTGGTGAAGAACCCCGTCGGCGAGCCCTCCTGTCCGGCCGCCGTCAGCGGCGTGAAGACGTAGACGACCGCGGTCAGCAGCGAGGCGACGGCGATCACCCGGAGGATCTTGTTGCGCGATTTCCAGGCGATGTAGACGGCGGCACTGACGGCCATGATCAGGATCAGCGGCCAGAGCGGCCCGAAGGCGTTGTCGAGCTCGGGGAAGAACCAGCGCCGATAGATCGTCGGATCGGTGATGTAGTCGATGACAGCGAAGCGCGGCCGCGGGTCGAGCGGCATCTGGTCGGGCTTCGGCAGGTTGAGCGGCCCGAATTTAGTGATCGGAATCGGGTTGCCGCCGGTCTTCACCGCCGCCCGCAGGTACCAGTAGCCGCCGACCACGAGCATCGGCAGCCCCATCACCCAGGCGGTCGTCCAGCGCCGGCCGCGGCCGCTGAAGATGATGACGCCGAGCGTGATCGCGACCACCGGGACCAGGAAGGTCGTCTTCACCGAGGCGGCGAGGCCGGCGGCGATCCCGGCCATCACCAGCGGCCCCTTGTCGAGCAGCGGCGCGTCGCTCTCGGGCGCGTCCTGGACGGCGCCGCTCGTCGGGGCTCTTCGCTGGTGCCCGTTGATCAGGAAGGCGGCGAAGGCGAGCAGGAAGGCGAGCCCCATGATGTCGTTGCGCGCCTCGCCGGGCTGCGTTTCGATCATCACCCCCGCGTCGAGGACGATCGCGGCGGCGACCAGCGTCGCCGGCCCGACCTTGTAGGGCCGCCCCATGCACCAGGCCGCCAGCAACCCGATCGGCAGCCAGATCAGGTTCTGCAGCGGCGCCAGCCAGTCGCTCTTGAAGATGACGATCGTCGCCGCGTTGACAAGCTCGGTCGAGGCCGGGTAGAACCAGGCGGCCAGCCGCAGCGGGTCCGTGTAGTGGAGGTGGACCGTCGAGTGTTCCTGGGCGATGAAGGCCGAGAACGGCATGTGGTACCAGGTCGTGTCGCCGCCGAACATGCCGAAGTCCAGGCTTGACTGGGCCGGGAAGGTCCACTCGGCGACCGTCCAGGAGGCGACTCCGAGGGCGATCATCAGGACGATGTTCTCGACCCGCGGCGCCGCCACCTCGCGCCCGTGCCCGCCCGCTTTCGAGCGCCCGAGCCAGGCGGCGCCGAGGCCGACGCCGATGCAGAGGACGACGATCCAGCCGAAGTAGAGGAGGCTGAGCGAGCCGAGGATCTCGAGGCAGACGACCAGCATCGCCACCGCCAGCGTCGCGTCGGCGAGCCGCGCCAGCGCACCGGTGAATTCCGGCACGATCCAGCGCCGCAGCCAGTAGGCGCCGAGGGCGAGGGCGGCGACGATCCCGATCAGGGCCAGGCAGCCGGCGATGTAGGAGCCGAAGGAGGGTGCCACGAAGGCCGGGATGCTATTCGGCGCGCCCCCCGGGCACCGCCGCGGGGTCTAATCCCTCCTCAGGCCGCGGCGGCGGGAATGGTGCAGGCGACGCCGGTCCCTTTCAGGCCGCAGTAGCCGTTCGGCACCTTGTGCAGGTACTGCTGGTGGTAGTCCTCGGCGTAGTAGAACGGCCCGGCGGGCTCGACCTCGGTCGTCACCGGGTCCTTGCCGGCCGCGCGCAGGGACTTGTCGTACGCCTCCAGCGCCATCTCCGCCGTCGCTTTCTGCGCGTCGTTGGTGAAGTAGATGCCGGAGCGGTACTGGGTGCCGACGTCGTTGCCCTGGCGCATTCCCTGGGTCGGGTCGTGCTCCTCGAAGAAGACCTTCAGCAGGTCGGCGTAGGAGACGACCTTCGGGTCGAAGGCGACCAGCACCGCCTCGGCGTGCCCGGTCTTCGCCGTGCAGACCTCCTCGTAGGTCGGGTTCGGGGTGGTCCCGTTCTGGTAGCCGACCGCCGTCGTGTAGACGCCGTCCAGTTCCCAGAACAGCCGCTCCGCACCCCAGAAGCAGCCGAGGGCGAAGTAGGCGACCTCGATCCCCTCCGGGAACGGCGGCTCCAGAGGCGTCCCGAGGACGGCGTGCGTCTTCGGCACGTCAAAGGGGCGCTCGCTGCGCCCCGGCAGCGCATCCTCGGCCGAGACCATCTCGGTCTTCCCCCCGTGCATCAGCGACATCAGCTTTCCAAGTCTGTCCATTTGAGCCCGTTTCCTTTGGTTGGCCTCCTATGGAGAAGGTAGCGTGCGGGGATGGCCTGCTTGGTGGTACTGCTCGCCTTCATCTCGCCGCGGCTGGCACTGTTCGCGATCTTCCTCTTCTCGGACCTCCTGAGCGACGCCTTCGACAGCTGGTTCGTCCCCCTGCTCGGGTTCTTCCTGCTGCCCTGGACGACGCTCGCCTACGCGCTGATGTGGGCGTCCAGCACCAACGAGGTCGGCGGCTTCGAGTGGTTCATCGTCATCCTCGCCTTCCTCGTCGACCTCGGCTCCTACGCTAACCGCGGCCGGATGCGCCGGGACTGACGCCGGCCGCTACTGCTCGACCGGGTAGGCGACCCGAATCTGACGCTTGGAGAGGACGAGGAAGGGGACCTCGGTGACCGAGTTGTCTTTCAGCAAGGTCACCTTTGCGTTCGTCAGCGGCACGAAGTCGAATTCCCCCCGGTTGAGAGAATCCGAGAAGCGGCTCTGATACCCCGCCGGCGGCAGCGTCAGGTCGCCCTCGATCAGCTGCCGATCCGTTTCGAAGATCGCCCGCTCGACCCGACGCCGCTCACGCGTGCCCGCCGGATCCTCGACTTGGCTGCCAAATAGCTGCTCCATCGCGTTCTCCCTTCTTTTCGGCTCGAAGCGAGGAGAACTTGACGGCGGGCCGCTGCTGGGCGGATCTACCCCTCGTGCTGTGCCGCTTTCTCGCGCGCTTCGGCCTTCGCCTCCAGCGTCATCGCGCCGGGGTGGCCGTCGCCGGGCCACGGTGAGAGGACCATCAGCAGCCGCGTGTCGGAGCGGGCGACGATCGTGCGCCGCTCTCCTGGGTCGAACTCGAACAGGTGCCCGGCGCTGGCGGTCACGGAGTCCCCGCCGTCCTCGGTGCTGAGGTCGATCTCACCGTCGACCACGAACACCCGAGCCCGCTCGTGCACCTCGTGCTCCTGCATCTCCTCCCCCGCCGGCAACAGCAAGAGGATCGATCGTGCATCGTCCCCCGAGGCGAGGATCCGCGGCTGGTGCGCCTCCACCTCGACCGTCTTCAGGTCCCAACTCTCCATCTAAAGCTCCTTCCCGTGGACGTCTGCAGCTTCCTCTACCCGCTGAAGGGAGGATCACCCGCGGAAGCTCGGGTCGAGAGCTGAATCGGGGCGCCCGGATTCGAACCGGGGACCTCCGCCACCCAAAGGCGGCGCGCTACCAGGCTGCGCCACGCCCCGACTGAGGCAAGTGTAGGTTCTGAGGCGATGGCGGAGGCGCTCCCGTTCGACTCGTTGCACTACGACCTCGGGAAGGTCGGCTCGCTGGACGCTGTCGCGGCGCCGCCCTATGACGTCATCGACGCCCCCCAGCGGAAGGCGCTGCTGGAGCGCTCGCCCTACAACGCGGTCGCGATCGACCTGCCGAAACCGTTCGATCCGGCCGATCCCGATAGTGATCCCAGCGGCGATCCCTACGCCGAGGCGGCAGCGCGGATCGAGAGCTGGAAGGCCGATGGGGCGCTGGTTCAGGACGAGGCCCCCTCGCTCTGGGCGTTGACCCAGGACTACGTCGCCCCCGACGGCAACAGCTACCGCCGCAACGGCATCCTCGCCCGGGTCCGGGTCGAGGACTACGAGAGCGGCACCGTCCGCCCGCACGAGCGCACCCACCCCGGGCCGCTGCTCGACCGGCTCGAGCTGACCCGCGCCAGCGGCTACAACCTCTCGCCGATCTTCTCGCTCTCGACCGAGGACGCCTGGCCGCTGGTCGAGCCCGGCCTGGCCGACGAGCCGTGGGGCGAGGCGCGCGACGAAGACGGCACCGTCAACCGCCTCTGGAAGGTCGAGGACCCGGCCGTGCACGCCGCGGTCACCGATTGCCTGGCCGGCGCTCAGCTGCTGATCGCCGACGGCCACCACCGCTACGAGACCGCGCGCGCCTTCCGCGACGAGGTCGGCGGCGAGGGGCTCCACAACTACACGCTGATGTCGCTGACCGGGCTCGACGACCCCGGCCTCCTCGTCTTTCCCACCCACCGCCTCCTCTCGGGCTTCGCCGACAATCCGGAGCGCCAGCAGGCCCTCGGCAACGGCTTGCGGGAGCTCTTCGACGTCACCGAGGTCCCGCGCGAGGAGATCGACCCCGCCGGCGAGGAGGGGGTCGGGGTCTTCGGCCTCTACGACTCCTTCCACAAGAAGGCCTTCCGCCTGCGGCTGAAGGACCTGGGCGAGGTCGACCGCCGCCTCGAGGGGATGCCCGAGGCCTACCGGCGCCTCGATTCGGCGATCCTCGAGACGCTCGTCCTCAAGGGCCTGGCCGGGATGAGCGACCACGACATCGACGAGCGCGACGGCCTCGAATACGCGAAGAGCGTCGACGCCGCCCTCGGCATGGTGGACGGCGGCGACTACGACGTCGCCTTCCTCCAGCGGGGGGTCCCGGTCGAGCAGGTCAAGGACATCTGCAACACCGATGCGGTGATGCCGCCGAAGTCGACCTTCTTCTACCCCAAGGTGATGACCGGCTTCGCCTTCAACCCGGTGCGCTGAGCATGGTCAAGATCTACACCAAGAAGGGCGACGACGGGACCACCTCGCTCTGGTACGGCGGGCGCATCCCCAAGCACCACGGCCGCACCGACGCCTACGGCACCCTCGACGAGGCCTGCTCGTTGCTCGGGGTCGCCCGCGCCCTCTGCGGGCCCGACCAGGGGGAGCTCGCCGCCGACATCCTCCGCCTCCAGGACGACATCTTCGTCGCCGGGGCCGAGCTGGCGACCGCGCCGGAGGCGGCCGAGCGTCTCGAAGACGGGGTCAGCCGCACGACCGAGGAGATGGTGGGCGAGCTCGAGGGGCTGATCGACCGCTACATGGCGCAGGTTGAGCTGCCGCCGAAGTTCGTCATCCCCGGCGGCAACCAGCTCTCCGCCCAGCTCGACGTCGCCCGCACGACGGTCCGCCGCGCCGAGCGGCGGATCTCGGAACTGAACGAAGCCGGCGAGATCGCGAGCGAGACCGTGATCCACTTCGTCAACCGCGCCTCCGACGCCGTCTACGCGATGGCCCGCTTCGCCGACGTCGACGATCCTGCCCTGTTCGAGGGCCGCGGCAAGGGCTGAGCGTGCGGATCGTCGCCCGCCGGGTCGAGGGCTACGCCCATGACGTCGAGCTGGACGGCAGCCAGAGCCTGCGGGTCGACGAGCCGGTCCACAAAGGCGGCACCGACACCGGCCCCCGCCCCACCGAGCTGCTCGGCGCCAGCCTCGCCGGCTGCATCGCGATCACGGTCGAGATGTACGCCGAGCGCAAAGGCTGGGATGTGGGCGATCTCGAGGTCGACGTCGAGATGGGCTACGAGGGGCCGGTGCCGAACAGCTTCGAGGTCGGGGTGAAGCTGCCGGGCGATCTCGACGACGAGCAGCGCCGGCGCCTCCTCATCATCGCCACCAAATGCCCGGTCCACAAGGTGCTCGCCGGCGAAGGCCATGTCAGGGTGGTCGAGCGCCTGGAGGAGGGCTGATGGACCTCGGCCTGACCGGTCGCGGCTGCGTCGTCACCGGGGCCAGCAGCGGCATCGGCCGCGAGACCGCCCTCCAGCTATGCGGTGAGGGCGCGAAGGTCCTGCTGGTCGCCCGCGGCGAGGAGCGGCTGGCGACCGTCACCGAGGAAGCATCTGAAGCGGCGGAGCGGTCCGGCGGCGCGGCCGCCGCGCTCTCCCTCGACGTCACCGCAGAGGACGCCGGGACCCGGATGCTGACCGCCTGCGAGGAGCGCTTCGGCGCCCTCGACGTCCTCGTCAACAACGCCGGCGCGGCGAAGTGGCGCGACCTCGACGACGTCCCCGACGAGGACTGGCGGGCCCAGTACGAGCTCAACGTGATGGCGCCGCTGCGGGCGATGCGGGCGGCGATCCCGCCGATGGCCGAGCGCGGCTGGGGCCGGGTCGTCAACGTCTGCTCGACCGCCGGCAAGCGTCCCTCGGCGGCGATGGCCGAGTACTCGGTCGCCAAGGCCGCCGAGCTCTCGCTCTCGCGCCTCTTCGCCGACCGCCACGCGAAGAGCGGCGTCCTCGTCAACGCCGTCGCCCCCGGCCCGGTCGAAGCGGAGATGTGGATGGAGCCGGGCGGCCTGCTCGACCAGTCGATGCAGGTCTCCGGCGCCGAGAGCCGGGAGGACGCGTTGGCGGAAGCCGGCGCGAAGCGACCGATCGGCCGCCTCGCCGAGGCCGCGGAGATCGCCTCGGCGATCGTCTTCCTCTGCAGCGCGCGCGCCTCCTACGTCGCCGGCGCCGCCTGGTCGGTCGACGGCGGCACCGTCCAGGTCATCATTTGATCGGCCGCTCGGTAGAGGCGGCCGTCCTCCTGCCCCTCTACGGGTGGCCTGAGGACCCGGGTCTCGTCTTCACCGAGCGCCGCGCCGACCTGCGGCGACACGCGGGCGAGATCTCCTTCCCGGGCGGCCGGCGGGACGAGGCCGACGCCGACCTGCGGGCGACGGCGCTGCGCGAGGCGGAGGAGGAGATCGGGCTCGACCCCACCCGGGTGAAGATCGGCGAGGCGCTGCCGCCGACCCGGACCTTCGTCACCAACTACGTCGTCCACCCCTTCGTCGGCTACGTCCCCCATCCCGGGGAGCTCGACCTGCAGCCGAACCCGACCGAGGTCGAGACTGTCCTCACCTTCTCGCTGGAGCTACTGCGCGAGGGCTACGAGATGCGCCGCCTGGTCCGCCGCGGCGTCCCCATCCACACCCCGACCTACGAGGTCGAAGGGCAGCTGATCTGGGGAGCGACCGCGCGGATCCTGGCGGACTTCCTCGAGCGGGTCTAAGGCGGCGTAACCAAGCCTGGCAAGGACGCAGGGAGCGTGGCGTGCTCTGCACGCGAGCGACCGAGGACGCCGCCAGGCGCCGGTTACGACGTCTTAGACGGTTGCGGGACGATCCGGATGTATGGCTTCGGCGACTCCCAGCCCTCCGGCCAGAGCTCTTTCGCCTCGTCCTCTTTGACCGAGCCGGAGATGATCACGTCGTCGCCCTGCTGCCACTGCGCCGGCGTCGCGACTTTGTGGTTTTCGGTCAACTGCAGCGAGTCGATCACCCGCAGCACCTCGTCGAAGTTGCGCCCGGTGGTCATCGGGTAGACGAGGATGAGTTTGATTTTCTTGTCGGGACCGATGACGAAGACGTTGCGCACCGTCTGATTGTCGGCCGGGGTGCGGTCGCCGGGGTCGCCGGAGACGTCGGCCGCCAGCATCCCGTAGGCCTTGGCGATCGAGAAGTCCGCGTCGCTGATGATCGGGTACTCGACCCGCGCGCCTTGCGTCTCCTCGATGTCGTTCGCCCACTCCTCGTGTTTGTCGAGCGGGTCGATCGAGAGGCCGGCAATTTTGACGCCGCGCTTCTCGAACTCCGGCTCGATCCGCGCCATGTAGCCGAGCTCGGTCGTGCAAACCGGGGTGAAGTCCTTCGGGTGGGAGAACAACACAGCCCACGAACCGTCGATCCAGTCGTGGAACTTGATCCGACCCTGGGTGGTGTCAGCCTCGAAATCCGGTGCTACGTCGCCAAGCTGGAGAGCCATTCGAAACGCTCCTTTTCGCGTCTTCTTCTAATTACCTGAATTCCCATCGGAGTTTAGCTCTTTGCGCTCATCGGCTCGCCAGGAGCGCCTTCACTTCCTCCGCGAGTCCGTCTATGTCCCCCGTATGCGGGGAGCGAGACGGATTCGGCGCGATCGCGATCGGGATCCGCCAGGTATGGCTCGCGGCTTCGACCACCTCGGCGCCCGCTTCGGTGCCCTCGTAGAGGACGCCGCGGACCGGCGTTTCCACCAGGTGTTCGAGCAGCCGCTCCAGCCGCGGGCCGTGGATCGCCGCCAGCTCCTCCTCCCTGCCGCTGAGGTTGCCGAGCAAGAGGACCAGGACGGCGACGTCGTCGACCAGCTCGAGGATCGTCCCCGGGCGGTCGGGGTCGGCGAGCGCCGGCTCGATCCCCGCCGCCTCGATCGCCGCCAGCCCCTCCTCACGGCGGCTGGTCCCGCGCACCGCCCAGCCGTCCTCCAGCAACCGCCCCCCGAGCTGCCGGCCGCGGCAACCGCAGCCGACGATCAGCGCCCGCGCCACGCGCCGCCCGAGAGACGGCAACGCCCTCTTATTCCCACCAGATCCCGGTCATCGGGCCCGAAAGTTCCGGACTTTTTTCGGCTGTGAAAAGGGTTGCTCCCGATGTGTAGGCACCATTCATTTTGTTGCTGCCGGTTTCTTTGCAGAGCGAACCTTCGGCGGAATAGAAGAGGCCGCTGCCGTTGACGGCCATCGTCATTTCTCTTTTCGAGCCGATGCCGATATTGCCGAAAGTCAATGCTCCATTCGCTGTCGTTTCAAAGATTTTTACATGGCATTCCTGTCCTAGCACCGAAACGTCGATCGTCATCGGTTCGAGGGTGCACATCATTCCCCCCGCAATGACGAGCCTGCCATTGCTCCAGATCTGGAGCCTGCAGCCATGCATGTTCACCGTCGCTTTTCCCCCGAACATGGTGCAGCCCCCATAGACAGCCGTGAATTCGAGCGATTCGACTGTAGAAGCGCCTTTGCTCAGTCCTTCGAGTTTCAGCTGTTCGCAGGAAAGAGTGCCGCCAGCTAGGTCGATCGAGTGTTTGCCTTGAGCAGTGCCCTTGACGAGCTGGCTCGTTCCGGAAACTTCGAAATGGAAAAAAGACGCCGAGGCGGCCGGTGCCACTCCTGCGACCAGAAAGGACGCAACCAGGAAGCCAGCCAAGAGCCGAGACCACATGCCAACCCTTTTACAAGGAAATACACTTTAAATCAAATTACCTAGTTCATTGAGCCTCGAAGGGGCCGCGGCCGCGCAACCGCATCTGCTCGTCCTCGGCGACGCTCCGGTGCAGTTCCTCCTCGGTCATCTCGGGAGCGCCGCGACGGCGTCGCATCTCGTTCTGCGCCTCCATCATCTGGCGCACGTCGTCGATCTCGTTCTGCGCCTCGACCTCGGGGGAGCGGGTCGGGACCCAGTCGACGAGGCCGGCCGAGCTGCCGGGGTAGAAGTGGCCGACGATCAGCAGCACGCCGATCATGAAGGCCAGAATTCCCAGGGTCCCCAGAATGAAGAGCACACGGGAAGGATACGGTTCGCACTCATGCCTGACGCCTACATAGTCGAGACCGCGCGGACGCCGATGGGCGCCTACCGCGGCGCCCTCTCCGGAATCCGCCCCGACGACATGGCCGCGCACGTGATTCGCGCCGTGGTCGAGCGCAGCGGCGTCGACCCCGAGCGGATCACCGACGTCTACTTCGGCGCCGCCAACCAGTCGGGCGAGGACAACCGCGACGTCGCCCGGATGGCGGCGCTGCTGGCGGGATTGCCGCAGAGCGTGCCCGGGGCGACCGTCAACCGCCTCTGCGCCTCCGGCCTCGAGGCGCTGAACGGCGCCGCGCGGGCGATCAAGGTCGGCGAGGGCGACTTCTACCTCGCCGGCGGGGTCGAGTCGATGAGCCGGGCCCCCTGGGTGGTCGAGAAGCCCGAGCGCGGCCTCCCCCGTGGCCCGCAGACGATGCACGACACCACCCTCGGCTGGCGGATGATCAACCCGCGGATGGCCGAGCTGGGCGTCTCGACCGAAGCGATGGGCGAGACCGGCGAGAACGTCGCCGAGCGCTTCGGCGTCAGCCGCGAGGACCAGGACGCCTTCGCGCTGCGCAGCCACCGGCGCGCCGTCGCCGCGACCGAGGCGGGGAAGCTGGCCGAGGAGATCGCGCCGATCGACGCCCGCCGGGGCCGCGAGACGGTGCTGGTCGAGGCCGACGAGGGACCGCGACCCGACGCCTCGCTGCAGAAGCTCTCGGAATTGCGGCCGGTCTTCCGCGAGGGCGGCACCGTCACCGCCGGCAACGCCTCGACCCTCAACGACGGCGCCGCCTGCCTCCTGGTCACCTCCGAGAAGGGGGCCGAAGCGCTCGGCGCCGAGCCGCTGGCCCGCGTCGTCGCCAGCGGGGTCGCCGGGGTCGACCCCGCCTACATGGGGATCGGCCCGGTCGTGGCCGTCCCCAACGCGCTGCGGAACGCCGGCCTCGCGATCGACCAGATCGACCTGGTCGAGCTGAACGAGGCCTTCGCCTCGCAGGTCCTCGCCAGCGCCCGCGAGCTGGGGATCGACGAGGAGCGCCTCAACGTCAACGGCGGCGCGATCGCCCTCGGCCACCCTCTCGGCTGCTCGGGCGCCCGCCTCGCCGGCACCCTCGTCCGGGAGCTGCGCCGCCGCGGCGGCAAGTACGGCGTCGCCACCCTCTGCGTCGGCGTCGGCCAGGGTCTTGCCACCGTCTTCGAAGCTGTCTAATCAATAGGCTGGTGAGCGTGAGGCTGCTGACCCCGGCAATCGTCGCCCTGGCGCTGCTGCTGCCTGCCACCGCTTCGGCGGCCCAGCCGACCGCGCACGCCTCGATCGTCAACGGGCACAGCGCCACCGTCGAGGAATTCCCGGCGCTCACCTTCATCGAAGCGCGTCAGGGCAAAACCGGCTTCTCCTGCACCGGCACCGTGGTCGCGCCGCGGGTGGTCCTCACCGCCGCCCACTGCATCGAGGACCTCGAGCGCGGCGGCCTCACCCCGGCCAAGGCCTACCTGGTCGCCACCGGCACCACCACCCCCTCGAAAGCGCTGCGCGAAAACGTCTTCCGGATCGCCGAAACCCACGTCTTCCCCGGCTTCGACCCCGGCGGCCTGCATGGCGACGCCGGCATCCTCATCCTCGACCGGCCCACCGCCGCGCCCCCGATCGCGATGGCGGGAGCAGCCGACGCCGCGCTCTACGAAGGGGGCGCCGAAGTGCAGCTGGCCGGCTGGGGCGTGACCGGGGCGAACGCCAAGAACGCTCCCGAAAGCCTGCGGGCGACGACGATGGTCGTCCAGAAACCCTCGACCTGCACGCAGAAGACCCGCGTCGACCGGCCGAACTACTCGCCGGCGCTGCAGATGTGCACGCTCGACGTCGCGAAGAAGAGCGGCGGCTGCTTCGGCGACAGCGGCGGCCCCGCGATCGGCCTGCGCGCCGACGGCACTCCGGTCGAGCTCGGCGTGATCAGCACCGGCGGCGCCTTCTGCAGCACCAAGCGCCCCAACGTCCTTACCCGGGCGGACGTCATCTCCAGCTGGGTCTCGGAATGGATCGCCGCCACCGAAAGCGGCGCCCCGCGTCCGGTCTTCGACCCGAAGACCCCGTTCCCACAGATGACCAAGCCGGTGGCCGAAGAATTTGCCGTCCTCACCCTGCAGAGCCACTTCGGGACCCAGTTCAGCGGCCGCGTCTTCGGCAGCTGCCGCCGCGCCAGCCGCACCCGCTTCCGCTGCCAGGTCAGCTGGCGCTCGGGCCCCGACATCTACGGCGGCACCGTCTCCCCCTTCTACCTGCGCCAGCAGGACGCGGTGGTCTGGAAGAGCCACTTCCGGATCGAATGGGCGAAGTTGAGCTGTCTGCGCAACAACGCCCCGCACTGCCCGATCCACGTCCGCCACGGGTAGATCCCCTGACGGCGACGCCCAAGCGGTAGCCTCAGCCGCCGTGACTCAGGGTCTCGAAGAGCTGGCGAGCGTCGACGGCGCGATCACCCCGACGGCGGAGGCGATGGTCGGCCTCAAAGACGACGGCCTCTACCGCGGCGACGGCGCCTTCGAGGTGATCCGGCTCTACCAGGGCAAGCCTTTCGCCCTCGTCGACCACCTCGACCGGCTCGAGCGCTCGAGCGCGGCGATCGAGCTCGGCTTCGACCGCGGCGCGCTGGAGCGCGAGATCGAGGCGCTGCTCGGTCAGGCCGGACCGGTCGAAGGCCAGATACGCCTGATCGTCACCCGGGGCGGCCGCCGCATCGCCGCCACCGAGCCGATCCCGCCGCACCCGGAGACGGTCGGCCTGCGGTCGGTCACCTACTGCCCGACGGTGATCCTCAACGGCGTCAAGTCGCTCTCCTACGCCGCCAACATGCAGGCGACCCGGATCGCAAAAGGCCAGGGCGCCGACGAGGCGGTCCTGGTCCGGCCCGACGGCACCGTCCTCGAGCCGCCCACCTCCTCGGTCTTCTGGGTCTCGCCCGAGGGCGAGCTGCGGACCCCTGCGCTCGCCGACGGGGTGCTCGAGTCGATCACCCGCGACCGGATGATCAAGGCGCTGCAGGTCGAAGAGGGCAGCTGGCACATCGATGACCTCCGCGGCGCCCACGAGGCCTTCCTCGCTTCGACCACGCGGGAGATCCAGGCGGTCTCCGCGGTCGACGGCAGAGTCTTTCCCGCCGCCCCCGGCCCGCGCACGATTGAAGCGCAGCGGGCCTTCGCGGAGACCCTTGGCAAAGAGTTGAAGGAGCTCTAGATGGACTTCACCTACAGCGACGAGCAGAAGCTGATCCGCGAAGCGGCGCGCGAATTCGCCGAGCGCGAGATCCTGCCGAACGTCAAGGAGAACGATCGGGAGGGCCGCTTCGACCGCGAGCTGGCGCGCAAGCTCGGCGAGGTCGGCTTCCTCGGCGCGCCGGTGGCCGAAGCCTACGGCGGCCGCAACCTCGACTACGTCAGCTACGGCCTGATCGCCGAGGAGATCGGCCGCGCCGACTCCTCCGCCCGCACCGTCGTCTCGGTCGTCACCTCGCTGGTCGCCGGACCGATCGAGAAGTGGGGCACGGAGGAGCAGAAGCAGAGGTGGCTGCCGGGGCTCTGCTCGGGTGAGGGCCTCGGCTGCTTCGGCCTGACCGAGCCCGACACCGGCTCCGACGCCGCCAACCTCCGCACCCGGGCGACGAAGACCGACGGCGGCTGGTCGATCAGCGGCCAGAAGATGTGGATCAGCCTCGGCAACCACTCCGAGTTCGCGCTGATCTTCGCCCAGACGGACCCGGCGCTGAAGTACCGCGGCCTCGCCGCCTTCATCGTCCCCACCGACAGCGAGGGCTTCACGACGCAGGAGATCCACGGCAAGCTCGGCCTGCGCGCCTCCGACACTGCCGAAATCTCGCTCGACGAGGTCGAGGTCGGCGACGAGGCGCTGCTCGGCGAGGTCGGCGACGGCTTCAAGGTGGCGATGAGCGCGCTGGAAAACGGCCGCTACAGCGTCGCCGCCGGCTGCGTCGGCATCTGCGAAGGCTGCGTCCGATCCTCGGTGGAGTACGCGAAGGAACGGAAGCAGTTCGGCGTCCCCCTCGCCCGCTTCCAGCTGGTCCAGGAGATGATCACCGAAATGATCCTGAAGCGCGACGCCAGCCGGATGCTGGTCCTCCGTGCCGGCCTTCTCAAGGACGAAAAGAAGCCGAACGCGACCGAGACCTCGGTGGCGAAGCTCTTCGCGACCGAGTCGGCGGTCGAGTGCGCCAACATCGCGATCCAGGTCCACGGCGGCTCCGGCTACGTCGACGATTACCCGGTCGAGCGCTACCTGCGCGATGCCCGCGTCACCACCCTCTACGAGGGCACCTCGCAGATCCAGAAGCTGATCATCGGCCGCGCCGCGACCGGGATCAACGCGATGCTGCCGTTGCAGGAGTCCTGACCTTGGCCCTGGTCGAGGTCTCGCTCGACGAATTTCACGTCGCCCTGCTGCGGCTGAACCGGCCCGAGGCGCGGAACGCGCTCTCGCCGGAGATGCGCGAGGAGATCGCCGTCAGCCTCGAGCGGCTCGACGCCGACCCGGAGGTGCGCTGCATCGTCATCGCCGGCGCCGACGACTTCTTCGCCGCCGGCGCCGACATCCGCGCCATGGCCGAGCGGCCGGTCGACGCGCCGCCCGATCCGAAGGGGATCGAGTTCTGGACCCGCCTGACCTCGATCGGGACGCCGACGATCGCCGCCGTCTCCGGCTACGCCTTCGGCGGCGGCTGCGAGCTGGCGCTGGCCTGCGACATGATCGTCTGCGACGAGAAAACCCGCTTCGGCCAGCCCGAGATCACCCTCGGGATCATCCCCGGCGGCGGCGGCTCCCAACGATTGGCCCGCGCGATCGGCAAGCAGCGGGCGATGGAGTACGTGCTGACGGGCCGCCGCTGGGACGCGAAGACGGCCGAACGCTGGGGCCTCGTCAACAAGGTCGTCGGCAAAGGCCTCTGGCTGACCGAGGCGATCGAGCTGGCCCGCGTCGTCGCCGAGCGGCCGCCGCTGGCGCTGCGACTGGCGAAAAAAGCGGTCCTCGAAGCCCAGGAGACGAACCTCGCCGAGGGGCTGCGGGCAGAGCGGGCGCTGTTCGACGAGGCGATGGCGACCGAGGACCGGGTCGAGGGGATGAGCGCCTTCCTCGAGAAACGCGAGCCCCGCTTCCAGGGCCGATGAAGAAGGTCACCCGCGTCGGCGTCGTCGGCGCCGGAACGATGGGCCGCGGGATCGCCCAGCTGGCGGCGCTCGGCGGCTACGAGACGGCCCTCTACGACGTCTCCCTGGAGCTTGCCGAGGGCGGCGCGGCCGGCCTGCGCGAGGCGCTGGAGAAGGGCGCCGCCCGCGGGCGCTGGAGCGAGGACGATGCACGGGCGGCCTCGGCGCGGGTCGAGGCGGCCGCGGAACTGGAGGCGATGGCAGGCTGCGAGCTGGTGATCGAGGCCGCGCCCGAGAAGCTGGAGCTGAAGCGGCGGATCTTCACCGACCTCGCCGGGGTATTGGCGCCGGATGCGGTCTTCGCCAGCAACACCTCCTCGCTGCGGGTCTCCGAGATCGCCACGGGAGTACCGCAGCCCGAGCGGGTGGTCGGGATGCACTTCTTCAACCCGCCGCCGCTGATGAAGCTGGTCGAGATCGTCGCCGCCGAGGGCTCCTCCGAGGAGGCGCTGGCGCGAACGACGGAGGTCGCCGAACGGATAGGCCGCACCCCGATCCGCGCTAAGGACAGCCCCGGTTTCGTCGCCAACCGCCTGGCCCGACCGTTCTCGCTGGAGTCGCTGCGGATGCTCGGCGACGGCGTCGCCGACGTGGCGACGATCGACCGCGCCGTCCGCCTCGGCGGCGGCTTCCGGATGGGCCCGTTCGAACTGCTCGACCTGATCGGCCTCGACGTCAACCTCGAAATCGCCCGCTCCTTCTTCGTCCAGGGCGGCGAGCCGGAGCGCTGGCGGCCGAGCCCAATCCAGGAACGCCTGGTCGACGAAGGCCGCTTCGGGCGCAAGAGCGGCCACGGCTACTACGACTACGACGAGGAGCGCGAGCCGGACCCCGACCTCGGCATCGCCGCCCCCACCCTCGACCCCGCCGAGCTCGCCAAGATCGATCCGGCCGCCGAGCAGATCCTCAGCCGCCTCTTCGCCCAGATCGCCAACGAGGCCGCCTTCGCCCTCGAAGAGGAGATCGCCTCACCGCAGGACATGGAGACGGCGATGAAGCTCGGCTTCAACTGGCCACTCGGCCCGCTCGGCTTCGCCGAGCGGATCGGCCCCGACCGCGCCGCCGATCTGCTCGAAGGGCTGGCGGCCGAGAAAGGCGAGGCCTACGAGCCCGCGCCCTCGCTGAGGCGCATCATCAGCTCGTCGACGTAGCACCAGCTCCAGTCTTCGCCAGGCTCGGCCGAGCGGATGATCGGGTGGCCGGTGTCCTGGTGGTGGGCGGTCGCGTGCTTGCCGATCGAATTGTCGCAACAGCCGATGTGGCCGCAGGTCTGGCACATCCGCAGGTGGACCCAGGTCATCCCCATCGCCAGGCACTCCTCGCAGCCCTCGACCTCACCGGGCAGGTCCAGGTAGGTGACCGAGTCGAGGTGGGAACAGGAGGAGCTCACGGCGCCAAGATATACAGGCCGCGAGATCCGCTCATTTAAGAAGGATTCTTAATCCAAGAAGTGAGGATCAGGAGCCGGTCGCTATCTCGGCCGGCTCGCCGCCTGGCATCCAGTGCGCCTCGACCGGGACGTCGGCGTCGCGCAGGTAGCGCTCGGCGTCGAGCGCGCCCATGCAGCCGGTCCCAGCGGCGGTCACGGCTTGGCGGTAGGTGTGGTCGACGACGTCGCCGACGGCGAAGACGCCGCCGAGCCTGGTCCGGGTCGAGCCGGCCTCGGTGACGATGTAGCCGTCCTCGTCGGTCTCGACCTGGTCCTTGACGATCTCCGATTTCGGCACGTGGCCGATCGCGATGAAGGCGCCGTCGGCCGCCAGATCCTCCTCCTCGCCGGTCTCGGCGTTGCGGAGGCGGACCTTCTCGAGCTTGCCGCTCTCGCCGGCGACGAACTCCTCGGCGACGAAGGGGGTCTTGAGGTCGATGTTCTCCTTCTCGCGCGCCCGCTCGAACATGATCTTCGAGGCGCGGAACTCGTCGCGGCGGTTGACGATCGTCAGCTGGCTGGCGAACTTGGAGATGAAGATCGAGTCCTCCATCGCCGAGTCCCCGCCGCCGATCACGATCACCTTCTGGCCTTTGAAGAAAGCCCCGTCGCAGACGCCGCAGGTGGAGACGCCGCGGCCGCCGAGCTCCATCTCGCCGGGGACGCCGAGCCGTTTCGGCTCCGCGCCCATCGCCAGGATCACCGTCTTGGCGCGGTGCTCCTCGTCGCCGAGGAAGACCTTCTGGACGCCGCCGTCGGAGAGCTCGACGCGGTCGACGTCGTCGGTGACGAAGCGGGTCCCGAAGCGCTCGGCCTGGGCGCGGAACTGGGCCATCATCTCCGGGCCCATGATCCCGTCGGGATAGCCGGGGTAGTTCTCGACGTCGGTCGTGTTCTGCAGCTGGCCGCCCCACTGGAAGCCCTCGAATACAACCGGCTCAAGGTTGGCCCGCGCCGTGTATAGAGCTGCGGTGTAGCCGGCGGGGCCGCCGCCGACGATGATCACGTTCTCGATTTTCTTCTGCTCGCTCTGCTCTGCCATATCTGCCGCCTGGAGTCTATTACTTTACTTTTTATAGTAGCTCTCTCGCCCCTCGAAGGCAATCGCTGCCTCGACCTCCACGGGCGTCAGCGGGCCGCCGTCGCGGTCGACGGGCAGCCCCTCTTCTTCCCAGCGATGGACGGTGTGGCGGAGCTGGAAGAAGGCGAAGATCCCGGGCGGGATCGGCATCCAGAAGGAGACCAGGCGGAAGATCAGGATCGCCGGGAAGACGGTGTTCTCGTCGAGGCCGAAGAGGACGAAGGCGCCGATCATCCCGGCGTCGACCGCCCCCACCCCCGCCGGCGCCAGCGGGAACAGATTGGCGACCATGCCGAGGAAGAAGCCCTGGACGACGACCGCCAGCGGCACGTGGACGCCAAAGGCGTGGAAGGAGGCCCAGAGGACGCCGATGCTGAAGGCCCAGAAGCCGGCGGCGCCGATCACCGCGAGGCCGCCGCGGCGGGGATGGGCGAAGAGGCCGAGTGCGAAGCGGAATCCTTCCCCCAGGGTGGCCGGGACCTTGCCGGCGCTCTGCAGCCAGTGACGCGAGCGCTCGGTGTGGGCGAAGCGGGCGAGCCGCTGCTCGGCGTCGGGCGGGATCAGGGTGACGAGAGCGCCGAGGATCAGCATCAGGCCGGCAACGCCGGCGGGGACGATCGTCAGCTCGACCGAGCTCTTGCCGTTGAGGACCCCGGTCCGCAGCAGGATCCCGAAGACGATCAGGGCGATCGGATAGAAGGCGTAGTGGAGTGAGACGAAGGCGACCATGCGGCGGGCGACGTCGCGGCGCTGCATCCCGGCTTTGCGCAGCGCCCAGTAGGTGACGGCGATGCCGCCGGCGCCGCCGGCCGAGAACAGCAGGGTTCCCGCAACCCCGGCCATGTTGATCTCGTAGGTCTCCTTCCAGGTCAGGCGCAGGGCGTCGCCGCCGACCACCGCCTTGAAGAGGGCGATGTAGGTCGCATAGGCGAGGACGTTGAACCCGATCGCGATCCCGATCCAGAGCGGATCGGCGTCGTCGAGCTTGCCGAGCGCGTCGCTGAGGCCGATCAGCTTCGGGAAGAGGAAGTAGATGCCGCCGAGCAGGATGAAGACGACGACGATGGTCTGAACCAGCCGCCGCGTCGTGAAGATCGGCATTTCGGCGAAACGGTTGCTCTGGTCCCCGTTGTCGCTCCCGTTCGCCGACTCTTGCGGAGACACGTCTGGGAAATTACCCGTTGGCGATCCTCTCCAGACGCTGCAAAGCCCCGTTTACCCCGCGTACGAGGGGTTCTGCGAGTGGCTCGCCCGCGCGGACTGCGGCGACCAGCGCCGCCCCGGCGAGCAGGTCGGTGACGTAGTGCTCGCCCAGGTAGACGAGGGCGAAGCCGAGCGTGCCGGCGTACCCCCAGCCGATCGCGCCCTCGGCCCTCCCGGCTTCGGAGAGCGAAAGCGCCGCCTGCAGCGAGGTGGCGAAGTGGAGCGAGGGCATCGCCGCCCAGGGGTTGCCGCCGAGGGCGTCGTAGAGGCGCTCCCAGGCCCGGCCCCAGGTCGGTTCCCCGACCTCGACCATGATCCGGCGCACCTCTTCCCCGGTCAGCCCCTGCTCGGCCGCCCACCAGGGCGGCGCCGTCGGAACGGCGAAGTAGACGGCGCAGCCGAGGTCGAAGACGGCGGCCATCTGCCGCGCCGAGCGCGGGAAGCGCTCGTTGTGGCGGACGAGGATCAGGGCGAGCGAGAGGTAGGGCTCGATGAACCAGAGCCAGTGGGTCCAGGTGAGGAGCTGGTTGACCACCCGCACCCCCGGCAGCCGGGAGAGGCCACGCTGGAGGCGGGCATTGGGGAGGCGGCCGGCGCCGATCAGCTTGTCGGTGCGGATCGGGTAGCGGGTGCGCAGCCGCGCCCGCAGCCGCTCGGGGTCGTCATAGGGAAGCTCGTGGGCGACGGTGAAAGCCCACATCTGCAGGGCGAAGAGGGCGACGTCGCGGCGCTTCGAGCGCGGGTAGAGCACCGCCAGCGCCAGCGGGGCCGCGGCGACGCTGCCGACCGTGACCGCGGTCGGGATCCGCAGGCGGCGGCGCAGGATCGGGGCCGCGAAAGCCGCGCCGATCGCACCAACGGCGCCGGCGCGGACCGCGAGGCGGAGCGCGTTCGATGGCCGGGAGCGCCTCCTCATGAGGAGCGCGAGTATAGGTCGAGCCCCCACATTCAGCTGTTCCTTTTCGTTGGGGAGCGCCGAAAAGGAACAGACCAGCAGCCGCAAGCCGCGGCGCCGCCGCACGTGAATAGAATGGCCGCGCTTTGGCGCCTCACTCCCCTGGCACTGACCAGATCGACACCCTGCTCTGGATCGGCTTCGTCGCCGCCGCGATCCTGATGATCGCGATCACCGGCGCGCTGCTCTACGTCGCCCGCCGCTACCGCAGCGAGCGGGGGGCCGAACCGCGCCAGCTCCTCTCCGGGCGCGGGCTGCAGTTCCGGGTCGCCGGCGTCCTCACGATCTTCGCGGCGCTCCTCTTCATCCTCGGCGTCGTCTTCACCGACAATGCCCGCGAAGAGCCCTCGACCGGGGAGGCCGGGCTCGCCTCGCTGAAGTCCGAACCGCTGAAGATCAAGGCGACCGGCCAGCAGTGGCTGTGGCGCTACGACTACCCGAACGGCGCCTTCTCCTACTACAAGCTCGTCGTGCCGTCGGATACCGCGGTCGAGCTGGAACTGCTCTCCACCGATGTCGTCCACACCTGGAACGTCGAAGAACTCGCCCGCAAGGCCGACGCGGTGCCGGGGAAGACGAACAAGCTCTTCTTCAGCGTCAGCGCCGACGACGCGGGTTCCTACGAGGGCGACTCCGCCACCCTCTCCGGCCAGGCCTACGCCTCGATGCGGACCGAGGTCGAAGTCGTCTCGCCCGATGAATACGAAGCATTCATCGAAGCCCAGAAAGAAGAAATCGATGCCGCCCAGGAACGGGTCGTCGGCCTGATCGAAGAAGGAAAGACGCCATGACCCCCAGCCCGCGCCCCGAGCTCGTTGCCGACGGCTACGCCGCCCGCCGCCCGCGCTGGGCGCAGCTGGCGACCAGCGCCGATCACAAGGAGATCGGCCAGATCCTCATCTGCGGCGCCCTCGGCTTCCTCTTCATCGCCCTCGTCGAGCTGCTGCTGATGCGGATTCAGCTGCTGGTCCCGGAGAACACCTTCCTCTCCCCAGTCGGCTTCAACCGCATGCTCTCGCTCTACGGCGCCAGCGCGATCTTCCTCTTCGCCCTGCCGCTGGCGATCGGGCTCTTCTACTACGTGGCGCCGCTGCAGATCGGCGCCCGCGGCACGGCGCTGCCGCGGCTCGGGCAGGTCGGCCTCGCGCTTTGGGTCGCCGGCGCCGTCGCCCAGTACGCGACCTTCGTCTTCACCCCCAGCGAGGCCGGCGTCAACCCGCTGGCGCCGCTGAGCGAGGTCGCCTTCCTCTCCAACAACGGTGTCGACGCCTGGGCGACCGCGACCGGGCTGGCGACCCTCGGCTTCGTCCTCCTCTCGGTCAACCTCGTCGCCACCCTGCGGGTGATGCGGGCGCCGGGAATGGCCTGGCGGCGGCTCCCGATCTTCGCCTGGGCGGCGACCGTCTGCTCCTGGCTGATGGTCGTGATCGGGCCGGTCCTGCTGGCTGCGCTGACGATGCTGATGATCGACCGCAACTACGACGGGATCTTCTTCGCCGACGGCTCCGGCGGGGCGCCGCTGCTCTGGCAGCACCTGAGCTGGATCTTCTACACCGGCACCTACATGCTGATCCTGATCTTCGCCTTCGGCGCGATCGCCGAAATCGCCGCCACCTTCGCCCGTAAACCGCTCTTCAACCGCAACGTGGTGATGGCCGCGCTGGCCGCGATCGCCGTCCTCGGCACCCTCGCCTGGATGCAGAACATGCTCACCGCCCCGATCGGGATCGGCTGGATGTACTTCGCGATGCTGGTCTCGCTGGCGCTGATCGTCCCCTTCGGTCTCGTCCTCTTCAACCTGATCGCGACGATGGCCGGCGGCACCCTGCGGATGCGGGCGCCGCTGCTGTTCGCGATCGGCGCGATCTTCGCGATCGGGATCGGGCTTGCCGCCGAGCTCTGCCACTCGCTGGTCGGCGCCGCCTGGCAGCTGAAGAACACGACGGACGCCACCGCGGCGACCCACTTCGCGCTTGTCGGCGGGTCCGTCTTCGGGGGCTTCGCCGCGCTCCACTACTGGTTCCCGAAGATGACCGGGCGGACGATGGGCGAGAGCCTCGCCCGGATCTCCTTCTGGACGATCCTCGTCGGCCTCCTGCTCGGCTTCGTGCCGCTCTTCTTCGCCGGCGCGGGCGAGGGCCAGGTCATCGACGCCTACAAGTACTTCGACGACACCGGCGTCACCGCCTACAACGTGATCGCCTCGATCGGCGTTCTCATCCTCTTCGTCGGCATCCTGCTGACGATCCTCAACGCGATCTTCAGCCGCACCAACGGCCCCGAGGCCGGGCACGACCCGTGGGGTGGCGACACCCTCGAGTGGTTCACGCTCTCGCCGCCGCAGCCGCACAACTTCGACGTCCTCCCCGACGTCCGCAGCCCCCAGCCGCTGCGCGACATCCGCGAGGCGATCAGCCATCGCACCCGCCGCAGCCAGCAGGCGACGGCACGCGATTCGCAGCCGGTAGCCTGAGCCCCATGCAATCCGGCGCCGGCGCGCAAACCGCGCCCAACCCGACGGCTGCCACCCGCTCGGTCCTGCCCACCGTCGTCCGCGACTACCTGACGCTGACCAAGCCGAAGGTGCAGTCGCTGCTGCTGTTCACCACGGTGACGACGATGTACGTGGCCGGCGACCCTTCGCTGGGCCTGATCCTGCTCACCTGCCTCGGCGGCGCCCTCTCCGCCGGTGGCGCCGGGGCGATCAACCACGTCGTCGACCGCGACATCGACCGGACGATGGCGCGCACCGCCGACCGCCCGATCGCCGCCGGCCGCATCTCGCCCCGGGCAGGCACCGTCTTCGGGCTGACCCTGGCGGCCTCTTCCTTCCTGCTGATGTCGCTGACGATCAACCCTCTGGCCGCTTCGCTCTCGCTCAGCGGCTTCGTCGGCTACGTCGGCGTCTACACGCTCTGGCTGAAGCGGCGGACGCCGCAGAACATCGTCATCGGCGGCGCCGCCGGCGCCGTCCCGCCCCTGGTCGCCTGGGCGGCCGTCACCGGCGAGCTCAGCGGCATGGCTTTCTACATGTTCGCGATCGTCTTCTTCTGGACCCCACCCCACTTCTGGGCCCTCTCGCTGCTGATGAAGGACGAGTACGCGAAGGCCGGCATCCCGATGCTGCCGGTGATCCGCGGCGAGCAGGAGACGCGGCGCCAGATCCTCCTCTACACCGTCCTCCTTTACGCCGTCACCCAGCTGCCCTTCTGCGCCGGCGGCCTCGGCGTCGTCTACGTCGTCCCCTCGATCCTCCTCGGCGCCGGCTTCATCTACTTCGCCTTCCGCCTCCTCCGCAGCGAAGATCGCCGCTGGGCCCTCCGCACCTACCTCTTCTCCCTCGCCTACCTAGCACTCCTGTTCCTCTCGATGGCCATAGCGGCCAACGTCTGAGCCGAATTTCGGAAGGGCTTAGGAGGGACAGGACACCCCTCCCCGAAGACCGTCGCGCAGCTGGTCGAATTTGTGGGCGCCATCGTGACTTCTTGAGCCTTCGTGGAGGGGTGTCCTGTCCCTCCACCCGGGCCGGGATTAGATTTTTCTCTTGCTGTTCGCTGACGGGCCGCGATATCGGCCTTGGGACCGAGTTGAGTCCTGCCGCAAGCGAACCTTGGCGCGGACCGGATGGAGGGTCGGGTACCCCTCTGACAAAGGCTCAAGAAGCCTCGTTGGCGCCCACAAGTCCGACCAGCTGCGCGACGGTCTTTGGCAGAGGAGGTACCCGCCCTTCCCAACGGCCCCCGAACCTCGATCCGCCTTCGAGTCCTGATAGAAATCCCTCCTCATGGACCGCGAGACCGCACGTCGGCAGCTGAAAGCGGGGCTGGTTGCAGGTGGCATCGCCGCCGGCATTTTCGCCCTCAGCTTCGTCGCCGCTTTCCTCTACATCGCCCAGTAAGACGATGGCCGAGCACCGACACATCCCCGAGCCCGGCGAGACGATCTACGTACCGCGCCCCTCCTGGGCACCGGTCTTTTTCGCCTTCGGCGCACTGGGGCTGATCTGCGGCACCTTCGCCTCCGGGTTCATCTTCTCGCCCAAGATCTGGGCGCTCGTCGGCGCGATCTTCCTGCTCGCCGCCTTCCGCAGCATCGTCCGCGGCTCGGCTCGCGACTACTACCGCCTCCCGCGCCGTCAGGAGACGCGTGGAGCCGCACTGCCGGTCGAAACGATCTCCGGCCCTCCCAAGCCCTAGAGACGCTTCAGCGGCTTTCCGCTAGCTCGGCAGAGGCATTTCCGACGTAGCGCCGTCGCTCGTCCAGCACCTGACGATGTCGCGCATCGAGAGGACGCCGATCGGGTCGCCGCCGTCGAAGACGACGAGGTGGCGGACGTTGCGGCGCGACATCTCCGCCGCCGCCCGCTCGAGGCTCCAATCGGGGGCGGCGCTGAGCACGCCCTCGCTCATGTGGTCGGCCACCCGCTCCATCGCCGGGTCCTGACCGCGGGCGACCGAGATCAGCAGATCCCGCTCGGTGACGATCGAGGGGGCGGGTAGCTCGGCGTCGTTCACCAGCGCCGCGCCGGTCCCTTTCTCGACCATCTTCTCGGCCGCCTCGCGCAGCGTGTGAGACGGGCCCACGGTCAGCGTGACCTCCGACATCCCGTCCTTCACCTGCATCTGCGGCCTCCCATCGCTCTGGTTTTCAAGTTAGTGCGGATCGACTCAAGAGTATCCAACGAAACGGCTCCGACGTCACGCTTCCCGCGGGCGCCGACATATAGACTTCCGCCCGCATTGCACCCCATGGCTCGCTCCCGGAAACTCCTCGCCCCGCTGCTCGCCCTCGTGGCCCTGATCGCCCTCGCGGTGGTCTCCTCAGGCTGCGGGACGTCGAGCCCTGACCCCCAGCGAGGCCGCACGCTCTTCATCCAGAAATGCAGCGAATGCCATGCGCTCGCGCAGGCCGGCGCCAGCGGCGCGATCGGGCCGAACCTCGACCACGCGTTTGCCTCGGCCCGCGAAGAAGGGAACGACTCGGACACGATCGAGGGGGTCGTCAAGGCGCAGGTCGAGTACCCACGCGAGAACAACGGCAATCCCGCGGTCTCGATGCCAGCCGACATCGTCACCGGCCAGGACCTCGACGACGTCGCTGCCTACGTCGGCGAATGGGCCGGCGTCCCCGGCGCCGCCCCGCCGAAGGTCGCTGGCGGCCCAGGCGCCCAGGTCTTCGCCAACAACGGCTGCGGCGGCTGCCACACCTTCGCTGCCGCTGAATCCGGCGGCGTCACCGGTCCGAATCTCGACGAAGTGCTGCCGGGAGAGGATCAGGCCCACGTCGAAGAAATGATCAAGGACCCGAATGCGGAAATCGTCAAGGGCTACCCCCCGAACGTGATGCCGCAGGAATACGAGCAGCTGCTCTCCGCGAAAGAAATCGAAGACCTCGCGAAATACCTGCTCGAAAACGCCGGCGGCGGTGCCGGCAAATCCAAAGGCTGAGCGGGGGCGGCCCGGCGGCCGCTGCCATCATGGGTGCTAGATGCGGGACCGCTTGAAGAGCCGCCTCGAGATCTCCCCGGAGCGCTACGCGCAGGTGACCCTGGTCGCTCTCGCGGCGCTCTCGCTAATCGTCCTCACCGGCGCCGGCGTGCGGCTGACGGGCTCCGGGCTCGGCTGCCCGGACTGGCCGAAATGCTACGGCGGCTCGACGCCGCCGCTCGAATCCCACGCGGTGATCGAGTACGGCAACCGGCTTCTCACCGGCTTCGTCGGCTTCGCCGTGATCGCCGCCAGCGTTCTTGCCTGGTTCCGGCGGCCCTACCGCTGGCACCTCGCCCTCTTCGGCGCCCTCCTCCCCCTCGGCGTCATCGGCCAGGCCATCCTCGGCGCCCTGGTGGTCAAGTACCACCTCGCCCCCGGCCTGGTGATGTCCCACTTCATCCTCTCGATGATGCTGCTGGATGCGGCCTTCGCGCTCGCCTGGTGCTCGCGCTACGAACCGTGGGAGCGGCGGCGCTCGAATGACCGTCTCAGCGTCTGGTCGGTGCGGGCGCTGATCCCGATGGGGCAGCTGACGATCCTGGCAGGGACGATCGCGACGGCCTCCGGCCCCCACGCCGGGGCTCACGAAGGGCAGCTCGTCCACCGCTTCGACTTCGAGGGGACTGGGACGCTGGAGTGGGTGGTCCAGCGCCACGCCACGGTCGCCGCGATCTACGGCCTCGCTGCCGTCGCCGTCTGGTTCCTGCTGCGCCGTCCAGGGGCCGACGGGCGGGCGCTGGGGCCGCTGACCCTGGTCATCGCCCTCCTCGCCCTCCAGGGCGCTATCGGGGGGATCCAGTGGGCGCTGGAACTGCCGGCGGGGATCGTCTGGGTCCACGTCGCCGTCGCCACCGGCAACTGGCTGGCAATGCTCTGGACGGTGGCCGCGGCGGGGCGCCTCGAGCCTCGCCATCAGCCTGCCGGCAGCGGCCATGAGGAGTCAGAGACGCCCGCTGCGGCGGCCGCCGGCTCTCTCTAGGGCTTGCTTCCCTTCTGGCTCTCGATCGGAGTCCTCAGCCTCGTCCAGGCTGTTCTGGTCGCGACCCCGCGCCCGCCCTCACTGACGCTGCTGCGCCGGCTTCAGAGCCGCTGGTGGGCGCTGGTCCTGCCCCTCTCGATAGTCGTCGTCATCTCGGCGATCGCCCTCGAGTCGGCCAGCGCGCGCTTTCTCACCTACCTGGCCCTGATCGCCGTGCCGCCGCTGGCCGCAGCGGCGCTGGCGTGGCTGCTGCGGGGAGCCCGGCCGCTTCTGGCCCTGGCTGTCATCCCCCTCTTCGCGATCGCCTGGGCCCGCCAGGACGCCCTCAGCGGCGAGACGGCGGCGCTGGCGCTATCCGCCCTCTCCTGCGTCACCCTCGGCTGGCTGACGGCCTGCGTAGTCCCCCCGCGATGGCTGAAGCTGGGGATCTACGTGATGGCGGCGATCGACGCCTGGCTCGTCTTCTCCGACCTACTCCAGGGCCCCAACGCCGTCCTCAACGCCGCCGCCCCCGCCGCGGAGCTCCCCCGCCTCCAGCTCGCCTCCTTCGGCTCCGCAGTGATGGGCTTCGGCGACCTCTTCATCGCCGCCACCCTCGGCGCTCTCCTCGCCTCCGACCGCCGCCTGCAACTACAGGGCGCCGTCCTGGCGGCGGTCATCTGCTCAGTCTGGGACCTGCTCTTCCTCTTCGTCGACCAGACGCCGGCGACGGTGCCGATAGCGCTGACGTTGGCGAGCCTAGAGCTTCGCCGCAATCACCGCGGCGAAAACACCAAATCCCGCGATCATCGACGAAGACAGGGCGAAAGCGCCGACCACGAGGGAGCGACTCATCGCGAAGACGCGTGAGTCGATCTGTTCGATGCGGTGGTCAGCCCGATCCAGCCGCTGATTGAGTTCCTCAGAGCGCCGGTGGAACTCCTCGCGCGTAATAACTTTTGCTTCAAGCCGATTGAATCGTTCGTCGATCTTCTCGAAGCGGGCATCGATCTTCTCGAAGTGCTTGGCGACTGCTTCGAACCCTTCGGCAACCTGCCGGAAACCCTCGTCCACCTTCTCGTTTAGCTCGTCGAGCCGTGCGTCGGTTCTACCCTCGGTCATCACGTGCATGTTGCCAGCCTACCGAGAAAAATGCAACATTTTGTCTACGATGGTAAATCCTTCGTGCCAACTTCGCGCCGCTTCTGCACCATCCACCGATAGCCGTGAACGGAGGCGGCGATGACGAGTATCAGGCCCAGCAGAGACCCAACCAGCGGGCGCGTCAACAGCGTCACCACGATCACCGCAGCAGCCGCGATCCCGACGATCACGACCCACTTGAAGACGGCGGCCTCGTTCAGCCTCATTCTAAATCCTCGCCCTGAGGCGGCGAAAATCAAGTCTGGGTAGGACGCAGGGAAGTGAGGTGAGGAGAGCGCACTTCAGTGCGTGACCCGAGCCGAACGACCGAGGACACCCCCAGACGCAGATTTGCAGCCGCCTCAGCTAAAGGATGTACACGGTTACGTAGACGATGATCCACATTATGTCGACGAAGTGCCAGTAGATGCCTGGCACCTCGACGCCCAGGTGGTCCTTCTCGGCGGGGCCGAAGTGGCCGCGGAAGGCGCGGATCGTCGCGAACGAGAGCAGCATCAGGCCGACGAAGACGTGGGCTCCGTGGAGGCCGGTGAGGCTGTAGAAGATCGAGCCGAACGAGAGGTCACGGGCGCTGAAGCCGAGGTGCACGTACTCGTTGATCTGGATGAAGAGGAAGGTCGCTCCCAGCAGCCAGGTTGCGACGAGCCCCAGTTTGAGGCCGGTGCGGTTGCCACGGCGGATCGACTCCAGGGCGTAGTGGATGGTGAAGCTCGAGGAGACGAGGATCGCCGTGTTCATCCCCGCCACCGCGACCGGCAGCTCGTAGGGATGCGGCGGCCAGCTCGGCGGGTCGACGACGACGCGGAGGAAGAAGTAAGAGGCGAAGAAAGCCCCGAAGAGCATCACCTCGGAAACGATGAAGAGGAGGATGCCGAGGGTCTGGCGGTCGATCCGCGAGCTCTGGTTGGCCTCGGGTGGGCCGTGGTGATCGGCGTGGCCGTGACCGACGGCTACGGTCGCGCTCTCCATCAGCTTGCCTCCCCCTCGGCGACGGCGGCGGCGACGGCAGTCGCGGGCCGGCCGACCTCGATGTGCTCGACGGACTTGTCGGTGATCTCGCGCACCCGGCCGATCAGGTCGTCCTCCAGCCACTGCGAGCCCTCGCCCGCGAAGGTGGAGATGAGAATGTCGTCGATCCGGTAGTGCTCGATGCCGTTCTTGACGGCGTAGAAGGGGTCGGGGCTCATCGGCTGGCCGGTGGCGTCGATGTCGGCCCGGTAGAGCTCGGCCAGCGTCGAGGCGAGGTCGCGGACCACCTGTGCCTCGCTGACGTCCTCGGCTCGCGGGCAGATGATCGTGAAGCGGTGCGGCCGGATCCCGGCGCGCTCCTTCATCCGGTTGACGAGGTCGGGAGCGGCAACAGTCTTGGTCGCTACGACCAGGGTGTGGTTGAGGTCCCAGCGGACGGCGTCGTCTTCGATTCGGACCGGGATGTGGGTCAGCTTCACCTCGGGTTCGAGCCGCCCGCGCACCCACTCGACGAGGTCGCGGCGCATGAAGCCGAAGCGGCTGTCCGAAAGGCAGGAGAGGAGCACCTCGCCGGGGCGGTGCGCCCGCACGGCGTCGTCGAGAGCCAGCGACGGCTCGGGGTCCATCACCTCGCCCACCGACTCGATCCCGAACTCGCTCAGCAGCGCCATCGTTACCTCGACGCGGGCGCGAGCGGCCTCACGAATCTCGTCGGAGTCGATCAGCTGACCGACCGAGGGCTGGTTCTGCGGGGCGGTGACGACGACCCCGGACACCTGGTCCTGGCGCTCCCGCACCGCCTGCAGCAGCTTGCGGCCGCCAGCTACCTCGTTGAGGAAGACCAGCAGCGGCTTACGCTCGTCAGCCACCTCAGGGCTCATGAGCCGGTACCCACCACGCTTTTCTCACCGGCGGGCACCTCGGCCTCGGTCCCTTCGCCGGCCATGATCGCGTGTTTCGCGCCCGGGATCCCGTACTCGTAGGGACCGCCGACGACCCGCGGGATCTCGGTGAAGTTGAAGATCGGCGGCGGCGAGGAGACCTGCCACTCGATCGAGTTGGCGCGCCAGGGGTTGGCGCCGGCCTTCGGACCGAAGCGCCAGCTGACGACCATGTTGTAGACGAAGACGAGCTGGACGGCGCCGAGCAGGAAGGCGAAGGCGCTGATCAGCAGGTTCCAGTCGCCGAACTGGGCGGCGTAGTCGGCGACGCGCCGCGGCATCCCGTCCATCCCCACCCAGTGCATCGGGATGAAGGTGCCCCAGGTGCCGACCAGGGTTCCCCAGAAGTGGACCCGGCCCAGTTTCTCGTCGTACATCCGGCCCGTCATCTTCGGGAACCAGTGGTAGACGCCGGCGAAAATCGTGAAGACGGAGCCGCCGAAGAGGACGAAGTGGATGTGGGCGACGATGAAGTAGGTGTCGGAGACGTGGATGTCGATCGGCACCATGCCGAGCATGACGCCGGAGATCCCGCCGATCGTGAAGGTGACGATGAAGGCGAGCGCGAACAGCATCGCCGTCGAATAGGTATGGATTTTCCCGAAGTAGAGCGTGCCCAGCCAGGAGAAGATCTTGATTCCGGTCGGCACCGCGATCAGCAGGGTGGTGATCATCATCGGCACCCGCAGCCAGGAGAACATCCCGGCGACGAACATGTGGTGGGCCCATACCGAGTAGCTGAGGACGACGATCCCGATCAGCGCCAGCGCCATCAGGCGGTAGCCGAAGATCGGCTTGCGGGCGTGGGTCGAGATCACCTCGGAGACGATCCCGAACCCGGGCAGCATCATGATGTAGACGGCCGGGTGGGAGTAGAACCAGAAGATGTGCTGGTAGCTGATGACGTCGCCGCCGGCGCCGAAGTCGAAGAAGTTGGTGTGCAGGGCGCGATCGAAGAGGACCATGAACTGGACGCCGGCGATGAACGGGGTCGCGGCGACGACCAGCAGCGAGGTCGAGAGGTTCGCCCAGACCAGAAGCGGCATCCGCCAGAAGGTCATTCCCGGCGCCCGCATGGTGATGATCGTGACCAGGAAGTTCAGCGCGGTGGCGATCGAGGACGCGCCCGCGAACTGGACGCCGAGGTTAAAGAAGGACTGGCCCAACGGGGCTCCGGTCGAGAGCGGCGCGTAGCCGGTCCAGCCGGCGTCGAAGGCGCCGCCCGGGGCGAGGAAGCTGCCGATGAAGAGGATGCCCGCCAGCGGCAGCATCCAGAAGCTGAGCGCGTTGAGGCGCGGGAAGGCCATGTCCGGCGCGCCGATCATCAGCGGCAGGACGTAGTTCGCGAGCCCGGCGAAGACCGGGATCACGAAGACGAAGATCATCAGCACCGCGTGGGTCGAGAAGAGGCTGTTGTAGGTCGCCGCTTCGACGATCTGGGTGCCCGGCTGGGCGAGCTCGGCCCGGATCAGCATCGCCATCAGGCCACCGAGGAAGAAGAAGATGAAGGTGGTGACGACGTACTGGACGCCGATCACCTTGTGGTCGGTGTTGAAGCGGAAGTAGTCCTTCCAGCTCTTGGCGCCGTGCTGCGAGTGGTCCTCGGGGATCGTCGGCATCCCGGCGGCCCAGCGCAGCCAGTAGTCGAAGCAGCCGAAGCCCCAGAGGAAGCCGAGCGGGGCGGTGATCGCGGGCACGATCACGTGCGGGTAGCCGGTCTGTTCGGTCTGGTAGAGCGGCAGGTCGGAGATCGCCCGCAGGGCGATGACGAGGCCGAAGCCGAAGGCGCCGAAGGCGATGGCTCCGAAGAGCCCGCGCCACCAACCGGGGTTCTTGATCGCGGCGACCATCAGCTCAATTATGCCCCTCCGGCACCCAGGGCCGGCGGATTCTCGGTAGTCGTGTCTTCAAGCACTTTCATCATCGGTTCAGGCAGTTTCTGGTCGAGCCCGTCGACCCACTTGTTGAATTTAGCGCGCGACTCGACGACGACTTTCGCGCGCATCGTCGCGTGGCCGAAACCGCAGAGCTCGGTGCAGACAAGCTGGTACGTACCTTCCTTGTCCGGGGTGACGATCGCCTTCGTCGTGATCCCTGGCACGTTGTCTTTCTTGATCCGCCACTCGGGCACCCAGAAGGAGTGGATCACGTCCAGCGCGTGCATCTTGAAGACGACCTGGCGGTCGACCGGGACGTGCAGCTCGCCTTCGCTCCAGGCATATTCTTTGCCCGGGTAGGCGAAGCTCCAGGCGTACTGCTGGGAGAAGACGGAGACCGTGAGGGCGCCGTCCTTCGGGTTTTCGATTTCGTCGAGCACCTTCCAGCTGTAGCCGCCGGCGAAGAGGACGATGATCGTCGGGATCAGGGTCCAGGCGATCTCCAGCCGCGTGTTGCCGTGGATCGGCTCCCCGTCGGACTCGTCGCCCGGCTTGGCTTTGAATTTCCAAAGGGCGTAGAAGAGCATCACCATGACCAGCGAGAAGACGAAGGCCGAGAGGACGATCATCACGTTGAGCAGGTGATCGATCTTCGGAGCGGCCGTGGAGGCCTGCTGGCCGTCCCAGTTGATCTGGACCATCACCGCCGAGATGACCACCGTCGAGGCGATCGTCACCAGCAGCATCTTCACTATGGGCAGGCGGCCGTACATTGGGGCGGCGGGCATTCTATTGAAGCGGCGGCGGGAGGCTTTGCGGCCCCCGGGTGACGGTTGGCACTAGGCCGCCGGGCGGGGTAGATCCTCGAGCTTGCCCGCGGCGGCGGCGAGGACTCCGCGGGCGACGCCTTCCCAGCTCCAGAGCCGCGCGACCGTGCCGACCAGGGCCCGGCGGGCCTCTTCCCGCTCGGCCTCCGGCAGCGCCAGCCAGGCGTTCAGGCGGGCGGCGATTCCCTCGATTGCGCCTGCCGCGACCGGGAACGAAGTCAGCCCCCCCACCTCTGCGGGCAGCTCCGCCGCCAGCTGCCGCGAGACCTCGAGCATCCCCGAGTGCCCAGCCGAGACCGGCAGCGTCCCGCAGGCGGCGGCCTCGACCGCGACCATCCCGAAGGCCTCGGGGAAAGTGCTGGGCATGACCATCGCCTGCGCCCGCGGGAAGAAGGAGGCGACCTCGCTGTGCTCGAGCCGGCCGACGAACTCGACCGAGCCGGCGGCCTCGCGCGCCAGCTCGGCGTAACCGGCCGGCGGTTCGGCGAGGAAGGTCGAGAGGATCGCCAGCGGCCTCTCCTCTCCCCCCTCGAGCGCCCAGCCGAGCCGGGCGACCTCGCGGGCGTCGTCGAGATCGCCCCGCTCCAGCGCCGCCAGCAAGCGCCGTAGCCCCTCCTCGTAGGCGCCGAAACCGGCGACCTCTAGCCGCGCCCGCGGATGCTCGGCCCGGACCAGGGGCCAGGCGGCGAGCAGCAGGTCGACCCCCTTGGAGACGATCAGCTTGCCGACGAAGGCGACGAGATCCTCGCGCTCTCCGCCCGGGCTGAACTCTTCGACGTCGACGCCCGGCGGCCCCAGCCGCGTCTTCTCCGGCAGGCCGGGGAGGTCGGAGAGCGTCGCCCAGAGCGATTCGGCGGTATGGGCAGAGCCGATCAGGACCCCCTGGGCCGCTTCCATCCCCTCGCGGGCGTAGGGGAGGAAGCGGGGGTGCGGCTTGACCGTGTACTCGAGCGCCGAGCCGTGGATCTTCGCCGCGAAGGGGGCGACGCCGGCGCGGGCGAGGATCGCCGGGCCCATCACCAGATGGTTGGCGAGGGCGGCGTCGATTCCCCCCGCCCGCTCGGCCACCTCACGCACGGCGGCGACGTTGGCCTCGATGTAGCGGTCGAGCTCCGCATCGCTCAGCTCGGGGAATGCCTTCACCTCGAACCCCTCGTAAGGGTCCTTGACGTAGACGGGCAGGAGGCCGCCGATCTCCGGGTTGTGGATCTCGACGCCCTCGATGCGGACCTCGCGGTCCTGGCAGAGCAGGTGCACCTCGTGCCCAAGCCGGGCCAGCGCCCGCGCCAAGTTGACGTTGTAGATGTTGCTGCCGGTGCCGCGCAGCATGTAGCCGTGGAAGACGAGGACGCGCATCGCTGCCGCCCAACCTAATAATCTTCCCGGCGATGAACGAGAAGCAGCTCTACCGCATGCGCGCCACGGCCTCCGGCCGCGAGGCGATCGCCCCCGCCGAGCCGGGCCAGGTCTACGTCGACCGCGAGACCGGCGAGGAGATGGAGCCGGTGGCGAAGGTCCTCCCCCTCGCCCCCTCGGCATCCGCGCTGCCGCGCAGCCCCGAGAACCTCCGCGCCTGCCGCCGCTGCGACCAGCTGATCGGCCTGGACGTCTCGGACTGCCCGTACTGCGGGCTCAGGCAAGAAGCGCTTTAGCTCTCCTTTCGCCTCTCCGCCGGAAGTAACCCCGCCCTTCCTGGATCGCATAAACCACGAGAAGAGGTAGGTACACGAGTTCGCTGACCGTGTTCCCCAACGACAGCTAACGACCTTGCGATTTGCCACCTCATAGGGGGCTAATCGCAACTTCGACAGCTTCCCTAACGCGTCCTGACCAAGCAGGTCAAGGACGCAGGGAGCGCCGCGTGCTTCTGCACGCAAGCGACCGAGGACGCCGAGATGCGCCGGTCAGGTCTCGTTAGGGCTTCTTGACCAGCGTCGCCGTGTAGAGGAGGCGCGCTTCGGAGTAGTAGCAGCCGTAGGTCTTGATCTTGCCGACTCCCTGCTGGGGGTGACCCCCCTGGACGTCTTCCCGCGAGATGCAGTGTTCGGGCAGGCGGCTGCCGCGCCAGGTGTTTTCCGGCGAGAGGTTGAGGGCGAACATCGGCGCCCAGGTGGGGATCGTCAGCGCCACTACCTGCCCCTTGAGGACGGTGAGCGGGTGGTCGAGGGCGAAGACGGGGGTGCTGCCGAAGTAGGGGTTGAGGGTCTCGATCGGACTCTGGCGTACGAGTTTGTATTTCGGCGGCTTGGTGTCCTCGACCGGGCGCAGGATGCCGATCCGGGCCTGCGAGGGGGTGCCGAGGAAGTCGTTGAAGAAGCCCACCTCGTCGGTGGTGGTTTTCGTTTCCTTGGTCGAGGGCTTCGCCAGGGTGATCGACCAGGCGACGATTTTCCCTTCGAACGGAGCCTCGAAGGGGCGCGGGACGCCGTCGGCGATCGACTGGAAGCCGGTGATGTGGCCCTCGACCCGGCAGGGAACGATCTCGACGTTGTTGACGATTTTCCCCGGGCAGGAAGGCGCCGGCGTTTCCGGCGTCTGGCCGAGGACGACGACCCGCAGCGGCGCCGAGTCGGCGGCGCCGGGCGCGGCGACAGCGACCAGGCCGGCCAGCAGGCAGGCAGCGCCGAGCAGCGCCCAGAGGCGCCGGAGGGTGGTTTTGGCTTCTGCGAACGGCATCGATCAAGGCAACACGGACCCGAGGACCCAGTTGCGGCGCCAATCTTGCCGTTCGCGCCCGTCGGATGCCCCGTAAGTGACCCTTCTGCACGATCCCGGCCAAAGGACCGAGGTAGGGTTGCTGCGCCCGATGGACGCCGAGACGAGCCAAGACTTCATCCCCGCCGGCCTCGCCGCGCTCGGAATCGAGGCCGACGAGATCGAGCTGGCGGTGATCGGCGCCGCCCACCAGCTGTTCTGGCCGCCGATCCTCGAGCTGCTCTCCTTCGACACCAGCGCGATCCCGGTGGAGCGCAACCTCGACCTCTCGCAGGCGCCGCCGAGCTGATGAGCGAGGCGCTCGACCTCTCCCTGCGCGGGCAGGCGGCGGCGATCGCCGCCGGCGAAGCCGACGCGGCCGAGCTGCTGGAGGCGACGCTTGCGCGAATCGAAGAGCGCAACCCGGCCCTGAACGCGATCGTTGAGACCTTCCCGGAGCGCTCGCGGGAGATGCTCGCCGCAGCGCCGCAGGGGCCGCTCCACGGCGTCCCGATCGTGATCAAGGACGAGTGGCCGCTGCCCTGGCGGGCGCAGCGGTTCGGGGCGGCGGACATGATCGCCAAGGCCGAGCCGGGCGAGTCCGGCCCCTACCGCGCCCTCCGCGACGCCGGCGCGGTCGTCGTCGGCGTCGGCAACATGCACGAGCTCGGCGCCAGCAGCACCGGCAACGTCTCCGTCTACGGGCCCGCCCGCAACCCCTGGAATACCGAGCGCTGCCCGGGCGGCTCCTCCAGCGGCCCCGCCTCCGCGGTCGCGGCGCGGCTGGTGGCCGGCGCCGTCGGCGCCGACGGGATCGGCTCGATCCGCTACCCCGCCGCCTACTGCGGGCTCACCGGCCTCAAGCCGACCTTCGGCCGCTCGGCGATGGCCGGCCACCACATGGCCGAGGTCTCGACGACGATCGTCTCCGGCGCCCTCTGCGCCGACGCCGCTGACTGTCGCCTTCTCGACTCCGTTCTCTTCGGCGAGAAGCTCGCCGCCGGCAAGCCGCCGGCGCTGCGGATCGGCGTCATCCGCGACGAGGTCTCAGAGGACGTCGCCCCCGCTGTGCGGGAGGCCTGCGAGGCGGCGATCGAGGACCTGCGCGCGGCGACCGGCGGCGAGGTGCGCGAGACCGAGCTGCCCGAACTGGCGGCGGCGACCCTGGCGACGGTGCTGATCGCCAACAGCGAGAGCCTCGGCGGCATCACCCCCCAGCGCCTCAACGAACTCGACCTGGAGCTGAGCCCGATCGGGCGCGGCCTGCTCAAGTACCGCGTCCTGCTGCCAGCGGTGGCGACGATCAAGGCCGGGCAGCTGCGGACGCTGGCCCGCCACACTCTCGCCGCGCTCTTCGAGGAGGTCGACGTGATCGCCTGGCCGACCGTGCCGGCGGTGGCGCCGCCGCTGGAGGCCCCGCTCGTCGAGCTTCCCTCCGGCACCCTCACCGCCGACGAAGCCAACGTCCGCGGCGGCGCCCTCGCCAACCTCACCGGCATCCCGGCGATCAGCGTCCCGGTCGGCTCCTCCGAGGGGCTGCCGATCGGCCTGCAACTGCAGGCCGCCTGGGGCCGCGACGAGCTCCTGCTCGACGCCGCCGAGGCGCTTGAGGAGGCAAACGACCGTCGCTGGGTCGAGGCGGCGCCCCCCGCGCGCGGCGCTGAGCCCCTGGAGGCATAGCGATGCCTGCGATCGTCGTCGCCGGCCTCGAGCGCGCCTTCGGCGAGTTCCGCGCGGTACAGGGAATCGACCTCGCGGTCGACGAGGGCGAGATCTACGGTTTCCTCGGCCCCAACGGCGCCGGCAAGACGACGACCGTGCGGATGCTGACGACGCTCCTCCTCCCCACCGGCGGCCGGGCGAGCGTCGCCGGCCACGATGTCGTCGGCGAAGCGCGGCAGGTTCGCGCCTCGATCGGCGTCGCCCTCCAGGAAGCGGCGCTCGACCCGCTGATGACGGGACGGGAGCTGATCCGGCTGCAGGCGACGCTGCAGGGGCTGCCGCCGGCCGAGGGACGCAGGCGGGCCGACTCCCTGCTGGAACGAGTCGACCTCGCCGCCGCCGCCGACCGCCGCGTCGGCACCTACTCGGGCGGGATGCAGCGCCGGCTCGATCTGGCGGCGGCGCTGGTCCACGAACCGCGCGTCCTCTTCCTCGACGAGCCGACCACCGGGCTCGACCCGGTGAGCCGGAAAACGATCTGGGAGGAGGTGCGGGCGCTGAACGAAGACGGCACCACCGTCTTCCTCACCACCCAATACCTGGAGGAGGCCGACCAGCTGGCCGACAACGTCGGCATCATCGACAGCGGCCGGATCGTCGCCGAGGGGACGCCGGAGGCGCTGAAGGCCGAGGTCGGCAACCCCCACATCGAGCTGGTCGTCGGCGAGGGCGCGGTGGCCGAGGCCGAGCGGGTTCTGGTCGAGATCGGCAAGCTGCTGCCGCCGAAGGACGGCAAACGGGTCCTGGTCGAGGTCGAGCAGGGCAGCGCCGAAATCCCCCGCGTTGTCCGTGCCCTCGACGAGGCGGGCATCGAGGTCGAATCCCTGGAGCTGGTCCGACCCACCCTCGACGACGTCTTCGTTGACAAGACCGGCTACCACCTCGAAGAGGAGGAAGCCGGCGAGGAGAGCGGGGAGCGCTCGCCGGCGTGAGCGACCTGGCAACCACGGCGCGGGTGGTGCGGGCGCTCGGCGCGCGCTCGATCCGCCAGACCTTCCGCCGCCCGCAGCTGATCAGCCCAATCGTCGTCTTCCCCACCCTGCTGCTGGCGATCCAGACGGGCGGCGCCGGCGCCGGGATCGAACTTCCCGGCTTCCCGCCGGTCCAGAGCTTCCTCCAATTCATGCTCGCCGGCTCGATGATGCAGTCGATGATGCTGGCCGGCAACAGCGGCGGCATCGCCTTCGCGGTCGACATCGAGATGGGGTTCACCGACCGTCTCTTCGCGGCGCCGATCCCCCGCTTCGCGATCGTCCTCGGTCGGCTGGCGGGGACGGCGGCGCTGGGCCTCTTTGCCTCGATCTGGTTCCTCGCCATCGGCCTCATCTTCGGCGCCGAGATCGAGGGCGGCGTCCCGGGGGCGCTGCTGGCGATGGCGCTGATCACGGCCTCGGCGCTCGCGGTCGGCGGGATCGGCGCCGCGATCGCCCTGCAGACCGGCAGCGCCAGCGTCGTTCAGGGCCTCTTCCCGCTGGTCCTCGTCGTCCTCTTCCTCTCCTCCGCCTTCTTCCCGCAGGCGCTGATGGTCGAGCCGGCGCGGACGATCGCCGAATACAACCCGTTCAGCTTCATCGCCGAAGGCGTGCGGGAGCCGATCATCGCCGGCATCGACCTGACCCAGACGCTGGAGGCGGTGGCGGCGATCGCCGGGATCATCGCCCTCGGCCTCGTGCTCAGCGCCCGCGCCCTCAAGCACCGGCTGCGGGTGGGCTGATGGAAGCCACGACGGCATCCTCTCGGCGAGCCGACCTGGCGACGATCGCCGCCCTGATGGCGCGGGCGAAGAACGAGCTGGTGCGGGTGCCGGGCGCGGCGATCCCCGGCGTCCTGGCGCCGACGATTTTCTTCCTCGGCCTCAACGGCGTCTTCGGCGCCCTCACCCAACTGCGCGGTTTCGAAACGGGCTCGTACGAGAGCTTCATCGTCCCGGTCAGCATGTTGCAGGGGGCCGGCTTCACCGGCGCCGCGGCGGGGGTCAATCTGGCGCGCGACTACGAAGCGGGCTGGGTCGACCGCCTCCTCGTCTCCCCTGCCCCCCGCTGGGTGCTGCTCTCGGGCAACGTGCTGGCGGCGAGCGTGCGGGCGCTGGTGCCGGCGACCTTCGTGCTGGCGATCGGCTTCGCGATCGGGGTCCGGTGGCCGGGGCTCGACGGCCTGCTGATCTGTTACCTGATGGTCGTGGCGACGGCCGCGGTCGCCGCCTGCTGGGGCTCGATGCTGGCGCTGCACTTCAAGAGCCAGTCGGCGGCGCCGCTGATGCAGGCCGGGACGATGGGGCTGATCCTGCTGACGCCGGCCTACGCGCCGCTGGCGCTGCTGCAGCCCTGGCTGGAGAGCGTGGCCAACGTCAACCCGCTGACCAACGTCCTCGAAGCGGCCCGGCAGGGCTTCGTCGGCTCGGTCACCTGGGCGGATACCTGGCCGGGCCTGGTGGCTCTGGCCGGCCTCCTCGTCGTCCTGGGCGGGCTGGCTCTGCGGGAGATGCGCCGCACGAATGTCTGATCGCCGGACGGTCCTCGCCGAGACCGAGCGGGTGCTGCGGCAGAATTGGGTCGTCGGCCGCAGTGGCGAGGTCGACTTCAGCTACACCGAGCCCAGCCCCGGCCGCTATCCCTGGCAGTGGTACTGGGACTCCTGCTTCGCGGCGATCGTCTGGCGGCGCTTCGAGCCGGCGCGGGCGCGGGCGGAGCTGGAGAGCCTGCTGTCCGCGCAGCGCGACGACGGCTTCATCGGCCACACGATCTTCTGGCGCAGCCACGTCTCCTGGCTGCGGCTGCTCTTCTACAACGTCGCTAACCGCAAGGCACGGCAGACCGAGTCGATCCAGCCGCCGCTGCTCGCCTGGGCCTGGCGGATCGCCGTCGGCGATCCCGCCGAGGAGCCGCGGATCGGGCGGCAGGCCGAGTGGCTGCGCGCCAACCGCGACCTCGAGGGCGACGGGCTGCTGTGGATCGTCCAGCCTGACGAGTCGGGCCTCGATGCCTCGCCGAAGTTCGAAGAGGTCTGGGGATCGCGCGCCAACGGCCGCATCGGCTTCCCCCTGCTCGTCCACCGCAACCGCCGCCTGGGCTGGGACGCGCGGCGGATCCGGGACGCCGGCGATCCCGTCCTTTGCGAGGTCCTCGTCAACACGCTCTGGTCGCTCTCGCTGCAGGCACTGGGGCAGCCCTCGGCAACCCCGGTCCTGGTCGATCGCCTTTGGGACGAGCGGCGGGGGCTCTTCGTTGACGAGGCGCAGCCGGGCAGGGTGCGACCGCAGACCGCTACCTGGGCCTCGCTGGCGCCGCTGGCGCTTCCCGACCTGCCGGAGGAGATCGGCCGCCGGCTGGTCGAGGAGCACCTCCTCGACCAGGGCGGGTTCTGGACGCCGGTGGCGCCGCCTTCGGTCGCGGTCGGCGAGCGCGGATACGAACCGGGCGGCGGCCACGGCCCGATCCGTCGCTACTGGCGCGGCCCGACCTGGATCAACTCGGCCTGGCTGGTCTGGCTCGGCCTGCGGCGGCTCGGCTACGCGGCCGAGGCGGAGCAGCTGGCGAGCGGCGTCATCGGCGCGGTCGCCCGCGAAGGACTGCGCGAGTACTACGACCCCAGGAACGGCAAGGGGCTCGGAGCGAAGGACTTCGCCTGGTCGGCCTTGGTGGCGGAGATGGCCGACCCCCGAGGTTGACCTACCGCTTCAAATCGGTGGCTGGCAAGGACGCAGGGAGCGTGGCGTGCTCTGCACGCGAGCGACCGAGGACGCCGCCAGGCGCCTATTTGTAGCGGTAGGTGATTCGCCCGCGATCGAGGTCGTAGGGCGAAAGCTCGATCTTCACGCGGTCGCCCGGGAGGATGCGGATGTAGTGGCGGCGCATCTTTCCCGAGATGTGGCCGAGCACATCGTGTCCGTTGTCCAGTTTGACCCGGAACATCGTGTTGGGGAGAGCCTCGGTGATCTCCCCCTCCATTTCGATCTTTTCCTCTTTGGCCATGCGGGCCGCAGCGTATCTAACGGCGCAGGTGTTCGAGCGCTCCCGTGCGGTCCGTCACTTCGCCTGCATACTGCGCCGCCTCCAGCTCGGCGAGCGCCGACCCCAGCTCCGGGCCCGGCTCGATGCCGAGCTCGGCGGCGATCTCGTCCCCGCGCAGGAGCGGCTCGGGCGGGCCGTCGCGGCGCCAGTCGAGTGCCGCCGCGATCATCTCGCGCGCCAGCTGCAGGTGCGCGGCGACCATCTCGGGGCTGGCGATCGGGCCTTTGCCGCGAGCCGAGAGCCGATCGGCGACGGTGAGCAGGGTGACGTCGACGGCGACCGGTTCGGTGGCGCGCAGGTAGGCGTGGACGCGCCGCGGCGGCAGCGGCATCTCGGGGATCAGAAAGCCGAGGCGGAGGTGGTGCAGCGCCAGCCCCTGCAGGTGCTGGGTGAGGCGGCGGCTGGCGCGCAGCCGCCTGCAGATCCCAGCGATCACGTCCGCCCCGACCTGGTCATGGCCGCGGAAGCCGACGAAGCCGTCGCGTTCGGCCTTCGTCGCCGGCTTGGCGATGTCGTGGAAGAGGGCGCCGAAGCGCAGCGCCGTGCGGCGGGTCATCTCGTCGGCGAGGGGCTCGTCGAGCAGAGCCTCCACCTCCTCGGCGCGCTCGCCGGCGAACCGCTCGAGTTCGCCCTCGACCTCGAGCGTGTGCTCGAGCACGGCGATCGTGTGGTCGTAGACGTCGAGGTGGTGGTTGGGACCCTGCTCGACCCCCCGTAGCGTCTCGACCTCGGGCAGGACGGCGGCGGTGACGCCGAGGCCGCCGAGCAGCTGCAGGCCGCGCAGCGGGTCCGGCCCGTCCATCAGCTGCCGCAGCTCGGCCAGCTGCCGCTCCCCCGCGGGCTCGGCGGCGTGCGCGGCGGCGTTGCGAGCGAGGGCGACGGTGCGCTCGTCGATCTCGAGGTCGAGCTCGGCCGCCAGCCGCGGCGCCCGCAGCAGGCGCAGGGGGTCGGCGAGGAAGGTCCGCTCGCCGACCGCGCGCAGGCGCTTCTCGGCCAGGTCGGTGAGGCCGGCGTAGGGATCGACCGGCTCACCGCCGGCCAGCGGGACCGCGACCGCCCCGATCGTGAAGTCGCGCTCCGCCAGGTCGGCCTCGATCGAGTCGCCGCGCATGGCGGTGACGTCGATCTGCCAGCCGCGGGCGCGGGCGACGACACGCCAGGTCCCGAACGCGGCCGAGAGCTCGAACGCGTGCTCCTGCAGCGCCGAACCGATCTTCTTGGCGACGGCGCCCGGATCGCCGGCGACGGCGAGATCGAGATCGTCGACATCGCGACCGAGGACCGCGTCGCGAATCGCTCCCCCGACGATCCAAACTCCCTCCGGGTCGTCCAACGCTCCACGAACCGCAGCGACAACCGAAGCGTCATTCAGGTGCGAGGCGCTTTTGTCAACCATGAGGACGGAAAAGCGCTTTGGTCACGCCCGTCGCCTCGGCACCCGCGGGGAGATCGCGCAGGTGACCTCGTAGTTGATCGTCTGCAGGCGGCCCGCGACCTCCTCGGCGAGGATCGTCTCCTCGCCCTGGGTGCCGATCAGGACCGCCTCCTCGCCCGGCTCGACCTCGGTATCCGGGCCGAAGTCGATCGTGATGTTGTCCATCGAGACGGTGCCGACGAGCGGGTAGCGGCGGCCGCCGACGAGGACCTCGGCGTTGTTGGTGAGGGCGCGGCGGACGCCGTCGCCATAGCCGAGCGGGACGACGCCCACCCAGGTATCGACCTCGGCCTTCCACTTGCGGCCATAGCCGGCGCTGGCCCCGGCGGGGAAGCGCTTGACGTCGGCGACGTGAGAGCGCAGGGAGAGCGCGGGCCGCAGGCCCTGTTCGGCGGGGTCGCGCTGGAAGGGGTCGAGGCCGTAGACGGCGACGCCGCAGCGGACCATGTCGAAGTGGGAGCGGCGGTCGCGGAGGACGGCGGCGCTGTTGGCGGCGTGAACGGTGACCTCGGGGTGCTCGGCCTTGACCGCGGCGGCGACCTCCTCGAAGCGGTCGAGCTGCTCGTCGAAGTAGCGGGAATCGAGTTCGTCGGCGGTGGCGAAGTGGGTCCAGATACCTGCGAGCTCGAGATCTGGGTCCTCGGCGCAGACGCGCGCCAGCTCGAGGACCTCGGCGGGATCGCGATTCCCCAGCCGGCCCATGCCGCTGTCGTGCTTGACGTGGACCCGGGCGCGGTGGCCGTGAGCCCGTGCCCGCGCTGCGATAAGGCGGCGGGAGTCCTCGCGCCAGAGCGCCAGTTCGGAGCCGGCCGAGATCACGGTGTCGACCTCCTCGGCGGTCAGCGCCCCCATCGTCAGCAGCGGCACGTGCTGGAAGCGCCGGCCGATCTGCTCGGCCTCGCCCGCAGTCGCCACCGCCAGGCGCGTCGCACCGCCGTCGATCGCCGCCGCGGCGCAGCCGTCGGCTCCGTGGCCGTAGCCGTCGGCCTTGACGACGGCGCAGAGCTCGGCCCCCTCCGAGAGCTCGGCGGCAAGCCGCGCGCAGTTGGCGCGAACCGCGTCGAAGTCGATCCGGGCGACCGCCCGCTCCATGGCTACTCCGTGTCGGCGACCAGGGCGGCGAGCGCGTCGGCCCTGGTGACCATGCCGGCGAGGTAGCCGTCGGCGTCGACCACCGGCAGATGGTTGTGGTGCTCGTCGGCGATCTTCTTCGCCACCCGGTCGGCCGATTCGTAGTCGTGGGCAACGATCGGGTCGGCGCTCATCAGCTCGGAGACCTTCGTCGCGAACGCTTTCTCGAGCCGCCCCTCGAACCCTTTCATCGAGCCGACGAAGACGATCCCGCCCATGATGTTGAGGTAGTGCGGCAGGTGGAGGTCGGACTCCTCCTCGCTGATGATCAGGTCGGACTCGCTGACGATGCCGACGACCTTGTTGTCGCCGTCGACCACCGGGATCGCGCCGAGATCGGATTTCGCGAGCAGGTCGATCGCGGCGCGGGCGTCGTCGTCGGGGGTGACGGTGGGGACGTCGCGGTCCATGATCTCTCCGGCGGTCTTCATGGGCGCGAGGTTATTCGACCGACCCGTCGGGACGTATCCCGGCGGCGACCGAGTCGATCACGTCGGTGGCGATCACCGACTCCGCCGCTCCCACCCCGACTGCGGCGTCGAGCCCGGCGCGAGCGTGGCCGACGACCGCGGCGCAGACGGCCGCGAAGGGGTCCTCGAAGCGGGCGAGGAAGGCGGCGGTGATCCCCGAGAGGACGTCCCCGCTGCCGGCGGTGGCGAGCGCCGGCGCGGAGATCGCGTTGACGGCGGTGCGGGAGCCGTCGGTGACGATCGTGTCGTCCCCCTTGAGGACGACGATCGCCTCAGCAGCCACGGCCGCCTCTTTGGCGCTCGCGAGTCGATGCGCGCCGACCTCCTCGGAGCCGCGTTCGAGCAGCCGGCCCAACTCCCCCGCGTGCGGGGTGAGGACGGTCGGGTGCCGGCGGGAGGCCAGGTCCCCGAGGCGGCCGGCGAAGGCGTTGAGGCCATCGGCGTCGAGTACGAGCGGCGCCTCGATTTTGCCCACCACCTCGCGCGCCAGCTCGAAGGAGCCGGGGTCCTTGCCCAGACCAGGACCGACGATGCCGGCCGCCGCACGCTCGAAGGTCCGCAGCACCGCCTTTTCCGAAGCCGGCACCAGGCAGCCGTCGCCGCCGGGACAGGCGACCGACATCACCTCCGGCTGGGCGATCTCGAAGACGAGGTTGAGATCAGCCGGAACGGCGACGGTCGCGTAGCCGGCGCCCGCCCGGATCGCCGCCAGCGAGGACATCTGCACGGCACCGGTCAACCCGCGCGATCCTCCGGCAATCGCCACCTGCCCGGAGCTGAACTTGGTCGAGTGGGGGCCGCGGCGAGGAGCGAGGGCGAGGACAGCGGGGTCGATCTCGCCGGCTACCGCCTCCCCAGGCGCACCGGGCGGAATCCCGATCGGCACCACCCGCAGCTCGCCCGTGTGCCCCTTCCCCGGCGCGATCCGCTGTCCGATCTTGGCGGCGTGGAAGCTGACGGTGACGTCGGCGTCCACGGCCTCCCCCTCGACCTCACCGGTGGAGGCGTCGACCCCGGAAGCGATATCGCAGGCAACCACCGGCGCGCCGCACCCGTTGATCGCCCTGATCGCAGCATCGGCCGGCGCCCGCGGAGCCCCTTCGAAGCCGGTCCCGAAGATCGCATCCACGACTGCGCCAGAGCCCGCCAGGCGGGAAGCAAAATCCCCCTCGACCAGCTCCCCCCCGAAGCGCTCGAAGTTGACAGCCGCATCCCCCCGCAACTCCTCGCCAGGCCAAAGCAACAGCACCTCGACCTCAAATCCCATCTCCCGAAGCAACCGGGCGGCAACGAACCCGTCCCCGCCGTTGTTCCCCTTCCCGCAAACGACCCGCACAGGCCCCTCAGGAGCCAGCCCGGCCAAAGCCTCAGCCACAGCCCGTCCGGCAGCCTCCATCAACTCCAACGAAGGAACCCCCCGCTCCTCAATCGCCCACCGATCGACAGCCCGTATCCCCTCGGCGTCGTAAAGCGGCTTAAGCCAGGCCTCCATCGTGAGGAGCCTAAGGGCTTCGCGAAAGCGTGTCGGAGGAGGGTCCGGGTCGGACGCTGCTACTTGACGCCGACGATCAGCTTGGCGGTGGCGAGGTCGCCTGAGGCTTCGGAGCCGATCGCCAGGTAGCTGATCTTCTGCAGGTACGGCTCGGCTTCTTCGAATTCTTCTGCTTCTTCGCCGGCCGGTATCAGCGCCTTGGCCAGGTTGAGGGCCATCGGGCCGTCGACGAACATCGCTACCGGGGTGCCGCCGAGGGCGTCGGTGGCTTCCTTGTAGGAGGCCGAGTCGGCGAGGGTCTTGCCCGATTCCTGGAAGCTCGCCAGGGTCGGGGCGAGGCCGTAGCCGATCGCGATCCGGCTGCCCTTGGCGACGACGACCACCGGCTGGCGGCCGAGTTCCGGGCTGCGGACAGAGAACCCGCTCGCGCCTTCGGTGACTTTGGTGATGCCGGGGGTGCCGGTTTTGCGGAGAAAGAGGCCGATGTTGGAGACCGTGTTCGTCGCCTGCGTCTCGCCTTCGGCTTCGAGGATGAGCGCGCCCCCGAGGGTCTTTTCGCTGTTGCCGGTGACGTAGCCGCCGACGTCGCCGATCGAGGAGGCGATCGCTTCGAGGTCGACGCCCGCCTGCTTCAGCGATTTCTTCAGCTGGTTCGGCGGTACCTCGCCGGGGATTCCCTGTTCGTCGATCTGATCGATGCCTTCGCTGAACCGCTTACCGAATTCGGGCGAGGCGAAGGCCGCGACCGAGGTGGCCGGGAGCGATTCGAGCAGCTCCGAAGCGTCGCCCGAGGGCGGGTTTTCGCCACTGATGTTGGAGCTGAAGTCGATCTCGATCTGATCAGAGCCGGGAATGAGGCTGGCGACCGCGGTCGCTTCGTCCGGTTCGATCCCGACGCTGTCGAGGAAGAGCTTGGTTTCCGAATCGATCCCGCTGCCCGCTTCCTTGATCAGGCCGCCGATGTCGACGAAGACGTCGGCCGCGCTGCTGTCCGGAACCTCAGAGACGGCGCTGGTGTAGTCCTCGTCGCCAGCAAGGTTCTCGCCGTCGGAGGCGTCGACCATTTCTTTGAACGTCGCTTCGTCTTCGGCGAAGGCGACGAGGCCGTCGAAGACGCCGATCGTCGTTTCGTCTTCCTGGACCTTGAAGTCGACCCCGTTGTAGGAGCCATCCTCGGCGGCTTCGTCGTCGTTTTCGATCTGCTTGTTGACGAAGTCCCGGGCGGCGCCTTCGTCGCTGGTCTGAATCGCGGCGCCGTAGCTTTCGAAGTCTTCTTCTTCGTAGTCCTTGATGAAGAGGCCGGCTTCCTCGCCGAGCCAGGGCTCAACTTCCTTTTCGTAGTCGAAGTCTTCGCCTTCGTTGGAGGCGGCGCTTTCGAGCTCACCGATGATCAGGCCGCCGAGGTCGTCGACGCCGGCGATCTTCTGCGCCAGCGCTTCGATGTTCTCCTGCGTTTCGCCTTCCGGGCGGACGGTGAAGCCGATGAAGACCGGGGCTTTGACCGGGGCGACGCTCGCCGGATCGGTGCCGTCGCTGCTGCCGCTGTCACTGCCGCCGCAGCCGGCGACGAGCAGGGCCGCGAGGGCCGCGAGAAGAACTGGTAGGACGAGGCGAAGCTTCACGGAGGCGGGCACTCTAGCGAGCGCTTTGGACAACTTCAGCCGACCAGCTGCTGGTTGGACGGATTGTCACTCGACGGTGACGGTCTTGGCGAGGTTGCGCGGCTGGTCGACGTTGAGCCCACGGCCGCGGGCGATGGCGTAGGCGAGCAGCTGCAGCGGCAGGATCGCGACGATCGGTTGCAGGATCCAGTCGGTGACCGCGACCTCGATCGTCTCGTCGGCGACCTCGGCGACCCGCTGGTCGCCGGCGGTCGCGATCGCGATCGTCTGGGCGCCGCGGGCGCGCACCTCCTCGACGTTGGAGAGGACCTTCTCCAGGACCGGGCTCTCGGTGGCGATGCAGATCACCGGCGTCGACTCGTCCAGGAGGGCGATCGGGCCGTGCTTCATCTCGCCGGCGGCGTAGGCGTCGGTCGGGATGTAGCTGATCTCCTTCAGCTTCAGCGCCCCCTCGAGGCAGATCGGCAGGCCGATGTGGCGACCCAGGTAGAGGAAGAATTCCTGCTTACCGTGGGCCGCCGCAACAGCCCGGGCCGGCTCCTCGGCCGCCGCCAGCGTCTCTTCCATCCGCGAGGGCAGGCCCTTCATCTCGGCGACGAGCTCGGCCACCCGATCGCCCGGCAGGGTTCCGCGCAGCTGCGCCAGCCGCAGTCCCAGCAGGTACATCGCCGCCACCTGGGCGACGAAGGTCTTGGTCGCGGCGACGCTGATCTCCATCCCGGCGCGGATATAGAGAACGGCATCGGCGTCGCGGGTCGCCTGGCTGCCCATGATGTTGGTGATCGCCAGCACGGTCGCACCCGCCTCCCGGGCCAGGCGCATCGCCGCCAGGGTGTCGGCGGTCTCGCCCGACTGGGTCATCCCGATGACCAGGTCTTCCGGCCCGACCACCGGGTTGCGGTAGCGGTACTCGGAGGCGATGTCCATCTCCACCGGCACCCGCGCCCACTCCTCGATCGCGTAGCGGCCGACGAGGCCGGCGTGGTAGGAGGTACCGCAGGCGACGATCACGACCCGCCGCACGCCGCGCAGGAACTCGTCGGAGAGGTCGACGTCGGAGAGGTCGACGCCGTCGTCGTCGGGCAGGCGGTCGGTGATCGTCTCGGCGACCGCGTCGGCTTGTTCGTGGATCTCCTTCAGCATGAAGGTCTCGTAGCCGCCCTTCTCGGCGGCGTCGGCGTCCCAGGTCACCTCTTCGGTGTCGCGCTCGACCGGGTTGCCCTCGGCGTCGGTGACGCGGATCGCCCCGGCTTCGATCTCGACGATCTCGCCATTTTCGATCGGCATCGCCGTCCGCGTGTCGGCGAGGAAGGCGGGGATCGCCGAGGCGAGGAAGGTCTCCCCTTCGCCGACGCCGGCGACCAGCGGGCACTCCTTGCGGGCCCCGACCAGGCGCTGCGGCTCGTCGGCGTGCATGGCGACGAAGGCGTAGTGGCCGCGGAGCTCGGCGTAGGCGGCGCGGACGGCGGCTGCGAGGTCGCCCTCGTAGTGGGCGGCGATCAGGTGGGCGACGACCTCGGCGTCGGTCTCCGAGGTGAAGACCTGGCCTTCGTCCTGGAGGCGGCGACGCAGCTCCGAGTGGTTCTCGACGATCCCGTTGAGGACGATGTGGACGCGGCCGGAGCTGTCGTCGTGCGGGTGCGCGTTCTCCTCGGTGACCCGGCCGTGGGTCGCCCAGCGGGTGTGGGCGATGCCGGTGGCCGACGGCGGCAGCTCGCCGGCGCCGTTACTCGCCCGCGCCTCGACCGCCGCCCGCAGGTTGGCGAGGTTGCCGACCGCGTGGACGCTCTCGACTTCGCCGTCGGCGAGCACCGAGAGGCCGGCCGAGTCGTAGCCCCGGTATTCGAGCTTTTCCAGCCCCGAGAGCAACAGCTCCTCGCAGGGGCGGGCGCCCACGTATCCAACGATGCCGCACATGAAGGCGAGTAAGGGTAGAGGGCGGGGCCGGGAAGCTCGCCTAGGCGAGCTCTTGGCGCACGAGACCGGCCAGCCGCTCGCAGACCGCCTCGGCTTCCTCGCCGGTCGGCGCCTCGGCCATCACCCGCACCAGGGGCTCGGTCCCGGAGGGGCGCAGCAGCACCCGGCCGCGGCCGCTGAGCGCCTCGTTCTCCCGCTCGACCGCGGCCCAGACCGCACTCGCGTCCTTGATCGCCTCGCGATCGGCGACCTGGACGTTGACGAGGACCTGCGGCAGCTTCTCCATCGGCACCGCCTCCTCGAGGCGGCCGTCGCCGAGCTCCCGCATCGTCATCAGCGCCGCCGCGATCCCGTCGCCGGTGGCGACGAAGTCGGAGGCGATGATGTGGCCGGACTGCTCACCGCCCAGCGGCCAGCCGCGCCGCTGCATCTCGTCGATCACGTAGCGGTCGCCGACCTGGGTGATCGCGACCTCGATCCCTGCCTCCTCCATCGCCCGGTGGAAGCCGTAGTTGCTCATCACGGTGACGACGACGCCGCCGGAGAGCTCTCCCCGCGCCGCCATCCCCCGCGCCGCCAGAGCGATCAGCTCGTCGCCGTCGTGGACGCGGCCGGCGCCGTCGGCGGCGAGGACGCGGTCGCCGTCGCCGTCGAAGGCGAAGCCGATCTCGGCCTCGGAGGCGGCGAGGCGCTCGGCCAGGGCATCGACGTGGGTGGAGCCACAGCCGGCGTTGATGTTGCGGCCGTCGGGCTCGATCCCGATCGTCTCGACCTCGGCGCCGAGGCGTTCGAAGATCGCCGGCGCGGCGCGGTAGGTGGCGCCGTTGGCGCAGTCGAGGACGACCTTGCGGCCGACGAGGTCGAGCGGGAAGGCCGCCTCGAGCTCGCGCAGGTAGTCGTCGAGGCCGCCGTTCAGCTCGCGCACGTGGCCCGGCTGCTCGGCCGCCGGCGCCTGCTCGATCAGGGCCTCGATCTGCGCCTCAACCTCATCGGCGAGCTTGACCCCGCGACCGTCGAAGAACTTGATCCCGTTGTCGTGGAAGGGGTTGTGGGAGGCGGAGACGACGGCGGCGAGGTCGAGGCCGAGGCGGCGGACAAGGATCGCGGCGGCCGGCGTCGGCAGAACTCCGGCCAGCAGCGCGTCGCCACCGGCGGCGGCGATGCCCGCGGCCAGCGCCGACTCCAGCATCGGACCGGACTCCCGGGTGTCGCGGACGATCAGGACCTGCGGCCGCTGCGCCTCCAGCGAGGCGGTCGTCGCCCGGCCCAGCGAGGTCGCCAGCTCAGCGGTGAGGAAGGTGCCGGCCTCACCTCGGACGCCGTCGGTTCCGAAGAGCTTGCGCGCGGTCGTCAAGCCGCCCTCGTCAGCGCTTGCTGAACTGAGGCCGCTTGCGAGCCTTCTTCAGCCCCGCCTTGCGGCGCTCCTTGACGCGCGCGTCGCGGGTGAGGAAGCCGCGGCGCTTGAGGTCGCCGCGAAGCTCGGAGTCGATCTCGGTCAGCGCCCGGGCGACGCCGTGGCGGACTGCCCCGGCCTGGCCGCTGATGCCGCCGCCGTGGACGCGGACGCGGACGTCGACATTGCCCTCGTAGCCGGAGACCGCGAGCGGCTGCTTGACCATCGTCTGGTGCAGGGGCCGCGGGAAGAACTCCTCGAGGCTGCGCTTGTTGATCGTGATCTCGCCTTTGCCGGGAAGCAGGGTGACGCGGGCGATCGAGCTCTTGCGCTTGCCGGTGGCGAGGAAGCGGGCGCCTTTCTCCATTTTGGCCGGGGCGCGACTCGCGGCCGCGGTGTCGGCCTCCTCGGTCGCCGCCAGCTCGGCTTCGCGCCGCGCTTTCTCTTCTTCCTCGGCTTCGAGGCGGGCGCGCTCCTCGGCGCTCAGCTCGGGTTTCTCCGGCTCGACCAGGATCGGCTCCAGGTCGGCACCGGGGATGACGTCTTTTTTCTTCTCCTCGGCCTTGGGCGCCTCGACCTCCTGGTCGGGCTCGGGCGAGGTCACCTCCTCGGCAACCGGCTCCTCGGCAACCTCCTCGGACGGCTCAACCTCTCCACCCTCCTCGGACTGCTGCTCCTCCTCCTCGGCATCTGCCGTGGGTGGCGACGATGGCGAATCCTCCGGCTCTGCCGGAGAATCGCTATCGGAGACAGGACCCGCGGCCCCAGCGCCCTCGTCCTGCGGCTCCTGATCCTCAGTCGTCTCGTCTTTTTTCTGCTCGTCGTCCATCAAGTTCAGTTCGTCTCCATCGGTTTCGGCTGCTGCGCCGCGTGCGGGTGGTCCGGCCCGGCGTACACCTTCAGCTTCGTCAGCTGCTGGCGGGCGAGGCGGTTGCGCGGCAGCATCCCCTTGACGGCCTTGCGGATCACTTCCTCCGGCTTGCGCTCGAGCATCTCGCCGAGCGTCCGGGACTTGATCCCGCCGGGGTAGCCGCTGTGGCGGTAGTAGGTCTTCTGCGCCAGCTTGTCGCCGGTGACGCGGATCTTCTCCGCGTTGACGACGACGACGAAGTCGCCGGTGTCGATGTGCGGCGTGTACTCCGGCTTACGCTTGCCGCGCAGCGTGTCGGCGATCTGCGTCGCCAGCCGACCCAGGGTCTGGCCCTCGGCGTCGACGACGTACCAGTCTCGCTGGCGGTTGGCTGGCGTGGCAACAAAGGTCTTCATCGCGCAAAAACCGCGCGGCTCTTCCCACGCGGCCGGGGGATGATAGCCATCTCGCGGCCTCCAGGGTCTCCGGACGGTCGCCTATACTGCTGCCCGAGCAATGCCGAATCCCGCGCGGGCCACCGTTCGGGAGCGGAGGAACCGAAGAGGCCTTTGCAGGTCTCAGGGGCGAATCGGACGAAAACGTCTGTAGCGCAGCTCTTTCAGCGCGAGCCCGTCAGCTAACTCCGCAGGCGATGGAAAGAGAGGGCTAGCGGTTTGAACAGAGGGTTCGTCCGGCCGAGCGCGGCTGGTCCCATTTTCGTGATGGTCGTAGCGACCTTGGTCGCCTGCCTGGGCGGGACCGCCGCGGCGACGACGGGTGGCGCCGGCGCCCCCGGCGCAGCGCCGACGGCCAAAGGCAGCCCCTCCGGCGCCCCCGCCTCCTCCCCCGAAGCGGGCGCGATCACCCTCCTTGCGGGCAAGACCACGCCCCGCAAATCCTTCTACTTCGGCTACCGCTATCCCAGCCTCAGCTACACGATCGGCAGCGACCAGCCCGAAAACGACCTCCAGATCGACGTCGTCAACTCGGCCGGCGAAGTCGTCAAGACCTTCTACCGGGAAAACGTCGCCCCCAACGTGGCCGGCAAGGTGCGCTGGGACGGGGCGACGAACGAAGGCCGCCCGGCGCGGAACGGCCGCTACAGCTTCCGGATCAGCCCCCAGTCGGCGACCGCGACGGCCCCGGCCGCCCGCAAGGCCTCGAGCTCGACCGCCCTCAGCCTCGGCTTCGCCTTCTACGGCTACGCCTTCCCGATCCTCGGCAGCCACGAATACGGGATGAGCGCCGGCCGCTTCGGCGCCGCCCGCAGCGGCCACACCCACCAGGGCCAGGACGTGATGGCCGCCTGTGGCACCCCCCTCGTCGCCGCCCGCGGCGGCAAAGTCCAGATGTCCACCTGGGACGACGCTGCCGGCAACTACCTGGTGATCGACGGCAAGGGGACCGGCAACGACTTCATGTACGCGCACCTGGCGGAACCCTCGCCGCTGAAGGTCGGCGAAAGCGTCCGCACCGGGCAGCCAATCGGGGTGGTCGGCGAAACCGGCGACGCCCAGGGTTGTCACCTCCACTTCGAGATGTGGGGCGCGCCGGGCTGGTACGAGGGGGGGTCGCCGTTTGACCCACTTCCATATCTCCAAAAGTGGGACGCCTACAGCTGAGGCCGCCCCAGCTCGGTCTGGCTTTGTCCTCAGTCGGCTGACTTGCTCACGCACCGAAGTGCGCTCGCGGCGTCAGCCTCCCTGCGTCCGTGCCAGGCCTTCGCTGGAACGGCCTTCCCGACCTAAAAACGATGCTTTTGTAAATACGGCGTGTTCTGGATTAGGACAGCTGAATGGTCTATACATATTTATTCATGACGAACGCCGCCGTACTCCCCCCACCCCAAGGAGCCGATCATGAAGGAGCCCCTCCCCAACGCCATCGATCAACGGCTGGTCCGATCACTGGCCCATCCCCTGCGGATCCAGATCCTCGAGCTCCTCACCGACCACGTGGCGAGTCCGGCCACGATCGCCGGCCAACTCGACGCCGCGCTCGGCGACGTCGCCTACCACACCCGTGCGCTTGATCGCTATGGGGCGCTCGAACTCGTCGACACGGCCCAGAAGCGCGGTGCTACCGAGCACTTCTACAAGGCCACCCCCGGTGCCTTCGTCGGCGGCCCGCCCTGGCGGAAAGTGCCGAAATCGATCCGGGGCGGAATCTCGGCGGCAACTCTGCAAACTTTCCTCGACAAGGCAATCGCCGCCCTGGAAGCGGGGACCCTCGACGGGCGCGACGACACCGTCTTCCGCTGGATGCCCCTCTTCCTCGACGAGCAGGGGTGGAAGGAGGTCGTCGCGATCATGGAAGAGGCGACCAAGCTGATGCTCGCCGCCCATGTCGGCAGTCAGGACCGGCTCAGCGCGAGCGGCGAAAAGCCACTCTCAACGGTCGTCGGCCAGGCTGCCTTCGAGACTGCGGGGTCTGTGGAAGCGGCTTAGGACGAAGCCGTTGCGGTAGGAGGGTCCGGTCACCCTCCTCCAACACGCTCTTCAGGACGCCAGATCACGAGACCGCAAAAATGGCTCCTGAGGGACCAATTTTGCGGTCTCGGTGAATCAGCGGGAGCTGTCAGGGCTCCCTCCTTACCTAAGCGGTCCCTACTCCCACTCGATAGTCGCCGGCGGCTTCGAGGAGATGTCCAGGGCTACTCGGTTGACGTCGCGGATCTCGTTGATGATCCGGTTGGAGACCCGCTCTAGGAGGTCGTAGGGGAGGCGGGCCCAGTCGGCGGTCATCGCGTCGTCGGAGGTGACGGCGCGGATCACGATCGGGTAGGCGTAGGTGCGACCGTCGCCCTGGACGCCGACCGAGCGGACTACGGGCAGGACGCAGAAGGACTGCCAGAGCTGGCGGTAGAGCTCGGCGGCGCGGATCTCCTCCTGGAGGATCGCGTCGGCGGCGCGGAGGATGTCGAGGCGCTCTTTGTTGACCTCGCCGCCGACGATCCGAATTCCGAGGCCGGGACCGGGGAAGGGCTGGCGCCAGACCATCCGCTCGGGCAGGCCGAGCTCGGCCCCGACCGCCCGCACCTCGTCCTTGAACAGCATCCGCAGCGGCTCGACCAGCTCGAATTCGAGGTCGTCGGGGAGGCCGCCGACGTTGTGGTGGGACTTGATCGTCGCCGCGTGGTCGGAGCCGCCGGACTCGATCACGTCCGAGTAGAGGGTTCCCTGGACGAGGTAGCCGGCGTCCTCGAGCTTCGCCGCCTCCTCCTCGAAGACGCGGATGAACTCGGTGCCGATGATCTTCCGCTTCGTCTCCGGATCGTCGACCCCCGCCAGCTTGGCGAGAAAGCGCTCTTCGGCGTCGACGTGGACCAGCGGGATGCCGAACTGACTGAAGGCCTCGACCACCTGCTGGGCCTCGTTCATCCGCATCAGGCCGTGGTCGACGAAGACGCAGGTGAGCTGGTCGCCGACGGCTTTGTGGACGAGGAGGGCGGCGACCGAGGAGTCGACCCCGCCGGAGAGGCCGCAGATCACCTTCCCCTCCCCCACCTGCGCCTGGATCTTCTCGACCTGCTCGGCGATCACCGACTGCGGCGACCACTGCTCGGTGCAGCCGGCGACGTCGCGGAGGAAGCGGGTGAGGATCTCGGTCCCGTAGGGGGTGTGAACGACCTCGGGGTGGAACTGGATCCCGTAGAGGCCGCGGTCGGGAAGCTCCAGCGCCGCGACCGGCGAGCTCGGGCTCGAGGCCAGCGGGGTGAACCCCTCCGGCGCCTCGAAGACGGCGTCGCGGTGGCTCATCCAGCAGCTCTGCTCCGCGGGAAGGCCGCCGAGCAGGCGGCCGCCGCCGTCGCGGAGGACGAGATCGGTGCGGCCGAACTCCCCCGTCTCCGCCGACTCGACCCGGCCGCCGAGGGCGAGGACCATCGCCTGCATCCCGTAACAGATGCCCAGCATCGGGATCTCGAGGTCGAGCAGCTGGGTCGGAAACTTCGGCGCCCCCGGCTCGTAGACCGAGGCCGGCCCGCCCGAGAGCACCAGGCCCTTCGGCCGGCGCTCGCGGATCTTCTCCACCGGCGTGGTCGCCGGCAGGAGCTCGGCGAAGACACCGCATTCGCGGATCCGGCGGGCGATCAGCTGCGAGTACTGGCCGCCGAAATCGAGGACGAGAACCTCCTCGACGGCCCGCGCGGCGTCCGCGAGCGGCTGCTCGCGGACGTCTGCGACGGACTGCTCAGTCATCCGAGACAGCCACTCCCGTCGACACTGCGGCCCGGCCGTTGGACCCCATCCCGACCGACTGCTCGTTCTGGAGCTTCTTGCCCTCGCTCATCAGCGCCGGCGCGACCATGACCTCGGCCCGCTGGAAGCTGCGGATGTCCTCGTAGCCGCAGGTGGCCATCGAGGTTTTCAGCGCGCCCATCAGGTTGAAGGTGCCGTCGTTCTCTTTGGCGGGACCGAGGAGGATCTCCTCCATCGTCCCGTCCTGCTTCGTCGAGACGCGGGTGCCGCGGGGCAGCGACGGGTGGAAGGTCGCCATTCCCCAGTGGAAGCCGCGCCCGGGCGCCTCCTTGGCCCGGGCCAGCGGCGAGCCGATCATCACCGAGTCGGCGCCGCAGGCGATCGCCTTGGAGACGTCGCCACCGGTCCGCATGCCGCCGTCGGCGATCACGTTCACGTACTCGCCGGTCTCCAGCATGTGCTGAGAGCGGGCGGCCGCGACGTCGGCGATCGCCGTCGCCTGCGGGACGCCGATCCCGAGGACGCCGCGGGTCGTGCAGGCGGCGCCGGGGCCGACGCCGACGAGGACGCCGACGGCACCGGTTCGCATCAGGTGCAGGCCGGTCGAGTAGGAAGCGCAGCCGCCGACCACGGTCGGGACCGGGACTTCGGCGATGAACTCCTTCAGGTTCAGCGGCTCGACCGTGGTCGAGACGTGCTCGGCGGAGATCACCGTGCCCTGGATGACGAGGATGTCGAGGCCGGCCTCGACCGCCACCTCGTAGTACTCGCGCACTTTCTGCGGCGTCAGCGAGCCGCAGACGACGGCGCCGCGGGACTTGATTTCCGCGACCCGCTTGGCGATCAGCTCGGCCTTGACGGGCTCGGTGTAGATCTGCTGCATCAGCCGCGTCGCCTCGTGCTTGGGAGCGGCGGCGATCGCCTCGAGCTTCTCCTCGGCGTCCTCGAAGCGGGACCAGATCCCCTCCAGGTTGAGGACCCCGAGGCCACCGAGCTCGTTCGTCAGCACGGCGGTGTCGGGCGAGACGACGCCGTCCATCGCCGAGGCCACGAGGGGAATCTCGAAGCGGTAGGGACCTAGGGTCCAGCTGACGTCGATGTCGTCGGGATCGCGGGTCCGGCGGGAAGGAACGATGGCGATGTCGTCGAATCCATAAGCCCGGCGCCCCTTCTTGCCGCGGCCGATTTCGATTTCCAAGTTAATCCTCCAAGGCGTGGCGTTGAACCACTGAGCCTACACTTCGGCGGGGACCTCCAAATCATGCACCGAGACCTCGCCGAGCAGGCGCTCGACCTGGTTGCGGTCGACGGTGCCAGCGCCGAAGTGCTGGGTCGACTCCGCCCCGCAGGCGACCCCGTAGGCGAGGCAGTCCTCGGGCGAGCGGCCCTCGTAGCGGGCGGCGACGTAGCCGGCGACGAAGGCGTCCCCGGAGCCGACCGAAGAGACCGGCTCCAGCGGCTCGGTGTGGACCTCGAGCAGGCGCCGCGAGCTGCCCTCGCCGACCGCGGCGACGCAGCCGTCGGGGCGGGTGATCGCGGCCTCGGCGGCGCCGAGGCGGACCAGTTCCAGCAGGCCCTGGGCGAGGTCGGAGCGCTCGGGGAACTCCTGGCCGACCAGCTCCTCGGCCTCGGTCTCGTTCGGCGTCACCATCGAGGCGCCGGCGCGCACCCCCGCCAGCATCGCCTCCCCCTCGGCGTCGAGGACGACGGGGACGCCGCGGCGGCTGAGGTCGTCGACCAGCCGCGCGTAGAGGTCGTCGCCTGCCCCTGGCGGCACCGAGCCCGCGAGGACGCAGATCTTCGCCCCGCTCGCCAGGTAACCGATCCGGTCGAACAGCCGCTTCACCTCCTCGGCGCTGACCGCCGGCCCGCGCTCGTTGATCTCGGTCTGTTCGCCGGAGGTGGGGTCGATCACCGCCAGGTTGATCCGGGTCTCCGAGGCGATCCGGGTGAAGTCGGTGAGGACCGATTCCTCGTGCAGCTGTTCGAGCACCCGGGTGCCGCTGGGCCCGCCGACGAAGCCGGTCGCGATCACCGGGCGGCCGAGCAGGTTCAGCGCCCGGGCGACGTTGATCCCCTTGCCGCCGGCGACGGTGCGGCTCTCGACGGCGCGATGGCGGCGGCCGAGGCGGAAGTTCGGGACCGCCACCGTGCGGTCGATCGCCGCGTTCAAGGTCACGGTGAGGATCACTTGGCCTTCACCCGATTCTGCTCCTGGAGTCGTTTGCCGCGGGTGCGCAGGCGCAGCACCAGCGCGACCATGAGTATCACGAAGATCGCAATCGCGATAGGGATCGAATTGTCAGCGACGAAGCCCCGCGCCCGGTCGAAGGTGCTTGCCTCGGCGACGGCCCGGCCGGCCCGCAGGGGGACCGATCCGACCTTGCGGCCGGCGACGAAGACGCTGACCTGGCCGAGGCGGGCGCCGCGCCGGATCGGCCCCTCGACCTCCTGTGGCGCCCGCACTCGCACGTCGATGATCTGACCGCGGCGAACCCCCACCTGCAGGGAGCGCGCCGCCCGCAGCGGCAGCTCGCCGCCGGAGTAGCGGATCCCGGGGTCGGCGAAGTCTTGGCCGCGGCGGACCGGCAGCCGCCGCTGGTACCGGGAGAAGCCCCATTCGAGCAGGGCGAGGCTACCGTCGAAGCGTTCTTCGTCGGTCCAGGTGCCGACGACGGCGGAGATCAGGCTGACGCCGTCGCGACTGCCGGAGCCGACGAGGACGTACCGGGCGCCGAAGGTGTGGCCGGTCTTCACCCCGGTCACCCAGGGCGCCATCAGCAGCAGCTCGTTGATCGTCGCGATCCGCCGGGGCGGCTGGACGCTGCGCAGCTTGGCGGTGCGCGAGTCGGCGATCCTGGCGAAGGCCGGCTCCTCCAGCAGGCGCCGGGTCAGGGTCATCAGGTCGAAGGCGCTGGAGTAGTTGCCCTTCTCGTCGAGCCCGATCGGGTTGGCGTAGTGGGTGTGGGAGAGCCCGAGCGCGGCGGCGTAGCGGTTCATCTCGGCGACGAAGCGCTCTTCGGAGCCAGCGGCGGCGACAGCCAGCGTGTGGGCGGCGTCGTTGCCGCTGCGGAGGATGAGGCCGTAGATGAGGTCGCGGACGCTGATCCGCTCCCCCGTCCGCAGCCCCATCAGCGACTCGCCGTATTCGGCGTCGTAGGGCTGGGCGCGGACGATCTTGTCGAGCGGCAGCTCCCGCATCGCCACGTAGGCCGTCATCAGCTTCGTCGTGCTGGCGATCGGCAGCTCACGGTTGTCGGCGTGCGAGGTGAGGACGTCGCCGGTGCGGGCGTCGATCACCCCCCACGAGCGCGCCGCCAGCTGCGGCGCCGCCGTCGCACCCGCTGGCAACAGCAGGCAAACCAGCGCCGCGAGCAGCAGCAGGGCGCCTCGGCGGCGGCCGCTCACCTGAGCTTCAGCGTCTGGCCGGCGATCAGGATCTGCGGATCCACTTCAGGGTTCAAGGCGAGGATCTCGGCGACCGGGACCCCGGTCTTGTGCGCGATCGCGGTCAGGGTGTCGCCCGATTCGACCGTGTAGGTCTTCGCTTTGGTCCGGTGCTTGGCTTGCTGCTTGGCCGGATGGTCCTTCTTGTGGTTCGAAGAGGAGGAGCTGTCGTCCATCGCCGTGGTGACGACGCCGATGACGACGACGACCGCGGCCACGAGGGCGAGGGCGGCAACGATGCGGGCGGCGGCGCTGGAGCGTTTTTCCATGTGACTGGGCTGGATGGATGGGTGGAGCGGCCTGATCGTAATCGCGATCGACGTTCTCAGGCGGTGGATATCTCCCAGACCGACTGCCGCAGGCGCTCGGCCGCCGCCGCCGGGTCGGGGTCGGCGGCGATCCCCCGCGAGGCGGCGACCAGCCCGGCGGCGCGGCCGGCCGAGAACGCCGCCCCGAGCAGCTCCGGCTTGCCTCCCTGGGCGCCGACGCCGGGGATCAGGAAGATCGCGCGCGGCATCAGCTCGCGCATACGGGCGAAGTGCTGGGGCTCGGTGGCGCCGACAACCGCGCCCATGCCGCTGAGGCCGGACTCGCCCAGCAGCCGCCCGGAGAGCTCGGCGACGATCCCGGCCAGCCGCTCGTGCAGCGGCGCCTGCGGGGCCGGCAGGTCCTGCAGGTCGGCGGCGCCGGGGTTGCTGGTGCGGACCAGGGCGAACATCCCCGCGCCCGCCTCGGCCGCGGCGGCGACGAGCGGCTCGAGGGCGTCGCGCCCGAGCAGCGGGTTGGCGGTGAAGGCATCGGCGCCGAGGCCCTTGACCGGCCCCCACAGGGTCGGCGTCTCCCCGACCAGCGCTTGCGCGTAGGCGCCGGCGGTGACGGGGACGTCGCCGCGCTTGCCGTCGGCGACGACCAGCAGGCCCGCCTCCTGGGCTGCCGCGCAGGTCTCTTCCAGCGCCCGCCAGCCGGGCGCGCCGAGGCGCTCGAAGCAGGCGAGCTGGGGCTTGACGGCGACGCAGGCGGGGCCGGCGCGCTCGATCAGCTGACGACAGTGGTCGGCGACCGCGGCGGCCGCCAGCTCGGCGGCCGGCGCCTCGGGGTCACCCGCGCCCGCCCCGGTCCCGGCAAGTTTCGCCGGGTCGGGGTCGAGGCCGAGACAGATCTGACTGCGGCGCTCTTCGACGAGCGCCGCGAGCCGATCGGAAAAGCCAGTCAGCGGATTCAGCCGCCCTTGACTTTGGTCTTCAGAGCCGAGCCGGCGGAGAAGCGCGGAACCTTGCCGCCCGGGATGGTGATCCTTTCGCCGGTTCGCGGGTTGACGCCCTGACGGGGGCCGCGCTCAGCGACGTGGAATTTGCCGAAACCGGTGAAGGCGACCTCCTCGCCCTTGCTCAGAGCACCGGTGATCGCATCGAGAACGGCGTCCACCGCGTCGCTGGCTGCTTTTTTGCTGCCGAGCCGGTCATCGTTGGCAAGTTGGTCAAGAAACTCAGCCTTGGTCACGTCTTAAGTCCTCCTCGGGGTTTGAAGATCGGCGCACCCTAACAGTGCCCACGGCGTAAGAAATTCGCGCTCTAGAGCCAGATGTCACGAACCGCTGATCGCCATCTCGGCGACCAGCAGCGGCGGCGTACTGACCGAGCCCCCAAATGGAACCCAGCGAGGCTCCGCCCCGGCGGCGCTGACGACGCTCAGCATCGCCACCAACTCGCCCGCGATCGTGAACTCGCGCACCGGCTCGGCCAGCGCCCCGTCGCGGATGATCCGGCCCGAGGCGCCGACGGAGAAGACGCCGGTGACGGGATTGACGCCGGAGTGCAGGCCGGCGACGTCGGTGACGTAGACCCCCTCCCCCGCCTCGGCCAGCAGCTGCTCCAGGCTGAGGGCGCCGGGGGCGACGACGAGGTTCGAGGTCGAGACCGAGGGCAGCGAGCGGTAGCCCTGCCGCGAGGCGGAGCCGGTCGAGGAGGTGCCCTCGCGGTTGGCCGTGTAGGTGTCGAAGAGGTAGGAGCGGAGCCGGCCGCCCTCGATCAGGGCGGTGCGACGGCGCGGCATCCCCTCGGCGTCGAAGGGCGCCGAGTCGGGGCCTTCGGGGTCGCGGCCGTCGTCGAAGAGCGCGAAGACCTCGCTTGCGACTTCCTCTTCGAGGCGGCCGGCGAAGGGCGAGCGGCCGCGCTGGACGGCTTTGGCGCTGAGGCCGCCGCCGATCAGGCCGGCGAAGCTGGCGGCGACGGTCTCGTCGAGGACGACCGGGCAGGAGCGCGAGGCGGGCTTGCCGGCGCCGATCATCGAGAGCGCCCGCTGCGCCCCTTCGGCGCCGATCGCCTCCGGGTCGAGGCCGCGCGGGCCGCGGGCGAGGCCGAACCCGAGCCCGGTCTCCCGCGCCCCCTCCCCCTCGGCGAGCGCCGAGAGGTAGGCGTAGGCGCTCGATGCCTCGTACTCGCCGGCGACGCCGGCCGAGGAGGCGATCGCCACCTGCTCGTCGGCGTCGGCGTAGACGGCGACCTCGACCCCGACCAGGCGCGGGTCGGACTCGAGCGCCGTCCGCTCCACGGTCAGGGCGAGGTCGGCGACGCGGGAGGTGTCCCATTCGGCGATCGAGGGGTCGCTGAGGCCCGGCAGGGCCTCGACCTCGGCCGGCTGCGGCGGCGCCGCGAACTCGTCCTCGTCGGCGGCCGCCGCCGCTTCGGAGGCGCGGCCGGCGATCTCCCGCACGCCATCGTCGGAGAGGTCGGTGCCGTAGGCGTAGCCGACCCGGTGGCCGTGCCAGGCGCGGACGCCGACCCCGGTCTGGGTCGCCGCCTCGAGGCTCTCGACCTCGCCGGCGTGGACCCGGACGGTGCGGCCGCCCTCACGGGAGACGTAGGCCTCGGCGTCGCTCGCCCCGGCGCCGACGGTCGCCTCGACGGCCCGCCGCGCGACCGCGCTCAGATCAGACATCAAACGCTCCCGCTTCCATCAAACGCTCCCGCTCATCGCTCGGTCCCCCCGACCGTCATCGTGCCGACGCGGACGTGGCCCTGGCCGGTCCCGACCGGGACTTTCTGGCCGCCCTTGCCGCAGATCCCGGTCTTCATGAAGAAGTCGTCGCCGACCGCGTCGATCGCCGCCAGGGCGTCGAGGCAGTTGCCGATCAGGGTGGCGCCGCGGCAGGGTTTCGTCACCTTGCCGCCCTCGATCAGGTAGCCCTCGGAGACGCCGAAGACGAAGTCGCCGGTCGCCGGGTCGACCTGGCCGCCGCCGAAGGAGACGGCGTAGAAGCCGCGCTGCACCTCGGCGATCATCTCCTCCGGGGAGGAGTCGCCGGGGGCGATGTAGGTGTTGGTCATCCGCGGGATCGGCAGGTGGCGGAAGGTCTCGCGGCGGCCGTTGCCGGTCGAGGCGACGCCGTCGCGCTCGGCGGTCAGGTGGTCGTAGAGGTAGGAGGTGAGCCGGCCTTCCTCGATCACCTGCGTCTTCTGGGTCGGCTGCCCCTCGTCGTCGATCGCGTCGCTGCCCCATTCGTTCGGCAGCCGGCCGTCGTCGTAGGCGTTCAGCAGCGGCTGGGCGACCTGCTCGCCTAGCGTGCCGACGTAGACGCTGGCGCCCTTCTGGATGTGGTCGGCCTCGAGCCCGTGGCCGGTCATCTCGTGGAAGAGGACGCCGCCGAAGCCGCCGCCGACGACGACCGGCATCGAGCCCGAGGGCGCCGGGACGGCGTCGAGCAGGGTCAGCGACTTGGCCGCCGCCTGCTCGGCGATCTGTCCGGGGTCGTCTTCCAGCAGCTCGAAGCCGCGGTGGGCGCCGAGGGTCTCGGCCCCGGTCTCGACGGTGCCGTTGCGGCGGGCGACGGTCTGCACGGCGATCCGGGTGCGGGTGCGGTCGTCGCCGCTGAAGAGGCCGTCGGAGTTGGCGACCGTGACCTGGCGGCGCGCCTCGGCGTAGACGGCGGTGACCTGGGCGATCTCATCGCCCTTGCCGCGCGCCGCCTCGTCGAGCTCGCGCAGCAGCTCCGCCTTGCGCTCGGCCGGCACGCCTTCGGGCGGGCGCTCGATCGGGAGCGGCGTCACCGCCTGGGCCTGCAGCGGCTGCGGCTGGCGGCGCTCGGTCCGCAGCGCCGCCGCGGCTTCGTCGGCGGCGCGCTCGAGGTCGGCGGGGTCGAGGCCGTCGACGTGGGCGAAGTAGGTGGTGTTGCCGTCGACGACGCGGACGCCGGCACCCTCCTCGGCACCCGACTGCACCGCCTCGATCCGGCGCTCGTCGATCGACATCGACTGGCCGCGGCGGCGTTCGGCGAAGACCTCGGCGAAGCGACCGCCGTTGGCGAGCGCCCGCGAGAGGACGCGCTCGGCGAGGCTCTGGTCGATCAGCTCGGTCATCCCTTCTCCTTCCTGCCCGCGACCTCGATCAGGCGGCCGGCGGCGACGAACAGCTCGGCGCCGCTGCTCGAGTCCTGGGCGTGGTCGGCGCTGCGGCCGTGGGGGTAGTAGAGGCGGGCGAAGGGGCGGCGCGCGATGCGGCGGCGGCGCATGAAGGCGGCGGCCTCGTCGGCGTAGACCGAGACCCGGTCGAGCAGGATGCGGTGCGGCTTCGGGGGCATCAGTCGCCACTCCGAGATTTGGGGGGCTCTGACCCCCCGAAGTTCGGAGAGGCCAGCTGCCTCAGGGTCGAGCGCATGTCGAAGAGCATCAGCGAGGCGAGGGCGAAGCGGTCGGTGACGGTGAGGGCGGCGAGGCCGGCGTTGCGGATCGCGAAGACCTCGCCCTGCTCGGTGGCGATGTGGACCTGCTCGACCGGCACCCCCTCGGCGCCGTCGGCGGCGGCGAAGAGCGCGGCGGCGTCCTCGCGCCAGCGCCCCGGCTCCTCCCCGGTCGCCGCCAGGACCTCGCCCTCGGGGCCGAGGATCGCCGCCCCGCGCAGGTCGGGCGACATCTCGGTCAGGAACGCGAGCGCCGCCTCCGCGGATTCCCGGTCGGGAGCGGCAGTCGCGGCGGCGTCAGGCATGTCGGCGAAGATACCGGGAGTGACCCTCGCCCGAGCCTCCTGGATCATCACCGTCGTCGTCTGCGCGATCGCCGCGATCCTCTTCGCGATCAGCGGCTACACCGGCTACGCGATCACCCTGGTCGCAATCGGCCTGGCGGCGAGCGTCAACCTGCTGCCGCCGGCATAGGCGTGTCGACTTATGCGTCCATATGGGCGCATAAGTCGACACGAGTGCCTCACCCCGACCTGTAGGGGCCGCTTTCGCGCTCGCGGTAGGAGGTCTCGGGCTCGACGTGGATCAGGACCTCGGCCTGGGGGATCTCAGCCTCGATCGAGTCGCGCATCTCGTGGGCGAGCTCATGGGCGCGCTCCAGCGTGGTGCCGGAGCGGTACTGGACGTGGAAGTCGATGTGGCGGCGGCGGCCGGCGCGGCGGGCGCGGAGCTTGTGGTATCCGGCGACCTCGGGGGTGCGAGCGGTGGCGATCGCCTCCTCGATCCGGTCCATCTCCGCCGCCGGCAGGGTCTCGTCGACGAGGACGCCGGAGGAGCGACGGATGATCGAGATCCCCGCCCAGACGATCGCCACGGCGACGAGGAGGGCGGTGATCGAGTCGAAGGCGACGACTCCGGTGATCTCGACCAGGGCGAGGCCGACGAGGACGCCGGCCGAGGTGAGGGCGTCGGTGCGGAGGTGGGCGGCGTCGCCTTCGAGGGCCGGTGACTCGTGCTGGCGCGCCTGCTTGGAGAGGACGCCGGAGACGAAGAGGTTGGCGACGATCGAGAGGCCCATGACGGCGATGCCGACCCCCAGCGATTCGACCTCCGAGCCGACGGCGAGGCGGTGGGTCGCCTCGTAGACGATCACCGCGGCGCCGACCAGGATCAGGATCCCCTCGACGTTCGCCGCCAGGTTCTCGACCTTCTCGTGCCCGTAGGGGTGGTCCTCGTCGGCGGGCTCGTCAGCTTTGCGGACCGAGATGAAGGCGATCACCGAGGCGACGAGGTCGATCAGCGAGTGGACCGCCTCGGTGATGATCGCGATCGAGCCGGTGATCGCCCCGGCGGCGAGCTTGAGCGCGATCAGGATCGAGTTGGAGGCGATCGAGAGCGCCGCGGCGCCGCTTTTGGTCTTGACCATCGTCCTCCCTAGGTCTCCAGGCCCAGGTGTCGCGCCAGCATCCGCACCGCCTTGCCGCGGTGGCTGATCGCGTTCTTCTCGTCGGGGGGAAGCTCGGCCATCGTGCGCTGGTCGTTGTGCCCGGTCTCGTCGGGGACGAAGGCCGGGTCGTAGCCGAAGCCGCCGTCGCCGCGTCCTTCGGAGAGCAGAGTCCCCTCGCAGCGGGCCTCGAAAACGTACTCGTGGCCCTCCTCGTCGATCAGCGCGATCGCGCAGACGTAGGCGCCGTGGCGGTCGCCGCCCGCCGCGTCGAGCTCCCGCAGCAGCTTCTCCAGGTTCTCCTCGTCGCTCGCCCCTTCGCCGGCGTAGCGGGCGGAGTAGATCCCGGGGGCGCCGCCGAGCGCGGCGGCTTCGATCCCGGAATCGTCGGCGATCGTCACCTCGCCGGTGGCGGCGTGGGCCGAGCGCGCCTTGATCAGCGCGTTGGCCTCGAAGCTGTCGCCGGTCTCCGGCGGCGAGGGGATCTCGTCCGGCAGCGGCCGCAGCTCGACCCCGGGGAGCATCTCGGCCATCTCCCGCACCTTGTGCTGGTTGCGGGTGGCCAGGATCATGCGGCCCGCTCCTGCACCTCCCGCAGGCGGCCGATTCCCATCTCGGCGAGCCCGAGCAGCTCGTCGAGCGAGGCCCGCGAGAGCGGCGTCCGCTCCGCCGTCGCCTGCACCTCGACGAGGCCGCCGTCGCCGGTCAT